>Ga0180008_1000224_pt1 | contig 55839 bp, 47 predicted proteins | sample MM_PW_MetaG_FD_121121 | JGI IMG/M metagenome (GOLD analysis project Ga0180008, IMG submission 121121) | Groundwater microbial communities from the Aspo Hard Rock Laboratory (HRL) deep subsurface site, Sweden - MM_PW_MetaG | ecosystem: Environmental > Aquatic > Deep subsurface > Groundwater... | reverse complement strand
GCCCCGGCCAGCACCTACCTTCGCACATTCAGCGACAACACCATAAACTGGTATCTCGCCTGTTCCGATGGTATCGATAATGACAGCGACGGTTTCATAGATGATGATGACGATGAAAGCGATAACCGAGGCGTTGCTGAAAGATGCATTCCTGTATCACCAACACCCTATGCCAGTGACAATACGGATAACGACCTTGATGGAACCATAGACGAGACAGGGGAAGATATCGGTCACGTCGGCTGGTTTTTCAATCTCCCCTTTGGCCTCCACCGCGGCAGTGACGGTGAGGATAATGATGGCGATGGCTCCATCGATGAAGCAGATGAGGCAGCCCTGGCTGGAGAGCGGGTGATCAAAAATGTCATCATCCGTGACGGCAAGGCCATTGTCCTCTCCTTTATTCCAGACGATTCCCCCTGTAGTGGTGGCGGTAATTCCATCCTCCACGAGATAGATGCCGTTGATGGCAGCAGATTAAACTCTCCTGCATTTGATATCAACGGTGACGGCGTCATAGATGACCATGACCTGCTTGATCTGGATGGCGATGGAATTGGAGATGTGGCGCCAACCGGAAAGATGTTCAGCGGCATGCTGCACACCCCTGTCATCCTGGACGACCCTAACAACCCACGAGAACTCAAGGTATTCAGCAGCTCTGCCGGAAGCACTGAAGTTATTTGGGAGACCAAAGAGAAAGACGGTGTTTACTACTGGCGTGAGCGATAGCAAGAGGTCTGTCGTTTCCCTGCATAATCGTACAGAAGATAAGGAGTAGAATAATGAAAACACTATACGCACTAGCCACTGTTTTTTTCCTTTCCTGGCTGGTCAGCGGCAGCGCCCTTGCCGGTGAACTGGTCCCCCTTTACCCGGGTTATCCTGAGGTATTTGATATCCAAGGAAGCCTGGACTTGAAAGGTGACAATCGACTGGTCATCAATGACCTCAATTATCGAGTGCGGTCATCCACCTCATACCACAACCCTAAAGGCAGGACCTCGTTAGCCGGTTTTTCAGAAAGGGACCGGGTGGGAGCGCTCCTGGTCGCCAACTCCATGGAGATCAAATCGCTCTGGCTGATCAAAGACGCTGCCCCTGTGGTGAAACAAAAAAACGTGCAGGAGAAGGCATCCACAGTAAAGCAGGAAAATGGGGTCTGGAAGAACTGACACACCTGCCAGAGACATGGCTGACAAAAAAAGGCGCGTCAGGTGACAATAAATGTCACCTGACGCGCCTTTTTGGTTTTGCCTCTGGAGCGTGAACAAAGATGGGGTTTCAGACGAGCTTGAGGAACATATTCGATTTCAAGTAATTAGCAGACATTATTTTTCTCACCCTGACCTTGACATTCGTGGCACGCTTTTTGTAATATAAGAAACAGCATGAGATCTCGCAACCAAACTAGCAAGACAAACCTAACCCCCAGTGGAGGAACAAATGAACAAACTACTCAAGACCTACCGCAATAAAAGTAACGAAAAAGGCTTCACCCTTATCGAGCTTATGATCGTTGTTGCCATTATCGGCATCCTGGCAGCGATTGCCATCCCCAACTTTCTTGGTATGCAGGAAAAAGCCAAGAGAAGAGCCATTGAGGAAGGTGTTTCCTCAAGCAAGAGTGAACTCCATAACTTCATCCAGACTTCCCTCACCCAGGAACCAGGTGTTGTTGACGTCAATGGAGATGGTATTGTTGATTCAAATGAAGTCCCTACCTCCACCCTAACAGACCAACCTGCAGCCTTTATTGCCGCCTTCTACAATAAACGTGGTGGTACAATGAATTCTCCCTGGAATGCAAACAAAGCACTTTTTACTATCGCCACCACATCAAATGCAGGGACAGGACAGATTACTCTATCCACCGTAAATGGAGGCCGTGGAGTTATCATGACTGGTCTTGATATAATTGGCGTTACACTCACTCAGGATTCTGTTTCCGTTGACTAAATTGATCTGAAATTTCAACGTCATTATCCATCCCACAAAGTCATTTTGGCAACAGGTAGCTTTGTGGGATGGATTTATTTTTTCATGCCGTAAGAATTTGCTAAATTGCTATAACTTAGACCTTGAACCAAGGGATTTTCTATGAACAGGCAAAAGAGAAGAAAACATCAAGACGGTTTTACTCTTATTGAATTAATGATCGTCGTTGCTATAATAGGAATCCTTGCGGCAATAGCGGTCCCTGCCTATCTCGGAATTCAGAAAAAAGCGGCCCGTTCAGAGGCCAAGGCTAACTTGCCTGCCATTGGTTTAGCACTAGAAACCTTCTATGCGGAAAACAGCAATTATGGGACAGCAGGGGTTTACACATACATATTGTATCCTGCTGGAAACATTGGTACTTTCAATCACCGAGGTAGAATTGGTGCAGTAGCAAACTTAGGAAATCAAATAAATTATGATTATCAAATCACCATCACTCAGCCTCAGACAGCGTTCACAGTAGTCGCTATACCCATGCGGGAACATGTTGCTGGTGACGCATTAAGCCCTTGGCTACGGTCAGATGGACTAAAAGGCCCTACCGGTTTTAACTGGTAATACAACCTTAGAACTATGCAGCCACCTGGTATGATTACCTAGATCCTATCAATATTATGTAATCCTTTACAAGTAAAACTCCCCCCGCCTCGGCTTAAGATCAACGTAAATCACATTAAACCAAAGTAAAAACAGATAGTAAACAGAATTCGCTAACAACAGGCAGCCGACCAAAACATTACAACATAAATCATACTTAATGCCGACAACTTACCGTACTATTGTCCACTGTCTTTTGCTTGGAACAATAATCTTCCTGTGCTATTCAAATTCATTGCAATCTTCCTTTCATTTTGATGATTACCCAAATATTATCACGAACACAAACTGTCATCTCAAAGAGATCACATGGGAGAACATACAGAAAACATGGCAAAGTGTCGGGCCAGGGGAGCAAAAACTTTCCAGACCGATTCCACGACTTACACTTGCCCTAAATTATTATTTCTCCGGCCTCAACACCTTTAGTTATCACCTTACAAATATAGCAATACATTGTATCACCGCATGCTTTCTCTATCTCCTCTTTTGCCAACTCCTGCTCAACATTCCTGACATTCGCTTGCAAAACAAAGCCTTGCCAGATGCTTTGGATACAGCTTTACTTGCAGCAACACTCTGGGCCATTCATCCTATTCAGGTGCAGGCCGTGACCTACATTGTCCAACGGATGGCCTCAATGGCCGCAATGTTCTATATTGTAGGTTTTTACTGTTATTGTCGCTTCCGGTTCAGCCGTCAAACAAGCTTACGCCTTCTCTTTACAATTCTCGCACTTATTTCGTGGCTGCTTGGTATTTTTTCAAAAGAAAATGCAGTACTCCTCCCCCTGGCCATCCTCTGCTTTGAACTCGTATTCTTTCCTTTAACCAGAAAAAGAAAACTATTTACCCTTTTCTTATGCCTCCTCTTTATTGGCGTTTCACTCCTGACCCTGCTGACAATGCAACAAGGAGAACTCCTCGACTATTTTCGTTCACCATACTCCTACCGCACCTTTACGATGGAAGAACGCTTACTGACCGAACCTAGAATAATCGTTCAGTACCTGAGACTCTTACTACTGCCGGTCAATACTTACTTGACCCATGAATCCGATATCATTGCATCCACAGGTCTCTTTTCCCCTGTTACCACCGGATTCTCAATGTTACTGCTGACATTACTTCTATTTTTTTCTCTATGGGCAAAGACGCGCTACAAACTGCTCAGTTTTGCTATCCTCTTTTTTTTCATCAACCATCTGGTCGAATCAAGCTTTATCGCATTGGAACTGTACTTTGAACACCGAAACTATCTCCCTTCCATGTTTCTTTTTCTGGCCTTATCCTGTCTGATTCTACAAGGGAGAGCATTCTATATCATACACAAACGACGATTCATGCAAATCTTAGTGACACTTGCCATACTTTTTCTGTTAATTGGTGAGGGCGCAACCACTTGGTTACGTAATGAAGACTGGCGCAACGAACAATCCCTGCTTGAAGATGCCATCGCAAAAGCACCGGAAAATATACGGCCCAAGATCTCTATGGCTGTTGAACTCATGAAAATCCCAGAATACGACAAAGCAAAAGAGCAGTTAAAACTGGCAGAGAAACTCGTTAAGAAATTCCCTGATCGTTATCCAGCCAATCACATTGGGCTGCTTTATTATAATGCAGCCGGGTTACATTTTAAGCTTGGCAACAAAGACAAAGCAATACTGCTCTATGATAAAAGTATCAAATACTCCCCATATGAAAAGCAATCCTATGCCAACCTCGGCTATCTTTGCTACCTTAAAGGAGATTTAAACTGTGCAGAAAAATGCTACGTCAGCGCTCTCCAACTCGGATTCGAGGATGCCAGACTGTATAATATGCTTGCCCGTCTTTATCACAAGAAAGGACAGTATGACGAAGCACAAGTAACACTTGAGGCCGGTATTGCTATAGAGAACATACGGATACTGTCACTGAACCTCATCGCTATCGCCCTAGATCAATATGATATTCATAGAGCAAAACAGCTTTTTTACCAACTACCAGCTAACCAAAACGATCCAGTCTATCTTCTTTATAAAGCCATTCTGCAACAAGAAACTCAACAGGAAAAAACAGCAGAGCAGATTGGTCAGATCCTGTTCACCCAGCAGAGATCCCTATGCGAATGGATCCAAGAGGTGAAAGAAAACAACTTAGCAGGAGTCATTTATCCTGACATCCATCATATTGAACCGTATATTAGAAAAGGATACTTAGCTGCCATCGATCTTATTGAAAATGACCTACAAAAACAAAAAGAAACAATTAATAACTGTACCGATCAAGAACAGGAACCCAAGCAAACTCTTCCCTTTAACGAAGTTTCTCCTTTGAGTATCAAAGTATCTAACTAAAACTAAATTTTGCTCATGATCTTCCCCAGAAATTACATATGCTCATCTTAACCGTTCTTATGAGAAAAACAGATATAAAAAGACATGTGTAAAAAAAAAGGAAATAGAGCTTTTTCTACTTCTGATTGGTAGTCGTTGCCGGGGTTGCTCGAAAAATGGTATAGTCTCAAACAGGCGGGATGGCCCGCTGTTCAAATGGCTCTTTTTCTACCACCCTAGTAAGTTAAATCACCTACCACGCCCATAGAACGTGGTTTGATGAAGCCCCCCCCCCCGAGGGGATCTGGGTTATTTTATAATGTGAATGTGTTGAGGTGAAGATATCTTTCGAGTTAGTTTGCAGTAACAAAAGCTTTTTTCATTTACACGAAAAGCCTCACAATTAAAAAAGCTAAGACCACTTCCAACAACAACTGTCCCCTATCGACGTAATTGGGCGGATTCTCTTTGATCACTACCAAATTGTGGGGGAAAAATTTCACACCGTAAAAGTCGAACTTCTAGGGTCACTCGAGCATAGGCCGAGGTTTAATTAAGGCCAATTATTTTTATTGGGTTCATAACTATATTGTAATCAATATACCTCTCAATATATTAGTTGCGTGCCCTGGTTGCCGAAAAGACTACCAAAAAGATGGTTTATACACTACATTTCTAATAGATACAGAGAATAGGACCTCATCTAAATCTCCAATAAAACAGATATACTCTAAATAGCATCACTAATGCCTATTTGAGAAACATCACGACCACAACATTAACTACACCTATGAATAACATAATTCTTGTCAATCCTCCTTTAAGCCTTGAAGAAAGGTACGGAAAAGCCATGGCCCAATTTGGAGCCGTAACAGAACCATTAGGACTCGCCTATATTGCCGGAATGCTCGAAAAGAATCACATTCCAGCAACAATCATCGATGCACAGGCAGAAGGGTTCTCTATTGATCAAGTAGTTACATTATTGGCTGACAAAAAGAATTCTGCTATTATAGGCATCACCCTATTAACTCCAATGTTTGGAGCGGTTCAGAAACTCTCGGATGCAATTAAAAAAACAATACCAACATCGACCATAGTCTTGGGCGGGCCTCATTGCACAGCTTTAAAGGAGCAGGTTTTGGAGGAAATTACCAGTGCTGATATAGTGTGCATCGGTGAAGGTGAAGAGACTATGGTTGACATTGCACAAGCCACTGAACAATCTGGTTTAGCTCATATTTTGGGGATATGTTACAGAGATGGGAAGCAAATCAAAACAAATGAAGCACGCCCTTATATTAAAAATCTGGACACAATTTCCCCTCCAGCAAGGCATCTCCTGCCCATGGACAAATACCATCTCACAGCCTCTCGCGTCACTGGAGACTCCTACTGTCCAACTATAATTGTGGCCCGGGGTTGCCCATTTTCTTGTACATATTGTTCTCGTATTTTTGGAAGAACACTACGATTGCATTCCATTGAAAGAATCATTTCTGAAATTGACCTCCTTATTGAACAATTCGATATCAAACAACTCAATATTGAAGCAGACACATTAACTGCCAACAAGAAATTTCTTACTCAACTGTGTCATGCTTTAATCGACGGTAATTACAATAAAAAGATAAAATGGACCTGTGAAAGCCGTGTCGATACTGTCGATAAAGACTCCCTTGAGCTAATGAAAAAAGCAGGGTGCTGGCAAATAAGTTATGGCGTAGAGACTGGAAACCAGCGCCTGCTTGATGAAATCAATAAAGGCACCAAGTTGGAGCAAATCGAAGAAGTCTTTAAACTTACCAAAAAAGCTGGTATCACCATTCGTGGATTTTTCATGTTAGGCTTACCCACAGAAACCATAGCTGAAAGCCTTGCCACAATAAATTTTGCAAAAAAAATTGATCCTCTCTGGGCTCAATTCACGATCACAACTCCCTATCCTGGCACTAAAATGTTCAATGAACTAAAAACTTCCGGAAAAATACTAAATTTTGACTGGAATAACTATAACACCTGGTCCGGATGGCAGGGAGAGTATAAAATTCCATACATAAGTGAAGGACGTACGATTGAAGAACTTAGAAACTTACAGAAAATGGCTATGCGTAAATTCTATTTGAGACCTGCCGTTATATGGCGTTTTATCAAGTCCGTACGTTCAGTTGATGACATGCGAAAATATATACAGGGAGGAATGGTACTCTTAAAGAGCAAACTCTCTTAAAATGGTATTACCATTTCATAGAGTCAAACATAGTTTTTCCATAAATTTTGAGTAGATAATTGAATAAATTTTTTAGACGTGGATACATGGGTAACCGGCCTGATATTGTTAAGCTGATACCTAAAAATGCAAAGACCATATTGGATGTTGGCTGTGGTGCTGGTTTATTAGGACAAAATATAAAAAAAATAATTAAACATAAAGTATTTTGTTACGGAATTGATACTAATAAGGAGTTAGCGTGTCACGCCAGGAAATATTTGGATAAAGTGATTATTGCTGATTTGAATAATTTATCATTATGGCAACAAGTTGAAGATAAATCTCTCGACGTTATAGTATTTGCAGATGTTCTTGAACACCTCATCAATCCATTAGATGTGCTAAAAGCGGCTACAAGTAAATTAACTGACAACGGAGTCGTTATTACATGTATTCCTAATATAAGGCACTGGTCTACTTTTTATTATCTCTATGTGACAGGAAGATGGCCGAGAAATGAAAGAGGTTTGTTCGACAAAACTCATCTTCGCTTTTTTACAAAAAAAGATATCTATGACTTACATAATCAGGCTGGCTTACAGATCGAAAAAGAAAAACGAAATGTGAGGGTAATAGAACCATGGTCTTGGACTAATATTCCTGGTATATTGCTTGATTTCTGGCCCTTCCGATCCATTTTCACATTTCAATACCTACATCTAAGCAGATTATCTCCCCTTAAAGAGTTTTCGAATGGATCAAAGTTTTAGATATTTTAAAAAAATCTTTGCCCATTTCTTCGTCATAGGTCTTTTAATTTGGCTTATTTTCTATTCAAATCTTCATTTTTCCCATGTTTATGACTACTTCTTCATGGTCAACTGGGTACATCTTTTAATCTGTATATCTATATTTTACCTTCATATCCTTTTGGTCTGTTATGCTTGGTTTTATGTTCTGCGTGGTCTAGGCCTTGATTTGCCTTTCTGGCAGGCAGGAGTAGTTCTCGGTGCTTCCACTATTGCAAAATATCTACCTGGAGGCATATGGCAAATTGGAAGTCGCACTGTTGGGTTGACGACTTATCAAGGAAAGCCCATCCAAGTTGCCCTGAGTATTTTTATTGAACAAATAATTAGTCTCTCTGCTTGTCTTATTTTAGCAGTATTATTTCTACAAAGAGGAAGCTACTTATCTTGGAATAATTTTTTTTCGACTATTCCTCGATTTGTTTCGCTTTTCTTGGCAATGGTTTTGTTTTTTTGTTTTTGTTCTCCATATACCTACCGATTATTTCTAAAATTTATTCCTTGGTTAGGCAGCAGGTTGAATTTCCATAATCTTAATTTTCGTTATCTTATTAAGATTAACTTTCTCCATTACATTTCCCTACTGATTTTCTCACTAGGATATTGGATTGGCATAAAGGCCTACATCCCTGCTTTCTCAATCCATTTTTTCGAGTTTACAGCCTTAATTATGATTGCAACATTTTCTGGACTCATTGCTATCTTTACACCAGCAGGATTAGGAGTAAGAGAAGCTATTTTATTTGCAGGTATCCAAGGCGATGTTGGCCAGGATATGGCATTAACCCTTGCTATTATTCCAAGGTTTTTAATAATTATTTCTGAAGTAACATTCTATTTTTCCATGTTATTGGTTAAATGGTATTCCAACAAAAATAAATAAAATGGTTCGCATGAAAACTATAAATTTGGCAATTATAGGTGACTATTCGCTATCTGATGACTATTCAAATACTAAACACCTTTTGTTATCTTTACATAAAGACCCTCGGTTCAATATCGTATTAGAATATGGAGAAAGCCTATTAGACCAAAAATGTTATCTAAATAAAAGTTTTTACAAATCAATTTTATTCTTAATTCTAAGAAGACTTATCAATGGAATTAAAGCAAGCTTCATTATTTCAAAAACTAAGAGTTCAGATGTTGATATTATTTATATCCCATATTTATCATTACTCCCTCTCTTTTTTTTTCATTTTTCCCAAGAATAGTTAAACAACCAAAAATTGTTGCTGATGGGCTAATTTCAATATATGACACTGTCGTAAATGACAGGAAAATGCTATCGAAGAAAAACTTTTTCTCAAAAATACTTTGGTACATTGAAAAACGATGTTTTGATAGGGCTGATATTATAATTGTTGATACGGACACTAATGGTTCTTTTTATAGCGAACTATTCAAAATAAATAAAATAAAATTCAGACAATTGCCCCTGTGTATCGATCAGAACCTATTTCATTGTTCAAAAGAATCAAAAAACACCAAACCATTAAAAATATTGTTTGCTGGCGGATTTATCCCCCTACAAGGCGTTGACATCATTGTTAAAGCTGCTCATTTGTTAAAAAAAGACTCTACTTTGAAATTTTATCTTATTGGTGATGGCCAAGAAGCAAATTGTATAGCTGAATATATTACAACATACAATCTTGATATTACCTGGATAAAGGAATGGCTAAGCATCGGGGACTTGGCTAAAGAATATAATAGTGCTGATATTTGTTTGGGTATTTTCGGACGCAGCGACAAAAGAGGCCGAGTCTGGCCCTTCAAAAACTACAATGCAATGGCAACAGGTATACCTGTCATAAGTTCTAATTTCGAAGACCCTTCCTTACCACGCCTAGAGGAGTATTACTACAGCGTGTCTCCTGCAAGCCCGAGAGAGCTTGCTAAAGCAATTCTACTACTTAAAAATAAGGAAAAAAGACAAGAGTTAGGAAAAAAAGGTAATATCTACTACTCAAATTATTTGGCCAATAAAAATGCAGTTAACAAATTTTACAACCTAGCAAAACAACTCAACAGTTAATCATTTCTATGCTAAATACGAAGATACCTTTTCCAAAATCGTTTCATAGTCAAGATTCAATCATCAGTTCTATCGTAGCGCATTTGAGAAATCTGCTCAGAAACTAATCCCATCATAAAAACAATACCAGAAGTTGAAAATAACAAAGCAGACATATTTGTGAAACGCTGATCAACCATATAAGTATAAGCGTAAAGCAAGCAACCCAAAAAAAAGAGCGAAAAACTGATTGGTAAGAAAATTCGTAATGGAGCAAAAAGTGTTGCAATCTTTACTATAATTAGAAGAAATTTGGTTCCATCTTTAATAAGACTTATTTTACTTTTTCCCTGCCTCTTTTTGCTATTAATCGGAATGTATTTGACCGTCCTTCCACTTCTCAGATAAGCCATTGTTATTGTGGAAGGATAAGAGAACGTGTTAGGTAACAAATATAGATATTTCATAGCAACAGACTTTCTCACAAGTCGAAAACCCGAAGTCAAATCCATCACATTAAACTTGGTAACATAGGAGGCGAGGCCATTATATAGCCAATTGGCAAGATCTCGATGTAAGGATGTCTCCGAACTAGTTGTGCGGGCTCCAACTATCATATCATAGCGATCACGTTCTGCCAGCAACCTCTTAATATCTTCAGGAGCATGTTGACCATCAGCATCCATCATGATCACCCACTCACCCTGAGCCGTACGCAAACCGGTCTTCACGGCAGCACCATTGCCAATATTATATGGATGAGGCCAGACGTTCGCACCGGCTTCCATTGCCGCCTGCATGGTATTATCGGTTGAACCATCATCAATAACCAACACTTCAAAATCAGGATAAAGTTCCTTTATTCTGATTACAGTTGCGGCAATTGCCAGCTCTTCATTAAATGCAGGCAGGAGTACAGTGACTTCATATTTTTTTTCCAGGGTCAAAAACATATCTCCTTTAAGCTATAATCTGTCTACCATTAAAGCTGAGCGAATCAAAATCAAACATTACAAAGTATGCTTTTTCAGAACAACTAAGAAATATTTTTTGTACAACCCTCAAACAGCGTTGGCCTTGACAATCAATCCTGCCAACTCATCTGCCATTCCGTTGATAAGTTTCTCGTCCTCTCCTTCCACCATTACCCGAATTACCGGTTCGGTTCCTGATGGCCGCACCAGGATGCGGCCGGTTTTGCCCAATTTCTTTTCCATTTTCTGAATGGTCTTTTGAAAATCCGGGACCAGGTCAATGTCGATTTTACTGGTGGTGCGCACATTTTTCAGGACCTGGGGATAGGATTCCATCACTTTCGCCAGCTCCGAAACTGTTTTTTGCCTTTTTTTCATGATTGCCAAAAGGCGCAGAGCAGCGAGGTTTCCATCTCCGGTGGTGATATGGTCGAGGAAGACAAGGTGACCGGACTGTTCGCCACCGAATGAGTAGCCTTTCTTGCGCATCTCTTCGACCACGTAACGGTCTCCCACCTTGGTGCGAACCATTTTCCCGCCCATTTTTTCCATTGCCACTTCCAAACCCATATTGGACATAACCGTGCTCACCAGGGTCTTCTTCTTCAGTTTTCTCTTTTTCATCAGATCCTGAGCACAGACTGCCATGACATGGTCACCATCCACGACCCGTCCTTTTTCGTCGCAGACAATGAGCCGATCGCCATCACCATCCAAAGCCAAACCGATGTCAGCACCAGTTTCTTTGACCTTTGCGGCCATCAGTTCCGGGTGCAGGGCTCCGCACTGATGATTGATATTTTTGCCGTCAGGCTCCACCCCGAGCTTTGTCACCTTGGCCCCGAGCTCCTCAAAGACATGGGGGGCAACGCCATAGGTGGCGCCGTTGGCACAATCAAGGACTATATGAAAGTCCTCAAGACTATATTTTTTTGGGAATATATTCTTGAGAAAGACGATATACCGGCCCTTGGCATCATCGATGCGTTTAGCCCGCCCTATTTCTTCAGCAACAGGTCGCAGTGCCGCCATTTTCTGGGAAAAAATCAGATCTTCGATATCGGCCTCCAGTTTATCCGGAAGCTTGAAGCCATCGTGTGAGAAAATTTTAATCCCGTTATCCTGAAAGGGATTGTGAGAGGCAGAAATCACCACCCCGGCATCAGCTCGCATGGAGGTGGTGATAAAGGCAATTCCCGGGGTCGGCATTGGCCCCACCAGAAGGACATCCACGCCCATGGAGCATATTCCTGCAGCCAGAGCATTCTCAATCATATATCCTGACAGCCTGGTATCTTTACCGATGACTATACGATGCCGTCCGGTCCTGTTCTTGACAATAAAGGCAATGGCCCGCCCCACCTGCATGGCGATCTCGCTGGTCATGGGATAGATATTGGCCACACCCCGAATACCGTCTGTTCCGAATAGTTTTCTCATATGATACATTCTCCTAATAAAAACGGGACAAAAGCTCTACAAGCCTGTCCCGATAGAAATTTGATATAGCGCCAAGCCAGATCTTTATTTTTCGAACTATTCAGGCAATGCCCAATAATTGGCAAACAGCGCCCTGTACCTGTGTAACAGTATTTTATATTCGTTCAGTTAGAACTTCAAAGCATACTTGTGTTATTCGCAAGAAGACCTCAATAGACAAAGATGAAGCACTGTCGAAGAGCAACTATTCTTCTTTCTTTTCTGTTGCCGTATCCGGCAACTCACTTTCCTGCTGCACTGTCTGTTCAGCAGGCACAGGCGGGACGACTTCTTCTATGAGCGTTACAACCTGAGGTTCAATGTTGAGAATACGTACCGGATCGGTAAGCGTCTTGACCGGAATGACCTTGACCTGCATCTGTTTGTCCTTCTGTTCACCTGCTGCCGTCACACTGAACAAAGAATTGAGATCTACCTTATCCCGAATAAGGGTCTTGGGCAGAGCCACGGTGATGGTCACCGTGGAAGGACTGACTCGCTGCAGGACCCCGTTTTTCATAACCTCAACGGGACAATTGGAGATTTTTCTCTGCACTGTCTCCACGGTTATATCGAGATCCGCAGTCACAGTGGTCTCGCCGATCAGGCCAACAATCACAGGAGCCAGGTCAAGAGGGACCTGGATCTGAGTGGACTCCCGCAGTCCTTCAATGTCGATCACCTTTGTCCGCAGCACATCAAACTGGGCAAGCGTTGTCTGCGGCCCGGTGATTGAGATGGAGGACGGTTCCATCCGAATTTCCTTAAGAATATAGTCTGGAGCAAGCACTCCGCTTGTGACTGGATTCACAGAAAACTGCTTCTGAATCAACTTATCCAGAGACAGAATCACGCTTTCCGGCTGAATACGCAGGACCTTGACCCCGCGTGGGACCGCAATTGAGTCATTACTGTTTTCGATCACCATGGTGCCAGGTATGGCATGGGATAAATCGACCTGACGGGAGATGTCCCGATTCCCCATATCCAGAACCAGGCTGCGGGGGCCACTGACCGAGACCTCAATCGCTTTTTTAAACTGATTGGAAATCACCAGATCACGGGGCATATTAATCATCTCGACGGGCACCATGATATTTTTATTGACGATGTCCTCTCCCCCGACAAAGTACCAGAGGACAACGGCCAGTGCCAAGGAGATAAAACGAAGTATCCAGTCTTTGGGTGAGAGTTTCAACCAGTAGCGAATACTAAATATACTCATGATCTTAGCACCCACTGTTTCCAACCGCCCCCCCCTCCGTTTTTCGGAAGAAAAATATTCCGCAAGGTGTTGGTGAGCGTCATTTCATCATGCATTGCTGTAAGTGCCCCATGCTGCACCACAGAAACCTCCTGAGTTTCTTCCGAGACCACTATAATAACGGCATCGGTCTCTTCAGAAAGTCCGATAGCTGCCCGATGCCTGGTTCCGAAACGTTTACTTATATAAGGATTCTGGGACAGAGGCATGATACAGCCCGCAGTCTGAATTTGCCCCTTATAGATGATCACCCCGCCATCATGGAGGGGAGAAACCGGCATGAAAATGGAGATGAGCAATTCCTTGCTGAGATCGGCATTCAGTTTAAATCCAGACTCGACAAAATCACGCAGTCCGGTCTCCCGCTCGATGACAATCAAGGCTCCAATACGCCGTTTTGCGAGATAAAAAACAGCACGAATGATCTCATCAAGGTCTTTTTCTGCCATATCCAGATTTTTCTGGAAAGGCGACTTACCCACCTGAGTCAGCGCCCGGCGAATATCCTGTTGAAAAACGATAATAACAATCAAAAGCAGAGAACTGAGAAAGGTCTTGAGCAACCATTGCAAGGCGGCGAGATCAAGAATGGAGGCCATAAAATAGACCACGGTCAGAACAACCAGGCCCAGAACCATCTGTACCGAGCGGGTACCACGAATAATGGTAATAAGCTGGTAGATGATAAAGGCTACAATCAGGATATCCAGGATATCCTGCCAGCGGAAGATGTTCAGGATTTCAAACATTCGTTCTCATAACTCTATTTTTCTTTACAGATAACTCAAAATGCAAAATTTCGCCCTCAAAAGGGGTAATCGCAGGACAAGCATTATCACTTCTTACAGGGTACATGAAACACAGACTTTTACCAAGAAAAAGTTCCGGAATTGCAGGTTATTTTAAGATTTTTCTTTTTGAGCCACCTCCTTTCTCACCAGATTAACAATCTCACCGGCATCCGGGCTTTTTAAAACGACGACATCGACTCCTACTTTCATTGCACTCTCGCGCACTTCCGGACTTTCATCTGCAGTAAAGAGAAACAATTTTACCCCCTGTCCCTCTTCGCTTTCACGAACAAACTTGCAGACCTCCAGACCGGAGATATCAGCAAGCCTGTAATCCACCACTGCTGCATCCGGTTTCTCCATAATGATCAAATCACACCCCTCCCGGCCAGTGGAAGCCGTAATAATATTAAAGCCTGCTTTCTGAAAGAGACGGGTATAAAGACGGCGAATAACCGGATTGTCATCCACCAGGACGATCTTCTGCGGCTGTTCCGGACGCACGTCATCCGTTTCTCTCTTCCGGACATGAAGCACCAGCAACATGTCCCCTTTCACCAGCCGAGTATCTGCTGTCGGGGTCAAAACATCTTTCCCTTGCCGACGAATACCGACAATTTGTCCTTCCAGAAAAATAGCGGCGGCCTCCACAGCATGGTCAATGAGACCTGATTCTTCATTGACCTCGAGCCATCGAGGTTGAGAGTCTGATACGACCTCTGTCAGCTTCTGATCAAGATGCTGTTTCTGTGCCCTGGCCATGATTTTATCGGCAACCTTTCGCCCGGCTGAGGCATAGGGAGAAATAATAGAATCAGCACCGGCACGAAGGATTCGCGATTCGGCAGAGGCAGATTCGGAACGGGCAATAATATGGAGAGTAGGATTCAACTCTCGGGCGGTGAGCACCGTAAAAAGATTATCCGGATCTGAATCGAGCAGGGCCAACAGGGCGCCGGCTGATTTGATCCCTGCCGCGCGCAGGGTCTGCTCTCTCGTAGCATCTCCGGATAAATACAAATATCCGAGCTCCTTCAGCAGGAGACACTGCTCCGCCGAACTTTCAAGGATCACAAAACTTTTCTGAGAATCTGCCAGGTGCCTGGCAGCAGCCGCACCCACCCTTCCATGTCCACAGATAATGGTGTGTTTCCTTAATAAATTAATTTTTTTTTCCATAATACGTTTTCCCCGCGCCGGGCTCCAGGCCCGTTCTATCATTGATTCAGTGAAGGCATGGGCAGCAAAGGCAAGACTTCCCACCCCGAAGAGGAGAAGAAATATGGTAAAGAGTCGTCCGCTCTCAGACAAGGCGCGGATCTCGCCAAATCCCACGGTAGTAATTGTAATAACCGTCATATAGACGGCTTCCAGGAGGGTATATTGTTCAATAAGTATATACCCTCCTGTGCCGGCCACCAGAAAAAACAGAGTGAGGCAAAGAGCAAGAATGATCCGGCGATGACTATCCATAATCAAAAGCAAGAATGAGGTGAGAGTTGCATCAGGAGTTACAGGCCCAGAAAACCTATGACGAAGTTAGGCATTGAAAGAGCAGAAACAAGAATGTTATGTATAATAGCATCGGAGATAGGCGAAGACCTCGAAAACTCTTTTTCTGTTGCGTTATTGTAAATTTTCAGTCACTGCGACGTACCGTATGGAGACGCCTCACTCACTCAAATTTACACGTCTCGCATCTGATATTTTTTCAGTTAACCAGCCTGAAATCCGACTGTTTACGCAGCCTAGCAACTATTACATTTTAAATACTGAGAAAATAAACTAAGTTATTCACTTGTTAGATTCAACTCTCATTCTATTGTAAAAATCATATCAGGTGCAAGTTAAAAGCATCTTTTTTTAGCGCATACATTTTCATGTCTAATCGTTTCGGTTCCATAGCCATCAACTCCGACAAACAAGCTCCGGCTCCCCCAAAAATAGAGCCACCGCCACCCCGTCGCCCCGGCCCTTCACAGAAAAAAAGGGATCGGTCCGGAAAAACTCTGATTTTTTCTCTTATTGCATGCCTGCTGCTTGTCGCTTATTTCCTGGCAGGGGTCTACCTCGTCCCTGCCCTTTTGAAAAAATATCTTCCTCCTTATCTCCTGGAAACCGCTGGCCTGGAGTTGACAATTGAAGGCATTGAACTCAATCCTCTCAATTTCCAACTCACCTTCACAGGTCTGCAGACAAAACTTCCGAACTCACCGACAGCAGGACCTCTCCTTCAGGCCGAATCTCTTTTCATGGACCTGGACCTCACCTCCCTGCTGCGTAACGGTTTTGTCTGCGATTCGCTTACCATTCAAAGATTGCAACTCAATCTGATCCGTTTCAAAGATAACAGCTATAATACCCCTGCCATCTTTCATTTTTCAAACAAGCAAAACCAGGGCGAGATCATGGATTTTGCCCAACTGCCCTTTCTCTTTTCCCTGAATAATATCGACATCAGTGACAGCCGTATTCTTTATAACGACATGCTCACCGGAAAGACCCACTCCGTCGAACAAATGCATCTTGCCATTCCCACTTTTTCCAATTTCTCTTTTCAATCGACAAACTATATCCAGCCCCATTTTTCAGCGATTGTAAACGGCAGTCCCATTCAACTCAGTGGTGAGGCCGTGCAGGTCGGCGACGATCAGGGATTTACAACCAAGCTCTCATGTACCATCCAAGCCCTTGATCTGGTTCCTTACTTTTCTTATCTCCCCTCTTCCTTTCCTCTGACACTTTCCCAGGGACGTGCTGACACCAACCTGGAGATATTTTTTTCTCCCCAACAGAAAAACGAAAGCCGTCTCAGTATCGATATCAAGATGACAGCAAGCGATATCGAGATGGAGAGCAAAAATGAGGGCCTGCACATAAAGACCCCGGCCCTGAAAATGGAAGGCCGTCTGGACCCCCTCACAAAGCGTCTCCACATCAGGTCCATTGTGGCCAAAGAACCGCAGATTTCCGCTCAGACAGGCCATATACAAACAAGTCTTCAAGAGTTGCTTCCCCATCCCTCACCCGAGACCAGTCCGCTCTTCCATCTTGCCATTGACCTGGCTCTTGCCGATCAGGGACTTCTTACTCTCTTCGATGGCAAAAAAGCAGGGTCCATGGAAACGACCTGGAAATCTTTGCAACTCTCTCTCAAGGATTTCAAAACTGCAAAATGGAACGACCAGAAAGGAGATAACTCCAGCTGTACTTTTCGTCTCAGCGGAGAACAGGAAAAAGACAATGGCTCTTTCTCCTGGCAGGGTACAATTGCAGAATCCGGGAAAGCGCATGGCAAGCTGCTGCTCAATGAATTTTCTGCAGCAACACTCTTCGATTTCCTTGACCCTGATGCTGCAGAAAAGATCGAAGGAAGCACCACTTTTACTGGTAACCTAGCCCTTTTCCCGTGGCAAAAGAACTTACCAGACTACATCCTGGAAAACGGGACATTACAGATTTATAATCTGGAACTCCTCCAGGACAAAGAAACCTGGCTGGAAGCAGAATCAGTCCGCTTTACTGATCTGAGCCGCACAGAAGGACGCTTCCAACTGGGGAATATCTTCCTTAAAGGTTCAACATTGAACCTGAACAGCGACGGGGAATTGCCTGCATTGTTAAAACGTTTTTCCACGGAAAAGCCCACCATGCAGCTCAATGGTATTGACTTTTCCGGAACTCTGAACCTCAAGACCGCAAAAGGATCTGCAACGGATCGGCTGTTCTCTGATTTTCATTTTCAGGCCAACAATCTTGACAACGCCTCCAGCAAGGATACGTTCCCTGCCAAAGAAAACTTTGCTCTTTCCGCTCAGCTGCTGCCAGATGGTCTCATCAAGGCCAAAGGCAGCACAGCCGTTGCCCCCTTTCAGGTTTTGGCAGACCTGGCCTTTTCCAATATTGACAGCTCGTTTTTCTCACCATTTTTTTCCAGGCAGGCACTGCTGCAAAACAGTAAGGCCACACTCCACGGTAAGGGTCAGTACCGCTTTCCCAAACCGTCATTTCAGGGGAGTCTGAGACTGACAGATACCGTCTTACAACTTTCCAAAGAGAACCCTCTTCTGAGCTGGGAACTGGGAGAATTCAGTCATCTTAACTGTCGCTTCTCCCCCTTTTCCCTCACAGCAGAAACACTCTCACTCGAGAGACCTCAGCTTCCTTGGCAACGTAAGCAGGACGATGCAGATCCCTTTCAGCAAATACAAGGAGGACTCAAAGCGCTGCTCATCAAGAAAAATGCGCAGCTAAGCAGTGGGGACCAGGAGGAACTCTTCCCTCTTACTCTCAAGGAAATCAGTTTTCAAAACGGCTCCCTGCACTACCTGGACCGACGTCTCTCGCCTTCCTGGTCCATGAGGGCAGAAAACATTACCGGTCGTATAAAAAATTTCAACACCTCCCAACGTGACCTGCTAGCTCCCTTTACCCTCACTGGAACACTGGACACAGCCCCTTTCAACCTTTCTGGTGCCGCTACCCTTTTCCCTCAAACAAGTGAGGAAGGACGAGCAATGCTGCAACTCACCGACTTCCCAGTTGCCTCTTTCCATAAGCAACTGGCGTCCCTGAAGATCAATCCAGACTCTGCCACTCTCAATCTTCACTTAACCATGAGCAAAGAGCGATCTCTTTTTAACAGCAAAGCGGTGATGATCATCAAAGACCTTCTTCCCGCCCCAGCAGGAGGAGACACAGGACTGGCCCTGGCACTGCTCAAGAATAGAGAAGGCACTTTTCCTCTGACGATTCAAATAGAAGACGGCAACAGGTCACTTATAAAAGAGAGCATGACCAGCTTTCAGACCACCGTCATAAAAGCGACCCATGCCCCACTCCTGCTGGACCCTGAATTTGCTGACCTGCAGGATAACAACTTGTTATCCTTTCAACCGGGTAGCAACAAGATCATCCCTGACGATCAGAAAACCCTCAACCGTTACCTGGAACTCCTTACCAAACACCCTCATCTCGCCCTTGTCATTACCGGTATGGCTGACCGGGAAAACGACCACAGAGCACTGCTGCAGAACCTGGAAGAAAAAGAGCTGCAAAGGGTAAACGAGGAGAATACCAGGAGAGAGGTGGAATATCGGGCAAAACAACAGGTTGTTCTGCCACAGACACCCAACACCTCCCTGCAGGAAGAAGATATTGCCAAAGAAGACCTGGCCGGATTCAAGCCGTCTCTCCCCAACCCGGTTTCTGTCGACGATAAAGAACTCCTCCACCTGGCCAGAGAACGAGGCTTACTTATTCATAACTTTTTAGCCCGCTCACTCGTTGATGACTTCTTCACCCGGTCACTCGCCATGCCCAGCGATCAAGTAATACTCGACAAAGAAGTGAAAATCATCGAGACAGAACCAGGTAACCGGGTTCTTCTTACCCTCAAAGCGATTCCTCCCGTGGCTCAACCTTTGTAATTATGCTCAAGCCTCCCTATACCCGTTATGACCAGTTGCATGTCTACAACTTTGATCGTACCAACCTGGGAGAAATCGACGATCCCGATCTCATCGGCACCTGGATTGAAGACAACACGGCAATCCTCTTTTTTCATAAGGAAAAACAGGCCCTGGTGGACACGATCTGCGCCCGCGCTGAGGCAACAATCCTCTACCAGGCCCAGTTGGACTATCAGGATTGGGAGGCAGGCCTGGACATCACCACATTCACAGTGCCGCCCCTTACCGTGGTCCCACTCTGGGAAGGACAACAGCTTGCAAAGGAAGATGAAAACATCCCTATCCGCCTGGACCCAAGTGTCATCTTTGGTTCCGGTTTTCACCCCAGCACCAGACTCTGCCTGCAGGTCCTCACCGACCTGCTGACCTCTCATCCAAAAGAGATACGAACCATGGTGGACCTGGGGACCGGAACAGGTCTGCTTTCCATCGGAGCCGCCAAGCTCGGCGTCGAAGAAGTGCGGGCCTACGACAACAATCCCTTTGCCTGCTCCGTGGCCGAAAAAAATGTGGCCCTCAACAGCTGTCAGAAACAGATCCGGGTAATGGAGACAGATTTACGCAACGGTCTGCCTGATACCGGGGTTGACATGGTGGTGGCCAATCTCTACAAGAGCCTGCTGATCGACCTTTTCCAAAACCCGGATTTCTGGAAGGCAAAATATTACCTCATTTCCGGTTTCATCCCTTCCATGGAAGAGGAACTGCTGGCCACCCTCCCCATGGATCAACTGAAACTCCTGGAGAGAAGAAAAAGTGACATCTGGTGTCTCTGGTTACTAGCAAAAAAAGCGGTCGAAGGACGCGGTATGCGACATGCGGTATGCGGTGTGAGGTAAAAGACCTCATACCCCAAACCGCATACCTCATACCTCATACCGCATACCGCAAACCGCAAACCGCATACCGCAAACCGCAAACCGCAAACCGCAAACCGCATGAACACACTCTTTAGCGAATACAGACCAATATTCAAGGTGCTGGGTCTGATCTCCACCCTCACCTTTTTTCTCAGCCTGCTCATCATTCCCTGGATCATTTGCCGCTTACCGAGTGACTTTTTTCGCCACCTGCGTGACCACAAAAAAAAGGAAGACCAACATCCACTGATGATGATCCTCCTTCGTCTCCTACGTAATTTCCTCGGCGCCATCCTGCTCCTGGCGGGCATCCTCATGCTCTTTCTTCCCGGTCAGGGAATCCTCACCATCATCCTTGGTATTGGCCTCCTGGACTTTCCCGGTAAACGCAGGGCCAAAGAGGCCTTTGTCCGCCGCCATTCAGTCCATACCGGCCTGAACTGGATCCGAGACAAAGGAGGGAAACCTCGTTTCTCCTTTGATCACGAGGACTAAGGGCCTGTAAGGGTACAACCTGGCTGATAGTACGCTTAGATTGGGACCAGGTATGGATGCGGAGATTAAACAAACCCGCAGTCGTAGCACAGCTACGTTCTGGATTTTATGATTGGGCCACCTTCAAAGATGGCCCGAAAATAAGATGGAAGATTGGACAGGTTATTTACTTACATGCCCTAAGGAAGATCCAACTCCACCAGCATGCGCACCACATTTTCCAGATCCTTCTCATCTGGATGTCCTGCTGCTGCAGGGGCATCAGCCAGCCAAGGTGGCTGCGGATCTTTCTTGGCTGCCTTCTCCAGGACCTTTTCTGCCACCTGCCCTGGACAGGAAAACGTTGCGACAATATGGGCCTTAGCAGCAAGCGCCTTGGCCTTATTCATGGCATTCTGAGCATGGGGAGAATCCGCTGCCGCACCATGGGTGGCAAAGAGGTAGAGATCCTGCCCCTCCTCCATCCTCGCCAGATAAACCTGAGAATCAGGATCAGGTTGTCCCCCTTTCAGCCAGAACCCCAAGGCAATAAAAGTATATCCAGTTGGATCAGGGGCATCAGCCAAAGCAAAGAGTTCTTTTTCTCCACTAAGATGGTTATAGAGCGCCTCAGCCAGCTTCTTGGTGTTGCCACTTTTTGATGAATAAAGCACCAGACTTTTCATAATTAATCCTCCAAAAGTATTAACTTTCTTACTATCCGGCGTGCTCCAGATCATTGGCACCATAAATATATAAGCATGTGCTCCCGGACAGCCTTTGTTTACAGCTTGTCTTTTCACCCGAAGAACAGAATTTCTTTGTTCGCCCTCCTCAGTGTCAAATCGAAAATTTTCCCCTCTTACCTATAACTATAGGCACCCCAAGATCATTTGGCCACAAGCACTTCTCCAACCTTCACTACCAGGCCTCAGAATATTTCTTTTCATTTGGCCTTGAACAAAAAAACCTGATCTTTTAAGACACCCTGACCACTTGAACTTTACAGACTGAATGGTAAGGTAAAAAACTGCCGCCGCGAATGCAAGTATAATGTGCAAATACTTAAAACTTTTCCACTCCAGACCAGTCAATTCAAAGCCCCCAACGGAGCATACAAGACCATGTCACAACCCACCACCCCCCAGGAAGCATTGCTCTCCTGGTTTGCTGAAAATCAACGCGACCTGCCCTGGAGGCGTCATTATAAACCCTACCAGATCTGGATCTCCGAGATCATGCTCCAGCAGACTCAGATGGACCGGGTGACCATATTTTTCGAGCGCTGGATGCAAGAGTTTCCCGATTTAAAAACCCTGGCAGCGGCCTCAGAGCAGCAAATTCTTAAATGCTGGGAGGGCCTGGGCTATTACAGCAGGGCGAGAAACATTCTCAAAACAGCACAGATTCTGGTCTCCGAATATCAGGGAGAGATCCCTGATAAGCGCAAGCTCCTCCTCACTCTCCCCGGCATCGGGCCCTACACAGCCGGAGCCATTGCCTCCATTGCCTACAATCGCGATGTTCCGGTGGTAGATGCCAACATCGAGCGCATCCTGGCCCGATTCCTCAATATCGATCTGATCCCGGGCAGCCCTGAGGCAAAAAAGCTCTTCTGGACCAGAGCTGAAGAGCTCCTTCCCGCTGGCCAGGCACGCAATTTTAACCAGGCCCTCATGGAACTGGGAGCCCTGATCTGCCGCCCCAAAAATCCCGATTGCTCTGCCTGTCCCTTGGCCCCCCACTGCCTGGCCCTTCACCATGACTTGATTTTGGAGCGCCCAGTTCCCAAAACAGGAAAGAAAATTACCCCCATTGATATGGCCACCGGTATCCTTATCCACCAGGGACTTCTCTATATCCAACAACGTCTGGCAGACGATGTCTGGGGATCCCTCTGGGAGTTTCCAGGAGGACGAATGAAAAAAAATGAGCTCCCGGAAGAAACCGTTGTTCGGGAATTTCTCGAAGAAACTGAATTTGAGGTGCAGGTGGAATCGAAAATCACCACCACCATTCATCATTACACCCGCTACCGGGTCACTCTCCACTGCTTTTTCGTCAAACTGAACCAGACAGACAGCGACCCCGTGCTCCATGCCGCCCAGGATTTTCGCTGGGTGCCCTTCGAGACCCTGCAGGAATATGCCTTTCCGGCCGGTCACCGTAAACTGATTAGTTTTTTGAAAAAAAGGAAAGAGGTGTGAGGGGTGGAGGGTTGCGGTTTGCGGTGTGAGGGTTGCGGTGTGCGGTTTTCGGTGTGCGGTGTGCGGGTTGCGGGTTGCGGTTTGGAAGACACTGCAATTCCTGCAGTTGTTTTATCTGATTTTTAATTTATTTTCGGCCAGCCTGCCGGCAAACCAGATCAGAACCAGCACTGGGAGTCCCAGAAGCGCAGTCATCAGGAAGAATGTCTCATAGCCAAATGTGGAGACTACGGTCCCGGAATATCCGCCGATGAGCTTGGGGAAAAGGGTCATCAGCGAGCTGAAGAGGGCGTACTGGACAGCGGTAAAAGAGATATTGGTGAGGCTGGAAAGAAAGGCGACAAAGGCGGTGGATGCCAGTCCGGCGCAGAGATTGTCCGCCCCAATGACGACAGCGAGCAGAGTCACATCATTGCCGCTCCTTGCCAGGAGCATAAATAAAAGATTGGTGGCCGCAGCCAGAATCCCACCCAGAAAAAGAATGCGGTATACGCCAAAACGGTAGGTAAGCAGGCCCCCGAGAAACCCTCCGACCAGGGTCATGAGGAGACCAAAGGTCTTGGTCACGGTGGCAATCACGTTTTTACTGAACCCCATGTCCAGGTAAAAGACATTGGAGACCACTCCGAGGACAATATCCGATATCCGATAAAATCCCACCAGGAGCAGGAGGAGAATTGCCGTCTTCCCCCCATAGCGAACAAAAAAGTCCCGTACCGGTTCTACATAGCTCTCTCGTACCATATCCCTGTCGGCAAGTCCTGCCCTGACGGCCAACCAGGCCGCTACTGCCGCTGTTGCCAGGGCAAGAAAAAGACGTCCTGTCTCCACCAGAAAACTCAAAAGACGGACATGGACTCCGAAACTTTCGCCAGCCACCTCCTTGCACCATACGGCCAGGGGGGCCGTCAGAAAAAAACAGGAAGCAAAACAAGTCCCGGCCAAAAGAAAAAGGACGAAGAAACGAATATACTGGGGGACACTGTAACGATAGGAATTCCTTGTAGTCTTCTCTGGTTCAGCAATCAGACAGGTGGTAACCACCCCTACCAGCATCACGGCTGCCATAACCAGATAGGTCAGCCGCCAGGCCCCCACATCATACACCTGGCGTGAGGTCCCGAACCACGAGGCAAGATAAAGGGATCCTGCCCCTGCCACCAGCATGCCAATTCGGTATCCAGCCACATAGGTAGAGGCAAGCATGGCCTGCAAGGATTCCTCAACACACTCAATACGGTAGGCATCAATGACAATATCCTGGGTGGCCGAGGAAAATCCGAGAAAGACAGCCGCCAAGGCCATGAACACCAGGCTCGACTCTCCCCGGGTGGGGTCGGTCAAACCCATCCAGCAAATGGCGAGAATCACAGAAAACTGAGAAAGGAGCATCCAGGACCTGCGCCGCCCCAGCATCCTGGTAAGCAGGGGCAGAGGGAGTTTATCCACCAGGGGGGCCCAAATGAACTTGAAGGAATAGCCAAGGGCCGCCCAGCTGAAAAAAGTGACGGCAGAGCGACTCACCCCTGCTTCACGGAGCCAAACAGAAAGGGTGGAAAAGATGAGAAGGATGGGAATGCCCGCAGAAAATCCCAGAAAGAGCATGGTCAAGACCTGTGGATGGATCCAGACCCGCAACATATCTCTTTTCCCGGTCCCGCCGCCATTTTTTTCCACCATTCTTGTCTTTTCCCTTTATAAAGATTATGATATTTGCTGATTGATCAGTATTGCATATATAAGAAACACTATGTCACTGACACGGAAGAATTTTACTCAGTATCCCCTTGCGAAATGCAAGCACAGCAACAGTAGCCGATAGCTCTAGGAGTTATTAAAATAATTAGTTTTTTTTATCATAACAAGCAAGATAATTATTCATTACCTGCCAGCCCTTAAGGACTCTTTTCTCTGTCCCCTTACGGGCTGGAACTGTCTGAACAGCGGGCAGGATTTCTCTAAATGTAATTAATTTTCAGTTTGTTATCATACAAAACAACTCGATTTTCAGCGCAGCACCATCAGATTCATTATTATGCCAGTCAAGATATACAACACTCTCACACGAAAAAAAGACCTGCTCCAACCCATCGAACCAGGCCATGTAAAGCTTTACGTCTGCGGTATCACCTCCTATGACTACTGTCATATCGGACACGCCCGCTCAGCACTCGCCTTCGACATGATAGTCCGCTACCTGCGCTATCGGGGTTACAAGGTCACCTACATACGCAACTTCACCGACATTGATGACAAGATTATCAAACGGGCAATGGAGCAGGGAACCAGCACCGAAGAATTGGCCAACCGTTTTATAGATGAATTCTATATTGATATGGACAAACTCGGTATAGAACGGCCAAACAGGGAGCCCAAGGCAACCGAGCATATCCAGGAAATGATCGACCTGATCAGCGAACTCATTGCCAAGAACATGGCCTATCCTGCCGGTGGCGATGTTTACTATTCAGTGAACAGCTTTCCCGGGTATGGCAAACTTTCCGGCCGTAACCTCGAAGACATGCTGGCTGGTGCCCGGATCTCGGTCAATGAAAACAAGACTAACCCCATGGACTTTGTCCTGTGGAAAGCTTCCAAACCCGGCGAACCAAGCTGGAAAAGCCCCTGGGGACCAGGGCGTCCGGGGTGGCACATTGAATGTTCAGCCATGAGCCGCAAATATCTAGGCAACACCTTTGACATCCATGGTGGCGGCCAAGACCTCATTTTCCCCCACCACGAAAATGAACTGGCCCAAAGTGAAGGAGCCAACGACAAGCCATTCGTCAACATGTGGATCCACCACGGCTTTGTCACCATCCGTGATGAAAAGATGTCAAAATCCCTAGGCAACTTCCTGACCATCAGGGATATTCTGGAACACTACCATCCCGAAGTATTGCGCTTCTTCATTTTTTCCACCCAATACCGTAACCCCCTGGATTTCTCCCAGGAGACCATGCAGGATGCCATGACCGGACTCGATCGTCTGTACGAATGCGTTGCCGCTGTGGAAAGACTGGCCACGACCACCTCAGACAGTGCAGAGCCAGTGATAAGCACGAAGGACAGAAAGAAATTAGAGTCCATGGAAGAGCGCTTTCAAAAGGCCATGGACAATGACTTTAACACCGCCCAGGCCCAGGGAGCTCTTTTTGAAACAGTCAAAACCCTCAACAAGATTTTGAGGCAAATCCCTGAGGTACCTGCGAGCACCGATGCCATTCTCTTGTTCACCACCGTTGCTACCATGAAAAGACTGGCCGGCATCATGGGACTCCTTCAGGAAGATGCAAACCAGTATCTGGCTACCAAAAAAGCAACCATGCTTGCTGACATCGATATCAATGAAGAAGAAATCCGCACTCTCATTCAAGAACGCAATCAGGCACGGGAAACCAAAGATTGGGTCCGCAGTGATGCTATACGGGACAGGCTTCTCGAACAAGGTATAGAATTGAAAGACGGCCCTGAGGGTACAGGCTGGACCGTCAAACGGAGCTGATATGGAGAATACTATTCGCCCACCGGCCGTCGCCGGTCGCTTCTACCCGGGAACAGCTGATTCGCTGAGGATAGCCATCCAGGAACTGGCAGCAGGATTTCATGGCAAAAGGAAAAAGGTACTGGCAGCAGTTTCACCCCATGCGGGATATATGTACTCAGGGGCTGTTGCCGCCGAAACCCTGGGCAGTATTGTGATTCCGGAGACGGTCGTCCTCCTGGGACCGAACCATACCGGTCAGGGCACACCGGTAAGCCTCTCCACTGCCACCTGGGACATGCCCATGGGCAAAGTGCCTGTTGATCAGGATTTTGCAAATGCCCTCCTGACAGAGACCAGCTATATCGAAAAAGATGAGCTTGCTCACTGCTATGAGCATTCGCTGGAAGTCCAGATCCCCTTCCTGCAGATGGCACAACCAAGACTCTCCATTGTTCCCATCGCCATCTCCCATATCTCCTATTCGGTCCTGGATGAGATCGGCCTGGCCCTGGCAGAGGTCATCAAACGGGCGGGAAAAGAAGTTCTCATCGTCGCATCATCCGACATGACCCACTACGAATCACGGGAGGCAGTGTACAAAAAAGATCATTATGTCCTCAAAAAACTGGCCGACATGGATCCCGACATGCTCTATCGTGCCGTGACCGGTCATCACATCTCCATGTGTGGGATTATGCCGGTAACCGTAGCCCTCATCGCCGCCCTGGAACTGGGAGCAACGAAAACAGAGCTGATCCGCTATACCGATTCAGGGGAAATCACCGGTGACACTGACCAGGTTGTCGGTTATGCCGGAGTAGTTATCTCCTGACTACCTCTTTTTTCTTGACATGAGCTACGAAATTTTCTAAATAAACCTACTCGTGAGCTATCCTTGGGGGATGGTCTAATGGCAAGACAGCGGACTCTGACTCCGCTTATCAAGGTTCGAATCCTTGTCCCCCAGCCAGTATAAAACAGGCCCTTTACTTGAAAACAAGTAAAGGGCCTGTTTGTTTTTTGGGCAAGCCAATAAACAAAAGATTCAACCTCTGATATTGCCAGCAATCGTATTCTGTGTTACCAATATTACAAAAGATTCACAGTGAAAAAGAGTAGTATTTCCTTTCCCTCGCGTTCCAGTAACCTGCTCTCCATACCAGTTGGGGAGAACTTAGGGACAGAGTCTGTTTTTTTTCTCTTTTAAGCTGTAATATCCAATTTTCACCGTATCAAGAGAGAGTTATCAGGCAGATACCTTTGAAGGAATGGAGGGTAGCGAAGGGTAACTCCAACTGATAGTTGCAATCATACAGCAGAGGAAGAAGTTTCAAAGACCAGGCTTATCTGTAAGACTGTCATCTCTCTGTTACCTGAAAAAGGAATACGTTCATGCTCAAAAACAGTGTCCGCCTCCTGCTGTGTATTTTCCTCCTGGCTCCCTCTTTTCTCATGGCCGAGGAACCAGATCCGGTAATCCAGGTCATTGAAAAGGCCTTGGAAGAATACAAAAACCAGGATTTCACCAACGCCGCCAGCAGCCTCGATTATGGCAGCCAGTTGATTCGCCAGAAGAAAGGTGAGGCCCTGAGCAAACTCCTGCCCGAACCCATTGCAGGCTGGGAGGCTGATGAAGGAAAATCCCAAGTCACTGCTGCCTCTCTCTTTGGCGGTGGCCTGACTGCAGAACGAACATACAGGAAGGAAGAGGCAACGGTGACCATTTCCATTGTCACAGATTCCCCCCTCCTCCAATCCATGATCATGATGTTTTCCAACCCGATATTTGCCTCTACCGCCGGCCAGTTTGAGCTGATCAACGGCTACAAGGGTATAGTCAATTATGAGAACAACAGTGGCAAGATTAATATTGTCATCAACAATCGTTTTGTTGTCACAGTGGACGGACAACTGCTGAGCCGAAAAGAACTTTTAGACTATGCCAGGTGCATTGACTTGAAAGGGATTGCCAATCTTCCCTGAATCTGAGACGACAACTATTCTACAGGAATGGCTTGACCGTTATTCCTGCTGGAATCCGCCCCTGCTGCCCACGACGAATTGGCCTTCTTCCAACAGCAGGGGCGTTTTTCGTAGCCACAAGTACCGAGCACCTGAAGATGCAGCACCTGGGAGCGCGAAAACGATTTTTATTATTTTCATTGTACGGCAACTTTTTATCAGCTGTCTATTTGGCCCAGGAGCTTATGCGAGAATAGGTATTCCTTCTCAAATCAAGAAATTATCAAAAAATCAGTACAGCCATCTGTCTGATATTGCGAACATTGTTTTTTGATAATTCCGAAGAGTTGGGGAGAAAGGGCAATCTCGGACATGCTCCCAGGGATAGTGACTGCCAGTAACAGCCTAACTCAAACATTTTTATTCTAACGAGCAGAGAGTATGGATGACAAAGACCGGAAAATCGCTGACGAAGTGCTCCTGAAAGTAGCCAAGGAGATCGCCGTCAAATTTATCGAGGTGGGTCGCCTTACCCCGGCAACCTTTGAGACAAGCTTTGCAAAGATATATGAAACGGTGAAAAAGACCGTCCATAAGCCCTGATGGAACTCTCTCCTGCTCTAAACCAGGCCCCGGAAACGATCCACCATATCCACATCATGGGAATCTGCGGCACCGGCATGGCCGCACTTGCCGGGATGCTGAAATCGTCCGGATACTCCGTTAGCGGTTCTGACAAAGCGGTCTATCCGCCCATGTCCCACTTTCTCGAGGCAATCGGCATTCACCCAAGCGACGGCTATGGTCCTCAAAACCTGAGCCCCCGTCCCGACCTGGTCATTGTCGGAAATGTCATCACCAGAAAAAACCCAGAGGCAATAGCCCTTGCCCAGGCCAACATCCCTTACCTCTCTTTCCCCCAGGCCCTGGCCCATTTTTTCATCAAATCCAGGATCTCACTCGTGGTGACCGGCACCCACGGCAAGACCACCACCTCCTCCCTGCTGGCCTCCTGCCTGCACCGAGCAGGACTTGATCCCACCTTTATGATCGGCGGTATTGTCCGTGAATTTGAGGCCAACTTTCGCCTCGGCACCGGCCCCCACTTCGTCTCTGAAGGTGATGAATACGACACCGCTTTCTTTGACAAGGAATCCAAATTTCTCCACTATCGACCCGATATTGCCATCATCACCTCGGTGGAATTTGATCATGCTGATATCTTTGCCGATCTGGATGCCATCAAGCGTTCTTTTAAGAAGTTCGTGTCGCTACTCCCTGAAAACGGCCTGCTCGTCGCCCATCTCGAAGATCCCAATGTGGCAGAAGTGGTAAAGGATGCCCGCTGCGAAGTACAAGGCTACGGATTTGACAAGGGCCTGGACTGGTCCCTCGATGAAGTGCATGCAGAGGGAGGAAGCACCAGGTTCAAAGCCCGATTTCAGGGACAGACATGGGCAGACCTTGCAGTCCGTCTCCCGGGAAGACACAACTGTCTGAACGCCCTGGCCGTGGCGGCGGTCCTGCACCGAATCGGCGTATCTGCCGACCTCACCCGCCAGGGACTGAGTCAATTCGGCGGAATAAAACGACGTCAGGAGGTACGAGGAATCATCAATGGCATCACAGTCATTGATGACTTTGCCCACCACCCGACAGCAGTCCGGGAAACGCTCCAGGCCTTAAAAGCTGCCTATGCCGGACAGCGCCTGATCACCGTTTTTGAGCCCCGCACCAATTCTTCCAGGCGCGCCATTTTTCAGAAAGACTACATCCCCTGTTTTGATTCATCCGATTTCACCCTGATTCGTGAACCTGTGCCGCTTGAGGGAATTCCTGCAGAAGATCTTTTTTCAGCGCCACAACTGGCAGCAGACCTGATGACGCGTGGCCTGCAGGCCCAGTCCTGCCCGGACACCGACACCATCCTTGACAAACTGCGCCCTCTCCTGCAACCTAATGATGTAGTCGCCATCCTGTCTAATGGTGGATTTGACAACATTCATACCAGGCTTTTGGAGCAACTACAAAAAAGAAATCCAGAAAGGTTATAGGAAATTCATTTCTCCAGAAGGTCCTCCCCTCTCCTCCAGACGAGCAATCCTTCCAAGTGTTCCTGAAGGAATGCTGTGAAGGAGAAGAGTTTGCGAACATATGCACGCTATTTCCTCCTTTTTTTCCTCAACTTAAAATCTAAATTCTTGACCATTTCGGCAATATACCGTAGTATTGGCCGCTCATTCTTTTCCACACTCTTATCTTTACTTTCGGCACTTGCAGGAGTAACGATTCGACATTTTTTTTATTATTTAATGAGGACCCACTATGAAACTCGCTGTCCTGAAAGAGACTGAAGAGGGCGAAAACAGGGTTGCTATTATTCCAGATTCGATCAAACGAATGACAAAAAAAGACTTTGAAGTCTTGATCGAAACAGGTGCAGGCCTGGCCTCGGGATTCAGTGACCAGGATTATACGGATAAAGGAGCCACCATTGTGGCCTCTGCCCAAGAGGCTATTGCCCAGGCAGACTGTGTAGTCAAAGTTCGGCCACTATCTATGGAAGAAGTTGAGATGCTGAAGGACGGCTCCTTCTATATCTCCATTATCCAGTCTACCATGCGCCACGACCTGGTCAAAAGACTGCAGGAGAAAAAAATCACCTCCTTCGGTCTTGATATCATTCCCCGAACCTCCCTGGCCCAATCCATGGATGTCCTTTCCTCCATGAGCACCATCTCCGGATATAAGGCCGTACTCCTTGCCGCAGACAACATCAACAAATTCTTCCCCATGCTCATGACCGCAGCAGGAACCGTGGCCCCGGCCAAGGTCCTGGTACTGGGTGCCGGTGTGGCTGGCCTCATGGCCTGCGCCACGGCCAAACGTCTGGGCGGTGTGGTAGAGGCCTTTGATGTCCGTCCCGAAGTTAAGGAACAGGTCAATTCCGTAGGGGCAAAATTCGTTGAGGTGCCGGTGAAAGAAGACGGCTCCGGCGGTGGCGGCTACGCCAAAGAGATGTCCGCTGAGTACAAACAGAAACAGGCAGAGCTGATCAGTAAACATATTGCCAAGTCTGATGTGGTTATCCCCACGGCCCTTATCCCGGGGAAAAAGGCTCCCATTCTGATCACAGAAGAACAGGTCAAATCCATGAAGCCTGGATCGGTCATCGTTGATCTGGCTGCAGAGATGGGCGGCAACTGTGCCGTCACCACGGTGGGAAAGAATACGGTAGTGCACGGAGTCACCATCATCGGTCACGCCAACCTGCCTTCCACCATGTCGTTTCATGCCAGTCAGATGTTTTCCAAAAACGTTGAGAAATTTCTCCTCCATCTCTGTGACGAGAAAGGCTTCACCATGAACATGGAAGATGAAATCACCAGAGGATCACTGGTCACCAAAGACGGCGAAATCATGCACGCACTGACCAAGTCGCTCATGGCCAGTTAAGGAGAAAAAAAATGGATACAGGAACAATTATTGTCGGTTTGACCATTTTTGTATTGGCCTGCTTTGCCGGGGCCGAACTCATTTCAAAAGTGCCCCAAACCCTGCACACCCCGCTCATGTCCGGATCAAATGCCATCTCAGGCATAGCCATCGTTGGGGCATTACTTGCCACGGGAAGGCCCGAATCTATTAACGCCGAATCTGTTATTGGTTTCCTCGCAGTAGTCTTTGCCACGATCAACGTGGTGGGCGGCTACATGGTCACAGATCGAATGCTGCAGATGTTCAAGAAAAAGAAGCAAAGAAAAAAACAATAGCAGCGTGCCAATCAGACACTAAATTTTCTCTGCCCTGGCATCTGGTGCCCAGGGCGGTCATAGAAATGTACCAATAAGAGAGTCAAGCCATGTCTACTGTCAATATTATCGATTTTATTTATCTGATATCAGCGGTGCTATTCATGCTCGGTATCAAAAATTTAAGTTCTCCTGCTACAGCCAAGCTCGGTAACAAAATGTCCATGATCGGGATGGCGGTGGCCATTATCGCCACTCTGGCTAATCCGGACATGTTCGGATACACCATGATCATTATCGCCATTGCCATAGGGGCTGCCATCGGCGGTTATGCAGCAATCAAGGTGGAGATGACCTCCATGCCGGAAATGGTCGCCCTCTTCAATGGCTGTGGTGGTGCAGCCTCGGCCCTGGTTGCCATGGCCGAGTTTCAAGGCCATACAGGGGCCTTTGCCTCCTTTACCCTGATCACCTTGCTCCTCTCCATCATCATCGGAGCCCTGACCTTCACCGGATCTATCATTGCCTATACTAAACTCCAGGGCATCATCTCAACCAGGCCCATCACCTATGTTGGTCAGCAGATAGTCAATGCTGCCATCCTGATTGGCACCCTGTTCCTGGCCTGGATAGTTTTCCAGGACCCAAGCAATGGACTGGCCTTTTTTGCCATCCTCCTTCTCTCTCTGGCTCTTGGCGTCCTGGCCGTTATCCCCATTGGTGGTGCTGACATGCCGGTTATCGTCTCCCTGCTCAACTCCTATTCCGGTTTGGCTGTCTCCATGACCGGTTTTGCCCTGAACAACAACGCCCTTATCATTGTCGGTTCCCTGGTCGGTGCCTCAGGTCTTTTCCTCACCAAGATCATGTGTGATGCCATGAATCGCTCATTGGCCAATGTCCTCTTTGGCGCCTTTGGCAAGGTCGATGATTCCGTTGTCGATGCCGGAGACGGTCCTACAGGCAGCATGAAGGGTTTTGAAGTGGATGATGTGGCCACAGTACTTGAGAGTGCCGAGTCCCTGATCATCGTTCCCGGATACGGTATGGCGGCAGCCCAGGCCCAGCATGTTACCCGCGAACTCGGTGATTACCTGTCCGAGCAAGGAGTTGAGGTACGTTACGCCATCCATTCCGTTGCCGGCCGTATGCCTGGTCATATGAATGTTCTCCTTGCCGAGGCCGATGTCTCCTACGACCAGCTCTTTGCCATGGAAGACATCAATGACGACTTCAGCACCACCGATGTTGTCCTGGTCATCGGGGCCAACGACGTTGTCAACCCGGCAGCCAAAACCAACCCGAACAGTCCCATCTATGGCATGCCTATCCTCGAGGTAGATAAAGCGCAGACCGTTGTCGTACTTAAACGTTCCATGAATGTGGGCTTTGCAGGAATCGAAAACGAACTCTTCTACAAGGACAACACAATGATGCTCTTTGGTGACGCCAAGGCATCCATCCAAAAACTGCTGGCGGCTGTCAAAGAATAGCAACGCCTGCCACATTACAGCAAAAAGGTGGTTTGAGATCTCTCTCAAACCACCTTTTTTGTTCCATAGGATATTCTGGCTCGCGGACAACGACCTCAACAAAGATCATTTTCCACCAGACAATTCTTGATGAGGAATCAGGACGAAGCCATTGGCAAAAAGACAACATGGCCAGAGCAATACTCGGACCTGTATAAGGATCTGTAACGAACTGGCTGAAAATGGCCAGGTTATTTTGGAACGGTTTCTAAAGAATTTCAGCCAGTTTTTCTTTCAAGCGCTGCACCATGCCGCTAAAATCAGCACCACTGTTTCCCGACTTGCCTTCATCCTCTATCATGTTGGCAATATCTGCCATATCATCAAGGCCAAAATTAAGCAGTGCCCCTTTCAAGGCATGACCCATCCGACCAATGGTTGCCGGGTCATTTGCTCCCAGGGCATCCTCAATATTTTTCATATGATTCTGCAAGGTCGTAAGAAAGGCCGGCAACATGGCGTCAACCTTATCCTCTGGCAACTGAAAATGATCACAGATATGATATCTTACCCGCTCAAGCAAGGGTGACATAGACATACGTTTTCCCCGAAATCTCATCTGGAAAAAAAACCAGCCAGTGCTCCCCCTCTCCCTGCAGACAATGGATACCACCAGGAGCGACAAGCTGATTATTCAATTTGAGCAAACAGATTGACTTAATCGCCAAACCGCTCACGCTCCATGGTGAAAAACTGGCATGCGTTTCTTGGGAGTTCTCAGGGATAAGCACTCTTCAGCCTGCAGGAATCAACAGGCAGCACCTGAGTACCCATCTTCGGGAACACCCTGGCAAGCTAGAACAGAAGAAACACAAACAGCAGAGAGAGCAGTTGTCACTTTGTTCTATTCTCTATTTATGCTATACGAATAACTATGGAACAATCAAACAAAAAACTGGAACCAGGCCGAAAAGCGACTAACCACTTCTCCCGTTCCGTCAGAGGTCTGGAGCAGCGGATAGGAAAAGTCATTGCTTCTTTTTCCTTAATTGACCCTGAATTCCCTATACTCATAGGAGTCTCTGGAGGAGCTGATTCCGTCTGCCTTCTCCATCTCCTCTCTACTCTTTTTCCTGCCACTCTTCGTATCGCTGTCTATGTTGATCATGGCCTGCGTCCTGCTGAGATATCAGCTGAGAAACAATTGGTCCAGGAAAGGGCAAAAGCCTGTTCTGCTATCTTTCGCTCTGTTGCCGTCAATGTTGCAGCCGCCAGCAGCGAGAAACATACCTCCATTGAAGAGGCAGCCCGCATGCTTCGCTACCAGGCCCTGAAAACTTTACAAGAGGAATATCAGGCAGGCTGTATAGCCGTTGGCCATACAGCAAATGACCAGGCAGAAGAGGTTCTGCTCCGCCTCATTCGAGGAAGCGGTTGCACAGGCCTTTCCGGAATGGCCCTGCAACGGGGAACACTTATCCGCCCCCTGCTGGGAGAAAGAAAAGAGACCCTGATCAATTTCCTGGAGGAACAGGAAATACCCTTTTGCCAGGACAGTTCTAACCTTGACACCCGATTTCTACGAAACAGAATCCGTCTGGATCTACTGCCGAAGCTTGAAAACGAATACAACAAGGCCATGGCACAAACCTTGATACAGACCGCCGCTATCCTCCACGAAGAGGACAGACTGCTGCAGGACCTCAGCCATAAGGCCTATCTCGATCAGGTTCGAGAGGAAAGGATGGAGCCTGGCACGCCTCCCAGGGAAAGAATACTCTCTCTCGATCTTTCTCTGTTCATAATAGAACATCGAGCCATCCAGCGCCGAGTCCTTGAAAAAATCTGCTGGAACATGGACTCCAGACCCTCTTTCCAAAAAATCGAGAATCTCCTTTTACTGGCCACAACGCTAAAAAACGGGGAAATCCATCTTTGCCAGGGCTTGCGTGCGAACAGACAGGGGAGCACCATCACCTTCCAGCACCCTGCCGGGAAAAAAGCCTATCGCGGTCCGTCCATTATCAAAAAGGAATTTTCCCCCCTTACCATTCCAGGTCCCGGAAGATATCCTGTCCCTGAATTAGGTCATGAACTCCTGATCGAAGAAGTCCTCTCACCTCCAAAGAGAGGGACTGCCGGGCAACTCTTTCTTGACCCAGCCAAAATTCACTTCCCCCTGCTCCTGCGTCCACCTCTCCCCGGTGACCGCTTCCATCCCCTGGGCGCCCCTGGCAGAAAAAAAATTACGCGCTTTTTCTCTGACCAGAAAATCCCTGCCGACAAGAGAGATTGCTACCCCCTTCTTCTCTCTGAAGAAAGGATCATCGCTATTCCAGGGCTCCGCCTTGACCACCACTTCCAAACCTCGGCAACAGGCACGACTGCATTTCAGCTCCTGTGGAGAGCAATGGCCGACAAAAATTCTTCTGTTTTCTGATCAGTTCCCGGCCCGATCGCCCTCTCTTTTCAAATGGACTGTCTAAAGACATCGATACAATTGATTTGTGTCGATGCTTTTTTGATGGTACTAAGAGGAGTTAAAAAGAAAAGAACTCCCCATGCTCATGGCAAAGGGCCGCAGGCCTCCCTTCTCTCAGCGACAAAGCAGGTTATGGACAAGCAAATAGAAAAACGAATAGAGACCAATTATCCCATTTCATCCACTGCCTCTGAAACCGCTCAAGACAGGTCCCTCATAGCCTGTCCCATCTTCCGCCATGAACTGGAGGCGGTGCTGGAAGAGCTTGGACTTGCCCCTCGCATCAACTATATGCACTACAGCATCCACAACAATCCGATGAGAATGGAAGAAGAGTTGCAGTCCAGCCTGGAACAGGTCAGGACGACAGGAGAAGATGTCCGTTTTCTCGTGGGAAGACACTGTAAGGGAAAACGGGATATGACAGAGGTAGTGGAAGACTGCGGCGGTAAAATTCCCCAGGCCAGAAACTGCATCGACATACTGGTAGGCGATGAGTTGGCCAAGAAACTACAAAAGAATCGAACTTCACTCATGACTCCGGCCTGGATTCGAATGATCAATCAATCCATCAAAGAAGGGCATTGGTCAGTCACCGATGCTCGTCTTAATCTGGGCTGGTACAATAAGATTCTCATTCTGGATACAGGCGTAGAAGCACTGAGTGACGAACAGATCATAGACTTTTATGATCTGACCCAGGTGGAGGTTGAAATCCTGCCAGTTGATCTTTCTCACTTCAAGATGCTGGTGCAGGAACTCCTCCAATAAGGTTTGCCAAAAAAAACGTACAAAGAGGACGGGACAGCCCCTGAACTTTTACAGTGTTACAGAGTGGGCAATCGCAACCACAATTGACTGCCTGCGCAGCTCTCCAGGCTACAGGGAAAAAGATGCGAAGTGGAGAACCCATAACGCCTGAATCCTGCGTTCAGGTGCTCATCTTCCTCAGCACCCGATGATCTCCTATGCGGATGGTAAGCTTAATACGATCGAAATATTCGAGCAGGGGAATGGAGAATTTTCGCGTCAAGCCGGTCAGGTCCTTAAAACTGGGGGCATCAATTTTCCCCTCCTTTTCAATAAAGGCAATGACCTTGTCCTGTAGCTCTGCAAGAGTGGCCGTATCGTAGAACAGAGTTTCACTCACCTTCACCAGTTTTTCCTCCCGCACCAGGAGACCAAAGACCTCCTTGACAAGAGTTCCCGGGTATTCAGCAAAATGATCTGTGGTTTCGCGCATCGTTGCCGTGGCGAGCCCCTTCTCTCGGTACCAGGCCCCAAGATCACGCTGCAGTTTTTTCTCATCAGCCTGGAGGGCCACCTGGTGGGAAGCCAGACGGACAAGCGAATCCTCCTGTACCACCAGCCCCCTCTTCTGCAATTCGCTCAGGCAGAAATGAAAGATCTTTTGGTCCACTTTTCTCCCCTGCCCGGAACGAAGCTCCTCTTTAGACAGTCCAATCTGAAGAGGATTTCCCAGATGATAGGTGGCCAAGGCTTCAAGTAGAGACTGTTCCACCTCGTCGCTCACACTCTTTGCCAGGTAGCGCTGGGTTGTAGAGTCCACCACCACCATCCTTCGCGAAGAAAGCGGAGCTGTCAGCACCTTCTTCAGTTGTTTGCTGAAGATACCCAGACGTACGGCCAGTTCATCAAAGGTAAGACCTGCGATTCCCCTTTCACGGAGAAAGAGGAGAATTTTTTCTTCCAGGTTTTCATCCAGGAGGATTCGAAAGGCTTCACTGTTTTTCTGCCGATCTTTCTCTGTCAACCGTTTACGCTTGCGAGGTGGCATATTCCCTAATACTGCTCCACCACCAATGGTGGCCACAGGGGAATAGGAGCGGATGACATAGCGATCACCTGGCCAGACCGACACAGGCTCTTCCAGCAGGAGCTGGACATTGGCCTCTGTTCCAGGCTGCAAGGTGTCGCTTTCCAACAGAGAAATCCTGCCCATGATCTCGGCTGTTCCGAGATGAACCCGGACCCGGGTTCGATGCTTTAAAGGCTTGGCGTTGGAGGCAAGATAAAGAAAATCACAGTCCAGCATATAACCGGGCAGCAGACAGCCAGGGGTTGCGGCAACCATTCCCCGGGAAACAACAGCAGTATCAACGCCCTGAAGGTTGATGGCAGTTCGGTGTCCGGCCTCCACCTCAGCCACATCCTGGGAATGGATTTGAATGCCACGCACTTTGGCTGTTAGGTCTGTGGGATAGAAACGAAGATCTTCGCCCAGAGCGACTCGTCCGGAAAGTGATGTGCCGGTGATTACCGCCCCAAATCCCTTCATGGCAAAGATACGATCCACGGAAAGACGAAAAGGCCCGTAGGCTTCATGCAACTGCTGCCGGGAGACAAAGTCGTCCAGGAGGGCTTTAACCTCCTCAATCCCTTCTCCAGTGAGGGAAGAGACATGGACCAGGGGTGCATCTTCCAGGAAACTGCCACGGCAGAAGTCTCGAACCTCTTCAGTGACCATCTCCAGCCATTCTTCCTCCACCATATCTTTTTTGGTGATAACAACGATCCCCTGCTGCACTCCTAAGAGGCGGCAGATCTCAAAGTGTTCCTTGGTCTGGGGCATAATACCTTCATCTGCGGCAATGATAAAGGCTACCAGGTCCATACCGGTAACACCGGCCACCATATTTTTAACAAATTTCTCATGCCCTGGCACATCCACGATTCCAAGACGGTGACCGCAGGGGAGATCCAGGTAGGCGAACCCCAGTTCAATGGTGATCCCGCGTTTCTTTTCCTCTTTTAAACGGTCAGTTTCAATGCCAGTGAGGGCTCGAACAAAACTCGTCTTACCATGATCCACATGGCCTGCTGTGCCTAGAACTATTTCACGCATAAATAATCGCCACCAGCTTTAAAAAACAAAGAAAACTATGGAAAAGCAACGGTGCCTTGAAAAATTCGCATTCTTATTCAAGATCGAGAGACAGTCGAAAAAAGAAGCCCAGCATAGAGTTGATATGTGAGCATTGTTTTTTTGACTGTGACGAAGAGCTTGGCCAAAAAGGCAATTTTTCGAGGTGGCCTTAACTCAGGTACGGGTTACTGCGAGCTTCCTCCCCAAGAGTAGAACGGTTGCCACCATAGCCATGTCCTGGCCAGACCGAGGTCTCAGGAGGCAAGATCAGAAGTCTTTCCTTGATGGCACTGATCAGTTCCTCATAGGAGCCGCCGGGAAAATCGGTCCTGCCGATTCCACCAACAAAAAGTGAATCTCCGGTGATAAGGTCAGGGGCACAGTAGAGACAAATCCCCCCTGGAGTATGACCGGGGGTGTGAATCACCTGCAGCTGTTCTTCTCCGATGGAGATTACATCGCCATGCTTCACCTTGCGATCCACTGGCGGGGAGGCCTCCAGTCCGAGCATGGAAAAATATTTTTCCACCTCCGGTTTGGCAAAGAATTCAGCATCAGCCTCATGCATAATGATTTCAGCACCGCTGGCTTCTTTGATGATACGATTCCCGCAGACATGATCGGGATGACCATGGGTGGCAATGATATAATCGATGGTCAGCCCCGAATCTTTCACTTCCTGTAAAATTTTCTCTTCATCTCCACCAGGATCAATCACTGCACAGCGAGAAGTTTTGGAACAGCCGACAATGTAGCAGCAGACGCCCATCATGCCAACGGTTAATTGTTTCAAAAACATAGGATTTACAATAGGCTGAAGGGTTAGAGGTTTAGGGCTGACAAAAAAACCTGCAGAAAAAAAACGACAACTCGTGTTATCTCATTTTTCCTTCAGCCCGTCCACCTGATCAAATTAAGAAACTGAAGACTGAAGAAATGATAACATGCAGTCAATGCACTTTTCTCTTCAGCCTTCAGTCTCGTCACCTGGGCATTAACAATCGCAGCTAGTAGGATTACAGGGACCACTACCACAGCCGCAACTGCCGGCGCCGGAGGCCATGGCCAGGGGCTTGGGAGCAGCTACAGGAGGCAGACGCAGTTCAACGGCATCAATAACCTTGGCAAAAGCGGCGATGGCCGGGCTATCAGAATCAGAGGTAAGGTAAGGGATACCGTCATCACCTGCGACAACCACCTTCGGATCCATGGGCACCGCACCGAGAAATGGAAGGTCAAACTCCCGGGCAATATCCTCCCCTCCACCCTTCTTAAAAATATCAACAGTGGCATTACATTCGGGACAGACAAAACCCGACATGTTTTCCACAACACCTACAACCTCCACGCCAACGGTCTTACAAAAGTTCAACGACTTACGGACATCAGCCAGGGCAACTTTCTGAGGAGTGGTGACCACCAGAGCCTTGACAAGGGGGATAGTCTGAGCAACGGAAAGCGGCTCATCTCCGGTACCAGGAGGGGCATCGATAACCAGATAGTCCAGTTCCCCCCAATCCATGTCGGCAACAAACTGACGAATGGCCTGAATTTTGAGAGGACCGCGCCAGATAATGGCCTCATCCCGGTCCTTCATCATGTATTCCAAAGAGACCACCTTCAAATTATCATTGTATTTGAGGGGTGCCACCAGATCGTCAGGATTTTTAGGCGCCTCCAGGCTTCCGGTCATATTGAGCATACGGATAACATCAGGCCCGTGCAGATCCACATCCATGAGGCCAACCTTGTGCCCACGCTGAGCGAGTCCAAGTGCCAGATTAACGGAAACCGTAGATTTACCGACCCCACCCTTGCCACTCATTACTAAAATTTTATTTTTAATCTTCCCAAGAGATCGGGTGATGGCATTATCCTGCTGCGCCATAGCAGCCTGTTGCGACTCCGGAGTACTGCAGCTACCACTGGAGCAGGAACTTGATTTACACGAACTTGACATAATAACCTCCCGTAACTATATGTGAATGTTTTTAACTACTTAGTCTCTAACAAGCAGCGTTTTAACAGTAGCCGCTGCTAAGTGATACGGCCCAATCTGGACCCTGCATACACTAATGCTGTTCTCTGGAAATGCAAACAAAATCCTCTAGGAACTCAGTTCCTCCCTCCCTTTGCCCAGCCCTGCATAGTTACTCTCACTGTTTTTATTGCTTTCTTCTGGATCTAGCCGTAATATGAACCGTTTTGCATAGACAAAAAGTCGTCCTCTATGGTCCGACAGTGTCCGTCTAGAGATAAGAGAGTTGTCTCTAATCCGAGGCGCTCGATGAAGTAAACCGCAGCAGCAGCGCTGGAACGCCTCGAAAAATGGCACACATGGTCTTTGGCTGCATTTGGTAATATTGCGGATAATACTTTCTGAGAGCGATAAAAAGTTCGAGATATCATTTCATTGAGTGGAAATCATTTTACTCATCTCATCATGACAAGGAATTCTGCATGTTAGGTTGGTTCAAAAAAAAGTTTAGCAAAAAAACAGAAACCCCTTCTTTCTCACCCGAGGAACACGCCCCGCAGACAGCAGATGCCAAAGATGACATTGTTGCTCAGTCGTTGCCTCAAGAAGCTGTTAGCACCAGCAATCAATCTGAGCCAAAATCCACTGCTGTACCAACTGAAATCACCGAAGCACCTGAGCCGATAACCCCTGACTCTTCCTCGGACGCAGAAATCGATACAGACGATGTTGCTGTGATCGCAAGTGAGCCAGAAATTGTAACAGAGGTGGTCCCTGAAACACTACCGCCCTCTGCAGTGCAAAAAACCTCCATGTTTCAACGTCTCTCGAAGAAACTCGCAAAGACCAAAGAATCTTTGGTCTACCGTATTGACACCCTTTTCCTCGGAAAAAAAGAAATCGACGCCGAACTCTTTGAGGAGCTGGAAGAAATCCTGATCACCGCTGATCTTGGCATCAATATTGTCATGGAAATCCTGGACGATGCCAGGAAACAGGTCAAACGCAAAGAGCTCTCGGATCCACTCCTCCTCAGAGGTGTACTTAAAGAAAAACTGCGCTCCTTTATCATGGAGTCTAACCAACCGGCTGAACTGGTCATGCCTGAATCCGGTCCCTTTGTCATCATGGTGGTCGGTGTCAACGGTGTCGGCAAAACCACCACCATCGGCAAGATCACCAACAAGTTCAAAAAATCCGGGCAATCCGTACTCCTGGCAGCTGCTGACACCTTTCGCGCCGCAGCCGTAGCCCAGCTCAAAATATGGGGTGACCGCAATGGGGTAGAGGTCGTTTCCCATCCTGAAGGGGCTGATCCATCTGCAGTGGTCTTTGATGCCATAGACAAGGCCGTAGCCAACAATTATGACGTCCTTATCGTAGATACCGCCGGAAGACTCCACACCCAGGTCAACCTCATGGAAGAACTGAAAAAAATCAAACGGGTCATGGCTAAACGCCTGGAAGGTGCCCCCCATGAGGTCCTGTTAGTACTCGATGCCACCACCGGCCAGAATGGTGTGTCGCAGGCAAAACTCTTTAACGATACAGTGACCATCACCGGACTGGCCCTGACCAAGCTTGATGGAACAGCCAAGGGTGGTATCGTTACCAATGTCTGCCGTGAATTAAAGATCCCCATCCGCTTTATTGGCATCGGCGAACAAATTGACGATCTGCGAGATTTTGATCCAGACGAATTTATTAATGCCCTTTTCACAGAGGAAACCAAATGATTCAGCCTCAAGGAGGCTAGAAGAATAGAGAAAGAACATGCAATACAAACGACCCGAACAACCAGGATGCGGAGGCTGCTTCCTGCTCCTGCTTCTCTTTATCCTCCTCACCGGGGGGTTCCCCGCCCTTTTTTCTTTCCTCGGCACCCTGATCTACTCAGGAATTTTCGGAATCTTGCTCTTGTTTGGCCTGTTCTGGGGATTTACCTACTGGATGCAGAAAAAAGTCTCCAGCTATGAATCTTCACAGACAGAAAGTCACAATCGTTTTGTCTGGCTGCTGGTCCAGATCCTGGTCGACATCGCCAAGATAGACGGCCGGGTATCTAAAGAAGAGATCTCCACCATCCAGCGTTTTTTTCAATACAACCTGCGCTATAATCAGGCCCAGATGTTCTGGGTAAAAAACCTGATCAAGGAAGCCGTGTCTTCCAGCCAACCCATGGCCGATTCTCTGCGAGAATTCCGGGACACCTTTGCCTACGAACCACGCCTCATCCTCCTCGAACTGGTCTATCAAATCCTCTATGCAGAGGGGGGACAGGTCCCCGATACAGAACTGCAGATGGCGAGAAACATTGCCGATTACCTGCAGATCACTGATTACGACAAACGTACCATTGAGGCCAAATACAAATACGGTGGCGGGCGACAAACAGGCGGTTCCCACAGCTCGGCAGATCAATACTATGCTATACTAGGGCTGGAACCAGGAGCCGATCAAGAGGCCATCAAAAAGGCCTACCGAAAATTGAGTATGAAATATCATCCAGATAAGGTGAGCCATCTCGGCGAGGAATTCCGCGGTGTGGCCGAGGAAAAGATGAAAGAAATTAATGCGGCCTACGATTATTTAAAAAAACTGTAATCATATAATCAGAGTTAAAAGGAGTAACTTGATGTCTATATCCAATAAAATGCGCCTCTTTTCCGAAAAATCATCCTGGATCCGGAAGATGTTTGAAGAAGGTGCCAAAATGAAGGCCCAGTACGGAGCTAAAAATGTTTTTGACTTCAGTCTGGGGAACCCAGATGTTCCTCCGCCACCAAAATTCTACAAGGTAATTCAGGAAATCGCCAGCGACGAGAGTCCCGGTGTTCATGCCTATATGCCCAACGGAGGATACCCTTGGGTCCGCGAAGCATTGGCAGGCAAGATGTCTGAAGAACATGGCATAGATGTCTTCCACGGCGATATGCTCATGACCTGCGGGGCAGCCGGAGCCCTGAACGTGGTCATGAAAGCCCTGCTCAACCCCGGTGAAGAGGTGATCCTCCTTGCCCCCTACTTTGTGGAGTATCACTTTTATGTAGACAACCACGGCGGCGTGGGCAAGGTGGTAGCAACCGACTCTGAATTCAATATTGATCTTACAGCCATTGAGGCAGCCATCACCGAGCAGACCAAGGCGGTAATCGTCAACTCTCCCAACAATCCCACGGGACAGATCTACTCCCAGGAATCTCTGAATGCGCTGGGTAAGTTGCTGGACGAAAAAGGCGCTGCCCTCGGGACCGTTATCTATCTGATCGCAGACGAACCCTACCGCAAGATCATCTTTGATGACAACGTGGTGGGCAGCGTCTTTCAGGCTACTAACAACTCCATTGTCCTCTCTTCCTACTCCAAGGACCTCTCCCTTCCCGGAGAACGAATCGGCTACCTGGCCGTACACCCCGATATCACAGAGAAAGGGGCACTGCTCAATGCCATGACCCTTGCCAACCGCATCCTTGGCTTTGTCAATGCCCCGGCCCTTATGCAACGGGTGGTGGCTGAACTCCAGGACGTGTGTGTTGATAACTCCATCTATTTCCGCAGACGTGAAACCTTCTGTAAGGTTCTCAGCGAGGCCGGCTACGAGTTCATCCCACCCAAGGGGGCCTTTTACATCTTTCCCAAGTCTCCTCTAGAAAATGATGTCGAATTTTGTTCCATTCTCCAGAAGGAAAAAATCCTCGCCGTTCCCGGGCAGGGATTTGGGGCTCCCGGATATTTTCGTCTGGCCTTCTGTGTCAACGACTCAATCATTGCCGCATCAAGCCAGGCCTTCAAAAATGCCATGGCCACGGCCAAGGGCTGAGGGACGAAGGACGAAGGACAAGGTTTGCGGTTTGCGGTTTGCGGTTTGCGGTTTGCGGTTTGCGGGAAGTTATGACACCATCCATCGAATGTCGACCAGGGATTGAGGACTGCTGAAAAGTTTTCTTTTACTTCTTTTCAGTTCAAACGTCCCTGGGCGATATTCGCTATTCTTCTCTAGAGAGGACGGCATGACGCTTCTCACTCTCCTTCCCTTTGCTGCTGCCATGTTATTCCTGGCAACGTCTCCTAGGCTCCGGTGTCTTTGCCACCTTGGCCAGCGGATTTTCCCATGTTGCCGTTCTTGTCTTTGCAATTGTGATCGGCGGATCTGATTTTCCTCCTCCTGGCCATCTACGGGCTCTCTTCCATAACTGCGATTTTGGGAAGCTTCTTCACAGATGTCAAATACGCAGGCGGCATCTATTTGCTATAGCTGGGACTCAAAATATGGCGAACACCATGGCAGCTCCCCTCTGTGCAGGGGATGCGGGAACTCACTGACCGCCAGCTCGAAAGAGAGAGAAGGCAGCAGGTTTTTCCCCTCCAAAAGGAAGAGCTTCAGCCGCTAACATTCCCCCAAACTGCTGCTCCAGCAACAGCAACCCTCCGTAACTTATTGAGAATCCGAATCCTGCCCTCCTTCCTGACCGGCAGCAACAGGGTCAGAGTCCCCCAAGATCCGAAAGACCCCTGACTCACCGGAAAAAAGACCGGGCCCCTGGTTTTCGTTGTCAGGGGAGGAATCCAAAGGCTTGCCACCACAACTCACCAGGAGAACAGAAAGCAGAACCAGCAGAAAGGATACTCTTCTCCACATCATTGCATCCTCAATGACTTCATTTATCAAAATTTTATCCTGGCACCGGTGAGGACAACGTTAATATCATCAAAGTCTGTCATATCCCTTTCCAGTTTATAGAAACGGTAGCTAAGATACAATTCCGTGCCAAAATCCTTGACAGCCTGAACAGCAGCCAGAGAAAAAGAAGTAGCCGTATCGTTATTCATGGCCATATCGTAGTACTCGCCATAGTCTACTGAAAAAGAGGTGCTCCCTAAGTCAAACACGTCCAGGGCATAGCCCAACTTAGTATACCAGAACGTTGCGTCCTCTTGAGACTCTGCCTTCTGCTCACGGATACCACCTGCAACAGCTAAGTTAAACCCACAATTCATAAGAATTGCCAGGGAACCATTGTACTGGTTATCGACAGCGCTGATAAAATCGCCCGGTTTTGCCCAGGCTAGACCACTATTGACCTTGAACCCTGAAAAGCTACGATTATAGCGAATTGCCGCATCATAGGCATCGGACATGGCTGAAGTTGAGAGGGTGATCCCAGCAAAATCCGGACTATCGTATCGTATCCGGTCCCGTCGACTGAGCCCGTCCATACTATTAAAGACTGAACCTATGCTAACACTGCTCAAGCCGGTTTTACTGTCATAGAAATAATTGCCGCCTCCAATTTTAGCAACATCGGACCCCCCTGCCACAGTGGTTCCGGAAAGATCGATCTCGGAAATACTGTCCGAGGCCGTAAATCCCTTCCCCAGCCACAGGGTACCGTAAGATTTTGAAGCAAGATCAAGCTCCAGATGGCGGGACTTGTACCAGTCAGTCGAGTCTGGGTTCCGCTCCCATTGATTGACAGATTGAGAATTATTAGTAATCATCTCTCCTTCAATCCAGGCTCCCAGGGAAAACGCCTCGTTCAACTTACCACGGGCCTTAAGTCCCCAGCGGGTTGATGAATTGCTGTTGTCAACAAAGTATCCCCTGGTGCTGTTCCCATCATCAGCCCAGAGAAAGGCACGGTTGACCTGACCATAGAAATCCACAGTGACTCTGCGATTACTAGAGGTGACGACCCTATCCAATTCCATACCCTCAACCTTGGCAATCTTCTCCGTATTGCCTTCAGTCGTTCCGACAAGAGCTGCCATCTGCTCCTTGAGCTGGGCAATTTCACTATCCTGCCTATCCAGCCTAGCCTGCTGATCTTCAATAAGTTTCTGCATCTGCAACAGGAGATCCTCTTGAGACAGGCCTGCCCCAAAAGCCGGACTCTGCAGAGCCATAACCAATACACTGCAAAGAGCAAGACTGAATTTTTTTTTCTCTTTGTTCATTCCTCTCTCCTCTTTATTTTTATTGGCTTTATTCAACATCAGTTTTAAGTTACTGTATAATCATATAATAAAAGAACCAAAGACAACGGAATTCTCCATGAGAAACAACAAACCGTTGCATAAGATTCTCTTATGCCCTTCTTTCCTGCCCCAGCCAACAGAAAAAGATTACTCCCTTTCTTTTTCCTCTATTTTACAATTTCACTTATCTCCTGAAAAAAGAGAACCGATACGTATAAAAACGTGCCTCTTAAAAGAGGCACATTTTCACCTTCGAATTCTCCAATCAAATCATTTTAACACGTCAAAAATAAAATGCTTTTAAAAATATCCAGTTCAGTTTTTTCATTCCATCAAACAACAATTGCGATTCATATTATTAGATCTCACCCCCCCAAAAAAGAAAAAAACATCGCTGATGTCAAATAGTTTTCCGCTAAAAATGAGTCAGCTAACCAAAACAAAAGGAGCCAAATATGCCTATTTTTCGTCAGATAATATTTATCCTGATCGGTACCGTACTGCGCTGGCCTCTCTGGCTGTTTATTGCCCTGATCGGACGTTCTGGTATTTTTAAGACTGTTTTTCTCGTATATCCCACCGATGAAGTTGAATGCCGGGGGTTTTGTCCAAGAATTCCCTTATTACGACGTTTTTTCTCAGGAAGACCCACTCCTGGGGGATTAATCATGAACGGCTGGATGCCCATGGGGATATATTTTGTTATCCCCGATCTGACCCAAGATCTGGCTCGGAAAAAAAACCGTGCCCTTGCTGAGGCCATTGTCAGACGTATGCATTGGATACGTCGGTTGGCAGGTGCCCGGACCATTGGTCTGGCCGGTCAGCTTGGTCCGATATTTGCCCGGCGCCATAATATCCCCATGGATCCACCCCTGTTCAGCAGCATCAATGGCAACATCTTCAGTATTCACGAAGCGATCAACTGGGTGACCCGTCAGAAGCGTTCTTTTTTTCATGCCCGCAAAGTTGCCGTAGTTGGCGGCGGAGAACTGGGCGGCACCCTCCAGGAGTATCTCAACCATCAAGGCTATCAGTGCAATACGGTGGATGTCCGTTATACTCGCCGGGGAAAAGTCGTCCCTTTGCAATCGGATGAAAACATGGAAAATCTGCATGATGTCAATTTTGTGATTAACCTGATGCCAAAAGGAGAGGATTTTCTCGATTCAAATCTTCACGAATTCATCTCGAAGGATTCTGTAATTATAGACTTTTCCAGACCGGCAATCCCTGAAAAGGCGCTGCCGCAAGAAGTCTATTTTGGAAACCGCATACGACGTACCGACATGCGCTTTATATTTGCCCTTCCCGGCGGTTGGAAACAGAGGCAGATGCCTGCCTGCGCCCTGCCGGCACTCCTGTCTGCCCTTACCGGCGAGGTCAGTGAGCATCTGGAAGCCTTTTGCTTCCTTGCCAGGAGGCAGGCTTTTGGCACCGCTCTTGTGGACACACCACTTGAATATCAGCCCCTGACGAAGCCTTTCTGGAGCCAGAATTCCCAGTTGAAGGAAGAACTTGAGCTTGATGCCATCCCTATGATCGCAAACGAATAAAGATCATTGCCTCCCACGAGAAATTATTTTCCCTGTCAACTCCCAGCAAAAACAAGGAGCTTGACAGGGAAAGCAGAGGCAATATTCGACCTGTTCAGGTAATGGCCCATAATTGGCAAGCACCCGCTCTGTAACTGTTCAGCAGTGCCTTTTATCGGTTCAGTCAGGACTTCGAAGCCCACTCGTCCGAGTCGAGAAGAACTGAAGGGAGTAAGAGGGAGTACTGTTAAAGAGTTATGATTATCCAGGATAATGGCTACCATAAGAGACCGCTGTCCGACATGGCTCCTCTCTTCTTTTTCTTTTTATCTTTCTCTGCCCCCCAGACTCTCCTTCTCATACCTCACTAAAACGTCCTTTTTTCCCTTACAGGCTTCTCCTTGTAAAACACACCCTGTTATTTTCTCCTCTCTTATTTGACTGTTTTTTTTCTTTCCCCTACAATGGGGAGACAGGCAACACAGAACCGACTCCGCTTCAGATCTTTTTTTCACCCACACAAGGAATCCTATGGAAATCATCTACCCCGGCCTGCTCTGGCTAATTGTCGGCGTCATCCTCTTTCTTATGGAGATGGCTGTCACCAGCTTTGTCCTTTTCTTTTTTGGCCTTGGTGCCTGGATAACCGCCTTGGCCTGCTGGTTTTTTCCCTTGAGCATTAACAACCAGCTTGCTCTTTTTCTATGTTCCTCCCTCGCTACCCTCTTTGGATTGCGGGGTATTGTCAAAAAAGTCTTTATCGGCGATGCCAGGGGTGACAGCCTCGATTCGGTCATAGCCCGAGGCGGTGAAAAATGCGTAGTCATCACAGCCATCAATCCACCTGCGGAGGGCCATGTCAAGTTTTCCGGCTCCTTCTGGCGGGCCGAAGCAGACGAAGCCATTGGAGAAGGAGAAACCGTCACCATCATCAGACAGGACAATCTACTGCTCAAGGTAAAAAAGATTTAGTAGTCTGTGTCCCCCCACCCCTTTAAGGAGAAAACCATGGAAACTTTTATTGCCCTTGGCGTCCTGATTGCCTTTATCTTTATCATTCTCTTAAAAACCGCGGTGGTCGTCCCCCAGCGCATGGAGTATGTGGTTGAACGACTGGGTAAATATCGAAAAACACTGCAGGCTGGATTGCATATCCTCATCCCCTTCTTCGATAGAGTTGCCTATAAACGGAGCATGAAAGAAGAACCCATCGACATTGCCGCTCAGACCGGTATCACATCCGACAACGTTACCCTGGAGGTCGACGGTGTCCTCTACCTCCAGGTAATCGATGCCAAGAAATCCGCCTACGGCATCGACAACTATCACTTTGCCGCAGCCCAGCTGGCCATGACCAGCCTGCGCTCCGCCATCGGCAAGATTGAACTGGATAAGACCTTTGAAGCCAGAGAAACCCTCAATGGCCAGGTAGTTCTGGCCCTGGACGAGGCGGCCGAGAATTGGGGGGTCAAGGTACTCCGTTACGAGATCAAGGATATCAAGCCGCCGCGCACCGTGCTTGATGCCATGGAAAAACAGATGAAGGCCGAACGGGAAAAACGAGCCGAGATCGCCCGTTCCGAGGCAATAAAGCAGTCCACCATCAACCGCGCCGAGGGCGACCGGGCTGAAGCTATTTCCCTCTCGGAGGGTGAAAAGATGAAGCGGATAAACGAGGCCGAGGGGCGGGCCCAGGAAATTATGTTGGTGGCCGAGGCCACGGCCCAGGGGATTCGCAAGGTGGCTGAGGCCCTCACTATACCCGGTGGCAGTGAAGCCGCCAATCTGGACGTGGCAAAAAGCTACATCGCCCAGTTTGGCAATCTGGCCAGAGAAAATAACACCATGATTATACCCAGCAACCTTACAGATGTGACATCCATGGTAGCCGCTGCCATGTCCACCATCAAAGAGGTCCAAAAAGCGCCGAAAACAACCGGGCAGCCATCGCCAGCCCCGTCCCCTGCAGGACAACAGGCCTGATTTTGGCCATTTCCCTTTCAGGTTTCAGCCCTTGTTCATACCTGAAAGGGAAAAAAGATAGGCGTCAGAAAAATAGTGATCGCCCCGACAAGAAGAGAAAGCGGGATACCAATCTTAACAAAATCGACAAACGTGTAGTTTCCCGGACCATAGACCATCAGGTTAGTCTGATAGCTCACCGGCGAGATGAAACTACAGGAGGCTCCCACCATCACTGTAATCACAAAGGGCATGAAGCTGACATCCAGGGTTGAGGCAATAGCCATGGCAATGGGAAACATGAAGACAGCGGAGGCCACATTGGTGACCATGGCATCCATGAGGATACAGCCAAGAAAGACTACGGCCAGGGCCAGGTAAGCATTATCTCCCCCTAAGGCGCTGAGAAACTGTCCAATATGGGCTGACAGGCCGGAGGCAGTGACTGCCGACTCCAATCCCATTGCCGAGGCAATGATCATGAGGGTGGAAAAACTGACAGAACGGCCAGCATCGTTGAGAGTCATACAACCGGTGAGGAGCATGGCACCAGCTGCAAGCAGGGCAGCGTTGAGCATGGTCATAAAGCCGAAAGCCACCAAAAAAACCATGAGTACCGTTATAACCGTAGCAATCAAGGCCTTATCAGTCCGCTGAATAGTAGCCCCCTGTAACTTTTTGGTCATGGAAAACTCTGTTTCATTCCGGTTGCGATAAAAAAAAGTATCCTTCACCTCCAGCAACACGATATCACCTGCCTGGACCACTGCGTCCCGCAGAGGATAATGCATAGCAGCCACCCCCCTGGCAAAACCTACCAACCACACCTCGAAGTTGCGTTCCTTGCTCTCCACCTTCTCTATCTGCTGACCTATCATGGTATTTCTCCGGGAAACCACCACTTCTACCAGATGGTGCCGATGCCGATTCACCTTCTGTTCCTTGGTCGAATACAGGGGCTTGAGCCCGATGGTGGTCCACAGTGTCTGAGCTCCAGTGATATCAGTTGAAAAACCCATGGTGTCACCAGCTTCCAGGAGGGTTTTCGGGGTCACCTCCAGACGTTCACCTCCACGGTGAAAACAGATGAGGGCAAAGTTATCACTTTTCTTGAGGCCGACATCATCAATAGATTTGCCTATCAACGGGCTGGTATCTTCCACACTCAATTCCACCCGATACATCCTCCGACTGGCCTGCTCCTCAAGTCGGGAAGCAGGAGGAGCAGAAGGGAGCAGCCATTTACCAGTCGCCACGAGAAAAGCCAGGCCAGCAATCGTAATCGGCACCCCCACCCAGGAGAGATCAAACATCCTCACCGCCACCATATAGGGCAAATCCGAGTCCCCCCGTTTCAGGGTCTCGTTAACCAGACCGGACACCACCAAATTGGTGGCGGTACCGATCAGGGTGCAGGTTCCGCCAAGAATAGATGCATAGCTCAATGGAATAAAAAGCTTTTTCGCATCAAGCCCACAGCTTCGAGAAAGGTCTCTGATCACCGGAATCATCATGGCAACCAAGGGAGTGTTGTTCAAAAAAGCAGATCCAAAAGCGATATGGGGGAGAATTTTGATCTGGGCCTTTATTACTGAACGGGGGCGGCCGATGAATTTTTCACTGAGAATGGAGATGGCTCCGGTGGAGTACATCCCTGCCGCAATCATAAACAAGGCACCGATGGTGAGCACGCCCGGATTATTAAATCCTTTCAAAGACTCCTCCAGCGGAGCCAGCTTGAAGGTAATGGTCAAGGTCAGAGCCCCGATAAAGATTGCTGCTGGTGGGAGTTTGCTGAAAACCAGGAGTACAAAAGTCGAGGTCAGGATGACGATGGTAATGATAAGAGGATCCATGATATCAAAGACAGAAGAAAGAAATCTGGGGCTGCGATTTTCTCCTGAGCCAGGAAAAAACCAATTCACATTTCATTTCCTGATTACCAGCGAACGGAACCTGATGCTTTTCTGAGTGCAGGCATAAAGACCCTCCATAAAGGAGACGAAATCAGAAAATACTGGATGCGCTATGCCCCCCTCGAATTGTTGCCAGCGGAGATAGGGTAATCTCAGGGAGGCAGGCATCAGGAAGGGCTGCATTTTGATGATACTGACATTGTTATAGCGGCTACTATAGCTAGAAACAGTCACCCTTGTCAAACATTGAAAGCAACAATCTGATATTGCAACAATTTCCAAGCAAGACCTTTGATCCCTTTCATCTCTTAATCAGCTGCCACTATCCTCGTCGGAAAAGCGACAATCTGCTCGCTGGTGGGATACATCCCTGTTCTCATTCTCCAGCCAACCGCTTCTCACCTGCTCCTGGGCATCAAAAACCGGCACATAAGGCTTAATGTCAAGCAAGGGTGTGTTATCGAGGACATCAATATTTTCCACCTGCAGATGTCTGCCTTCAACCCTCAGGAGACGGACTATGGACAGGCCTATGGGATTTGGACGTCTGGGTGCCCGAGTGGCAAAGAGACCACGAGTACACGTATCCATAAATGGTACAACCTGCAGTTTATAGCCATGACTCTGATGAAAATGGTAGAGGAGGATAAGATGGGAAAAACCGTCAATATCTTGTAATCCCTCAGCAAACTTCTCATAGATCTCCACAGTCCCCTGTACCCCGGCAGCCCCTGTCGGTTGAATGGGCATTCCTTCGCTCGTCTGAAAAGGGGTATGAATAACCCCGATTGGATCGCATACTATGGTCATGTCTCAATTCCTCTTTGATTTCCAGCAATGGCACAATTCGGTCTCTATTTTTTTATCCCTCTCTTTCTAGCGAAATACCCTGCCCACATGGACAGTTCTCATACAGAAAGAAGGGGGAGCTCCCGCATACCTGGCAACCTTCTTTTGCTCCAAGTGTTTGTTCCCCGGCTCTCAGCTATCCATGCGACTGCCTTTGTGTTCATAGCTCTGGAGTTAGCCATTGACATTTTTCTCAATCACCACCTACAATAGATGCTACAGGGTAGCGATGCATTGCAAGCCCTTTCCTTACACTCTTCTGGAGAAATGATGAAAAAACACAGCCTCTTTCTACTCGTCCTTTTCTTGCTATCCGTCACCACCTGTTTTGCCGCCATGCAGCTCGGTGAACCCCTTACCCTGGAGGAAGTAACCAAGGTCTCGGAAATCAATCAACACCCTGACCAATACACTGGCAAACGAGTGCTCATTGAAGGCCTCATCATCAATGTCTGCGCCGCCCGAGGCTGCTGGATGGATATCGCCAGCGATGTTCCCTTTGAAAAGATCCAGGTCAAGGTGGTGGATGGTGAAATCGTTTTCCCCCTGGAGGCCAAAGGCCAGATGGCCAGGGTCGAGGGAATCGTTGAAGCCCTGCACCTGACGGAAGATCAGGCTCGCTCCCTGGCTGAACATCAGGCAAAAGAGAGTGGCGGCCAGGTTGATCTCACCTCCATCAAAGGTCCTTCTACCTACTACCGTATCCGTGGACTGGGAGCGGAGATCGACTGAAAATGGCCTGGAAAAAATGGAATTTCATCCTCCATCGGGATATGGGCTATCTCTGCATCGGCCTTACTCTACTTTATGGAATAAGCGGCCTGGTGGTTAACCACACCTCACACGCCTTCAATCCAAGCTATACCATAGAGACACAAAAAAGCCAGGTATCTCCCCTGGCCGCAGGAAAAAGCCCGGACATGAACTATATCCAGCAGTGCCTGCAAGAACTCAATGTTACTGCTCAATTTAAAAACGTTACCATGCTGACCCCGGAAACGATGCGGATCTTTGCGGAGGGATATACCATTGATGTCAGCATCGCCAGCGGCGAAACCGTTACAGAAAGGGTGGAGCGCAGACCAATTCTCTTTGCTATCAACTACCTGCATTTAAACAAGGGAAAGGGGGCCTGGACATGGATAGCCGATATCTATGCCTTGGCCATCTGCCTCCTGGCCCTCACCGGATTTCTCATGATCGGAGGGACGGGGCGTCGCCGGGCCCTGGTTCTGACCATCATCGGTTTTCTCTGTCCCCTGCTCTACCTGCTTCTCCTGCAATAAGATCTCATTTCCTCAAGAACATTACAGATGGATGTCAGAATGAACAAGTAGAGGGAGAACAGGATGTTATTACTTCTTTTTCTTATCCCTGTTTTTATCACGGATGAAGAGCTGCAGAGGAACCTTGTCCAGACCGAGACCCTCACGAAACCTGTTGACCAGATACCGTTCATAGGAGAAGTGGACACCCTTGGAACTGTTGCTCATAACCACAAATTTCGGCGGACGACTCCCCACTTGGGAGGTGTAATAAAATTTAAGCCGCTTATTCTTATAAATGGGCGGAGAATGGGCCTCCACCGCATCCTGAAGCAATCTGTTCAGGGCCGCAGTGGGAAAGCTGGCAGTAAACTGTTTATAGACGGAACCAATGACAGGAAAGAGACGCTTGATTCCATACCCCGTGAGTGCCGAGGCGGTCAGCAGGGGAGCGAAGCCGACAAAGGGAGCAGCAAGGGCAATCTCAGCCATGATCTGCTCCTGGCGTATCTTGTCGTCCTGAACCAGGTCCCATTTGTTGACCAGCAAAATCAGGCCCCTCCCCTGTTCCTGGGTATAGCCAATCACTTTGGTATCCTGTTCGGTGATTCCTTCGCTCGCATCGATAAGCACCACGGCAATATCACATTTTTCAAGTGCCGCCAATGCCTTTAAAATGCTGAACTTTTCTAACTTCTCCGTGGTCTTTCCCTTTCTCCTTATCCCGGCAGTATCGATGAGTAGATAGTTGTATTTGCCATAACTGAGCAGGGTATCTACCGAATCTCTGGTGGTACCCGAGACCTCGGAGACCACCATACGTTCCTGTCCCAGGATCTG
>Ga0180008_1000223_pt1 | contig 55972 bp, 46 predicted proteins | sample MM_PW_MetaG_FD_121121 | JGI IMG/M metagenome (GOLD analysis project Ga0180008, IMG submission 121121) | Groundwater microbial communities from the Aspo Hard Rock Laboratory (HRL) deep subsurface site, Sweden - MM_PW_MetaG | ecosystem: Environmental > Aquatic > Deep subsurface > Groundwater... | reverse complement strand
CTACAAAGCATTCATGCAGTTGCCACCACAAAACTTCCGCAAAAATGTGCATAAGTCGTTGATTCACATGGAAACGGCTTCACCAAAAATGCGAAATCGGCATTTTGGTGTCGAACTCGGGTGGGCTGGTGTGGCCAGCGCTGGGAGGGCGACCGCCTCGTGGGCCCCGCTTCGGCCTGCGCGGCCCCGGCCGCCCCCACCGCCGCGCGCCCGGCTGACGCCCCCGCCGAGGCCACCCGTGCCCCCGCACACCCCACCCAGCGCTGAGCCCCCCGCCGCCGCCCTGCCCCGTCAGGCCTCGGTGCCCGAGGGCCGGCTCTCGCGCAGCCTGCACCTGGGGCGGCTGGCCGGTGAGCTGCTGGCGGGTGCGGTCGCCACCGGCGCGGGCCAACTCGTGCGGGGCGAGCGACCTTCGTGGGCCGGCAGCTTTTTGACGCCGGGCAACGCCCACCGGCTGACCGAGCGCCTGGCGCAGATGCGCGGCGCGGTCATGAAGGTGGGCCAGATGCTGTCGATGGACGGCCAGGGCGTGCTGCCCGCCCCCTTTGCCGACCTGCTGGCCCGCCTGCGCGACCAAGCTTACGCCATGCCCGCCACCCAGCTGGCCGAGGTGCTCGAGCGCGAGTACGGCAACGGCTGGCACCGGCGCTTCAAGCAGTTCAGCTTCGCGCCGATCGCGGCCGCGTCCATCGGCCAGGTGCACCGCGCCGAAACCCACGAGGGCGAGGTGCTGGCCCTGAAGGTGCAGTACCCCGGCGTGCGCGCCAGCATCGACAGCGACGTGGCGAACCTGGCCCTGCTGCTGCGCGTGCCCGGCCTGACCCCGCCCGGCGTCGAGATGGACGGCCTGCTGGCGCAACTGCGCGCGCAACTGCATGCCGAGACCGACTACACCGCCGAGGCCCGCGCCGCCACCGCTTACCGCGAGTTGCTGGGCCAAGTGCATGACCTGCCCGACCTCTTCGTGCCCCGCGTGCACACCGAGCACAGCACCGCCCACATCCTGGCGATGGCGTTTGCGCCGGGCCAGCCCGTGGGCTCGCTGCTGCAGCCCGGCGTGCCGCAAGCCCAGCGCGACCGCGTGGCCGCCTCGCTGTGCCGGCTGGCCGTCAAAGAGTTCTTCGGCATGCGCCTGGTGCAGACCGACCCGAACTTCGGCAACTACCTGTTCGACCCGGCCACCGGCCGCATCGGCCTGCTCGACTTCGGCGCCGCGCAGGCGGTGAGCGCCGAGCGCGTCGAGCAGGTGCGCGAGCTGGGCCGCGCCTTGCGGCAAGCCCACCGGCAGCGCACGCTCAATGCCGCGCTGGCCCTGGGCCTGGTGCACGCCAGCGACACCTCGGCGCAGCAAGCCGGCGTGGTGCAGCTGCTGCTGGCCGTGGGCGAGCCGCTGCGAGCCACGGGCCTGTACGACTTCGGCACCTCGCGCCTGGTCAAAGAGGTGTTCGAGCAGGGGCAGGCGCAGTTTCTGGAAACCGGCTACGGCCAGCCACCACCGGCCGACGTGTTGCTGCTGCAGCGCAAGTTCGTGGGCACGTTTTTGCTGTGCGCCAAGCTGGCGGCGCGGGTGGATTTGGGCGAGGTGTTTGGGGCGGAGCTGGACGAATCAGCGGCTCACACCCTGAGCTGAGCAACGCCACACGCTCCACAGCATCGCGCTGGAAATGCGACAACCGCGAGCGTTTGGCTGCGGGGATCGGTTCAGATCACTTCGTCGGCGCGTCGTCGGCCTCTGCCTGCTGGCGAAGCTCATCTGCCGAGATGCGTTTGAGCTGTCCGTCTTTGACGATCACGAGATTCGTGTCGGTCTGAATGGCCGTCTTGCGTGCCTGTTTTGCGGCCCGCCGCAAGGCATCCAAGGATGCACGCAGGTCAGGGTCTTTGGCATTGGAAAGGTCGTTGGCGTTCATCGGTTTTCTCCCCATTGCAGGAGGGTCGGCTCCTCTCCAACGTTGTCATATTCTGCCCAAGTGTCCACCGCCTGCTTGTAGGCTTGCTCAAGATTGCGCCTTCCGGCCGAAAATCGGCGGCGAATCACCGAATCGTCAATGTGATGCCCTCCTTGGCGCACCCGCTCTGCCACGCGGGCAATGGCTGTCTCTGCATCGGGCAAATGCAAGAAGAAGAGGCTGACGTGGTAGCCGGCCTGTCGCCATGCACGAACACGCCCCACGTAGGCCAACCCGGCCAGTGTTGTCTCGAAAGCAAAGCTCTCGCCCTTGCGAACGCAGTCGTCGATCTCGGCAAGCATCAGCCGGCCAGCTTTGAGTGCGGCAGCTTCCGGCGCAAAAGGCGAAAGACCTGCTGCGATCAAGTCTGCATTGATGAAGCGCGGGCATTGCGCCTCTTGCGGCAGGAATGAGCGGGCAAAGGTCGTTTTACCCGCCCCATTTGGCCCGGCAATGATGATGATTTTTTTCGTCATGTTTGCGGGCTTCGCTGGCCTTTTGATCGCTTGGTTGAAACATTGGCACAAATCGTCCATCGTTGGCTGCTGCGTCGATCATAGTGGCCAGCAGCCTGCTGCTGAGCGCAACGCAGGTACAGCCACAACAAGACCCAATACCCCCACCCCGTGCAATCCACCACAAGACCGCCCCCGCGTTCAAGTGACACCACGCCCTCCAGCCCCCGAGTCAAGTGGACCAGCGCGCCCCTGAGACAGCGCCCCTTCCCTAACATGCGAAGCCTCACTTAAGCAGTACGAAGGAATTCAGCATGCGGCGCAGACTCGATGGCAAGAAGGTCCTGATCACAGGCGGCAACAGCGGCATCGGGCTGGCCACGGCAAAGCTCTTTGCGGCGCAAGGCGCGCAGGTGGCCATCACCGGTCGCAACGCCGAGGCGCTCAAGCAGGCGCAAGCCGACCTGGGCGGCCAGGTGCTGACCTTCAAGTGCGACGCCGGCAAGGTCGGCGAGATCCAGGACTGCATGGCCACGCTGCAAGCCCAATGGGGCGGCATCGATGTGCTGGTGGTCAACGCCGCCATCGCGGGGCCGGCACCGTTTGAACACGTGTCCGAAGCGCAGTTCGACGAGCTGGCATCGGTGAACTTCAAGGGCGTGTTCTTCACGATCCAGAAGGCCTTGCCTTTGCTGTCGGCCGGCGCCAGCGTGATCGTGATGACCTCGATCTCCAACCAGATGGGCTCGCCCAACTTCAGCGTCTACGCCGCGTGCAAGGCCGCCCTGCGTTCCATGGTGCAGACCTTGGGCCTGGAGCTGATCCCGCGCGGCATCCGCGTCAACGCCATCAGCCCGGGCCCCATCGCCACGCCCATGTGGACCAAGTTCGGCATGCCCGACGAGGTGGCGCAGGCCGTGCAGGCCGAGGTGCAGCAGAAGTCGCCCATCAAGCGTTTCGGGCAGACCGATGAGGTGGCGCGCACCGCCTTGTTCCTGGCCAGTGACGATGCGTCTTACATCGTCGGCCAGGAAATCGTGGTGGACGGGGGCATGAGCCTGCTGTGAGCGCTGTGAGGACTGTGAGGGCGCGGGGCCCTGAGCCCTCCCCGCTTCACATGCTGTAGGAGGCCTGCAGGTAGAAGGATCGCCTGGGCAGGGGCAGGTCGCCGGGGATGTTGTCGCCTGCGCTGGTGGGCTCGCGCGCGTCCGCATCGAAGAGGTTGCGGATGGACGCAGCGAACTCCCAGCCCTTGCTGATCGAGGAGCTGCGCAAGGTCAGGTCCACGGTGGTGTAGTCCGCAACGTCGGGGCGGCTGTCTCCGAACGCGCGCTTGCGGCCGGCGACCCGGTTGACCTGCCCACCCACTTGCCAGCCATTGGCCACGCTCCAGTCCATGCGCCCGAAGAGGTGGTGGCGCGGAGCGAACCCGGCGTCATGGCCGCTGGCTTCATCCACCGATCGCTGCCAGGCGTAGTGCCCTTGCACACGCAGGGCGCTGGTGGCCCGCCAGACGGCCTCCAACTCCATGCCCTTGCCATGCTGGGTGCCCGCGTTGTTCCAGACGCTCACGCCCGTGCCTTGGTCCGTGGTGCGGATGATGCCCTTCATGCGGTAGTGAAACAGGCTCAGGTTCACGTCGGTGTCGGGGCGGGCCTGCCAGGCGAAGGCCGCTTCCCACGTGCCGATGGTTTCCGGCTTCAGGTCGGGGTTGCCTTGGGCCACGGGGTTGTTGATGCTGTACTGCTCGGTCAGGGCCGGCGCGCGAAAGGCCTTGCCGTACAGCAGCTTGGCGGTCAGGTCGACCGATGCGTCCCAGACCATGGCCAGCCGGGGGTTGGTGGTGTCGCCGTTGTCTGAGTAACGGTCGTGGCGAACGCCGCCTGTCAGCGCCCAGTCCTGGGCAAAGCGCCACTCGTCCTGCACGTAGGCGTAGTCGACCTTGCGGCGTTGTGGGGTGAGGAAGGATTCACCGACGGGCACCTGCACGACCGAGCCGTCGCCCCGAATGAATGGCAGGGGTGTCGGCGTGCCTGAGACCGACGTCACGACGATGTTGAAGTTCTTGAACTCCCGCGTCTTGTACAGGTCCAGGTCGTCGTGCCCCACGCCAAACCGCAGGCTGTGGCCATCCAGGCCGGTGTAGGTGCTCACCGCCGACAGCCGCAGCTGCCGCTCCCAGGTGTGGGGGCCACCAAACATGCCGTTGGGGAAGGTGCCACCGAAAGCCCCGGGTGGGTAGAGCATCAAAGGCTGGGGGATCTGCTGCGTGTAATGCATGTAGCTGGCGCTCATGCCCAGGTCCCAATCGCGGGCCAGCTCGATCCCGCTCCAGGACACATCGGAGTGGATGCGCTCGCTCTTGCCTCGGCCCACCGGGTCCAGGGCACGCGCCACGCCTGCGCCCGTCTCGCCTTCGCGCAGCACGTAGCCCAGCCGCCAACGCACGTTCTGGTGGCTGAGGTCCAGGCCGGCATCCAGCCCCTTGCTGCCTGTGTTGACCGAGCCGGGGGCCAGGCTGGCCGACGAACCCGTCAAGCTGTCGAAGTAGCTCTGGGTGTCCACTGCGACCTGTTCCTTGAACCCATCCGTGCGCCCCGCCCGGAAATGAGCCGCCACGTCCATCGGGCCCAGCTTGCCGCCATGCAGCACCCAGGCATCCTGGGTGTTGAAGGAGCCACCGCGTGCGCCCACCTCGGTGCCCTGGATGTCGGCGGCCGTCTTGGTGATGATGTTGATGACGCCAGAAAAAGCATCTGCGCCATACAAGGCCGAGCCCGGGCCGCGGATGACCTCGATGCGCTCGACGTTCTCCAGCGGCACGCCGTACCCGAACAGGCCCCGGTTGCCGATGAACATGGTCGTCATCGGCACGCCGTTCTGAAGCACCAGTGTCTGTGGGTTGTAGTCGCTGCTGATGCCCCGGAACTGGAACAGCGGCGTGTAGGCCACCGGGCTGCGGCTGACGTGCACGCCCGGCACGGTCTCCATCACGTCGGTGAGGTCCGTGGCGCCCATGGCCTTGATGTCCTGCGCAGTGATGACCGTGGCCACGGCAGGTGCGCGGCGCAAGGGCTGCTGCGCACCCGTGGCAATGCTGACCGTGGCCTTGTCACCGAAGGACAGGGCCAACTCGTCTTCTTCAACAGAGGGCCTGCTCACCTGCCCTTGAGTCTGGGCTTGGGCTTGCACGGCAAGGGGCGTCGAGAGGGCCTGCCCAAGCAGCATGCAGGCCACGGCCCGCATCAACTGGTTCAGCGACGGGGCACGCGGCGCGGCACCAAGAGGTGCCAAGGTCACGGGAACGATACGAGACATCCACTGTTCCAGTCTTTTTGCGCCGAGCCGATTGTGTGGCCTCTTTGTGCGTTTGCAAAGCGCATGACTCCCTGTCGCAGCGTGCCAGCGACACCTGTGGCCGCTGCCCCGGGCGAACGATAACAACCCGCATCCCATCTCATTGCTCGGGGAAAACCAGTTGGATGCGTTGCTTCGAAGCACCCAGGTCCAGCCCGAGGTGCTCCGCCGTGCGGGTGTTGGCCGCTGTGAGCAGCTGCTTGAGCGCCTGGATGCCGCGAGGGGCCTGCCCTCCCGGCTGCAGCGACGCCAACGCGGCACCGGCCAGGAAGCGCCCGATCTCGATGTTGTCGGGGTACAGCGAAAACAGCACGCCACGGCGCACATGCATCGCGTTGCTGGAGAAGACCACCAGGTTCTGCCGCCAGGACTCGCGCAGCACCAGGGGCAGCACGGTGGAGTCCTCGACCGTGGTGGAGTCCTGAGGCAGCCACAGGGCGTCGCGCTTGGGATGGAGCGTGCCGAGCAGTTCCTGGTAACGCCGCACCGCGCTCTTGAGGTCGTCTGCCTCCAGGGCCAGCAGCTCCAGCGACTGCGCCTTGGCCGCCTCGCGCGCCAGGTGAATCAACCAGTCGTTCTGCCTGGGGTCATGGACCACCACCACGCGCTTGACGAAGGGCGCGAAGGCCTTGAGCTTGGCAAACAGCAAAGCGGGCTCGGGGGCCAGGCTTTGCACCAACATGCCCTGCGCTTCGGATTCGGGCACGGACAGCACGCCACCTGCCACCACGATGAACTGCTTGTCCAGGCTGGCTGCGGCTTTCAGGCCACTGCGACCCAAGGCGATCACCGCCTTCACGTCACGCTTGCGCAGCTCGTCGGACATGGTCGGTGCCGTGCCGCCCATCGGGATGGCGATGCCCGTGACCTTGCCTTGCGTACGGTCCTCGACGCCTTCGATGATGGCGCCGAACACGCTGCGGTAGGGCTCGCCGATGTCAGGGTAGACGACGGCGAGGCTGGCGCTGCCGACCTCTTCTTCGGCAGCCAGAGACGGGCCTGCGAGCACCAGGCTGCAAACCCATGCCAACAACACAGAGCCGAACCACGCTGTGGCTTGCGATGGACGCCTTGCTGAGAACAAGAAACTCCCCAATTGCTTGTTCGGCCACTGACAGCCGGGCACGCGCATTCTCCACCGAGGGCTGTTTTCAAACTGTCGCGTCTGCGCACCTGTGAGCACGCATGGGTGCATCGCGCGAAAGATCACCGCATGCCCACCACCCCTCATTCGCGGTTGAGCCCGTGACAAGGGGGATGACGGGCCCTTGTGCGAGAGGCATCCTCGCGCCTGCTCTAAATGTTTCAATGTGTAATCTCAGGGGGCATGAGATTCAAGGAACCATGTCATGCAGTCCGCAGTAAAAGCCCCACTCGCAGCACCACCTGCGTCCCCATCCCACACCATGGGCGCCGCGTCCCTGATCGTCGCCTACCTTGAAGCGATTGGCGTGGACCACGTTTTCGGCGTGCCAGGCGGCGCGATCGAACCCCTCTACAACGCCATGGCCCAGAGCATGCAACGCGGCGGCCTGCGGCCCGTCGTGGCCCGCCACGAGGCCGGCGCCGCCTTCATGGCCGATGGCTACGCCCGCGAGACCGGCAAGATCGGTGTGTGTGTGGCCACCTCGGGGCCCGGCGCCACCAACCTCATCACCGGTGTCGCCTGCGCCTACGACAACGGCGTGCCCATGCTGGTCATCACCGGCCAGCCCTCCTTGCCCGTGTTCGGCAAGGGCGCGCTGCAGGAGTCGTCCTGCACTGGCATCAACACGGTGGGCATGTTCAGCCACTGCACGCGCTACAACACGCTGGTCTCCCATGTGGACCAGCTGGAGACCAAGCTGGTGCAGGCCTTGATGCGTGCCACGCAAACACCGCGCGGCCCCGTCCACCTGAGCATCCCGCTGGACATCCTGCGTGCGCCGGTGGAACAACGCCTGTCACCCCAGCACCTGCAAAAGCTGATGCGCACCCCCTCCATGCTCGACGAGGAGGCCATGCGCGAACTCTTCCTCATGCTGCCGGGCACCCGCAGGATGGTGCTCATCATCGGGGGCGATTGCGGTGAGGCCATCGACGCCATCATCCACTTCGCCGAGATGACCAACTCGCCCTTCGTGACCACGCCGGATGCCAAGGGCCTCATCAACCCCCACCACGGCCTGTATCGGGGCGTGTTCGGCTTTGCGGGCCACCGCTCGGCGTGGGAGGCCCTCAACGACGACACCGAGCTGGTGTTGGCCATCGGCACCAGCCTGCGCGAATGGACCAGCGCCGCCTGGAGCAACAGCGTGCTCAACCGCAAGCTGGTGCACATCGACGCCACCGACGAGCACTTGCGCCACTCGCCCATGGCCCGCCACCACGTGCGCGGCCGAATCCGCACGGTGTTCGAGCGCCTGCTGGACGTGATGCACATCGAGCAAGAGGCCCTGGGCATGCCATGGCGCGCATCGCACAACCAGACTGGCTCTCGGGCGTTCGTGACCCTGCGCGAGCCCGAGAAGGTGCAAAGCCAGGCCACCCCCATCAAGCCACAGCGCCTGATGGTGGAGCTGTCCAAGCGCTTTCCCCCGACCACGCGCTTCCTGGCCGATGCCGGCAACGCGACGGCCTGGGCCATCCACTACCTCGAGTCACGCAACAACCGCCGACTGGGCCTGGTGCCGACCGCTGGTGCGGGCGCTGGGTCGGATCAGGGCAAGTCGGCGGGCAGCGCCTGGCGCGGCGAGCGCCGCCAGGACCGCGCAGGCTGGCTGCGCGTGTTGATGGACTTCGCGCCGATGGGCTGGGCCATCGGGGCCGCCGTGGGCATCGCACAGGCCAAGCCGAATTGCCCGGTGGTCTGCATCACGGGTGATGGCAGCTACCTGATGAACGGCCAGGAGATCACCGTGGCCGCGCAAGAAGGCCTGACCGTGATCTTCGTGATCCTCAACGACGCCGCCTTGGGCATGGTCAAGCACGGCCAGCGGCTGGCCGGCGCCGAGCGCGTGGCCTTCGAACTGCCCGATGTCGACTACGCCGCGATGGCGCGGTCCATGGGGGTGGCCGGCCACATCATCCGTGGCCCGGAAGACTTCGATGCACTGGACATGAACGCCATACTCAAGCGCCCAGGCCCCACCTTGCTGGACGTCCGCATCGACGGCGAGGAAGTGCCACCCATGGACCTGCGCATGCAGACCCTCGAAGCGGGCGCCACGGCATGAGCGGTGCCACATCGCCCCTGCACACCCGCATCTGGCGGGAAGAAGCACAGGCTGACAACCCGTTCGCGACGCACACGGCCCACTGCCACGGCTACGACGTCTACGGCCAGATGCTGGGCCGCGCCAGCTGGGTGGACATGCTCTACCTCTTGTTCAAGGGTCAGGCGCCCTCGCCCGCGCAGGCCCGCCTGCTCGAAGCCCTGGCGCTGGCGCTGGCCAACCCTGGGCCTCGCGACCCGATGGTGCATGCCGCCATGTGTGGTGGCGTGGGCGGCTCACACGCTGCGGCCAGCCTGATCGCCGCGCTGGCCGTGGGTGCAGGGCAAAGCGGCGGCGCGCGCGATGTGCGCCTGGCCATGGACGCCTGGCTGCAATGGGATGCCACACCCGCTGGCGAAACCGGCGCCCAGGTCAAAGCCCAAATCGCCTGCCTGATCGCCCATGACATGCCCCCGTGGCTGGCCACATCGGACTCAGGCTGGCCACAGCGCGAACACCCTGCCGGTTTCGACCCGCACGGGGTGAGCACGCCGGGCATCGTGCTCCAGGCGCTGCAGACCTTGGCAGGCATGGGCGTCGGCCCTCGTTTGAGCTGGCTGCGTGAGCACCTCGGCGCCCTGGAGGCGGCTGCAGCCATGCCTCTGGCCATGAACGGCCTGGCCGCAGCGGCCTTTGCGGACCTGGGCTTCACGCCCATGGAAGGCGAGATGCTGCACCTGTTGCTTCGGCTGCCCGGCACCGCTGCACACGCGCTGGAGCAGCAAACGACCTACGGCTTCAAGCGCTTTCCTTACCCCCCCGTCGACCTGCAGGACGACCCCTTGGTGAACCCAGCACAGGAGAGCGTCGCATGACACGGGGCCCCCATGTGCTGGACGCCCACGCCGATGTCTTGCAGACCAAGGTGGGCGCGGCCTTTCCTGGCAGCCGCGCGGTGTTCCGAGGCCACGACCTGCACAAGAGCCACATCAAGGACCTCGACTGGTTGTCGCTGTGCGCCTTCGGCATCTTCGGCCGCCACGTGCCGCCCGAGCAGTTGCGCCTGTTCAACTCCGTCTGGGTGTGGACCAGCTACCCGGACTCGCGCCTTTGGAACAACCGCGTCGCGGCCCTGGCCGGCACCACGCGCAGCACGCCAACGCTGTCGCTGTGCGCCGCCCAGGCCTTGTCGGAAGCGGCCATCTACGGGCGGGGCATCGAGTTCCGCGCCGTCGACTTTTACCTCAAGACCCGCGAGATCCTGGAAGGCGGGGTCACCCTGGCCGATCACCTAGAAGCCTTTCTCAAGGGGGGCGGGCGCATGGCCGGCTTTGGTCGGCCCATCTCCACCGCCGACGAACGCGTCGCTTTGAGCCATGCCCTGGCGTGCGAGCTCGGCCTGGCCGATGGCTACCACGTGCGCCTGGCGCTGGAGATCGACGCGTACTTCGCCGCCACGCGACCACACCTGCGCATCAACGTCGCGGGCCTGTACAGCGCCTTCGCCGCAGACTTCGGCTGGACGCCTCGCGAGTTCGGCCTGTTCATGTTCGTGACCTTTCAGGCCGGGATGTACCCGTGTTACCTGGAGGCTGCGGACAAACCGCCCGGGGGGATGTTCCCGGTGCGGTGCGCGGACGTGCGTTACGAGGGCGTGGTGGCGCGGACTTGGTCTGACGGGTAGCGCCAACAAAGCGGGCAAGCAACGCCTCGACGTTGCTTGAACCCTTCAATGCAGGGGCGTGCTCAGCGGCCTGAGCGGGCCCGCTGGACCCCGCTGCACAGCGCCTGGATGGACGCCGTCACGATGTTGGCGTCCACGCCCACCCCGAAGGTCGAGCGGCCCGCCACGCCCACTTCGACGATGGCGCAAGCTTTCGCGCTGCCGTCGTCGTGGGCACCGGCCATCGAGCGCTCTTCATAGCTGTGCACCTCCACCGCGATGCCGGCCGACGCAAAGGCCTGCACCGCCGCGTGGATGGGGCCGTTGCCATGGCCGCGCAGCACGCGCTCCTGGCCGTCGATCTCCACCGTCAGCTCGATGGTTTGGCCGCCGTCCTGCTCGAACACTCGCACGGCGCGGCAGGCTTCGCGCCCACCTTGCTGCACGTAGGTGTCCGAGAAGATCTGCCAGATGTCGGCGGGGCTGAGCTCGCCGCCCTGCGCGTCGGCCACGCCCTGCACCACGCTTGAAAACTCGATCTGCATGCGCCGAGGCATCACCACGCCGAAGTCGGCCTCCAGCAAGTAAGCCACACCACCCTTGCCCGACTGGCTGTTGACCCGGATCACGGAGTCGTAGCTGCGGCCCAGATCGGCTGGGTCGATCGGCAAGTACGGGATGTTCCACAGTTGCTCGCCAGCCTCAGAACCTTTTGAGTTCCTGGCCGCGAAGCCCTTCTTGATGGCGTCCTGGTGGGAGCCGGAGAAGGCGGTGAAGACCAAATCGCCCGCGTAAGGGTGACGTGGGTGAACGGGCAGTTGGGTGCAATGCTCGGCCGTGCGCACCACGGCGTTGATGTCGGAGAAGTCGAGCCCCGGGTGCACGCCCTGGGTGTAGAGGTTCATCGCCAGGGTCACGATGTCGACGTTGCCGGTGCGCTCGCCATTGCCGAACAGGCAGCCTTCGACGCGGTCGGCGCCGGCCATCAGGCCCAGCTCGGCGGCGGCCACGGCGGTGCCGCGGTCGTTGTGCGGGTGCAGGCTGAGGATGACGCTGTCGCGGCGGGCTAGGTGGCGGTGCATCCACTCGATCTGGTCGGCGTACACATTGGGCGTGGTCAGCTCCACCGTGGTCGGCAGGTTCAAGATCACCTTGCGCTCAGGCGTGGCGCCCCAGGCGGCGGTCACGGCATCGCACACCTCCAGGGCGAAATCGAGCTCGGTGCCGGTGAAGGTCTCGGGGCTGTATTCGAGCTGGATGTCGGTTTCGGGCATGGTGGCCGCGATCTCGCGCACCAGCTTCACGCCTGAGACGGCCATGTCACGCACCTCATCTCGGCTCATGTTGAAGACGACCTCTCGGAAGGGCCTGGAGGTGGCGTTGTAGACGTGGACGATGGCCTTCTTGGCGCCGCGCACCGACTCCATCGTGCGGCGGATCAGGTGCTCGCGGGCCTGGGTCAGCACCTCGATGGTCACGTCTTCGGGGATGAGGTTTTCATCGATGAGCTTGCGCACGAAGCCGAAGTCGGTGTCCGAGGCCGAGGGAAACGCCACCTCGATTTCCTTGAAGCCGATGGCGCAGAGCGTCTGGAACATGCGCAGCTTCTTCTCGCCGTTCATGGGCTCGAAGAGCGACTGGTTGCCGTCGCGCAGGTCGGTGCTCATCCACACGGGGGGCTTGCTGATGACCTGGTCGGGCCAGGTGCGGTCTTTCAAGCCGACGGGCGGGAAGGCGGTGTACTTGGTTTGCGGGTTGGCGAGCATGGGGCGTCTCTTGTGGAGGTTGGGTTCTGGGTCTGTGCGGCTTGTGCGTTCGGCGATCTGCCGCGACCGATGAGCGAATCTTATGGCGCCACTTGCCGCAGAGGCTGCCAAATTCATGCACGCATGCCACCATGTTTGGCAGAATATTGCCAACACAACCAAAATCACGCCATGGAACACACCCTGGACAAGCATGACAAGCAGATCCTCGCCGTCTTGCAGGAAGACGGCCGCATCAGCAACCAGGACCTGGCCGACCGCATCGGCCTGTCGCCTTCGCCCTGCCTGCGCCGCGTGCGCATGCTCGAAGAATCAGGCGTGATCGCTGGCTATCGCGCGCTGCTGGACGCGCGCAAGCTCGGCCTGTCGCTGATGGCGCTCATCGGCATCTCGATGGACAAGCACACGCCCGAGCGCTTTCAAGCGCTCGAAGCAGTCATCCGCGACATCCCCGAGGTGCTGGAGTGCCTGCTCATCACCGGCCAGTCGGCCGACTACCAGCTCAAGGTGGTGGTGCGCGACATGGACGCCTACCAGCACCTGCTGCTCAACCGCATCACGCAGATCAAGGGCGTGACGGGCGTGCACACCAGCTTCGTGCTCAGGCGCGTGGTGGACCGCACCGCCTTGCCGCTTTGAGCGGCGGACGTGTGCGGAGGATCAGCGTGGGCTCAGCGCAGCGGCTTGAGGAAGTCGGCCACGGCACGGGCCATGGCCACGCCCTCTTCGCCGTGATAGCCATCGACGTAATCGTTGCTCAAGCGCACGACCACCACGCCCTGCTGGGGCGAGACGTGGATCATCTGCCCCTGGATGCCCAAGGCGATGAAGTCTCCTCGACCGCCTTCCAACGGCCACCAGTGGTAGCCAAAGCCCATCAGCTCCTGCGTCTTGACCTTGCGGGGCACTTGCGTGGAGCGCCATGATTTGCCCTCGCTGGCTCGCGTCGCGTCCTGCACCCACTGGGCGTTGAGCAACTGCTGGCCGCGCCAGGCACCGTCTTGCAGGAACCATTGGCCGAACACCGCGTAGCTGCGCGCCGTGGCGTAAAGGCAGCACAGCGCAAAGTCTCGGCCCTGGGCGTCGGTCAGGATGCGTGCATCGTCGGGCATGCCCAGCGGGGTCCAGATGTCGCGGCTGAGAATTTGGTGCAGCGGCTGGCCCTGCGCCCCCTCCAGTGCCATCGCGATGGCCTGCGACACGATGCTGGCGTACTCGTACTTGCTGCCGGGCTCGAAGGCCCGGGTCAGCGCGGGCTCGGTCACCTTCTGGTCCAGGGTGTGGCCCGCCAGACCGCCCGTGAAGCGGTTGGCGATGACCTGCATGAACATCGCCACGCGGTCGACCTCTTCCACATAGCGCACGCCAGCGCTCATCATCAGCGCCTGCTTGAAGGTCACACCCTTGAAGCCATTGGCGGCCAACGCCGGGGCGTAGCGGTCCATCGGGTCGTCGACCGAGGCGATGCGTCCTTGCTGGATGGCCAGGCCCACCAGGGCCGATAGCACCTGCTTCATCATCGACCAGGACTGGTGCAGCGTGGTCGGGCCGTTGGGCCAGCGGTGGTGCTCGTAGACCACCTTGCCGTCTTGCAGCACCAACAGGGCCTTGACCGAGCCGCGTGCATGAAAGTCTTCCAGCGACCAGCGGCGGCCATCCCACTCGTATCGCACGGCTGAGAGGTCTCGGGGGGCGGCAGGCAAAGCCTCGCGGGCGGGCGCCTGTCCCGACTTGGGGCCGCTCACCGGCGCCGTGGGCAACACCCACTCGGGCTTGAACAGCTGCGGCGGCAGGGCCTGCGCACCCTGGCTGGCCAGGCCCAGCACACCGGCCACGCCCAGCCACAGGCCCAGCCTGGCCCCTTGTTGCCAGGGGCGCTGCCACCAGGCCTTCGTTTCAGCGGTCATCTCGTCTCCTCGTCTGTCGTGTTCGGCACGGCAGCGAGGATAGCGGCGGATCAGGTCACTCAGGGCTGGGGCTGGCCCTGGAGCTTGAACCAGCGACCGATCAGGTCACGTTCCGCGTCAGTGATCTGCGTGGCGTTGTTCATCGGCATGGCCTTGAGCACCACCACCTGTTGGTAGATGGCCTGAGCGTTCTGGGTGATGAGCTCGGGCGTGTGCAGGGCAACGCCCTTGTTGGCCAGGTTGGCGTTGTGGCAGAGCGCGCAGCGCTGGGCGATGATGGACTCGACCTGTGGGCGCAACGAGGCGGCTGTCTCGGCCGCCGGGGTGACGCCGGCGGGGGCCGCGCTCACCGGCACAGGCTTGGGCGCCAGCCAGATGGCCACAGCCAGCAACACGGTCACCCCGGCCACCGCCCAACCCCTGGGGGCCCGGGTGCCGGCCACTTCGGTCTTGTGCCGGGCCACGAAGAACTGCCGCACCAGGGCACCGGCCAGCATGATCAACACCAGCACCAACCAGTTGTGCTCGTGCGAATAGGCCCAGCCATAGTGGTTGCTGAGCATGGCGAACAGCACCGGCAGGGTGAAGTAGGTGTTGTGCACGCTGCGCTGCTTGCCGCGCTGGCCGTGAACCGGGTCCACCGGCTCACCCGCCCGCATGGCGGCCACCACCTTGCGCTGCCCGGGAATGATCCAGAAAAACACGTTGGCGCTCATGGCCGTGGCCATCATGGCCCCCACCAGCAGGAAGGCAGCGCGCCCCGCGAACAGCTGGCAAGCCAGCCACGAGGCGAACACCACGACCACGAACACCGCAGCGCCCACCACCTTGTCGCCATTGGGGCCACGCCCGAGGGTCCGGCAGATCACGTCGTAGATCAGCCAGAAGCCAGCCAGGAAGCCCAGCGCGGCATGCACGGCAGCCACGGGGCTCCAGTGGTGCACGCTCTGGTCGATCAGGAAGGTGCCAGCGTTGAACAGGTACAGCACCGTGAACAACGCAAAGCCGGTCAGCCAGGTGGAGTAGCTCTCCCAGTAGAACCAGTGCAGGTTCTCGGGCAACTTCGGGGGCGCGCCCAGGTACTTCTGCGGGTTGTAGAAGCCGCCGCCGTGCACGGCCCACAGCTCGCCGCCCACGCCCTTGTCGCGCAAGGCCGCGTCTTGCGGCTTGGTGAGGGTGTTGTCCAGCCACACGAAGTAGAAGGACGAGCCCACCCAGGCGATCGCCGTGATGACGTGCGCCCAGCGCAGCAGCAGGTTGGCCCAGTCCAGCGCGTAAGCCAAGATCGGAGAGAAGTCCATGCCCTGCCCTTCAGCTGCCGCGGTAGGTGGAGTAGGACCAGGGGCTCACGAGCAGCGGCACGTGGTAGTGCGCCTGCGCATCAGAGATGCCGAAGTCCAGCGGCACCTCGGTCAAAAAGGGCACCTCGGGCATCGGTGTGCCACGCGAGCGGAAGTAGGCATCGACCTGAAACACCAGCCGGTAGTGCGCGGCTTTGAGGTCAGCGCCTTGCAGCAAGGGTCCGTCGATGCGACCGTCGTCGTTGGTGACCACCTGGCGCAGCAGCTGCCAGCGGCCATCGGCGCAACCATCAGGCGAAGGCACCCGCACATACAGGGCGATGGCCATGCCGACGGCGGGGGTGCCGTGCACGGTGTCGAGCACATGGGTGGTCAGGCGACCGCCGGAAGAAGGGTTGGCACTCATGATGCAAGGAAGCGAAGAGATCGAAAGGGCTTGTGCCCCAAAACAAAAACTGTATACACTTTAACCACGATGAGCGCAGCACGCAAGCCGTCCCGATCCGCCGTTCGCCCCGCACCCGAGGTTGAGCAACCCGCCCCTGCACCGGTCACCCGCAGGCCGCCACTGGCCAAGGCCGATGCAGATGCGATTCCCATGCCACCCGAAGAGGTCTCGGGCGAGGACACCAACACCAGCAGCACCGAACACATCGTGCTGGCCGTGACGCGGGCCATCGTCGAGCACCGCCTGCTGCCCGGCGAAAAGCTCGTCGAGCAGAAGATCGCCGACCGCTTTGGCGTCTCGCGCACCATCGTGAGGCAGGCTTTCAACCGCTTGTCCGAACTCAAGCTGGTGCGCCTGGAGCCCGCCCGCGGCGCTTTCGTGGCCGCGCCCTCCATCACCGAGGCGCGCGAAGTTTTCGCTGTGCGCCGCATGGTCGAGGGCCAGATGATGCGAGAGCTGGTGGCCAGCATCCGCCCCGCTCAGTTGCGCACACTCAAGGCCCACCTCAAGGCCGAAGGCGACGCTGTCAAGCGCATCGACGTGCAGGCGCGCACGCAGTTGCTGTTCGACTTCCACGTCGAGCTGGCCCGCGTGCTCGGCAACCAGGTCCTCGTCAACCTGATGCAGGAGCTGGTCTCGCGCTGCTCGCTGATCACGCTGATGTACCAGTCGTCGGACGACGCCGAGACCTCGCACGCCGAGCACATCGCCATCCTCAAGGCCATCGAGGCCCGCGACGCCGACACCGCCGCCGCCCTGGTCGACGACCACCTGATGACGGTGGAGCACCAACTCACCGAGCGCCCGCGCGCGCCGCACATCCCTCCGCTGATCGCCCGACGCCAGAGCTGAGCGCCCATGCCTGAAACGACACCACCCACCACGATGTCGAGCCCCTACCCCCGCGACCTCATCGGCCACGGCCGCAACCCGCCGCACGCCCGCTGGCCCGGTGGCGCGCGCATCGCTGTGCAGTTCGTGCTGAACTACGAAGAAGGCGGCGAGAACTGCGTGCTGCATGGCGATGCCGGCAGCGAACAGTTCCTGAGCGAAATGTTCAACCCGCCGGCCTACCCCGATCGGCACATGAGCATGGAGTCGATCTACGAGTACGGCTCGCGCGCAGGCGTGTGGCGGCTGCTGCGCGAGTTCGAGCAACGCGGGCTGCCGCTGACCATCTTCGGCGTGAGCATGGCCTTGCAGCGCCACCCTGAGCTCACCCAGGCCTTCAAGGACCTGGGCCACGAGATCGCCTGCCACGGCTGGCGCTGGATCAGCTACCAGCAGGTCGACGAGGCCACCGAGCGCGCGCACATGCTGGAAGGCATGCGCATCATCGAAGAGCTGACCGGCGAGCGCCCGCTGGGCTGGTACACCGGCCGCGACAGCCCCAACACGCACCGCCTGGTGGCCGACTTCGGGGGCTTCGAGTACGACAGCGACCACTACGGCGACGACCTGCCCTTCTGGATGCCCGTCACCAAGTCCAATGGCGAGGTCGTGCAGCAGCTCATCGTGCCCTACGCCATGGACACGAACGACATGCGCTTTTGCCTGCCCCAGGGCTTCTCGCAGGGCGAAGACTTCTTCACCTACCTGCGCGACGCCTTCGACGTGCTCTACGCCGAAGGCGACCCCAACGGCCTGGACCGTCCCAAGATGCTGAGCATCGGCATGCACTGCCGCCTGCTGGGACGCCCGGGGCGCATGCGCGCGCTGCAGAAGTTCCTCGATCACATCCAGGTCCACGAGCACGTGTGGGTCTGCCGCCGCATCGACATCGCCCGCCACTGGCGCGCCACGCACCCCGCGCCCATCGCTTGAGATGGGCTGAACTCGCCTGAACACACCCGCCTCCGACCGCCCCGACGCCACCTCCATGCCCGCGCTCACCCTCGCCCAGATCAACGCCGCCGACCAGGCCGGCTTCGTGGCCCTGCTTGACGGCATCTACGAGCACTCACCGTGGATCGCAGCCGAGGCCTGGGCACGCAAGCCCGCCGGCGGCTTCGCCAGCCTCGACCAGCTCAAGCACGAGCTCGCGCAGGTGGTGCGCACCGCCACGCAAGACGCCCAGCTCGCACTGATTCGCGCCCACCCCGAGCTCGCGGGCAAGGCCGCTGTGGCGGGCCAGCTCACGGCCGAGTCCACGAACGAGCAGAGCAAGGCAGGCCTGACGCACTGCACCCCCGAAGAGTTCGCACAGCTTCAGCAGCTCAACGCCGACTACAACGCCCGCTTCGGCTGGCCCTTCATCCTGGCCGTGCGCGGCCCGCATGGCCGAGGCCTGCCCCGCGCCGAGATCATCCGCACCTTCGCTCGCCGCCTGAACAACAGCGCCGGCTTCGAGCTGGCCGAGTGCCTGCGCAACATCCACCGCATCGCCGAGATCCGCCTGAACGACAAGTTCGGCTTCACGCCCGCCGAGGGTGACCTGATCCTGCAATGGGCCGAAGCCCTGGCCGCCCACACCGAGGGCGCCGGCCTGGACAACGGCCTGGACGATCAACCGCCCCTGACCGTCACCTACCTGAGCGAGGCCCACCAGGCCTGCGCCATCCAGCTGATGGCCTGGATGCGCGCCTGCGGCTTCGATGAAGTCTCGCGCGACGCGGTGGGCAACGTGGTGGGTCGCTTTCATGGCAGCGACCTGGCCGCGCCCATGCTGTTGACCGGCTCGCACTACGACACCGTGCGCAACGGTGGTCGGCACGACGGGCGGCTCGGCATCTTCGTGCCCATGGCCTGCGTGCGCGCGTTGCACGCGCAAGGCCGACGCCTCAAGCACGGCATCGAAGTGGTCGGCTTCGCCGAAGAAGAAGGCCAGCGCTACCGAGCCACCTTCCTGGGCTCTTCGGCCCTGGTTGGCGACTTCAACCCAGACTGGCTCGAGTTGGCCGACGCCGACGGCATCACGGTCAAGCAGGCGATGCGCGCCGCCGGGCTGAGTGGTGAGTTGAAAGACATCCAGGCGCTCCAACGCGACCCGTCTCGCTACCTCGGCTTCGTCGAGGTGCACATCGAACAAGGCCCCGTGCTCGACGGGCTCGACACGCCGCTGGGCATCGTCACCTCCATCAACGGCGCCAAACGCTTCAGCTGCGAGGCCGTCGGCACCGCCTGCCATGCCGGCACCACGCCCATGCCCATGCGGCAAGACGCCGCCGCCGCCGTTGCAGAGGTCATCCTGGCCGTCGAAGCCCGCGCCCGGCAAGACGCCAACTCGCCAGCCGGCTCGTCGGTGGGCACCGTCGGCGTTCTCAGCGTGCCGCAAGGCTCCATCAACGTCGTGCCCGGTCGCTGCCAGTTCACGCTCGACCTTCGCGCGCCCACCGATGCCCAGCGTGACGCGCTGGCTGCAGACGTGCTGGCACGCATCGATGAAGTCGCCCAGCGCCGTGGGGTGCACATCCGCGGCGACCTGCACCTCACGGTGGCCGCTGCCCCATCCGACGCCGCCTGGCAAGCCCGCTGGGAACACGCCGTCACGCAGATGGGCCTGCCCGCCTTCCGCTTGCTCAGCGGCGCAGGCCACGACGCCATGAAGCTGCACCAGGCGCTGCCGCAAGCCATGCTCTTCGTGCGGGGCGGCAACGCCGGCATCAGCCACAACCCGCTGGAAACCATCACCAACGACGACGCCCAGCGCGCCGTCACCGCCTTCATGAACCTGTTGGACGCGCTTTGAGCGCTTTGCAAACGTCCCCCAGGCTCACCCCATCCGATCGACCGCAGACCTGCCGCGCATGACCACCGCCACCTCCACCTACGACGCCCTCGACGCCTGGGTCGATGCCCACTTCGACGAAGAGGTGCGCTTCCTGCAGGCCCTCGTGCAGGTGCCCACCGACACACCACCCGGCAACAACGCACCGCATGCCGAACGCACGGCGCAGTTGCTCGCCGGCTTCGGCTACCAGGCTGAGTCACACCCCGTTCCAGCCGACGAAGTGCACGCTTACGGTCTGCAAAGCCTCACCAACCTGATCGTGCGCCGTCGCTACAGCGACAGCGGCCGCACCGTGGCGCTCAATGCCCACGGCGACGTCGTGCCTCCTGGCGAAGGCTGGACGCACGACCCCTACGGCGGCGAAGTGGTCGACGGCAAGCTCTACGGCCGCGCCTCCGCCGTGAGCAAGAGCGACTTCGCCACCTTCACCTTCGCCTTGCGAGCGCTGGACGCCTTGGTCGCCAAGGGACAGGCACAGCCCCAAGGTGGGGTTGAACTGCACTTCACCTACGACGAAGAGTTCGGGGGTGAACTGGGACCCGGCTGGCTGCTCAAGCAAGGCTTGACCAAGCCTGACCTGCTGATCGCAGCCGGCTTCAGCCACGAGGTGGTGACCGCCCACAACGGCTGCCTGCAGATGGAAGTCACCGTGCATGGCGAGATGGCCCACGCCGCCATCCCCCACACCGGGGTCGATGCCCTGCAGGGCGCGGTGCGCATCCTCAACGCGCTCTACGAGCAGAACACGCTCTACAAACAGGTCACCTCCACGGTGCCAGGCATCACGCACCCCTACCTGAACGTCGGCCGCATCGAAGGCGGCACCAACACCAACGTCGTGCCTGGCAAAGTGGTGCTCAAGCTCGATCGCCGCATGATCCCCGAAGAAGACCCGGTGGTGGTCGAGGCCGACATCCGCCGCGTGATCGCCGACGCCGCGGCCAGCTTCCCCGGCATCCGCGTCGACATCAAGCGCCTGCTGCTGGCGCATTCGCTGCAACCGCTGCCGGGCAACGCCCCGCTGGTCAGCGCGCTGCAAAAGCATGGCGAAGCCATCTTCGGCGAGCCCCTGCCCACCAAGGGCACCCCGCTCTACACCGACGTGCGGCTGTACTGCGCCCAAGGCATCCCCGCCGTGATCTATGGCGCCGGGCCGCGCACGGTGCGCGAGTCGAACGCCAAGCGCGCCGACGAGCACCTCGTGCTGGACGATCTGCGCAAGGCCACCAAGGTCGTGGCGCGCAGCCTGCTTGACTTGCTGAGCAACTGATCGAGCCATCGGCACAGGCCTTGCGAGTCAACGCCCATGCAATGCCTTGTCATCTGGGCCCACCCCGACCCCAGCAGCTACAACGCCGCCCTGTGCGAGGCCGCCGTCGCGGCCCTGCGCAGCCGGGGCCACCAGGTCACCTTGCTTGACCTGTACCGCGAGGGCTTCGACCCGGTGCTCAGCCCGACCGAAAAGGCCAGCTAAGGCCGCAGAGAAGGTCGCCATGGACCGCGCCAAGGTACTAGAGAAGGCCCAAGCTACGCGGGCAGCCAACAGGGCCAAGAAGGCCGCTGAGGCCGCCGCTGTGGAGTCGAGTGGGGTAACCGCTGGGGCAGCACATGCGCCGCCTTGGGAAGGCCCTGAGGAGGCTCCTGGCGCGTTCTACACGGACGACTCCTGCCCCTGGGACTGAGCCCGGGGCGGGCTGACGGGTTCTCCTTCAGGAGCACCTGTCTTTTTTTGTCCTGCTGTTGAGCAGCTACCATCGCGCCCCAGAACAACACACGGAGGACCCGACGATGAACGCCGACAAAGCCGCAGGTGGTGCGGCAATGCTGACCTTGATGGCAATCCCCTCGCTGCTGATTTGCGGGGGTCTCTACCTGGGCACCCAAGCCCTAGGGCTGCCCGGTGGGCTGGCACTGGCTGGCCTCCTGACGCTCATTCCTTCGCGTGACCCGGCGCTGGCCGTCATTGGCAAGGCCCTGGGGGCGCTGGCGGTGATGGGCGTGCTCACCTGGATGTTCGCCTGACACCCTCGCTTGGTCCTCATCCCTGAATTCCAGGGACAAGCGTCAACCGCGAGAAGGCATCGGCGGACGAACTCCAAAGACCACCTGAGCAGCCACCGCCAACTTATCCGGCAAGGGCAGCTCCTCCATGATGTAGCTGTCCCGCACGACCTTCGACCGCCCCTCTTCTGCGTGGCCCGTGATGGGCTCAAAGCGCAACCCCAGGCGGGCCGCTTCGGTGATGAACGTTTTCCTGAAGGCATAGATGCCCGTGAGCTTTGCCCCGGGGGTCTCATCCCGCAGGCCAACCTCCTCTAGGAAGTCCGAGAACCAATCCCGAGGCTTCCGCGTGCCATTGCCTCGCGGGCCTCTGCTGCGGCGGCCTGGTGCCTCTCGCGCAGCATCGGGAGCAGCTCATACAGGGGCACCTCAGGGCGGCCCGCCACGACGTAATCGACCACCTCTTGTTGCCCCCGAGGGGTGAGCCATCGCGGCATGGTGGCTGGCCTGAAGGGCGGAGGCGGCGGGTCCTCGTAGCGGCCTATCGCCTGTTTCTGAGGATGCCCGTATGCAGACGGAGGTCCGCACTCAATTTGGTAGGCAGCATGGCGCGCGTGCTCCTGCGCTTGCCACCACTGAGCCAGCGAGGATGCCAAGGCGCTTGGGTCCTCACGCAGCCGCTCATCCTCGGCCAGCACCAGCACGCGGAGTTGCTGAGCAATTGCTGCGACCAGAACAGGAGGCACGTCCTCGGGATTGGTCACCCGCAAGGCTGCGCGATAGGTGGCCCACAGGGCCTCCAGTTCAGCGAGCATCTGCACCGCTATGGCATTGGCCTCACGCAGGCAGGAGGTCTTCAGCGAGCCTCTAAAGCCCCACTCATCGCCTTGGATTGCCGGGTGGTCCAGTAGGTCGGTCGGCACCTTCTTTTGGAGATGCCACTTGCTGGTGTTGGGTGGGCGGTGGACGCCCTGGATAGGCTTCATGTCGGGTTCGTCAGATGTCATCCCGAACCCTCAGGTACAAAGCGAAGTACATAGCCACAAAGAAAAATCCCCTAGGAGAACACGTCTGCCTAGGGGATCTTGAATGCGGTGGGGTGGCTGATGGGACTCGAACCCACGACAACCAGAATCACAATCTGGGACTCTACCAACTGAGCTACAGCCACCGCAGCGAAGACATAAATTATAGCCTGCTTTTCAAGGCTGTCACGAAGCGCTTGCGGCTTTTTGTTGTTCAGGCGCCTTGTCCATCACCTTCTTGCCTTCGTGCAGGAACTCGACCTTGTGCTGGCGCTTGAGCGCGCGGTAGTAGGCATCGGCCTCGGCGCGCCCCCAGTAGCCACCAAACTGGTTCTGCGTTTCCTTGATTTCCTGCTCGGAAATCGACAGCGGCAGCACCTTGTTGACCTTGATCAGGGCCACGCCCTCGGCGCCCATGTCCACCACCGACCAGCCTGGCAGCTGGTTGGCGGGCACACGCAGGGCGGCCTCCAGCACCATCGGCGGCTGGTTGAACACGGTGCGACGCGACATTTCAACCGGCGCGGGCAGGCCCGACTTCTCAGGGGACTGCTTCCACTCGGCCATCTTGCGCTCGGCATCGGCCTTGGCGGCCTTGCGGGCCTCTTGCGCCACCCAACGGTCGCGCAGCTCGGCCTTGACCTCGTCAAATGCACGGTTTGCCGCAGCGTGATGCTTGACCACGCGCGCCGACACCAGCTTGTTCGTGCCCACTTCAATGGCCTCGGTGTTGCGGGCCTTGGCGCGGTTTTCAGCGTCGAACAGGGCATCGAGCAGGCGACGGTTGCCCAGCACGCCCTGGTCCTTGGTGCCCGGCTCGCGCAGCACGTCGCGCGCGGTCTGCACGCTGAGCTTGAGCTCGTCGGCCACCGGCTTGAGGCTGTCTGCCTGCTCGTAAACACCGTTGGTGAAGCGCTCGGCGGCCTCGGCGTACTGGCGCTGGGCCAGTTGCTTGCGGGCTTCGTCTTCGATCTGGGCGCGCACGGCCTCAAAGGACTGTGCCTGGCCACCGCGCACATCGGTCAGCAAGATGATGTGGTAGCCGAACTCGGTTTCGACGATGCCGCTGACCTCGCCCTTCTTGAGCTTGAACGCCGTCTCGTCAAAGGCCTTGACCATGGCTCCGCGGCCAAAGAAGTCGAGGTCGCCACCGGCCACGGCCGAGCCCGGGTCATCGGAGTTCTTGCGTGCCAACTCGGCAAACAAGGAAGGGTTCTGCTTGAGCTGGGCCAGCAGGCCTTCGGCCTTGGTGCGGGCAGCCTTCTTCTGGTCGGCCGAGGCACCGGATTCGGTCTTGATCAGGATGTGGCTGGCACGGCGCTCTTCGGGGGTGCTGTAGCGGGCCAGGTTCTCCTGGTAGCTGCGGCGCAGTTCTTCTTCGCTGACGCTCACGCGCTGCTTGAGGGCATCCAGGTCGAGCACCAGGTACTCGACGTCGGCGCGCTCGGGCGAAGCCAGCCAGGCGGCGTTGGCAGGGTCCTTGTAGAAAGCCTGCAACTGGGCATCCGTCGGGTTGAGCTGGGCGGCGTAGGCCTTGGGGTCGAGCTTCATCCACTGCACTTCGCGAACCTGGAACAAGGCGTCCACGGCGTGGCGGTTGGCGGTCAGCGAGGTCTGGCCGGTGGCCTGCACACTGCCCAGCACCTGGCCCAGCACCAGCTCCTGGCGAACCATGCCTTCGAGGCGCTGCATGGTCAGGCCCTGGGCTTCCAGCAGCTGCTTGTTGAAGGTGCCGTCCGGGTTGAACAGGGCGGCGAAGCGCGGATCGGTGGTGAAACTGCGCAGCAGGCGGGCGTCGGTCACGCCCAGGTGCTGATCGGCGGCCGCAGCGGCCAGCACGTACTGGCGCACCAGGGCTTCGAGCGACTGCTTGCGGAACTCGGGGGTGTCAAACAGCTTGGGGTCGACACCCGGCTGCTGCTCGCGCACGCGGTCCACGAAATTGCGGTGAGCGTTGTCCCACTCGGCCTGCGTGATCGATTGCTTGCCCACCTTGGCAACGATGTCGGCCTCGTCCCCGAAGCGCGAATAGCCCTGGATGCCGAAGACCACGAAGGACGGCAGGATGAGGATCACCAGGATGAGCTGGAGGATGCGGGTGTTCTTGCGGACGAAATCGAACATGACGGAACCGGGCAAGGCGTCAGCCACAAGGGCTGCGCGGGACGGCCGAGGCCAATGGAACAAAGGCGAACCCAGGTTCGCCTTGATGTGACACGCAGCCCAAAAACCTTTCGAAATCAACAACTTGCATGAATTGCAAGGTGCTCATCGGCGGGTTTGGACAGGGTGCGCGGCCATTCTAACCACGAATCTCCGCCCCCCTTGGGAGCCCCGTTGCAGGAAAACCCGGTCGATTTGCCACGGGCGTGTCATCCGAAGCCCCCCATGCCGCGTTAAGCAAAGTGAAGGGGGACCAAGGAATGCCCCGTCAAGGACCGAGATGCCCAAATCCACCCCCCAGCCCCGCGTGGGCGAAACCAGCCGCAACCTGCCGTCGCCCGCGCTGTTGGCAGCACGGCCGCTGCAAGCCACCGCCGGCAAACCTGCCGTCAACCTGCGCGATGCGCGCTCTCGTGACGAATGCCACTGCGACGACGGCCCCGAGCGCCTATCGCCTCGCGCCGCCCGCAACCGCTGGTGAGCCACGCGCCCTGGACGGCCGCGCCAGGGCAACAAAAAAGCACGCCATCTGGGCGTGCTTGCGTGTCAGTTGTCGGGGTGGTGGGTGCTGAGGGGCTCGAACCCCCGACCTACGCCTTGTAAGGGCGCCGCTCTACCAACTGAGCTAAGCACCCGACAACGGGCGCCATCATAAGTCATGCAGAGCCCAGGCCTCAGGAAAGCGCGTCGCGCAAAGCCTTGCCGGGACGGAATTTGGGCGTGCGCGACTTGCGTATCTGGATGACCGCGCCCGTGCGGGGGTTGCGCCCCTCCCGGGCGGCACGGGTGCTCACGGCAAAGGTGCCAAAGCCCGCCAGGGTCACAGAGTCTCCGCGCTGCAAAGTGCCGCACACCCCACCGATGAATGCGTCAACGGCCCGGCCAGCCGCCGCTTTGGAGATGTCCGCCTGCGTGGCGATGTGTTCGATGAGCTCTGCCTTGTTCACTTGCGGTCCCCTGACGTCCAACGCACCTTGCTGTCGACCATTCTAGGAGCCGTGAACCGGACCGCGACAGGGGGATCGGACGGGGACTTGTTCCCTTGACAGCGCGCCAGAGCCCCTGCGTCGATCACTTCACTTTGTCGCGGATGGCGGGCAGCGCCTTTTGCAGGTAATAAACCATCGACCAGATGGTCAGTGCGCAGGCGATGTAGATCAGCCAGGTGCCCAGGAGGCGGGTGTGCACGCCAGGCAGCACCTCACCATCGAACAGCAGCAGCACGATGGCAGCCATCTGGGATGCAGTCTTGAGCTTGCCCAGCATGTGCACGGCCACGCTGCGCGAGGCACCGATCGAGGCCATCCACTCGCGCAGGGCCGAGATCGCGATCTCCCGGCCGATGATGATCAGCGCCACCAGCGCTTCGACCCGATGCAGCTCCAGGAGCACCAGCAGAGAGGCGCAAACCAGGAACTTGTCGGCCACCGGGTCAAGGAAGGCACCGAAAGCGGAGGTCTGGTTCAGGCGCCGGGCCAACCAGCCGTCCAGCCAGTCGGTCAGGGCCACCACGATGAACAGCACGCTGGCAGCGAGGTTGACCTCGTGCGGCGGCCAGGGCATGTAGAACAGGCCAACGATCAGCGGGATGGCGACGATGCGCGCCCAGGTCAGCAAGGTGGGGAGGTTCAGGAACATATGCGGCCATTGTGCCGTGATCCGATCAGCTCCCTGCCCGGTCCAGCGTCATCGGTTTGAACTTGCGGTCTTCCTTGAACAGGAAGGTCTCGTTGAACTTCCAGGGTTTGGGCAGTTTTGACACGTCGCCATAGGGGGCTGCACGGTGGATGGCCTGGGTCGCCAACTGCACCGTGTCCTTGGCCTGGCTGGGGTGTCGCATGACGCTGATCTGGCGCACGCTGCCGTCCGCGTTGAGCTCGATCGTCATGACCGGGATGGCCAGCAACATGAAGGGCGGCTTGCCCATGTAGCTGCCGTCCGGGTTGGCCGCCACCAGCCGTTCAGCGGCCTGGCGGCGCAAGTCGGCCCAGTTGCGCGAGGCCCGAGGGGGAGGCAGCTTGACGACACGCGGCGCCTTGGACACCTGAGTCGCCCCGCCCGTCGGGTCAGCTGCCTGGCTCGGGCGCTCGGCAGGTGCCGGGCCTTGTGCCGGCTTTTCGGGCGACGGCGCGGTGCAGGCGGCCAGGCTCAGGCTCAGCACCAGCGCCAAGCCCGTCAGGCGGCGGCGTCGCTGCGCCCAGCTCACAGCGGAGACACGAAGGCAGGAATCGTCAGTGGAGCGCACGGTAGATCTCCTCGGCCAGCTCTTGCGAGATGCCGTCGACGCTGGCCAGTTCGTCGACGCTCGCTGCACCCACCCCCCGCACACCGCCGAAGCGTTGCAGCAAGCGAGCGCGCTTCTTGGGGCCGACGCCAGGGATCTCCTCCAGGCTGCTGCCGCCGGTGCGCACACTGGCGCGCTTGGCCCGCATGCCGGTGATGGCAAAGCGGTGGGCTTCGTCACGGATCTGGGCAACCAGCATCAGCGCGGCCGACGTGGGTGCCAATTGCAATTTCGGCCGTCCGTCGGCAAACACAAGCTCTTCGAGGCCAACCTTGCGGCCTTCGCCCTTTTCGACGCCCACGATGATCGACAACGGCAGGCCGAGTTGCTCGAAAACCTCGCGCGCCATCGACACCTGCCCCTTGCCACCGTCGATCAGGACGATGTCGGGCACGCGAGCGGAGCGCGAAGGGGCCGCTTTAGAGCGGTTCGGGGAGACGGCGCTGTAGCGACGCTCCAGGGCCTGCTTCATGGCAGCGTAGTCGTCCCCCGGGGTGATGCCGTCGATGTTATAGCGGCGGTACTGTGAGGACTGCATCTTGTGGCCCTCGTAGACCACGCAGGACGCCTGGGTGGCTTCGCCCGCTGTGTGGCTGATGTCGAAGCACTCGATGCGCAGGCCTGCCAGCGGGTCTTTGGCGCGCGCGGGCGTTGCTTGGGCGCTGGCCGTTTCGACTGCATCGCCGGCCTCTGTCGCAGCGCCCTCGCCCGCGACCTCGGCCTGCGTTGCCTCCCCGCCCTCGCCTTCCTCCAGGCCCGCCTCGCGCGCATCCAGGTCCAAACCGGCGTCGAGGTCGAGGTTGAGCGCTTCGACCAAGGCACGCGTGCGGGCCTGCTGGGAGCCCTCCTCGCTCAGCAGGCGAGCCAGGGACAGCTCTGCGCCCTTGACGGCCATCTCCTGCCAGATGCGGCGCTGCTCGCGCGGCTGGTGCACCACGGCCACCTTGCGCCCGGCCTGCTCGCTCAAGGCGTCAACCAACTCCGGGTCAACCGGGTGGCTGAGGATGAGCAGCGAAGGCAAAGCGCCGCCCAGGTAATGCTGCGCCAGGAAGGCCTCAAGCACCGCCACCTCGGTGGCCTGCTGCCAGGCCTGGGCGTCCAGGGGCTGCTCGCCCGATTCGAGCTCGGCCAGGCTGGCGTGGTCTTGCACGTGCACCGGGAAATGCGCCCGATCGCCCAGGTGACGACCGCCACGCACCATGGCCAGGTTCACGCACGCGCGGCCACCTTGCACCCTCACGGCCAGCACGTCCACGTCCTTGTCGCTGACGGTTTCGACCGACTGTTGGTGCAGCACCTTGGCAAGCGAGCCGATCTGGTTGCGGATCTCGGCAGCCTGTTCGTACTCAAGCCGCTCAGCGTGATCCATCATCCGCACCTGCAGGTCGGCCATCACGCCCTCGGCTTCGCCCAACAGGAAGCGCTCGGCCTGTCCCACGGACGCGCGGTATTCGTCGTCCGAGACCAGCCCCACGCACGGGCCGCTGCAGCGCTTGATCTGGTAGAGCAAACAGGGGCGCGAGCGGTTGTTGTAGACCGTGTCGTCACAGGTGCGGATGAGGAAGACCTTCTGCAAAAGCTGGATGGTTTCCTTGACCGCCCAGGCGTTCGGGAAGGGGCCGTAGTAGCGGTGCCGCCGATCGACCGCGCCCCGGTAGTACGACATGCGCGGGAAGGCGTGCGAAGCGATCTTGAGATACGGGTAGCTTTTGTCGTCGCGGAACAGGATGTTGAACCGCGGCTTGAGCGTCTTGATGAGGTTGTTTTCGAGCAGCAGGGCCTCGGCCTCGCTGCGCACGACCGTGGTTTCCATGCGCACGATGCGCGAAACCATGTGCCCGATGCGCGAGCCACCATGGTTCTTGTGGAAGTAGCTGGAGACACGCTTTTTGAGGTCGCGGGCCTTGCCCACGTACAGCACCTCGCCACGTGCGTCGAAATAGCGGTAGACCCCGGGCAGCGAGGGCAGGCTGGCAACCTCGGCGAGCAGGCGCTCCCAGGTTTCTTCTTTGCTCGGCTCGGCAGGCGGCTGCTCACCCGCCTGGGCAACCGAGGCCAGGCGCGGCTGCGGCTGGCCATCGGTCTGGTCGTTCTCGGCATCCATGGTCATGGCCCGGATTGTCTGCCAAGGAACGCCACCCGGCCGCTGGCGATAATCCCGCCCATGCTTTGGGATGTGTTCTGTCGCGTGATCGACAACTTCGGTGACATCGGCGTGTGCTGGCGGCTCTCGGCCGACCTGGCGGCGCGTGGCCAGCACGTGCGCCTGTGGGTGGACGATGCTGCCGCGCTGAACTGGATGGCGCCAGAAGTGACCTGGTCACTGGACGAAACCGGACGCGAGGTGGGCGCAGGGCACCCTGGCATCACCGTGCACCGCTGGGCCCACGCCGAGTGCGCAGAGCTCGTGCCCGAGCCGGGCGACGTCGTGGTCGAGGCCTTCGGTTGCGATCCCCCTGAGCCCTTCCTGGCACGCATGAACCGCCCCTCGCCGCCAGCCTGGATCAACCTGGAATACCTCAGCGCCGAAGCGTACGTGGAGCGCAGCCATGGCCTGCAGTCGCCCGTGTTCAGCGGCCCGGCAGCAGGTTTGCGCAAGCACTTCTTCTACCCCGGCTTCACGCCACGCACCGGCGGCCTGCTGCGAGAAGCCGACCTGGCCGACCGCCAGCGCGCCTTCACCGAAGAGGCCCGACTGGCGTGGTTGCGACACCTGGGCGTGCCCGCGACCAGCGACTGTCGCCTGGTGTCGGTGTTCTGCTACGCGACGGCACCGTTGGGCGAGTGGCTGGGCGCGATGGCCGAAGAGGCCCTGTCACACGCGAGTGCAACCCGCGTTTTGCTGACGCCTGGCCACGCCACCCGGCTGGCCCAGGCATGGCTGACCACCGCGAGCAGCGCGCATCAGAAGGCTTTGATCCTTCACGAGCTCCCCGCTCTGCCCCAGCCCGAGTTCGACAAGCTGCTTTGGGCCTGCCACCTCAACATCGTCAGGGGCGAGGACTCTGCGGTGAGGGCCCTGTGGGCCGGGAAACCTCACATCTGGCACATCTACCCTCAGGACGACGGGGTGCACGCGGACAAGCTCGCGGCCTTCCTCGACCACTGGCTCCAGGACACTGGAGGGCCACTTTCTTCGGCCTTGCGCGCCGCATGGCAGCATTTCAACCGGCTGCCCACAGGGCCGTCTGAAAGCGACGAGGTAGCGACCGGTTCAGCGCTTTTGTGTGGCGAGTCAAGCCCTCCCCCACCCCTGCCCGACTGGCGCCAAGCAGACAGCGACTGGGCCCGAGCCAGCCGGGCGGCACGCCAGCGCGCCTGGTCACAAACCGACCTCGTGACGCAATTGCAGGCCTTCGCTGCCCCATTCGTCACCAGCTCAGGGTAAAATCCGGGGTTTTGCCGCCTGCACGAGGGTGGCGCTCCGAGTCAACCGAATCGACAGTTGAGAACCGACCAGATCGGGCATCCACCATGAAACTCGCACAAGAAATCCGCGCCGGCAACGTGATCATGCAGGGCAAGGACCCGATGGTCGTCCTCAAGACCGAATACAGCCGCGGCGGCCGTGGCGCTGCCACCGTCCGCATGAAGATGAAGAACCTGCTCAACGGCGCCGGCGCCGAAGTGGTCTTCAAGGCCGACGACAAGATGGACCAGATCATCCTCGAGAAGAAGGAGTGCACCTACTCCTACTTCGCCGACCCGATGTACGCCTTCATGGACGCCGAGTACAACCAGTTCGAGGTCGAAGCCGAGAACATGGGCGACGCCATCAGCTACCTGCAAGACGCCATGCCCGTTGAAGTGGTGTTCTACGACGGCCGCGCCATCTCCGTTGAACTGCCGACCTCTGTTGTGCGCGAGATCGAGACCGAGCCCGCCGTCAAGGGCGACACCTCCGGCAAGGTCATGAAGCCCGCCCGCATCGTCGGCACCGGCTTCGAGATCGCTGTGCCCCTGTTCGTTGAATCGGGCGACAAGATCGAAATCGACACCCGCACCCACGAGTACAAGAAGCGCGTCTGATTCGTCAGCTGGCTTCGCCCACCGCGGGCACCAGAAAGGGACACCCGAGGGTGTCCTTTTTTTGTGTCACGCTGTGCGCTCGCAGCCCTGAGAGCCTGCCCCGCCGTTCGCCATGTCTCGCCCCGCCCGCATCCCTCTGCCCACCCGAGATGGCGTGAGCGCCAGCACGGTGGCCACGCCGAGTGGGCCGTGGACAAGCGTGCTCGACTTCCTGGCAGAGCGCATCCCGGCGGTCACGCGTGAGGACTGGGCGCAACGCATGGCACGTGGCGAGGTGCTCGACGCACAAGGGCAGCCCTTGCCACCCGACGCCCCTTTCAAGCCCCAGACACGCCTGCACTATTGGCGCAGCCTGCCCTTCGAGCACCGGGTTCCGTTCGAAGAATCCATCGTCTTTCAGGACGAGTGGCTGGTGGTGGCCGACAAGCCGCATTTCCTGCCTGTGACACCCAAGGGGCGCTACATCCAGGAAACGCTGCTCGTGCGCCTGAAGCGCCGCACCGGCATCGACACCCTGGTGCCCATGCACCGCATCGACCGCGAGACAGCGGGGCTGGTGGTCTTCACGATCCAGCCGCACACGCGCCACGCCTACCAAAGCCTGCTTCGAGACCACCAGATCGAGAAGGTCTATGAAGCCATCGCGCCTTGGCGGCCGGACCTCGACTGGCCTGTGCGCCGCCGCAGTCGCCTCCAAGAAAGCGAAACCCACTTCATGGCCATGCAAGAGGTGCTTGGCGAGCCCAATGCGGACACCTTGATCGAGCCCCTCGATTTGCTCGGCCATGACGACGACAGCCCGCGCTGGGCACGCTACCGGCTCACGCCACGCACAGGCCAGAAGCACCAGCTGCGCGCGCACCTGTGTGCCCTGGGCATGCCGATCGCCAACGACCAGATCTACCCCACGCTGCAGCCCGCGTTGGCGGCAGATCAGGCGCCCGACTTTTCGCAGCCCCTGCAGCTGCTGGCGCGCTCACTTCGCTTCACGGATCCGATCACGGGCCAGCAACGCGAGTTTCACAGCCAGCGCAGCCTGAGCCTGGATGCGATCACACCAGGCGCGACTCAGGCCCCGCCGCCGACAGCGCCTGCTCGACCGCGTCCCGGCGACGCTTGAACGCAAGCACCACCACACCGATCGACGCCAGGCCAGCCACGCCCAGGGCCACCCAGGCCGCCGTGGGCACGCTCTGGCTGGCAGCCTGCAGGCCCGTTTGCACAGGCAGCTTCACGCTGATCACGCCAATGGGCTGGCCGACCTTGTAGCCGAACCCACCACCGCCATTGAACTGCTGGTTGGTTCGCAGGAAGTCCGGTGCGCTCTCAGGTGTGTCGTGGCAACGAAGGCAGCTCTTCTGTGCGATCACGGCGCGCGCGTAAAGCAGCTGGCCGCCCTGCACCTTCCAGTATTCATTGGGCGAGGCCTTCAGCCCCATGTGACTGCCACCGAGCGGCCCCGACTTGGAAAAGGCCTCGGCACCATGCTCCTTGAAAGCTTTTTGCAGTGCGTCGAGCGCCTCGACCTCGAACGGATTGGGTGCGTTGTTGCGGTTGAGCACGGTGCGCGCCGTCATGCGGTACTGCGCCTGGCTGTTGGTGGCCATCAGCACATCGGCCACCTCGCGCTGAATGAGCGCCGGGTTCTTCCAGTAGTAGGTCTCGATGCGCGCCATGGCCTCGCGCTCGCCCTGACGCTGTTCGGCCTTGGCGCCATTGAGCAGCGTGGCGTCGCCATCGCCGCCTGCGTACACGTTGCGCGTCAGAAAGCTGCCAGGCAACGCTGCACCAGCACACCGACGAGCCCCACCAGGGCCAGGCCAGACGAAAAACCGGAAGATTGACGAGACATCGGATTCCTTGAATGGGGAGATCAGTTGAACGATCAGGCCTGGCGTCGCGCCATGGCTTCGCCCATGCGGATGGCACGTTCGGTCTGCCAGTCGGGCATGAAGGACAAAGGCCCCTTGGGGAACAGCATCACGACGGTCGAGCCCAGCAGGAAGCGGCCCATCTCGTCACCTTGCTTGAACTCGATGACCTGATCGTGATATGTCCACTCGCGCACATGCCCAGGGCGCGGCGGATTCACCACACCGTGCCAGGTCGTGGCCATGCTGCCGACGACGGTGGCGCCCACCAGCGTGAGCACCATGGGGCCATGTGGCGTCTCGAACACGCAGACCACGCGCTCGTTGCGCGCGAACAGGCCGGGCACGCCCCGAGCCGTCGCAGGGTTCACCGAGAACAGCTCGCCGGGCACGTGGATCATGCGCGTGAGGCGCCCGTCACACGGCATGTGGATGCGGTGGTAGTCCTTGGGACTGAGGTAGAGCGTGGCGAAGTGGCCGTTCTCGAACTGGGCTGCCAAGGTGCGGTCGCCCCCGACCAGCGCGGTGGTCGAATAGCTGTGGCCCTTGGCCTGGAAGACCTGGTCGCGGTCAATCGGGCCCAACTGGCTGATGGCGCCGTCCACGGGCGACACCCAGTCGGCCTTCGCCAGGGGGCGCGCGCCGGCCTTGAGGGGCCGCGTGAAGAACTCGTTGAAGCTCGGGTAAGCCGCAGGATCGGGTTGCGCGGCCTCGGCCATGTTGACGCCGTAGCGTCCGATGAACCAGCGGATGAAGGCGGTGGTCAAGGCGCCTCCGCGGAGCGAGGCACCAAAGCCCGCCAACGAGGTCAGCGCCTTCTTGGGCAGCACATGCTGCATGAGCACGAAGAGACGTTCAGACACAAATTCTTTCAGCAATGCACAGATAACATTCGAATTGTAGGACCCACCCTCGGCGTTGCATCAGGCGAAAATCCGACGCACACCCCCTCAGTTCCGGTCCCACCCCCTCAAGCTCGGAGTCCCCATGCGCATCGCATCGCTCCAGCGCCGCCTGCTTGGCAGCCTGGCCCTCGCCTTCGCTTTCATCAGCCCCTGTGCGCAAGCCACTGAAAAATTCGTCTTCCTGACCGACTGGTTCGCACAGGCCGAGCACGGCGGCTTCTACCAGGCGCAGGCACAGGGCCTCTACAAGCAAGCCGGCCTGGACGTCACCATCCGCATGGGCGGCCCACAGGTCAACCTGGTGCAATTGCTGGCGGCTGGTCAGGCCGACTGCATCATGGGCTTCGACGTGCAGACCATGAAAGCCTGGGAGCAAGGCGTGCAGGCCGTCACCGTCGCGGCCTTCGCTCAGAAGGACCCGCTGGTGCTGATTGCCCACCCTGACGTGCAGCGCGTCGAAGACCTCAAAGACCGCACGCTGCTGATCGGCCAGGTCGGCCAGGTCACCTACTGGCCCTGGCTGAAGGCCCGCCACGGCTTCACCGATGCACAGGTGCGCCCCTACACCTTCAACATCCAACCCTTCCTGGCCGACAAGCGCATCGCCCAACAGGGCTACCTGACCTCCGAGCCTTACAGCATCGAAAAAGCGTCAGGCATCAAGCCCAAGGTCTTCCTGATGGCCGACCAGGGCTGGCCGCCTTACGCCGGCTCCGTCGTGTGCCTGCAGCGCACCATCGAGCAGCGCCCGCAAGCGGTCACGGCCTTCCTCAAGGCCTCGGCCGAAGGCTGGAAGCGTTACCTGCAGGGTGACCCCAAAGCGGCCAACGCCCTCATCAAGCGCGACAACCCCAACATGACGGACGACGTCATCGCGCAGTCCATCGCGCTGATCAAATCGCACGGCATCGTGCTCGGTGGCGACGCCGCTTCGCAAGGCATCGGCACCATCACCGACGAGCGCATGAAGCGCACCTTCGACATGCTGGTGCAGCACAAGCTGATCGACCCGGCCAAGGTGGACGTGCGCAAGACCTACACCACCCGCCTCATCCGCCAGGTGCAGGTCAAGCCTTGAGCGCCCCGTTCGCGGTCGAGTTGCGGCAGGTCGGCTTGCGCCACGCTGGTGGCCTGCAGGCGCTCGACCAGGTGAGCCTGCAGATCGCCCAGGGCGAGTTCCTGTGCCTGGTCGGCCCATCAGGCTGCGGCAAAAGCTCGCTGCTCAAGCTCATCTCAGGACTGTGGCAGCCCAGCTCGGGTCAAGTCAGCGTGGCAGGGCAAGACCCCCGACAGGCGGGAGCTCGCCAACAGCTGTCCTTCGTCTTCCAGGACCCAACCCTGATGCCCTGGGCCAGCGTCGCAGACAACGTCGGGCTGCCGCTCAAGCTCGCTGGGGTGCCTGCCCACGAACGCTCAGAACGGGTCGCTGCGGCCGTGCACCTGGTGGGCTTGGAGGCTTTTGCGCAGGCCCTGCCTCACGAGCTGTCAGGCGGCATGCAGATGCGGGTGTCCATCGCGCGAGGCTTGATCACGCAGCCGGCCATCCTGTTGCTCGACGAGCCCTTCGGGGCGCTCGACGAGATCACCCGTCACAAGCTGGACGACGAGTTGCTGTCGATCTGGGCACAAGGCGGGCTCACCGTGGTCTTCGTGACCCACAGCCTGGCCGAAGCGGCCTACCTGGGTACGCGGGCCTGCGTCATGGGCTCCCGCCCTGGGCGGATCGTGTTCGAAGACAGTGCCCAACAGCCCTGGCCCCGGCCAGAGCATCATCGCACCAGCGTCGATTTCAATCAGCGTCTGCGCGCCCTGCAAAGCGCTCTGGCCGAGGTCAGCGTGAAGGATCCGGTGGCTTCGGTGAACGCCGCGTCGCCCCGGCAAGGCAAGCTGCGAAATGGTCGGTGACACCATGAGCCAGACGCCTTCGGGCACACATCCAAGCTCTGCGGCCAAGCCGCAACTCGCATCGCGCCTGGTGCGGGCCATGCCTTGGCTCGTGGCGATCCTGCTCGTGTTGATCTGGCAGGTTTGGGTCACCCTCGCCGAGGTGCCCGCCTACCTGGTGCCCGCCCCCAGCGAGATCGCTCGCAAGCTCCTGGCTGACTGGCACTTGCTGGCCCCCGCTTGGTGGACCACGTTGAAGGTGACCGCGTTGGCCCTGCTGTGCGCGATCGTCCTGGGTTCGCTCACCGCCTTTGTGTTCGTGCAAAGCCGCTGGATCGAAGCAGCCTTCTTTCCGTATGCGGTGCTGCTGCAGGTCACGCCCATCGTGGCCATCGCGCCGCTGATCATCATCTGGGTTCAGGACGCGACCTGGTCGCTGGTGATCTGCGCGACGCTGGTGGCGCTGTTCCCCGTCATCGCCAACACCACGCAAGGGCTGCGCAGCGTGTCGCCAGGCCTGCTGGCCTACTTCGAGCTGCGCGGTGCCTCTCGGTGGCAAACGCTGTGGCAGCTGCGCGTGCCATCTGCCCTGCCCCATGTGTTCACAGGCTGGCGCATCGCCGGTGGGCTGGCGCTGATCGGCGCGGTGGTGGCCGAGTTCGTGGCCGGCACAGGAGGCACAGCCTCAGGCCTGGCGTACCAGATCCTGCAATCGGGCTATCAGCTCGACATCCCGCGCATGTTCGCGGCGCTGGTGCTGATCTCGGTCACCGGCATCGCGATGTTTGCCTTGATCACGGCGCTGGGGCGACGTGTGCTGGGGCGCTGGCACGAGAGCGAAAAACCGGGCCATCCTCGCTGAGCCGCTGGTTGAAAACACACCGGGCCTCGCTGGGGACCTTTGGCCCAGGCACCGCGCGCTTCAATCCTTCCAAAGCTGCTGCCAGCCAGCCTTGCCCAGTCGCTCGAGCGTGCGGATGTTCTCTTCGTAGATCGAGTCCGCCTCGGGAAAGGCTTCCACCGCGCGGTCCAGGCTGGCCTCTCGGATGAGGTGCAGCGTCGGGTGTGGTGATCGGTTGCTCAGGTTGCCGAGGTCATCGGCATCGGTGCCAGCGAACTGGTATTGCGGATGAAAGCTCGCGATCTGCAACTCGCCCTCCAGGCCCATGTCGGCCAACACCGCATCGGCCACGTCCAGGAAGTCGTTGTAATCGAGGAAGTCCTGCAGCACGCCAGGATGCATCAGCAAGGTCGTGTCGACCTCCTCAGGGTCGGCATCGCGCAGGAAGGCCAGCTCATCGGCCAGGTCCTGGGCCAGGGCTTCTGGTGTCTGGGCGTCTGACACGCGCCAGCGGATCTGCCCTTTGACGTGCACGCCCTTGGCGAACGGACACAGGTTCAAGCCGATGACGGCTTTCTCCAGCCAGCGGCGGGTATCGTGGATGATGGCGTCATGGTCGATCTGCATGCCCGCATTGTCGCCGAGTCGACTGATGGGCTGGGCGAGACCTCGACCAGAACGCGCCATCTGCCTTCGCCCACCATGACCCAGCTCCAACTGCCCGACACCGCCACCGCCGTCACCTCGCTGCGAGACCTCGGATCGCGTTTTCCGCGCGCCGGACGCATCGAGGCCATCCACCTGCGCCCCGCGCGGCTGGCGCCCGTTCGCACGGTGGACGTGGCGGAGTTGATCGCCGACCGTGGCTTGGTGGGTGACCGCAGCGCCGCTCGCGCACCCAGTCGCCCAGGCGGCGGCAAACGCCAGGTCACGCTGATCCAGGCGGAACACCTGCCCGTGATCGCAGCGCTGAGTGGGCTCGCGCAAGTCGATGCCGCCGACCTGCGCCGCAACCTGGTCATCTCGGGCCTGAACCTCGTGGCCGCACGCAGCCTGTTCAAGGACCAGCGCCTGGTGCTGCACCTGGGCGACGACGCCGTGCTCGAGCTCACCGGCCCCTGCGACCCGTGCTCACGCATGGAAGCGCTGCTGGGTCCGGGCGGCCACAACGCCATGCGCGGCCATGGCGGCATGACGGCACGGGTGTTGCAAGGTGGGGCCATCCGCGTGGGCGATGCCGTGCGTTGCACGCCATGGCCCGCCTGAGCCCCAGATAAACTGCGCCCGCGCCCGCGCTGAAGCGAGCGCCCAACCCCACACCCCATGAGCTGGCACGGCCAACTGACCCTGAATTACCGCCTCGACGGCGAACGCACCACCGCCCTCGACAGGCACCATGGCCCGCTGCGCGTGCTGCAACGCCTATACCCGGAGTCCGAGCGCGTCTGTCACCACGTGCTCGTGCACCCACCCGGCGGCATCGTCGGCGGCGACGTGCTCGACATCGACCTGCGCATGCAGCCCGGCAGCCACGCCCTGATCACCACACCCGGTGCCACGCGCTTTTACAAGAGCGCGCAAGCCGAAGCGCGTCAAAGCCTCGTGGCCAAGCTTGAGCCGGGCGCCCGCCTGGAGTGGCTGCCACTGGAGGCCATCGCCTACCGGGGCTGCCAGGCCGTCAACGCCATGCGCTTCGAACTGGCCGACGGCGCCGAGATGATCGGCTGGGACGTGCTGGCCCTGGGCCTGCCCGCCGCCAGCGAATCGTTCTCGGACCCGGCCTTCGCCCACGGCCGCTACACGCAGGAGATCGAGCTGCCCGGCGTGTGGCTCGAGCGCGGCACCGTGCGGGCCACCGACACGCACCTGCTCGACAGCCCCTTGGGCTGGGCGGGCAAGCGCGTCATGGCCACGGTGTGGTTCGCTGCAGGCCAGCCCCTGACACGCGCGCGCCGCGAGGCACTGCTCGAAGCCGCACGCGCCCAAGCCGATGACAGCGCACTGTCCTTGAGCGCCGGCAGCACCAGCCCACACGAGCACGTCGTGCTGATGCGCGTGCTGGCCGATCGGGTCGAACCCGCCATGGCCTTGCTGACCCAGGTGTGGGCCAGTTGGCGCCGAACCGCCTGGGGCATCGAACCATGTCCACCTCGGGTCTGGCGCACATGAGCTGCAAGCACGGGCCCCATGGGCGGCCTGAGGGCCCCATCAGGGCAACCCGCCACACTCCCACAGCCCGCCCGCCAGGTCCATTTCGATTCTAGGGAGGCGACCGGCCCCAGGCGCAAAGCGAACTATCATCGCGCGAGAACACACACATCGCGCGACCGGGCGGCCAGGGAGGCCGGTGCCTCAGGGCAGACACCGCGCTCGACGCAATAAAAGCCAAAACCAGGAGTCCGCCATGAAGGTCTTGCTCATCGACGACCACCCCCTGATCCTGTCCGCGCTGCGCACGGTGATCCAAGGCCTGGGTGACCACGTCCACGTTGCCACCGCTGACAGCGCCCGCGCCGCCCGCGACACCCTGCGCCAGGACCCGAGCCACGACCTCGTGCTGCTGGACCTGCAACTCGGCGATGCCGATGGCTTTGACCTGCTCGCCGACTTGCGCTCGCTCTACCCTGCTTTGCCCGTCGTGGTGGTCTCGGCCTCCGACCGCACCAGCGACGTCATCCGCGCCATCGACATGGGCGCCATGGGCTTCGTGCCCAAGCGGGCCAGCAACGACACCTTGCTCGAGGCACTGGAGCAGGTCATCTCCGGTGGCGTCTATGTGCCACCCATGAGCATGGGCGCCGACTTCCAGCCCACGCTCAACCACGCCTCGCCCTTGAGGCAGGTTCAGCAGGCCGCGCAAACCTCCGACTACCAACAGACCGCGCCCAGCCTGCGCCAGCTGGGACTGACCGCCCGCCAGACCGACGTGCTCAACCTGCTGCTCAAGGGGCAGCCGAACAAGCTGATCGCCCGTGAACTGGGCCTGTCGGTCGAAACCGTCAAAGACCACGTCGCTGCGGTGCTGCGCACGCTGGGCGTGAGCTCGCGCACCCAGGCCGTCATCGCGGTCAGCCAGATCCTGCAAAAGCAGTCAGGCGCTCCGGCCTGGTCGGCCCACTGAACCCCAGAAGGAAGTTGAACACCATGGCTGTCGCCGCCCTGCCGTCTGGCGAATCGACCGCACCGATCACCGAATCTGGCCTGCCGCCCCCGACCGACGAGGCCATCCGTCAGGATTCGGTCAGGCTGGTTTACCGCCAGACCAGCGCGGGCCTGATCGGTCACTTCCTCGGCTGGGTGGTCTGCACCCTGGTGTACTGGGAACACGTTCCCCATCACATCCTGTGGGGCTGGAGCCTGGCCTTCGGTGTGCTCTGGACGGGCCGCTTCGCCAACCTGCTCAGCTACGAGCGCGCCGCCCTGCAAGGCCGGGTCGAGCCGGCTCGTTGGCTGCGCATGTGGAACACCGGGGCCATCATCGGCGCTGCGCTGTGGAGCGTGGCCGGGCTGCTGTTCTACGCACACGGAGGCGCCTTCGAGCGCGCCTTCCTGATGCTGACGATCTATTCGTTCGCCATCGGGGCCGTGCCCTACATGGCCTCGCAGACGCCGCTGTTTCTGACCTGTATGGGCCTGTACTTTGTGCCCATGATCCTGCGCACCGCGCTCAATGGCGGCGAGCACGACCTGAAGATGGCCGGCATCTGGTGCCTGCTGTGCCTGTGCACGCTGGCGCTGGGGCGGGCCTTTCGCAACATGTTTGGCGAAATGGTCAGCCTGCGTTCGCACGCGCAAAACCTGGCCAAAAAGCTCCATGGCGAGATGAAGGCAGCAGAAGCCGCACAGCGCGACGCCGAGACCGCCAACCGCGCCAAAACGCAATTCTTTGCAGCCGCCAGCCACGACCTGCGCCAACCCCTTCACGCGCTGGGCCTGTTCGCCGAAGCCCTGCGCAGCCGCAGCAAGGACGAAGGCGTGGCCCAGCTGGTCAACAGCATCAACAGCTCGGTCGATGCCCTGGAAGGCCTGTTCAGCGAGCTGCTCGACATCACCAAGATCGACACCGGCGGCGTGGACATCGAGCCCGAGCACTTCGCCATGCATGACCTGTTCACGCGCATCAGGCTGCACTTCGAGCCCACCGCTTTCGAGAAGGGGCTGATGCTGAGCTTTCACGGCGAGCAGCATTTCGCCTACGCCGACCCCTTGGTGGTCGAGCGCATCCTGCGCAACCTGATCTCCAACGCCATCCGCTACACCGAAGACGGCGGCGTGCTCGTTTCATGTCGCCGCCGGGGCGACCAACTGCTCCTGCAGGTCTGGGACACGGGCATCGGCATTGCCGAAAAGGAGCAGGGCCGCATCTTCGAGGAGTTCTACCAAACGCAGAGCAACCGCCCACTCGAGCCCCACCACCGCAAGGGCCTGGGGCTGGGGCTGGCCATCGTCAAGCGCCTGGCAGGCCTCATGGACACCGACCTGACCCTGCGCTCGCGCGTGGGGCATGGCACCGTGTTCAGCTGCTTGCTGCCCATCGGACGGGCTCCGCGGCTGCAACCGGTGGCGCCCACCAGCAAGTCTTCGCTGGGCGTCACGCTCGACCGCCGCCACATCGTCGTGGTCGAGGACGAAGTCGCCGTGCTCGAGGGCCTGCAGGTGCTGCTCAAGGGCTGGGGTGCCACCGTGAGTGCCTTCGACTCGGTTCGCTCGGTCGAAGAGTGGCTGGCGCGCACCAGCGGTGACAAGGACCTGCCTCGCCCCGACCTCATCATGGTCGACTACCGGTTGCCCGAACAGCTGACCGGCATTGACGCCATCAAGAAGCTGCGCGAGCGCTTCGGCCAGGACCTGCCGGCCATCCTCGTCACCGGCAGCACCATGACGCAGCACGAAGAAGAGGCCCGCCAGCACAACTTCCACGTGCTCCTCAAGCCCGTGGTGCCGACCAAGCTGCGCGCGATGATTGCGTTCAAGCTGAGCCTGCGCTGAAGGGCGCTGCGCTGCAGCCCTCCCGGGCCTGGCGCATCACTTCATCACGGCCTGGCCGCCCCTGGCACTCAAGCCTGGCAGATCGCGGCCTTGGCCGCTGCGTACTCGGCTTTGAGGCGCGCCACCAGCTCGGCCGTCGGCAGCACCTGCTTGATGGCGCCGATGCCCTGGCCGCAGCCCCAGATGTCCTTCCAGGCCTTGGCCTCGCCGGCGTTCTTGCTGCCAAAGCTCATCTGGCTCGGGTCGCCATCGCCCAGTGCGTCCGGGTCCAGGCCCGCCGCGATGATCGATGGACGCAGGTAGTTGCCGTGCACGCCCGTGAACTTGCTCGAATAGAGGATGTCGGCGCTGCTGCTGTCGACGACCATCTGTTTGTAGGCATCGACCGCGCGGGCCTCTTCGGTGGCGATGAAGGCCGAGCCGATGTAGGCGAAGTCGGCGCCCATGGCCTGAGCCGCCAGGATGGATCGGCCATTGGCGATGGAGCCTGACAGCGCCAGCGGACCGTCGAACCACTCGCGGATCTCTTGAACCAAGGCAAACGGGCTCAGCGTGCCCACATGCCCACCAGCGCCTGCCGCCACGGCGATCAGGCCATCTGCGCCCTTCTCCACCGCCTTGTGCGCAAACCGGTTGTTGATGACGTCGTGCAGCACCACGCCACCGTAGCCATGCACCGCCTGGTTGACGTCCTCGCGCGCGCCCAGCGACGTGATGATCACCGGCACCTTGTGCTTGATGCACATCTCCAGGTCGTGCTCGAGCCGGTCATTGCTCTTGTGCACGATCTGGTTGATGGCAAACGGCGCGGCAGGCTGATCGGGATGTGCTCGGTTGTGCGCGTCCAGCGCTTCGGTGATCTCGGCCAGCCACTCATCGACCTGCGACGCCGGGCGGGCGTTGAGCGCCGGCATCGAGCCCACCACACCGGCCTTGCACTGCGCGATCACCAGCTTGGGCGTGCTGAGGATGAACATCGGCGATGCGATGACGGGGAACGGGACGCGTTTGAGCACTTCGGGCAAAGGCATGACATCTCCTCTTGTGTCGTTCACGGGTGATCAAAAAACAAAAGGGACACCCTGGCCGACCGGGGTCGGTTCGGGGTGTCCCTTTTCAGGTTGCCATCCTGACAGGATCAGGCGCTGGCAGCGTGGTACAGATCAGCAGAGCTGGATCAGAACGCGTCCACCGGCATGGCGGAAACGCTGTCGCCGCCTTCCAGCACGGTGTCGCGCAGCGAAGCCACGCGGGCCAGGATGTGGTCGCCGTAGAAACGCGCGGTGGCGATCTTGGCGGTCATGAAGGCAGCGTCTTCACCGGCGGCCAGCTTGTCTTCGGCCACGATCAGCGAGCGGGCCAGCTGCCAGCCAGCGACCAGGTTGCCAGCCAGCATCAGGTAAGGCACCGAGCCAGCGAACACGGCGTTCGGGTTGGCCTTGACGTTGGCGAGCACGAAGTCGACGACCTGCAGGAAGGACTCGCGGGCGGCCTTGAGCTGCTTGGCCAGCTTCTTGCCGGCTTCGCTGCTGCGGGCGTTCAACTGGCCTTCGGTGTCGGCGATCTGGGCGGCGATGGCCTTGGCCACGGCGCCACCATCACGGGCGGTCTTGCGGCCGACCAGGTCGTTGGCCTGGATCGCGGTCGTGCCTTCGTAGATGGGCAGGATGCGCGAGTCGCGGTAGTACTGGGCGGCACCGGTTTCTTCGATGAAGCCCATGCCACCGTGCACCTGCACGCCAAGCGAGGTGACTTCGACCGAGTTCTCGGTCGAGAAGCCCTTGATCAGCGGCACCAGGAACTCGTAGAAAGCCTGGGCCTGCTTGGCCACGGCGGCGTCCGGGTGGTTGTGAGCCGTGTCATAGGCGGCGGCACCGACCAGGGCCATGGCGCGAGCGCCTTCGATCAGGCCACGCATCGTCAGCAGCATGCGCTTGACGTCCGGGTGGTGGATGATGGCGACCGATTCCTTGGCCGAGCCATCGACCGGGCGCGATTGCACGCGGTCGCGGGCGTAGGCCACGGCGTGCTGATAGGCACGCTCGGACACGCCGATGCCCTGCACACCCACGTCGTAGCGGGCGGCGTTCATCATGATGAACATGTACTCGAGGCCGCGGTTTTCTTCGCCGACCAGGTAGCCGATGGCGCCGGCGCCGACTTCGCCCTTGTCGTCACCGTAGACCAGCACGGCCGTGGGCGATGCCTTGATGCCGAGCTTTTCTTCGATGGAGGCGCAGTACACGTCGTTGCGCTTGCCCAGCGAGCCGTCGGCGTTGACCATGAACTTGGGCACCACGAACAGCGAGATGCCCTTGACGCCTTCGGGCGCGTCGGGGGTGCGGGCCAGCACCAGGTGGACGATGTTCTCCACCATGTCGTGCTCACCGTAGGTGATGAAGATCTTCTGGCCGCTGATGCGGTAGGTGCCATCGTCCTGCTTGACGGCCTTGGAGCGCACCAGGGCCAGGTCGGAGCCGGCTTGCGGCTCGGTCAGGTTCATGGTGCCGGTCCACTTGCCGGAGACCATGTTGGGGATGTAGCGGGTCTTGAGCTCGTCGCTGCCAGCGGTCAGCAGGGCCTCGATGGCGCCACCGGTCAGGATGGAGCACAGCGAGAAGCTCAGGTTGGCGGCCATGGTCTGCTCGACGCAGGCGGCACCGATGATCTTGGGCAGGCCCTGGCCACCGTATTCGGTGGGCTGACCCAGGCCTTGCCAGCCGCCTTCGGCCAGCGCAGCGTAGGCTTCCTTGAAGCCCTTGGAGGCGCGCACGACGCCGTTGTCCCACGAACCGTGGTCCTGGTCACCCGACCAGTTCAGGGGCGCAACCACGCCTTCGTTGAACTTGGCGGACTCTTCCAGGACGGCCTGGGCGGTCTCGTAACCGGCGTCTTCGAAGCCGGGGATCTGGGCGATCTGGTCGATGCCAGCCAGTTCCTTCATGCAGAACAGCTGGTCCTTGACGGGGGCGATGAATGCCATGGTGTCTTGCTCCACTGCCGCCGTTTTAAACACGGCGGCTTCAGACGGAAAAAAGGGGCGTCTTGCAGGACGCCCCGTTTGAGGTGCTCAGTCAGAAACGAGCTCTGCCTGCATCACCTTGGATGATGCCATCACAGGGCCTTGATCAGCTCCGGCACGGCCGTGAACAGATCGGCTTCAAGGCCGAAGTCGGCGACCTGGAAGATCGGGGCTTCGGGGTCCTTGTTGATGGCCACGATGACCTTGGAGTCCTTCATGCCGGCCAAGTGCTGGATGGCGCCGGAGATGCCGACGGCCACGTACAGCTGGGGCGCGACGATCTTGCCGGTCTGACCGACTTGCAGGTCGTTGGGGGCGTAGCCAGCGTCCACGGCAGCGCGCGAGGCACCCAGGGCAGCGCCCAGCTTGTCGGCCAGGGGCGACATGACTTCGTTGAACTTGTCGGCAGAACCCAGGGCGCGGCCACCGGAGACCACGATCTTGGCGCCGACCAGCTCGGGGCGCTCGGACTTGGTCACTTCGCGACCGACGAACGAGGACTTGGCCGAAGCGGCGACGGCAGCCAGGGTTTCGACGGCAGCCGAACCACCGGTGGCGGCAGCGGGGTCGAAAGCGGTGGCGCGCACGGTGGCGACCTTCACGGCGTCGGCCGATTGCACGGTGGCGATGGCGTTGCCGGCGTAGATCGGGCGCTCGAAGGTGTCAGCGGAGACGACCTTGGTGATTTCCGACAGTTGGCCGACGTCCAGCTTGGCGGCGACGCGCGGAGCGACGTTCTTGCCCGAAGCGGTGGCGGGGAACAGGATGTGGCTGTAGCTCGAAGCCACGGCCAGGACCTGGGCGGCCACGTTTTCAGCCAGGGAGTCGGCGAAAGCAGCGCTGTCAGCGTGCAGGACCTTGGCGACGCCAGCGACTTGAGCGGCGGCAGCGGCGGCGGCACCGGCGTTGGCGCCAGCGATCAGCACGTGCACATCGCCACCGATGGCCTTGGCGGCGGTGACGGTGTTCAGGGTCGCGCCCTTGATGCTGTTGTTGTCGTGTTCAGCAATGACGAGAACGGTCATTTGGGTCTCCTCAGATCACTTTGGCGTCGTTCTTGAGCTTGGCAACCAGGGTGGCCACGTCGGGCACCTTGATGCCAGCGGAGCGCTTGGGCGGCTCGGCGACGGTCAGGGTCTTGATGCGGGGGGCAACGTCCACGCCCAGGTCAGCCGGCTTGACGGTGTCAAGGGGCTTCTTCTTGGCCTTCATGATGTTGGGCAGCGTGACGTAGCGAGGCTCGTTCAGGCGCAGGTCGGTGGTGACCACGGCCGGCAGGCTCAGCGACACGGTTTCCAGACCGCCGTCGACTTCACGGGTGACGTTGACCTTGTCGCCAGCGACTTCCACCTTGGAGGCGAAGGTGCCTTGGGGCAGGTCGGCCAGGGCAGCCAGCATCTGGCCAACCTGGTTGCTGTCGTCGTCGATGGCTTGCTTGCCCAGGATGATCAGCTGAGGCTGTTCCTTGTCGACCAGGGCCTTGAGCACCTTGGCCACGGCCAGGGGCTGCACGTCACCGTCGGTTTCGACCAGGATGCCGCGATCGGCACCGATGGCCATGGCCGTGCGCAGGGTTTCCTGGCATTGAGCGGGACCGACGGAGACGGCGATGATCTCGGTCACGACGCCCTTTTCCTTCAGGCGGGTCGCTTCTTCAACGGCGATTTCGTCGAAGGGGTTCATGGACATCTTGACGTTGGCGATGTCGACACCAGAGCCGTCGGACTTCACGCGAACCTTCACGTTGTAGTCCACAACCCGCTTGACCGGAACGAGAGCCTTCATGCGTTGTTCTCCTGCGTCATGAGGATGAGTTGATTGAAAAGGGCCGTGCCTCAAAAAGCACGATCGTTCGATTCTAACGCGAAGTCGAGGGATTTCCGCATCATTTATCCGGCCAGGATGGGCCAAGTGGGACAAAATCGCTTCCTCTGTCGCCGTCTCTGCCCCGCATGACCGTTCACCCCCCGACCACGTCCGCCGAAACCGGCCGTGACCTGCGTCTGAGCATTGGCGTGTTCGACTCCGGCGTGGGTGGCCTGTCCGTCCTGCGGGTGCTGCGCGAGCACCTGCCCCATGCGACCTTGCTTTACGTGGCGGACTCCGGGCATGCGCCATATGGCGAAAAATCCGAGGCCTTCATCACGGAGCGCTCGCACGCCATCGCCGACTTCCTGTTGGCACAAGGTGCCGAGGTGCTGGTGGTGGCCTGCAACACCGCCACCGCCACGTCGGTGCATGCGCTGCGCACGCGCCACCCTCACCTGCCCATCGTCGGGATCGAACCGGGCGTCAAGCCAGCGGTGGCGGCGTCAACGGCCCGCAAGGTGGGCGTGCTGGCCACGCCCGGCACCCTGGCGAGCGGGCGCTTCGCGCGCCTGATCGAGCAGCACGCAGGCGACGCGCTGATCCTGCCGCAGCCCTGCCCGGGCCTGGCCAAGGCCATCGAGGGCGGGCAACTCGACACCCCCTTGCTGCGCGAGCTGATCCAGGGCTTTTGCGCGCCCTTGCGACAAGCTGGTGTGGACACGGTCGTGCTGGGCTGCACGCACTACCCCTTCGTGGCGCCCTTGATCGCCGATGCCATGGGCCCGGGGGTGCAGCTGATCGACACCTCGGACGCGGTCGCTCGTCAGACGGTGCGGCTGGCGCGTCGCGCGCTGTCATCGGCCGAGCGCCTCGAGGGGGAGCCCGCAGCCGGGCGCACCCGCCTGTGGACCAGCGGTGACCTGGCCGCGCTGCGGCACTTTTGCACGCCCTGGATGGCCGAAGAAGCGACCTTCGAGGCCCTGCCCACCGCGTAAAGCGTGAATTGGACCGGGTTCACCGGCCAGATGCCACTTTTCGCAGATTTCACGCGTTCCCCGACTCAAGTCTCATGAAGCCGGACCGAAACCCCCGACAGAGGAAACGGGCCTCCGAGCCCGATCTGCTTTTCTGTCAGCCCTGCTTTTTTCTGGGGAACGCGTCATGGCTTCACTCATTCCGTCGCTGTCTACTGCTCAGATCGCTGCCCTGTCGACGCAGTCGATCGTCAACCTGAGCACAGCCGACTGGGCCTTGTTCTCCACCGCGCAGGCGGCCGCGCTCACCACCGCTCAGGTGGCGGTGATCGAGACGGCCGACTTCCGGGCCATGACCACCGCCGCGGTGTCGGCGCTGACCGACGACCAGGTCGATGCCCTGACCACCCGGCAATGGGCGGCGATGACGACCCAGCAGGTCGCCGCGCTGACCACCGCCCAGCTGCAAAACCTCGACGCCACCGACATCGGCGCCCTGAGCACGGTGCAGCTGCGAGCGCTGAGCACCGACAGCATCGCCTCGCTGACCACGGAGCAGATCGCCGCGCTGCGCACCCAGCAGATTTCCGCATTGAGCAACGCCCAGCTGCAGGCCCTGACGACCACGCAGATCGCCGCCATCGAGACGGCCGACATCCGCGCACTGACCGGCCTGCAAGTGGCTGCCCTGACCTCGGACCAGGTCGCGGCGCTCACCACCGAGCAGGTCAGCGCGATGGAAACCGCAGACATCCGCGGCCTGACGACGGCCGCAATCCGCGCCCTGTCGGATGACCAGATCGCCTCGCTGGGCACCGCCCAGGTCCTGGCGCTGACCAGCACCCAGTTCGCGGCCTTCACCACCGCCCAGATCGGCGCCATCGAGACCGAGGACATCCGCGCGCTGAGCGCTGCGCAGCTCACGCAGCTGACCACCGCCCAGATCACCGGCCTGAGCACCGCCCAGGTGGCGGCCATCAGCACCGCCAACATCCGCTTCCTGACACCGGCCCAAGTCGCCGCACTGAGCTCCGAGCAAGCTGCCGCGCTGACCACGCAACAGATCGTGGCGATGGAGACCATCGACGTCGCCTCGCTGTCCACGGCGGCCTTGTCGGCCATGGGCACCGGCCAGATCCAGGCCCTGACCACGGCCCAGACCTCGGGCCTGACGGCGGCGCAGATCCAGGCGCTGTCGACCGAACAACTGCGCGCCTTTGATGTCGCCGACATCCGCGCGCTGCGCGCCGTCCACCTCGCCAACCTGTCGACCGAGCAGGTGGCTTCGCTCGGCACCGACCAGGTCGCCGCGCTGACCACCGCCCAGGTGGCCCTGCTGGGCACCGACCAGGTCAACTCGCTGACTTCGGGCCAGGTGGCCGCGCTGAGCTCGCTGCAGATCGCCTCGCTGACCACCCAGCAGCTTGCTGCCATGGGCACCGAGCAAGCCGCTGCGATCGAAACCGCTGACATCGCCGCCTTGGGCACCGCCAAGATTTCGGCGCTCAACACCGATGCACTCGCCGCCCTGACCTCCGAGCAGATCGGCGCGATGACCTCGCTGCAGGCCGCCGCCCTGACCACCCGCCAGCTGACCGCGATGTCGACCGAGCAGGTGGCCGCGCTGGAGACCAGCGACATCCGCGCCATGACGAGCGGCCAGTTCGCCGCCCTGTCGTCCGACCAGGTGGCCGCGCTGAGCACCGCCCAGATCGCCGCGATCGACGCGCTGGACATGCGCATGGTCAAGACCGCCGCCATCGCCGCGCTCGACACCGACCAGGTGGCCGCGATGACCACGGCGCAGGTCGCCACGCTGACCACGGCCCAGGTGGCCGCGCTGTCTTCGGCCCAGATCGGCGCCATCGAAACGGCCGACATCGTGGCCCTGCAATCGGCCCAGTTCGCCGTGCTCAACAGCGAGCAGGCTTCGGCGCTGAGTGCCGCCCAGGTGGCCGCCATCGACGCGCTGGACGTGCGTGCACTGAGCACCGGCGTGATGTCTTCGCTGGCATCGGACCAACTGGCCGCGCTGACCACCGCCCAGATGGCCGCGCTGACCACCACGCAGCTGCGCGCCCTGACCACCGAACAGATCGGTGACCTGCAGACCGCCGACGTGGCCGCCCTGAGCACCTTGCAAGTGGCGTCGCTGACCAACGACCAGGTCGCTGCCCTGACCACCGCGCAGATCGTCGGCCTGACCACCGCCCAGGTGGCCGCGTTGACCACCGCCCAGTTCAGCAACCTGAGCACCGAGCAGATCGCCGCCATGGAAACGGCCGACCTGCGCGCCCTGACCCCGGCTCACTACCTGGCGATGAGCTCGGATCATCTGACCGCGCTGTCGAACGCCCAACTGGCCGCCATCGAAACGGCCGACCTGCGCGCCCTGACGACCACCGCCCTGGCCGCGCTGGACACCTCTCAGATCACCGCCCTGGGCACCGCCCAGATCGCCGCGCTGACCACGGCGCAAGCGGCCAACCTGACCACCGAACAGCTGGCCTCGCTGAGCACCGCCAGCATCGCCGCCTTGACCACGGCCACGACCGCCGCGCTCAAGACCGAGCAACTGGTGGCGCTGACGTCCGAGCAGGTCGCGGCGCTGGAGACGGCCGACCTGCGAGCCCTGAGCACCGCCCAGATCCGCGCCCTCGACACCGCGCAGATCGAAGCGCTGACCTCGTCGCAACTCAACAACCTGACCTCGCTGCAGATCCGCGCGCTGAGCTCGGAGCAGATCCAGGCCATCGAAACCGCCGACCTGACCGCGCTGAGCCTGGCCAACATGGGCCTGCTGCTCGACCCGCAAGCCGGCTACTTCAGCACCGAGCAGGTCGCTGCCCTGACCACCAGCCAGGTGGCCGCCTTGCGCACGGGCCAGCTGTCGAACTTCGACTCCGCGCAGATCGCGGCCATGACCACGGCCGAGGTCGCCGCGCTGACCCGCCTGCAGGTCGCCAGCATCTCGGGCGCGCAGGCCGTCGGCCTTGACACGGCACAGGTGGCCGCGATCAGCACGGCCAACATCTCCGCGCTGGGCACCGCCGCCGTCGCCGCCCTGTCCACCGACGTCATCGAGTCGATGAGCGACGCGCAGTACCGCGCGCTGACCTCGACCCAACTGGCCGCCTTCGGCACCGAACAGATCGTCGCCATCGAAACGGCTGACCTGGCCGTGCTCAACACGGTTCAGCTGCGCGTGCTGGGCACCGCTGCCATCGCCGCCCTGACCAGCGACCAGATCGAAGCCCTGGGCACCGCGCAGGTCAACGGCCTGACGGTGCAGCAAGTCGCCGCCCTGACCACCGAGCAGATCACCAACCTGGAAACCGCCGACGTGCGCGCGCTCAACACCGCGCAGATCGCCGGCCTGCAAGGCGCCCAGGTGGTGGCCTTGAGCACCGATCAGATCCAGGCCCTGGGCACCGCCGCCATCGCGGCCCTGACCACGGCCAATGTGGCCCTGCTGGAAACCGAAGACCTGGCCGCCATGAGCTCGGCCCAGATCGGCGCCCTGACCACGGCACAGCTGGGCGCGCTCAGCAGCGATCAGTTCCTGGCCATCGACACCGCTGACCTGCAGGCGCTCAACGCCGCGCAACTGCTGTCCATGGGCTTGACCGGTGTGGAAGCGCTGTCGACCGACCAGATCGCCGCGCTCAGCAGCGCCCAGATCCGCGCCCTGAGCACCACCCAGATCCACGCCCTGAGCACCGAGCAACTGGCAGCCATCACCACCGCCGGTGTGCAGGCCATGACCAGCGCCCAGACCCTGGCGCTGACCACCGCCCAGGTCGAAGCCATGACCACCGCACAGGTGGCTGCGCTCAACACCGCCAACATCCGCTTCCTGAGCGCCGGGCACATCGAGGCCCTGGACACCGCTCAGGTGGTGGCCCTGACCACCGCCCAGGCCAGCGCCCTGACCACGCAGCAAGTCGCCGCGCTCAGCACCGAGCAGACCGCCGCGATCGAGACCGCCGACCTGGCCGCGCTGAGCTCGGCACAGGTGGTGGCCCTGGGTGCCGCCAACGCGGCCGCACTGACCACGGCGCAGGTGGTGGCCTTGACCACCGCCCAGGTCGCCGGGCTGACCACGGCCCAGGTGGCCGGCCTGTCGTCCGAGCAGATCGAGGCCATGGAAACCGCCGACGTGCGCGCCATGACCGCCGCCCAGACCGCCGTGCTGAGCACCGCACAAGCTGAAGGCCTGACCACCTCGCAGATCGCGGCCATGGGCACGGCCAACGTGCGCGCCCTGAGCAACGACGCCCTGGCATCGCTGACCTCCGAGCAACTCAACGCCCTGAGCACCGCCCAGGTCCAGGCCCTGAGCACCGCCCAGATCGCCAACCTGACCACCGACCAGCTCAGCAACCTGGAGACCGCTGACGTCGCCGCCCTGTCGTCCGCGCAGATGCAGGCGATCTCGGCCGCCAACTTCTCCAGCCTGGGCTCGCAGCACATCGCCGCGCTGACCACGGCCCAGGTCGCCACGCTGACCACCGCGCAAGCGCAGGCCCTGCAAACGGAACAACTCGAAGGGCTGACCACCGCTGGCGTGCGCGCCCTGGGCACCCAGCACTTCGCCGTGCTGGACTCTGCTCAGCTGGACGCCTTGAGCACCGCACAGGTGGCCGCCATCGAAACCGCTGACCTGCGCGCCCTGAACGCAGGCGAGCTCAGTGGCTTGGGCACCGACGACATCGTCGCGCTGAGCACGGCGCAGTTTGCCGCGCTGCAAACCGCGCAACTGGCGGCCCTGGCGACCGAGCAGATCGAAGTCATCGAAACCACCGACCTGATGGTGCTGTCCGCAGCGCAAGTCAACGCCCTGGGCGCCGACGGCATCGCTGCGCTGACCACCGGCCAGGTGTCCGTGCTCAAGACCGACCAGGTCGCGGGCCTGAGCACCGCCCAGGTCGGCGCCCTCGACACCGCCCAAGTGGCCGTGCTGAGCACCAGCGCCATCCGCGCCCTGACCACCGCGCAAGCGGCCACGCTGTCGACCGAGCAGGTCGCCGCGCTGGAGACGGCGCAAGTGGTGGCGCTGAGCACCGCCAGCATGCGCAACCTCACCAACGACGCCGTGGCCGCGCTGACCACCGGGCAGGTCACGGTGCTGAGCACCGCCCAGACCGCGGCCCTGTCGAACGCGCAGGTCGGCGCCCTGACCTCCGACCAGATCCAGGCCCTGCAGACCCGCAACGTCGCCTTCCTGAGCACCGCCCAGGTCCAGGCACTGGGTGAAGCAGGCGCCGACGTGCTGACCTCGGCCCAGATCGCCGCCCTGACCTCGGCCCAGGCCGCTTCGCTGACGACCGCCCAGGTTTCCACGCTGAGCACCGATCAGATCGCCGCCCTGAGCACGGGCAACGTGCGGGTGCTGACCACGGCCCAAGCCGCTGCGCTGAACTCCGAACAGGTCAACGCCTTCAGCACCGCACAAGTCGCCGTGCTGAGCACCGCCGACGTCCGCGCCCTGACCACCGACGCCATCGGCGGCCTGAGCGCCACGCAAATGGCGGCGCTGAGCACCCTGCAAGTCGCTTCGCTGACGACCACGCAGGTCCAGGCCCTGGCCACCGACCAGGTCGCGGCCATGGAGACCGCCGACATCCGCGCCCTGACCACCGCCCAGGCCATGGTCCTGAGCAGCGAGCAGGCTGCGGCGCTGACGGCCAACCAGATCGCCGCGCTGGAAACCGCTGACCTGCGCCTGATGTCCACCCTGGCCATCAGCGGGCTGACCAGCGACCAGGTGGCCGCCCTGACCTCTGCCCAGGTCGTGGCCCTGAACAACGCCCAGGTCGCCGCCCTGAGCACCGAACAGGTCGCCTCGATCGAGACCGCCGACATCCGCGCCCTGAGCGCCGCGCAAGCGGCCGTGCTGAGCACCGCGCAGGTCGAGGCGCTGACCTCGGGCCAGATCGCCGCGCTCAACACCGCGGCCCTGCGCAGCCTGACGACCGCCGCCGTGGCCGCCCTGTCGACCGACCAGATCGAAGCCCTGGGCACCGCGCAGATCGCCAACCTGACCTCGCAGCAAATCGCCGCGCTGTCGACCGACCAGCTCGCCAGCATCGAGACGCAGGACATCGCCGCGCTGGGCACCGCCCAGATCGCCGCGATCAGCGCCGGCAAGTTCTCGGCGCTGACCGCTGACCAGATCGCTGCGCTGACCACGGTGCAAGTGCCTCGCCTGAGCGCCGCGCAAATCGCCGCGATGACGACCGAGCAGATCGCCGCCATCGAAACGGCCGACTTCCGCCTGCTCAGCAGCACCCAACTGGCTGCCCTGCAGACCGCGCAGATCGCCGGCCTGACCACGGATCAGATCCAGTCGATCAGCTCGGCCAACATCCGCTTCCTGGATGCGGTCGACGTGGGTGCGATGAGCACCGAGCAGTTGCGCGCCCTGACCACCGCCCAGGCCCTGGGCCTGACCACGGCCCAGGTCGCCGCGCTCGACACCACGCAAGTGGCCGCCCTGGAAACCGCCGACCTGGCCGCCCTGGGCACCGCGCAAATCAACGCGCTGGGCACCGCCGGCATCGTGGCCCTGAGCACCGACCAGGTCGCCGCCCTGAGCACGACCCAAGTCAGCCGCCTGACCAACGCCCAGGTCACCGCGATGACCAGCGACCAGCTCAACGCCATGGAAGCCGCTGACCTGCGCGCCCTGAGCACCGCCCAGCTCAACGCCATCGGCACGGCCAACTTCGAAGGCCTGAGCACCGCGCAGATCGCCAACCTGACCTCGGCCTCGCTGCGCGGCCTGGACAACGCCCACGTCGCGGCGCTGACCACCGAGCAACTGGGCGCCATCAGCACGGCCAACATCCAGACGCTGACCAGCACCCAGATCCAGGCGCTGGGCACCGAACAGATCGCCTCGCTGAGCACCGCCCAGTTCGCCGCGCTGCAAACCGCACAGCTGCGCATGCTGGCCAACGAAGACGTGACCGCGCTGACCACCGAGCAGGTGGTGGCGCTGACCACGGCACAGATGTCGGCCTTCACCAGCACGCAACTGGGCCAGCTCAGCTCCGAACAAATCGCTGCGCTGGAGACCGCTGACCTGCGCGCCCTGACGGCTGCGCAACTGGTGGGCCTGACGACCGATGCGGTGAACAGCCTGAACACCGAGCAGATCGGCGCCATGACCAACGCCCAGTTGACGGGCCTGACCACCACCCAGGTGGCCGCCCTGTCGACCGAAGCGATCGAGGCCCTGAGCACGGCGCAGATGGCCGCGTTCAGCACGGCAGCGCTGCAGGCCCTGACCACCGACCAGATCGTGGCGATGGAAACCGCCGACCTGCGCGCCCTGACCATGACCCAGTCGACCGCCTTCACGGGCAGCCAGATCACGGCGATGACGGCCGAGCAGATCGACGCGCTGCTGGCCACCTCGCCCATCGTGCTGGACCTCGACGGCAACGGCGTGAGCACCCTGGCGGCCAGCGCTGGCGTGAACTTCGACCTCAACGCCACGGGCAACGCCCACCAGGTGGGCTGGGCCAGCGCCACGGACGGCCTGCTGGTGCGTGACCGCAACGGCGACGGCATCATCAACGATGGCTCCGAGCTGTACGGCAACGGCACGCGCCTGGCCGATGGCTCTCGCGCTGGCAACGGCTACGAGGCCCTGGCGATGGAAGACGCCAACGGCGACGGTGTGCTCAACCAGGCGGATGCGGCTTTTGCCGACCTGCGCCTGTGGGTGGACGCCAACAGCGACGGCGTGACCGATGCGGGCGAGCTGCACACGCTGGGCGAGTTCGGCATCACGTCGATGAACCTGGCCTACACGCACACGGACACGATGGACAACGGCAACCTGTTGGCGATGTCTTCGAGCTACACGACCAGCGATGGTCAGTCGCACGACATGGCGGACGTGTGGTTCCGTCGGGACACGGGTGACGCAAACGGTGTGACCGACCTGCAGGCAGCCGATTTGCTGGCGGCGCCGACGGACTCGGTGCTGGCGGCGGTGGGCAGCGGTGGCGGCAGCAGCGCGGGTGGGGCCGAGGCCTCGTCGTCGGGCGGTGCTGCGGTGGCCGATGGCGGTGGCGCGGCCGACCAGGTGATGGTGGACACGGCGGCGATTGCTGCGGTGCAGGGGCTGGCCGATGCAATGCTGGAAGAGCAGCAGCGGCAAGTCTTGATCTGATCGGGCTGCTGGATGGCAGCGAGGGCGGCCCCTTTTGGGGTCGCTTTTTTTTGGGCGCTTTGTCGGGGCAGCGCGAGGCGGGGGCTGCGGCGCTGTGCGGGCACCCGAGTTCGACACCAAATGCTGTAAGTGGTTGATTTGACTAGGTTGACCTAGTCAGCGTGCCACTACAGGAGGGATAACTGGAGTTCGTTGCTGAGCTTTTTGACCTTCAAGGCGG
>Ga0180008_1000222_pt1 | contig 56476 bp, 56 predicted proteins | sample MM_PW_MetaG_FD_121121 | JGI IMG/M metagenome (GOLD analysis project Ga0180008, IMG submission 121121) | Groundwater microbial communities from the Aspo Hard Rock Laboratory (HRL) deep subsurface site, Sweden - MM_PW_MetaG | ecosystem: Environmental > Aquatic > Deep subsurface > Groundwater... | reverse complement strand
TAATTCATAAAAGTCTTCAGCAGTTCTGTTATCATGAGGATCTACTTCAAATCTAGCAACTCTGTTTAGTCCAACAGGCCCTACGAAATTAGGTCTCATTAATGCAGTTCCACAAGAAGCAACACAAATACCACATTCAATACATCTGTCTAATTCAAAAGTTTGATCAGCAATATCTGGATCAATTTTTTCTTCAAGTTTTGTAATATCATGTACTTCATTTGTATGAACCCATGACTCAACTCTTTTAGACATTGCATCCATCCATTTACCAGTATTTACAGATAAATCTTTGATTAATTCAAATGCAGGCATAGGCATTAATTGTAACTTACCAGTTGGGTAATTAGCAATTAATGTTCTACAAGCAAGTGTTGGTTTACCATTTACAACCATACCACAAGAACCACAAATTCCCGCTCGACACACGAAGTCAAAAGATAAATCTGCATCCATAGTTTCTCTAATTTTCATTAAAGCAATGAAAAGAGTCATACCTGGAGTCTCTTCTAAATGGAAATCCACGAAATGAGGTTTTGAAACCTTAGATCTTGGATTGAATTTTAAAACTGATATAGTAATATCTCTACCTTTTTCAATACTCATTATAAATCTCCTGCTCTTTCATTTTTCTCTCTATAGTTCATTGGTAAGTCAAATGGTAATAATGCATGTTGGATTTCATGTCTATCTTTACCTTCCGCTTGCATTTTTTCTACAATTTCATCAACTTGTGCTTGTCTTTTTTCTGATAGTTCATTTTCTATAATCATACCTTTAGCACCATAACCTCTAAATGCTGGAGGCATTTCCATAGTCATAATATCTAATGCTTCATAAGAAATTGTAGGTAAAGTATCAGATTCATTTGGCCAAGAAGTTAATGTTCTATTTAACCAGTTTGCATCATCTCTTTTTAAGAAGTCTTCTCTATAGTGAGCACCTCTTGATTCAGTTCTTTCCAATGCACCTTTAGCAACACAAAGTGCTATTTTTAACATTCTTGGAACTCTATATCCTTCTTCTAATTCTGGATTTCCAGCTCTTTCTTTAGATTTAACATTGATTTGTTTAGTTTTTCTTAATAAATCTTCTAACTCTTCAACTGCTGCTTTTAAATTAACACCATCTCTAAAGATTCCAACTTTTTCATCCATTAACATTTGCATTCTGTTTTTGATTTTGAAAATATCTTCAGTACCTTCATAAGCTAAGATCTCATTTAAATAAGTATCTTGTTTATCTAAAAATCTTTGAACTGTTGAAGTAGGAATTGTCACATCATTTGATAAACAATAATCAGCAAAATAATTACCAATAATCATACCAGCAACAACTGTTTCAGAAACTGAGTTTCCTCCAAGTCTATTAAATCCGTGCATATCCCAACAAGAAGCTTCTCCACATGCGAATAAACCATTTAAAGTTTGTGATTCACCTGTTGGTTTAGTTCTGATTCCACCCATAGAGTAGTGTTGCATTGGTAAAACTGGAGCCCATCCTTTTTTACCTTCATCAGCAGGATCAATACCGTTGAAAATTTGACAAATTTCTTGAACGTCTCTTAAGTTCTTTTCAATATGCTCTCTACCTAAGATTGAAATATCTAACCATACGTGGTATCCATAAGGTGAAGGAACACCTTTTCCATTTCTGATATGTTCAATCATTCTTCTTGAAACAACGTCTCTTGAAGCTAGTTCTTTTTTCTCTGGCTCGTAATCTGGCATAAATCTATGACCATCAACGTCTCTTAAAATTCCACCATCTCCTCTACAACCTTCAGTTAATAAAATTCCTGATGGTACGATTGGTGTTGGGTGAAATTGAACAGCTTCCATATTTCCAAGTGTTGCGATTCCAGTTTCAAGAGCAATAGCAGCTCCTATACCTTCACAAATTACAGCATTTGTAGTTTGTTTAAATACTCTTCCATATCCACCAGTAGCAATACATGTACCTTTTGCAACATAAGCTTCTAATTCACCTGTAATTAAATCTCTTACGATTGCTCCATAACATCTACCATCTTCATGGATAATTGAAAGTGCTTCTTTTCTATCTCTAATATCAACATTGTTTCTTAAAGCTTCATTAGCAACACCAAATAACATAGTATGTCCAGTTGCATCAGCTGTATAACAAGTTCTCCATTTTTTAGTTCCACCAAAGTCTCTTGATGTAATTAATCCATGTCTATCTGCATCTTCAGTAATAGTTGTTTTTTTAGCATTAATAACAGCTTCTCTTGCACCTTCTCTAACTCTAGTCCAAGGCACACCCCAACCAGCTAATTCTCTAATAGCTTTTGGTGCTGTGTGTACGAACATTCTAGCAACTACTTGATCACATCCCCAGTCAGAACCTTTTACAGTATCTGCAAAGTGTAAATCTTCATTATCACCATCTGACATTTTAGAGTTACCTAAAGATGCTTGCATTCCACCTTGCGCAGCAGCAGAGTGTGATCTTTTAACAGGAACTAAAGATAAAACGATTGTACTTAAACCTTTTTTTTGTGCAGCAACAGCAGCTCTTAAACCTGCAAGTCCACCACCAATAACTAATGCATCACAGTAATTAATTTTCATTATGCAATTCCCCCAACACTTTTATTTGTAATATTAAATTCCATTACTTTTGCAGTTGGAGTATATTTTTGACCAACTGTTCCATTTGCAGCATTTTCCATACCAATTTTCATATAAGCTGCAAGTGATGCAAAACCTAATACTAAGAAGAATACAGTTAATCCCCATTTTACTTTTTTAAGTGCTTTTCTACTTTCTTTTGGATTTGCTCCATCGAACCATCCCCATTTAACACATAATCTATAAAGACCAATTGTTCCATGGAATTCAACTGCTAATAATAAGAAAATGTATAAAGGCCACATCCACTCAGACCAAATTCTATCAGCACTTTCGTAAGGACCGATATCTGCAGAGTTTGTCATAATAATATATAAGTGAACAGAACCTAAGAAGAACATTGCAAAACCTGTAAAGGCTTGAATAAACCATAGTTTTGTATCATCATGATTCATACTTTTTGAGTGTGCTTTCATAACTTGATATTGTTTAAAATTACCAGGTAATTTTCTCATACCAAGTGCCGCATGTACAATAAATACTGTAAAAATAATAGCTGCTGCTATTGTAACTAGTATTGGATTACCACCCTCGAATATAAAACTTCCTTCTAAAAGTTTTGTAACCGTGTACATAAAATCTTTTGATATTAATATCGATGATACTAATAACATGTGTGCCCACATAAATAAAGCTAAGAAACCACCAGTAAAACTTTGCATAAAATCAAGTTTTGCAGGCAATCTACTCTTCTTTCCTTCAACTGTTTTTCCTAAATAACCTTCTATTAGGTCACTCATTTGCTATCCTTTCTGCGATTTAGATTTTTTTGAATAATAGCGTAATAATAGCTTAAAAGTACTTCAAAGTGGTTTATTTTTTTAAGAAAAAAAAGATAGATTTTTTTATAATTTTAGTGTAAGAAAGCCCATTTTTAGGACTTTCTTCTTATATTGAATAGTTTGAATTATTTAATAAAATATGATCGTAAATGTTACTTATTAACACAGTCTATTTTATAAATAATGATTGAACTGCTACTTGTGTTAAATTAATTATTGCATCGATATTCATAGAAGGAATAAAAAATACAATAGCTGAACCAATTCCACCTAATACAGTTAATATTGCAACAAAGGCAATAGCGTATGTTGAAACTCTTTTATCATTGAATCCTTCAATACTACAAGTTAATGGAGCAGGGTAAAAATACATAACTGCAATTAATTTAAAATAATAATAAACAGATACGATTGTTGCAAAAATTGCAACGATTGTTAATCCTGTATATCCAGCGTTTATAGCCTCTGTAAATACATAAAATTTACCAATAAATCCTATTGTTGAAGGGATTCCCGCAAGTGAAAATAAGAATATTGTCATCATTGCTGCTAAAAATGGTCTTTCATGTGCTAAACCTTTAAAGTCATCATATGTAACTCTTACATTTGTTTCAGACATTATATGTGAAGCCAAACCAAAAGTTCCAAGTGCTGATAATAAATAAGCAATTAAATAAAACATTGTTGCGTATGCAGAATCAATATTTATAATTTGTCCATCTTTATATCCAAGTGCGATAAATGCTAAAAGTAAATATCCTGTATGAACAATTGAAGATGCTGCTAACATTCTTTTTACAATTTGTTGAGTAATTGCAAGCCACGTTCCAAATACTAATGTAAGAACAATAATAACAGCAATAATACTATCCCAAAAATCAATAATTGGAGCAAAATAAGCTAATATTGCTCTTAGGAAAAATGAGAAAATTGCAATTTTAAATGTTGATGCCATATACGCTGTGATAACCATCGGCGCACCTCTATAAACATCAAGAACCCAAGATTGAAATGGAAATGCCGCAACTTTAAATAAAAATGTAAATAAAATCAGAGTTAATCCAATATAAACTAAAATCATATCATCAGAACTAGCAGTTAAAATAAATGCTGAGATATCAGCTAAATTTGTACTTTGCGTAGCACCATAAACTAAAACAACACCTAAAAGATAAAATGCTCCAATAAATGATCCAAGAACTAAGTATTTAAAAATAGCCTCAACTCTTTTTGAATCTTCAGTATTATATCCAACCATAATATAAACAGAAAATGATGCAATTTCAAGGGCGATATATGCTGTTACTAACTCATTTGCATGAGCTAAAACCATCATACCAAACAGTGCAAATAATAAAATTGAGAAAAACTCACCTTTAAAATATGATCTATGTTGGAAGTAGTGCTCACCAATTAGAAGTGTAAGTAAAGTTCCTGCAATTAGTAATATATTAAAGAAATTTGAAAATGTATCAAATGTTAAAACATTACTTAAAAAATGTTCATATGGCTGAACTGAATATGAATTACCAACATCACTTAATGTAAATCCCAGTGCAATTAGTAAAAATAGTGATGATACTACAATGAAGTTTTTTACAGTAAATTTTTCATACATACTCATAAACATAAGTACTAAAGCACCTATTAAAACTGTTAGTGCAGGGATTAAATATAAAAATTGACTCATTTTGAAGCTCCAATATGTAAAATATCATTTAGATAGTGAGTTACTGTTGGTTCAAATTTATTTATAAATATCTCAGGATAAAGTCCCATTAAAAATACTAAAATAACCCAAGGAATTAAACCAATAATTTCTTTAACTTTTAAATCTCTCATTGTTAATTCAGGTGCACCTTCTGGTCTATCTTGAAGTATCGCTCTTTGAAACATCCATAACATGTAAGCAGCTCCAATAATAACTGTAAGTGCTCCAATATATCCCAATGTATGATTAAATTCATAAATACCAAATATAATTAAAAGTTCAGATACAAATCCATTAGTTCCTGGAAGTCCTACGTTTGCAAATAACATAATTGCAAAGATAAAAGTAAAAATAGGTGCTTTTTTTGCAATTCCACCTAAGTCTTTGATTGTTTTAAATCCTGTTTGTTCTTGCATTAAACCAACAAGTAAAAATAGTGCTCCTGTTGCAATTGCGTGGGCAATTATTAAATATAAAGCTCCATTTATTCCATAAGAGTTTAATGAAAAAATACCAGCAGAAATAAAACTTAAATGTGATGCTGATGAGTATGCAAACATTCTTTTAATATCATCTTGCATAAGTGCTGCTATTCCAAAATAGATTAAACCAAATAATCCAATAGCTACAAACCAAGTTGAAAATTCAACATAAATTTCTGGAAAAATCGGAATCATAAATCTAACTATTGCATAAACTCCAAGTTTTGCCATTATAGAAGATAATAAGAAAACTGCACCTGTTGGAGCATTTTTATATGTTTCCATAATCCAAGTATGAAGAGGGAAAATAGGAATTTTAATTGCAAATGCAGTAAGAAATGCTAAGAATAACCAAACTCTAGTATCATAAGGAATAGTAGTTATTTGCATTAACTTATCATAAGCAAATGACCAAACACCAAACTCATTATGATAAGCAACACCTAAATATAATATTGCAATAAACATAAGTAGTGATCCAACCATTGTATAAACAGTTACTTTAATAGTTGTAAATACTTTATTCCCAAATCCATATAAACCAATTAATAAAAATACAGGTAGAAGCATAACTTCCCAAAAGAAATAAAACAGTACAACATCAAGTGAAAGTAAAGTTCCTGTAACTCCTGTTTGAACTAAAAGCATATTTATCCAATAACCTTTAGTTTTACCTTCCCATAATAATAAATAAGAAGTAGGAATTAAAATAGCAATCATTAATAAAATTGTTAATGAAAAACCATCTAATCCAACATAATAATTAATACCATAAGTTTCAATCCATGGAACATTTGTAACAAACTGCATTCCTGCACTTGGAACAAATTCTATATAGATTTTTAACACCATAGCTAGAATAACAGTAGTAGTTAAAAAGGCTATATTTCTAATTGTATTAACATCCCTTGTTGTTATCATTAATCCAAATGCAACAACAGCAGGTAAAAATATAATAAACGAAAGTATATCTGAACTCATACTATAATCCTAAAGTGATATATAAGTAGATAAATACAGCAGTCATACCAATAAGCATGAATGCTGCATAAAATCTAACATTTGCATTTTGTATCATGGCAACTCGTTTACCAATATTTACAAAACCGATTGATGAATTCATAACAAAGGCATCAATAATTTTTGCATCTACAACTTTATCTATAAATGTAGATAGCTTTTTTGTAGATTGCACAAATAAAATATTGTAAAGTTCATCAATATAGAATTTATTTCCAATTAATCCTGTTTCATCTTCAGGTCTACTAACATCAAAATTAGCATATTTTGCATAAGCTGCCATAATACCAGTTGCTGCTACTACAATTGATAATGCCATTAATACATATTCAGTTGTATGATCCATATGAATATGTTTTGAATGTAATTGAGAAAGCCAAGTATCTACAAAATGATTTCCACCAAATATAGCTGGAAGATTTAAAAATCCTGCACCAATTGCCCCAAGAGCTAAAATTAATAGTGGAATAGTAATTGTTTTTGATGTATAAACATATTGCTCATCATGTTTTGTTGGAGCTACAAACACAATAAAATACATTCTAAACATGTAAAATGCAGTTAAGAATGCTGTAAACATTGCAATGGCCCAAATCAAATATTGACCCTCTTGGAAGGCTGCTGCTAGAATTGCATCTTTTGAAAAGAATCCAGAAAATGGAGGAATTCCTGAAATTGCAATAACACCTATTAAAAAAGTTGTAGCAATTATTGGTAAACTTGCTCTATGTTGTGCAATTTTAAAAATATTTTGTTCATGGTGAAGTGCCATGATTACTCCACCTGCACCCATGAATAACATAGCTTTAAAGAAAGCATGTGTAAATACATGGAAAAGTCCAGTTGAATAAAAACCAAGTCCAACAGCTATAAACATATAACCTAATTGACTCATAGTTGAATAAGCAAGGATTTTTTTAATATCAGTTTGACGTGTCGCAATGATTGCTGCAAATAGTGCTGAAAATGCACCAATATAAGCAATGAAAAGTCCAATTTCTTCAATTCCACTATATAAAAAGTGAAATCTAGCAACCATATAAACCCCCGCTGTTACCATTGTTGCTGCGTGAATAAGTGCTGAAATTGGAGTTGGCCCAGCCATTGCATCAGGAAGCCAAACATAAAGTGGAATTTGAGCTGATTTTCCCATAGCTCCTACAAATAATAAGAAACCTGAAAGAACTAATAGCTCATTAGATGCATTTGCTAAATTTGCTTCAATTGATGCAAAAGATAAATCAACTTCACCTAAAGCAAAAAATAGTGTTACGACTCCAAGTAAAAATCCAAAGTCTCCAACTCTATTTGCAATAAAAGCTTTATTAGCTGCTAGTACATTTTCTTTATTCCCATAATAGAATTTAATTAAAAGATATGAACAAACTCCAACACCTTCCCAACCAATGAAAAGAATAATTGGATTATCAGCTAAAACTAAAATTAGCATAGAAGCTAAGAATAGATTGAAATAAGCAAAAAATTTACCAAAACCATTATCACCTTTCATATAACCAATTGCATAAATATGAATTAACCAACCAACAAAAGTTACAAACATTGACATAAATATAGAAAGATTATCACCTAAAAATGCCATTTCTATATTTAGTTTATCAACATTTAACCAAGTGAAAAGTTGTTGTTTAAAGATGATTTTTTCATCATTCATTCTTAAAAATAAGTAAAGAGTGATTAAAAATGAAATAAGTGGAGTTATTGTTCCAATTAATGAGAAGTAAATATCAGATACTTTGCTCTTTTTAATATGGTAAAAATATAATAAACCACTTAAAATAGAACCTAATAAAGGAGCTAATACAATCCATACTAATAGTGATGTATTCATGATTTTTCCCCTTGTGTAAGTGTAGTGAAAATATCAGTATCTAAAGATTTTCTTGATCTATATAATAAAATAATAACAGATAGGAAAATAGCAGCTTCCGCAGCAGCAATTGATATAACCATAATTGTAATAACCTGAGGGTCCATATTAAAATGATATCTAGCAAATGTAACTAAAAATAGATTGATTCCATTTAGCATCATTTCTATTGACATGTAAATAACAAATATATTTCTTCTTGCAACTACTCCAATTACACCAATTGAAAATAGCATCATTGAAACAAAAGCATAAGAGGTTAATGAAATCATAATTGCTCTCCTTTGTTATTAATTTTAGATTTTCTTTTTTGAGCTAGAACAACTGAACCAATAAGCGCTACTAAAAGTAAAATTGAGATTAACTCAAATGCAATAATCCAGTTATTATAAAGTTCTAATCCAATAGGTTTAATTTGTCCAAAATCAGTATTAGAAATAGTTAAATCTTTTGCAGGTAGTTTTGATACAGCTTTTAAAATTAAAACATTTAAAGGTACCATCACAATTGCCCCTATTGTTATTAATTTAAATTTATTAGGCTCTTTTGGTAAATCCTCTTCTTTGATATTTAAGAACATCAAGATGAATAGAATAAGTGTCATAATTGCACCTGCATAAACTATAATTTGAACTAGAAATAGAAAAGTTGCATTTAAAAGTGCAAACATACCAGCAACACTTAGCATTGAAATCAAAACACCAAGTGCACTATACATAGGATTAGCATATACAATCATAGCAATAGCTCCACTAATTGCTAAAAATGCCAATGCAATAAAAAGTATATCAATCATTATTTAAATCCTTTGATCTTTCATTTGCCATTAAAGCTTTTTTATCTAATACAAAATCTTCTCTTTTACTTGAAGTAAATGAAAATATTCCTGTGTCCATTCTAATTGCATCACAAGGACATGCTTCAACACAATATCCACAAAATACACACTCTAGTAAATCTATTTTAAACTCTTTTGGTCTTTTTTCATCAACACCATCAAATCTCTCTTCTGCTTCAATAAAAATACAATCAGCAGGACAAGCAGTTGCACACATAAAACATGCAACACATTTTTCTGTATTGTCTTCATGTTTTGTAAGTCTGTGAACCCCTCTATATCTTTCATTCAAATCATCTGGTTGAACTTCTGGATATTGCATTGTTTTTAGATTATTTACATCTTTTAAATTTTTAATAAAGTGTTTAAAAGTTGTTTTCATTCCTCCAGCAATTGCTGGAAGATATAGTTTGTCTTTGAATGATTTACCGTATCTTGGTACTACTTTTATTCCCATGTTAATTATTCCCCACTACTATAACAACTGCTGTTACTACGATATTTAAAAGAGCTAATGGAATAAGCACTTTCCACCCTAACATTTGTAATTGGTCATATCTGAATCTTAAAACCGTCCATCTAATCCAGATAAATACAAATGCCATCATAAAGAATTTAATTAAAAAAGTTCCAACTTGAATAACAGCTGTTGCTATATTAATTCCGTTTGTTCCAAGACCTGTTAGTAAAAATAAAATTAAAACAGCCATAATAAACAAACTTAAACCCCAAAATGCAAAAGTTAAAATTTTTGTCTCTTTTTCTCTTGATTTATTATTTCCAATCGCTCTATTATTCTTTTTCATCCATTTTGTAAGAATATATGCTTTTATTGGAAGAATAATAATTATTGCCATGATTACATAGTTAATATTACTTTGAATTGCGTGTGTATCTAACCAAGGAACTTGATAACCACCAAAAAATAGTGTAACAATAATAGCACTTGATGCACTCATAGCAGCATACTCACCAACTTGGAAAAGTCCAAATCTCATAGCAGAATATTCAGTATGATAACCAGCAACTAATTCAGATTCACCTTCTGCTAAGTCAAATGGAGCTCTATTTGTTTCCGCAAATGCACAAACAATAAATATGATTGCAGCTAGAGGTTGAATAAATATTCCCCACATAGGAATTACACCTAAGTAAGTTCCAGCTTGTGCATTTACCATATCTGTTAAGTGAATAGAACCATAAGATAAAATCATAGAGATAATTGCTAATCCCATTGCAGCTTCATATGAGATTACTTGAGCTGATGCTCTAATTGATCCAAGAAGTCCATATTTACTCCCTGATGAATAACCACCTAAGATTATTCCATAAACACTAAGTCCTGCAAATGCTATAAACCACATGATTCCCAGTTCATTTGGAAGAGCTTGCATAATACTTTCTTTTCCATCTATTATTAAAACATCAGAAAAAGGAATAACTCCAAAAGTTAAAAATGAACAGAAAAATACGATTGCAGGTGCAATTGTAAAGAAAAATTTATATCTAATATGTGAAGGAGTAAAATCTTCTTTAAATACAAGTTTTAGCATATCTGCAAAACTTTGTATTAATCCTCCAAGTCTCATAGGACCTATATTACATCTATTTGGTCCAGATCTATCTTGCATAAATCCAGATACTCTTCTCTCCCACCAAACAAATACAGGCACGACACCAACAGCTAATATTATAGCAAGGATGATATTTATGATTATTATAATAATAGATGCAATAGTCATAGAGTTCCTTTTTCAATCATTGATTTAAGATGTTCTATTACAGTTGTTATAGTTTCCATTTTATTGTCTTTATTCATTTTAGATATAACTTTTTGCTTAATTCCACTAGTATTTATGTATGTTCCTGATTTTTCATAAAAAGAAGATACGGGAATAGCAATATTTGAATATCCAATAGTCATACAGTGGTGAGAAAATAAAGAGATTACTTTTTTATTTTCAAGAAGATTACTGTTATTTTCGAAATAACTATTTTCAACAACAACTACTAAAGATGCTTTATTTAATTTCTCATCAAAAAATTCTTTTGTTTCGTTTATTTCTAACTCTTTAAAAGCTGCTCTATTTACAGTTCTATCAGATGTTTTTAAATAATCATCAGCAAAGTTTTCATCAAAAGTATCAGGTGAATATCCTGATACATCAACATTTAATTTTGATGCTAAATTTTTAACATTTTGCATCTCTTCAATTGAAAGATTTGCACTTAATACAAATAAGATATTTTTATTAGTTGATAACTCTTTGAACATATTTGTAATAGTATTATCAACATTAGTTTCATTTTTATCAACAAATGGTGTTTCAAATCTATTTGTGCTTTCTTTTGTATAAGAAAGTCTTCCTTCATCACAAATAAAGTGACCATTTACACTTTTGTTTACCCTTGGTCTAAATCTAAAAATTTGGTCATCTTTATATTTTTCTTTTCTATGATCAACATAAATATTACAACCCTTTGAACAACCATTACAAATTGCATCAAATGATTCTAAGAACCAAACTCTTTGTTTAAATCTGAAGTCTTTATTTGTTAATGCCCCAACAGGACAAATATCAATAACATTCATAGCATAAGGATTATCAAGTGGCTTTCCAGGGAAAGTTCCAATAACTGAATGATCAGCTCTACTGATTACTCCTAGCTCATTTGTTTTTGTAATTTGTGAACAAAATCTTACACATCTAGTACAAAGTACACATCTTTCTTGGTCAAGCATTACATTAGAGCCTAAATCAACTCTTTTTCTTGCATGATTTTTTGTATTAACATTTACTCTAGAATCATAAAAACCTGATTCCATATAATAATCTTGAAGTTTACACTCTCCTGCTTGGTCACAAGTAGGGCAGTCTATAGGATGATTTACAAGTTGAAGTTCAAGAATATCTCGTCTTACTTTTTCAATATTTTCACCTTGAGTTCTTACAATCATCCCATCTTTTACAGGTGTGTCACAAGCAATCTGAGGTCTTTTTTGACCTTCAATTTCAACCATACACATTCTACAGTTTCCATCTTTACCAAGGGCTTGATGATAACAAAAATGAGGAATATGGATATTTTCATCCAATAATTTGTCAATTAGCAAGCTACCTTTAGCAGCTTGCATTTGTGCTCCATTGATTGTAATATTTACAATTTCACTCATATATTATCCCCTTACCCTTAAGTTTTGATTTTTCTTAGTTACCTGTATATAATTGTCTTGGTCTTGCAATTTTATGTTTTGGATCTTGTTTTAATTCAGACCATTGAGCTAACCATCCTGGAGTTCTACCAATAACAAAGATTGGAGTAAACATTGCAGTTGGAATTCTAAGAGCTGTTAAGATAACACCTGAATAGAAGTCAATGTTTGGATATAAACCTCTTTCAATAAAGTATTCATCACTTAATGCAGCTTTTTCAACAGCAGCAGCAATATCAAGTAATTTAGAATCAAGTTTTAACTCTTCTCTTAATTTATCTTGTAATCCTTTTAAAGTTTCAGCTCTTGGATCTCTATTTTTATAAACTCTATGTCCGAATCCCATTAATCTGAAGGGGTCATTTCTATCTTTTGCTTTAGCAATATAAGTTGGTACATTTTTAACATCACCAATTAATCTTAATTGATCCATTACTTTTTCATTTGCACCACCATGAGCAGATCCCCATAATGCAGAAATTCCAGAAGCAATAGCAACATAAGGGTGAGCTTCAGTTGAACCTACGTTTCTTACAGTTGTAGTAGATGCATTTTGTTCATGATCAGCATGTAAAGTTAAAATTGCATCAAGTGCATCAATTTCAACTTGTTTAATTTCATCATTAACACCATCACCTAAATATCTCATTTTACCACCTGGATAAGCTCTTAACATATACAAGAAGTTTTCAGTGAAGTATTTATTTACATCTGGATAAATTAGTGGAGTACCAATTGAATTTCTATAAGCCATCGCTGCAATAACAGGCATTTTAGCTAAAATTCTTCTTCTCATAATTTTGAATTGTTCTTCATCTTCTAAATGTAGGTGATCTTTATAAAATGCAGATAAAGCCATTGTTGCAGCTCCCATTGTTGCCATTGGGTGAGCACCATCTGGTAATGCATCAAATAATCTAATGATACCTTCATTTAAGAATGATCTATGTCTAATTTCTAAATCAAAGTTTTTAGAAGCTTGTTCAGTTGGAAGTTTCCCTCTCATTAATAAATAAGAAACATCTAAGAAAGAGTGTTTACCAGCAAGATCAGCAATATCATATCCTCTGTATCTTAACTCTGAATTTTCACCATCAATAAAAGTGATTTTTGATTCACAAGATGCAGTTGAAGTATAACCTGGGTCATATGTAAACATTCCTGAATCTTTGTAAAATGTAGAAATATCTACAACGCTTGGTCCTCTTGTACCATCAATAATATTATATTCATATTGTTTACCACTTCTATTATCTGTTAATGTCATTGTATTTTTAGCCATAAGTTTCTCCTGTTTATTAAGTTTAGTTTTAGTTTTTAAAATATGTTTTGAATTCATGTGGGAATTTTTTTACAATACTTTCGATAATATCTTTTACCGCTGGTGCAAATACGCAAATTGTTTTACCATTCATTGTACTACACACATCAAGTATTGTATTTAAATCTTCACTTGAACCATCTCCACATAAGATTTTTTCCAAAATCTTATCAATCCAGCCTGTTCCTTCCCTACAAGGTGTACACTGACCGCATGATTCATGGTGATAAAATTCAATCAAATTCTTAGCTACATCAACCATAGATGTATCTTCATCAATAACTATCATTCCTCCTGTACCTAAAGTTGAACCAATATCCCACATAGATTCATAATCCAAAACAGCTTGTTCTACTTCTTGGGCTGTTAGAATTGGACATGATGAACCTCCTGGAATAATTGCTTTTAATTTTTTCCCTTCAATCATTCCCCCACCTAGAATGTTTAGAAAATCAATCATTTTATTTCCATATGCCATTTCATAAACACCTGGATTTTTCACAGGTCCTGAAATTGCAAATAGCATTGTTCCAGGCGATTTAGCAGTTCCATATTTTGTGTAGCCAGCAGCGCCGTTTTCTACAATATTTGGAACTGATGCAATTGTTTCAACATTATTTACAGTTGCTGGATTATCAAAGAACCATTCACACTCTTTACCGTGTGGTTTAAGCCTTGGATGTCCACGTTTTCCTTCTAATGATTCAATTAGTGCTGATTTTTCCCCACAAATATAAGCACCACCACCTCTATGAACTGTTATATCTAATTTAAAATCATATTTATTCATGATTTTATCACCAATAATGCCAGCTTGGTAGGCTTCTTTTATCGCTTCATTTAATCTATCTGAGAAAAACTTATATTCACCTCTTATATAAATATATGCATGATGGGCATTTATTGCATAACAAGTGCAAATAATTCCCTCTATTAAAAGATGTGGGTCATATTCAAAAATTTGTCTATCTTTAAAAGTTCCAGGTTCTGATTCATCACCATTTACTATTAAATATGCAGGTCTTGGATCATTCTTAGGCATTAATTCCCATTTAGGACCACAAGCTGCTCCCCCACCACCTTTCCCTCTTAGCCCTGATGCTGTAACTTCTGCTGTTACATCATCTGGCGCCATTGAAAAAAGTTTGTCTATAGAAGAGTATCTTCCGTTTGCAAGGGCAACTTCAAGTTTATGAGAATTTGGAATATCAAAATTTTTACTTACTATTTTTGTTATCATTTTTTGCACTCCTTAATCAACTCATCAACTTTTTGTGTAGTTAATTTTTCATGGTAAACACCATCTAATGCAAACATTGGAGCACCACCACAAGCACCAAGACACTCAACTTCACTTAGGTGAAATAATCCATCTTCACTTGTTTGTCCTGGTTCTATTCCAATACTTTCTTTGATGTACTTCTTAATATCTCTTGAACCACATAACATACATGAAAGAGTTTTACATAACTCAATATGATGTTTTCCAATTGGTTTTAAATTAAACATAGTATAAAAAGTTGCTACTTCATATACTTGAATTGGAGTTTTTCCTAATTTATCTGCCACATAAACCATAGCTTCAGGACTAACCCAAGCTTCTTGCTCTTGAACTAACCAAAGCGCTGGTAACATAACAGAATCAATAAGAGGATACCTGCTTACGTATTCTTGAAATTTTACTTCATTTTCAGGTGTAAATTTAAAACTGCTCATTATCTATCAAACTCCCCTGCAATAAAATTCATACTTGCCATTGTTACAACAGCATCAGCTAACATTCCACCTTCAACAATTTTCGCATAAGCGCCAAGTGCATAAAAACATGGTGGTCTACATTTAACTTTATATGGTCTTCCACTTCCATCGCTTACAATGAAGAATCCTAATTCACCATTTCCAGCTTCAGTTGAAGAATAATATTCACCTTTTGGAACTTTGATACCTTCAAATGTAAGTTTAAATTGGTTCATTAATCCTTCGATATTTCCATAAACATCTTTTTTAGATGGAAGTAAAATGCCAGGAGCATTTACATTTATAGGACCATCTGGAAGTTCACGCATAGCTTGTCTAATGATTCTAATTGATTGTCTCATCTCTTCGAATCTACACATCATTCTGTCATAAACATCACCATGACTTCCAATTACAACATCAAATTCAAAATTTTCATAACCATAATAAGGCTTATCTTTTCTTAAATCATGAGCAACTCCAGCTGCTCTTAAATTTGGTCCTGAGATTCCATAATGAAGTGCAAAATCCGCTTTTATAACCCCAACATCTTGTGTTCTATCATGGAAGATTTTATTATGTGCTATCAATGATAAAGCATCTTCTATAGCTGTTTCTGTCTCTTTTAAAACAACAGCTAAATCTTCACTAAACCCATCATATAAATCAAACTCTAAACCACCAATTCTTGTGTAAGTATTAGTAAGCCTTGCTCCTGTTAATTTTGATAATAAATCATAAGCTTTATCTCTTGGTGCAAATAAATACCAGAAATTTGTAAGTCCACCTAAGTCAACCATATTTGCAGCATTACAAACAAGGTGATCGATAATTCTGCTTAATTCACCAATAATAATTCTAATCATTTTAGCTCGAGCTGTAATATCAATATTCAACATCTCTTCAACTGCTTTTGAATAACCAATATTATTTAAAATGGCACTACAGTAGTTTAATCTATCTGTATATGGAATAACCTGTGAATAAGTATGGTTCTCACAAGATTTTTCAAATCCTCTATGTAAGTAACCAATTTCTGTTACACAAGCTGTTATTGTTTCCCCTTCCATTGCAACAAAGTTTCTAATTGTTCCGTGAGATGCTGGATGTGAAGGACCTACGTTTAAAAGCATTAAATCATTAATATCTTCAGGTGTGTAACCTTTTGAAGTAAGTAATGGATTCATTTCATCCATTAAATCTTCAGTTTGAGTACAGATTTGACCCTTTGTAATTTCATAATCTTTTCTTAAAGGATGCCCTACAAATTGATGATGATTTAAAACTCTTTTTAAATTTGGATGACCTTTGAAGTTAATTCCATATTGGTCATAAGCTTCTCTTTCAGCCCAATTAGCAGAACCATATAAATCACAAAGTGTATCAAGAGTTAAAGTATTATCATCAATATATGATTTAACAGAAATTTGTTTTTTAAATGATTGATCTCTTAATATATAAACAACAGCAAATCTGCTAGGAGTAACATCAGGAAATGTTAGATAATCAACTATTGTAATATCTAAAAGAACTGCATAATTATCTTCATTTTTCAGTTTTGAAATAGTAGATTTTATATCACTTGAATCAATTAACATATCACACTTAAGCATCTAAAATTCCTTTATACTCTTTGATTCTATCTTTTATAATTGATTCAGTATTTGCTTTTTCTTGAATTCTCATAATGGCATCAAGAACAGCTTCAGGACGTGGAGGACAACCAGCTATATACTCATCAACAGGAATGATTTGATCAATTCCTTGTAGTGTTGTATAGTTATCATAAAATCCACCAGAACAAGCACATGCTCCCATAGAAATAACCCATTTAGGTTCGCACATTTGCTCATAAATTTTTTGTAATATAGGCGCTTGTTTGTATGAAATTGTTCCAGCAACAATTAATAAGTCAGCTTGTCTTGGAGAAAATCTTACAACCTCTGCTCCAAATCTTGATAAGTCATACTTTGCTCCTGCAACACTCATAAACTCAATTCCACAACAAGCAGTTCCAAAAACCATTGGCCATAAAGAATAAGATCTTCCCCAGTTTACTGCGTGATCGAGTCTAGTTGTAACAATAGAATCGCCAAATTTTGATTCAACTCCTAATCCCATGATAGTGCCTTTTTCTTGTAGATATAAATTAATCCAGCGAATAATAGTCCCATAAAAATAAACATTTTAAATAGACCTGCATAACCTAATTCTAAAATATTTATTGCCCAAGGAAACATAAAAATGATTTCCACGTCAAATAGTAAAAATGAAATTGCAACTAAATAGAATTTAACTGAAAATCTGATGTTAGTACCACCAACAGGGTTCGAAACACCACTTTCATAAACAGTGTTTTTTATTTTTGGATTCTCATTTTTTGGTCCAACAAATCTTGTTAAAGCAAACACTCCAACAAGAATAAGGCCAATGGCCACAAAAATAACAGAGGCTAGAATTAATTCAGTTGACATTTTCTTCCCTATTTATTAATATTAGTAAACGATTGTACACTATTTTTTTACACATTTTAAAGTTTTTCTACCTTTTATAATTGATAATCCAAATAGTGAGAAAAAAGGTAATACTTTGCTATATTATTGCTACTATAAATTACTTGATAACTGATTTAATGCTGTATTTAAGGCATTTTTACTAAGTGCGCAATTTAATCTAAAATATTTATTACCATCGCTACCAAATGAAACACCATCATTTAGAGCAATTTTTACTTTTGTTAATAAGTGCTCTTTTATTTCTTCATGTGGTAAATCTATTTTTGAAAAATCTAACCATAATAAATATGTAGCTTCTGGTATATGAAAATCTATATTCATATTATGCTCTTTCAAATAATTTTTTGTAAAAATAATATTTTCCATAATATAGTTTTTTAATTCTTTTACAAATAGTGCTCCATTTTTATAAGCTGCTTTTGTTGAAACATAACCAAAAAAGTTTATAGAATGAATTTCTCTTTTGTGTGCTATTTTTTTAAATTTATCTAAGATAAAACTATTTTTACTTATTGCATATGCACAGTTTAACCCTGCAATGTTAAATGTTTTTCCAGCACTATTTAAAGTGATTGTTTTTTGTGCTATTTTTTCACTAATAGATGCAAGTGGAATAAATTTTTTAAAAGTTATATCACTATGAATTTCATCTGAAACTATTATGATGTCATTTTTAATGCAAATATTAGCTAGTTTTTCTAGTTCTTCTTTATCCCATACACGTCCTACAGGATTATGAGGAGAGCAAAGGGCAAGAATCTTAGTTCTAGGAGTAATTTTACTTTCTAAATCTTCTAAATCCATAGTATAATAGCCATTATTATTTTTTAGTTTATTAATAATTAATTTTCTATTATTAGCTGTTACACATTTATACAATGGTGGATAAATTGGAGTTTGAACAATTACTTCATCACCTTCGTTACTAAATGCTTCAATACAAGCACTATAAGCTGGAACTACACCGTTTATCATAAAGATATCTTCTTTATCTATTTTCCAATTGTGTTGATTTTTTTGCCATGAAATTATTGATTGAAATAATCCATCACTTTCAACACTATAACCATAAGAAGCATTTTGTGCTGCTTTTATTATTTCATTATTAATAAAATCAGGTGTTTTAAAATCCATGTCAGCAACCCAAAGTGGATTTAAATCTTTATATCCAAAATATTTTTCTAAACCATCCCATTTTGCACAATTCGTATTTTTTCTATTTATCTCTTCATCAAAATTGTATTTAATATTATTAAGCATATTCAAAACCCCTATTATAAACTATTTTTTATAGATAAAATGATATAAGATTTATACTAATTACCTTATTAGGTTTACTTTGGGGAAGAAATGAAAGAAGCAATAGAACTTTTAAAAAAACATAATTTACTAAAAATAATAGACAAAGAACTAGATATTTATTTGGAAATTCCACATGTTGCATATGTAGAAGTTAAAACAGATGATTCTAAAGCAATACTATTTACAAATGTAGTTGATAGAAAAAATAATAAGAAATTTGATATTCCAGTTTTAATGAATGTATTTTGTAATGAAAAAGCTGTTGAGTTATTTATTGGTGATGGCGATAAAATAGGAAATGAAATACAAAGCCTATTAAAAATGAAACCACCTACAACAATAAGTGAAAAACTTTCTACTTTTGGAAAACTTTTTGCATTAAAAAATACAATTCCTAAAAAAAATAAAGGAAAAGGTGAGTGCCAACAAGTTATTAAATTAGGTGCAGATGCTAAATTATCTGATTTACCAATTCTTACAACTTGGGAGCAGGATGGTGGTCCATTTATTACAATGGGGCAGGTTTATACAACTTCATTAAATGGTGAATTAAAAAACCTTGGTATGTATAGATTACAAGTGTATGAAGATAATACACTAGGACTTCACTGGCAAATTCATAAAGACTCAAATCACTTCTTCCATGAATATAAAAAAGCTGGTAAAAAAATGCCTGTAAGTGTTGGAATTGGTGGAGATCCTATGTATATTTGGTGTGGACAAGCACCACTTCCTATTGGAATTTTTGAGTTAATGCTTTATGGTTTTGTAAAAAATAAAAATGCTCAACTTGTAAAATCAATAACAAATGATATTTGGGTTCCAAAAGATAATGACTTTATTATTGAAGGTTTTGTTGACCCTTCAAAAATAAGAATCGAAGGACCATTTGGAGATCATACGGGTTATTATACACTTGAAGAAGAGTATCCATTTATGGAAGTAACTGCAATTACAAGTAAGGCAAAACCTACATTTTTGGCAACAGTTGTTGGAAAACCACCACTTGAAGACAAATATATGGGACACGCAACTGAGAGAATATTTTTACCACTTCTTAAAACGACAGCACCTGATTTAATAGATTATTATATGCCTGAAAATGGAGTATTTCATAATCTAATTTTAGCAAAAATCAAAACTTTATATCCAGGTCATGCACAGCAAATGATGCATGCATTTTGGGGAGTAGGGCAAATGAGTTTTGTTAAACACGCTATTTTTGTAAATGAAGATTCACCTGATTTAACTGATCATGATGCTGTGATTAAACATATCTTAAATAGAATTGATATTGATGAAATGTTAGTTACTAAAGGTGTTGTTGATGCCCTTGATCACTCAAGCCCAAAATTTGCAGTTGGTGGAAAACTAGGACTGGATTGTACGGGAGATGAAATAGCTGAACTTGGAATTACTCTTCTTGATGATGGATTACTTTTAGAAAAAATGCAAAATATCACAGCTGAAGTAAAAGATTTAAAACAGTATTTTACAGATACAAAAAATCCAATTACAGTAATAAGTGTTGAAAAAACTAGAAATCAAAAAGAGTTAATGGAAGATTTAAAACCATTATTTGCACATATTAAAATATTAATTATTGTAGATAGTGCAAAAAATGATGTAAGAAATGCATATATGATGGTTTGGAGAGTTTGTAATAACATTGATTCAAATAGAGATTTACAAATAATTGAAAAAACTATTTGTTTAGATGCTACAAATAAAAATTCTTTAGATAACTTTACTAGAAGATGGCCTGATGATGTTGATTGTTCAAAAGAGGTAATTGAATCATTAAGACAAAGAAAAATTATAGATGTTAGTGATGATTTTATAAATAAATTTTATTTATAAAGTCAAAAAGAAGAGATTAAAATATCTCTTCTTTTTACTTAAATTACTGGTCTATTTAATCTCATAAAATATAATGATGGTAGTGCTAAACCAAAACTAATAGCTCCTAAAATAGCAACTGCTTTTAATCCATTTTCAATAAATAACTCTATTAATTCAGGACTAACACCATGTGAATTCATATCAACTAAAGATATCATAGCTGTAAAAGCATAAGTCCCTGGAATCATAGGAATTATTGAAGCTACTGTATAAACAGGTCTTGGAATTAGATATTTTCTTGACCAATAAAGTGCAATTATTCCAATAGCAGTTGATGCCACAAAAGTAGATATTTCAATACCAAATCCAAAATTTAATAAAGATGCTCTTATCATATAAGTAAGAGCTCCTCCAAAAGCACAAAATTTTAAACTATCTTTTGGTACATTAAAAACCATAGCAAAACCAATTGAAGCGATACTTGCAAAAAATGATTCAAGAATTAATTTTAAAATAATATCACTCATTTTACCAACCTTTCATATCTAAAATAGCCATGGCTAAAATAATTCCAATTGATGTGGCAATGGTAAGCAAAATTCCTTCAAGCCAACGTCCCCAACCCATACTTAGATAACCTTTTAAAGAATCTAAAAACGAATTTATAAAAGCAAATCCAGGAGCTAGTAATAAAACACTTGAGGCTAGGGCTATATTTGGGGTTTCACTAATATTATTTAATTGGGAAATACTAGCTATTAAAGTAGCTACTAATGCTGTGACTCCAAAGGTAATAATTAAAACAAATCTTCTTTTGGCAAGCTCTTGTCTTACATACATGGCAACACTTGAAGCTAAAAATGTGATGAAAAATGCAACCCAATCTGCACCTTGTAAATATGAAAAAGAAGCACATGCTAATCCTACCATTAGAACTACAAGCCATCTATTATAATAATTTGGTTCTATATCTTTTAATGAATCTGCTAGATAATCAACTCCATATTTGTTTTTTTCAATACTAATTACAATTTTTTGAATATCACAAACAATTGACATATTAATTGGTTTATGATGAACTCTTCTTGTTGTTGTAACTGATTGGTTATTATAAAGTGTTGTTAGAACAATAGCTGAGGGAATCAAAGATATTTCAACTGAATTAATACCTAAAGCACTTCCAAGTCTTTGGGCTGTTTGTTCTATTAAAATACTTTCTGCTCCAAATTCTGACATTAAAACAGCTGCTTTTATGATAGCTCTTGTGATTATTGTTTGGTGTTGATAGTTTATTTCTTGCATATATTCTTTATTTTTTAAATTAATTTTTTTTTATTATATCAAAATAAGTAAGAAGAATTTATAGAAAAAAGTCAATATTTGATATAATAAATATACAAAGGCGAAAATTGAAAGAACTAACAACATACTATACAAATAAAAACATACTATTTAAAGATATTAAACAAATAAGCCCAAAAGAGCTAGGTTCAAGAAGAAAAATTGATATTTATGCGGGAACAAGTACGGATTTAAATTTTTATGCAATATTTATTCTTGATTCAAAAAGTAGATTTATTAGGAAAAATGCAAATGATTTAATGGAGCTTTGTGAAAAATTATCAACTTTTCTAGACCATAATTTTAAGAAAAAAGAGTTATTAATAAGCAGTCCTCTTTGCTCCAAAGCAAAAGAGTATTTAAAACAAAATGAATGGAGTATAAGAGTTGATTTTATGTGATATTGGAAATACAACTTTTCATTTTTTAATAAATGGTAAACACAAAAAATATTTTTTAGATGAAAAAATACCTACTTTTGATGATGAAATTTATTTTGTATCTGTAAATAAAGAAGCAACAAAAAAGTTAAAAAAAACAAATCCACATGCAAAAAATATAAAAAAACTTATGAATTTTAAAACAAATTATGTTGGATTAGGAATAGATAGGGCAATTGCTAGTTATTTTGAAAAAGATTCAATTATCGTTGATGCAGGAAGTGCAATCACTGTTGATATTATGCAAAAGGGCAATCACATGGGTGGATTTATTATGCCTGGAATTAGAGCATTTATAAAAACTTATCCAAAAATTTCGAAAAAACTAAAGTTTGAGTTTGAAAAAAAAATAAATTTAGATAAAATACCGCTTCAAACTAAAGATGCTATACAATATGCTATGATGAAATCTATCATTTTACCAATCAAAGAAGTAAGTTTAAATAAAAATATTATATTTACAGGCGGCGATGGAAAGCTATTGAGTAAATATTTTGAAAATAGCATATATAAAAAAGATTTAATATTTGAGAATATGAAAAGGATGATTGATGCTAACAATTGCATTGCCTAAGGGAAGAATTGCTGAGGAAACTTTAGATAAATTTGAAAAAGCTTTTGGTGAAAAGTTTATTTTTGAAAATAGAAAATTAATATTACAAAAAGCTGGATTTAGATTTTTAAATGTTAGAAATCAAGATGTACCAACTTATGTAATGCATGGCGCTGCTGATTTAGGTGTTGTTGGACTTGATGTTCTTGAAGAAAAAGAGTACGACTTAATCAAACTTCTTGATTTACAATTAGGAAAATGTAAAGTTGCTTTTGGATTAAGAAAAGGCGAACAACTTGATTTTTCTAAAAGTAAAATTACAGTTGCTACTAAACATGAAGTGATTGCAAAAAAGTTTTTTGAACAAAAAGCAATGGCAGTTGAGATTATTAAACTTTATGGTTCTATTGAACTTGCACCACTTGTTGGACTTTGTGATTGTATTGTTGATATTGTTGAAACAGGTGAAACAATGAAACAAAATGGTTTAGAAATAGGACCTACGATTATGGAAAGTAGTGCACACTTAATAGCAAATAAAAATTCATTTTATGCAAAAAAAGATTTGATCTTAGATTTAAAAGAAAGAATAGAAGCTCACTTATAATGGGATTAGAATTATACGCAAAAATTGAACCGTATTTAGATTTCGAAGAAGAGATTTATACTTTACATAAAGAGTTCTTGAGATTTATAATGGTAAATGATCTTGATAATATCATTGATATTGGATGTGGTCAAGGATACTTTTTAGAAAATCTAAAAGTAAATAAAAAAAAGGCATTTGGAATTGATTTAAGTATTGAGCAAATAAAAGTTTGCCAAGAAAAAAACTTAAATGCTAAAGCAATTGATTTATCTCTTGTAAAAGAGAAATTTGATTGTGCAACTGCAATCTTTGATGTATTAAATTATATTTCAAAAAAAGATTTAAAAGCATTTATAACTCAAACGAATATTGTTTTAAATCAAGGTGCTTATTTTATTTTTGATGTAAACTCGTATTTTGGATTTGATGAAGTTGCTCAAGGATGTATTAGTATTGATGTTGATGATATGTTTATCTCAATAGATGCAAACTTCCAAGATGATAAACTTCAAACAGATATTACTCTTTTTACAAAAGAAAATAGCGGCCTATTTTCTAAAGAAAGTGATTCAATAATTCAAGAATACCACTCTAAAGAGTTTTTATCTAAACTTTTAAAAGAGTGTGGTTTTGAAATTCAAGAAGTTAAAGAGTTTAATTTACACACAGATGAACACGCTGATAAGTTAATTTTTATCTGTAAAAAGAAATAATCTAACACAAAAAATATTTTAAACTTTGTGTTAGAAAAAATAATACAAAGGTTTAAAACATGACATACCCACAATTTTTTAATAAAATCCCAACAATAAAATTACAAGATGATTTAGCTAACCTTTTAGGTGCTTTTGAAGATGGAATAATAGAATTTTCATATTTAGATGTAGTAAAAAGTGCAGGACACTCATGCCCAACAGTTTTAGGTGCATATTTAATGACACTTCAAGGATTAAAAGCTTTACATGAAAATGAAATTCCAAAACGTGGTAATATTTTAGTAGAGTTCAAAGAAAACCAAACTGATGGAGTTGCAGGTGTTATAGGAAGTGTTATTACAAATATAACAGGATCTACAACTACAAATGGTTTTAAAGGCCTTGCAGGAAAACATGATAGAAATCATTTAATGAATTTTGGAAAAGATATAAATGGTGCAAGTGTAAGATTTACAAGACGTGATACACAAAAAAGTGTGGATGTATTTTATAATGCAAGTTCGATTTTACCACATCCTTCTATGAATTCTTTAATGCAAAAATGTATTCAAGGAAGTGCAACAAATGAAGAAAAAGTTGAGTTTGGAAAAGTTTGGCAAAAAAGAGTTGAAGATATTTCAAATAATATTGAAGAAGTTATTAAAGTAAATATAAAAGAGTAGAAACTCTTTTATATTTTTTATTTAAATTAATCCTACAGCATCTCTAATGATTTCCATTTTAGCAGATGCAATTTTTCTAGCCTTACTCGCCCCATAAGCTAAAACATCTTTTACTTCTTTTGGATTATTTAAAAGATGTTCTCTTTTTTGAGCATATGGTTCAAAGTGTTCATTGATTTTATCAAGTAAAGTCATTTTAAAGTGACCATAACCTTCACCTGGAGTTGCATATCTTTGTCTTAAAGATGCTAATTCATCTTCATTCATAAATAGCTTAGATAAAGTATAGATATTGCAGTTTTCCCACTCTTTTGCTTCATTTAATTCTTTTGAGTCAGTTACTATTCCCATAACTTGTTTTTTGATAGTTTTAGCAGGACCAAACATATCAATTGTGTTGTTATAAGATTTTGACATTTTAGCTCCATCAGTTCCTGGAACTGTTGCTACTTCTTCATCTACTTTCGACTCAGGTAAAACTAAAATATCACCATATGTATGATTAAAACTTATTGCAATATCTCTTGTCATTTCAACGTGTTGAATTTGATCTTTTCCAACAGGTACTATATTTGAATCAAATAATAAAATATCAGCAGCCATTAAAACAGGATATGAAAATAATCCATGATTAGCCCCAATTCCTCTTGATGTTTTATCTTTGTATGAGTGTGCTCTTTCTAGTAATCCCATAGATGTATGATTTGATAAAAGCCAGTATAACTCAAGCACTTCTTTTACATCATGTTGTACCCAAAAAGTTGATTTCTCAGGGTCCATTCCTAGGGCTAAAAAGTTAACAGCAGCTTCAAAGATGTTTTTTTCTAAAAACTCTTTATCTTTTACAGAAGTTAATGCATGGTATGAAGCGATAAATGCAAATAACTCCCCGTCATTTTGAGATTCAACCATTTTTTTTATCATTCCAAAATAGTTTCCTATATGAATTGTTCCTGATGGTTGAATACCTGATAAAATTCTCAAATCATATTCCTTTTATTTTTTTGGCTTATTATATCAAAAGTAACTAAAATTATTTAGTTACAAGTCTTATATTTATTTTAGAGATAATTAGTTCTAAATGCATAATCAAATCATAATATTCACCCATATAAGAAAGTGGAACTTTTGTTTCTGCTTTTATCTCTTTTTTTAATGCGGTGATTTTTTCTAAATATTTATCTAAGTTTTCATTTTTGACATCTTCTACTTCTAAATCAATCTTTTGAATCTCTTCGTACCATTTATAGATTTTTGATCTAATACTCCATCTATAAAGTGGGAAAAAGCCTTTTGATAAAGGAATCATCAAAGTAATAAGTGGAATTAGTAAAATCTTTAATCTATCAATATTTGAAGCAATCCAATATGGAAATATTTTCTCAAGCCAAGTATCTCCATAGGTGAAATATCTGGAAGCATCTTCATTTATTTCAATTGTTAGATTATCTATATTTGGAAACTGATTTTGTGCTTCAAATAAGCCTTTTTTATTATGAATGTTTTTTATCTCTTTTAAAACAAGTCTTGTTAACTCATCTGAAAATTCATCTCTTACTATTAAATTGGCAGTTGTACTAAGAAGATTTACATCTTGGCTTGGAAGATTTTTATATAAATCAATTGTTCCTTCATAAAGTGGAATTGACTCTAAAAAAGAGTATTTTCTACTATAAGCCTTTGCTCTTTTAAAACTAAATAGATTTATATTTGGATTATCAAGTAACTCTTTTACTATTTTTGAATTTGCAGATGTAACAACAAACATAGCATCAATTTCACCTTTTAGAAGCAACTCTTTTGCTTCTTGAGTTGAATGGCTAAGTATTTGTGAATTTTGATCATCAATCCCATTGTCATTTAATATTTTTAATGCTAAATCTTTTGTGCCACTTCCTTCTTTCCCTACTGATATTTTTTTTGAAATTAATTGAATTACATAATCCATAGTATAATTTTCATTTTTGTAAAATATCCATAATGGCTCATAATTAACAGAGGCAATAGCCTTTAGCGAATGTTGATTTTTTAACTCATCAATTCCATTTTGTACAAAAGCAATATCTACTTTTTTATCCTTTAAAAGTTGTATATTTTCTATAGAACCATTTGAAGTTATTATGTTTACCTTTACTTTTTGTTTTTCTAAAATATCTTTATATAGCAGTGCTGTTTTGTAATACTCACCATCAATTGAACCTGTGGCAATTGTAATCTCTTTTTTTGAACTAGGTTCTATAAATTTTGAAGTAAAATAAAATGATGCAATAACTAATAATAAAATAGGAATTGATACTGTAAAAAATTTATTTTTCATTTGTCCTCTTTTTGTGTATATAATTTACTTTAGTAAAATATTCATTATATGTTACTAAAATATAGGGAATAGATTATGTAAAGATTAAGTCTTAGTAATATAATATAAAAAAATTGAATAAAATTGGAAAATAAAATGTACAACTGTAAATTTGGATTAAATGAGCATAAACCTCATTTAGAAAATAAACATTCTCATGATTGTTCTCATTCTCATCATAAACATGACCATGACAATCATACACATGAACATCATCACGAGCATGACCATGGGCACTCCCATGATCATAGAGGAACTGATAAGAAGTTATTGAAAATTGCTCTTATTATAACTTTTATTACAATGCTAGCAGAATTTATTGCAGGTTTTATATCAAACTCTTTAGCATTAGTTTCAGATGCAATTCATATGTTTACACACTCATTTGCCCTTTTAATCTCTTTAATAGCAATAATAATTGCAAGTAAAAAAGCGCCTTTGAGTAAAACATTTGGATTTTATAGAGCTGAGGTTTTAGCTGCATTTATAAATGGAATTACTATTGTTTTATCAATAGTTTGGATTTTGTATGAAGCAATACATAGATTTCTGAACCCAGGTGTAATAGATATAAAAATAGCAATGATAGTGGCAATTATAGGTTTAGTTGTAAATATTATTACAGGTGTTATATTAATGCAAGGTGATAAACATAATGTAAATTTAAAATCTGCATTTGTACATATGTTAAGTGATGCTTTATCATCAGTAGCAATTATTATAGGTTATATTATAATTTATTTTACTTCATGGTATTTTATTGATATTATTTTAGCAATAATTGTGGCGATAGTTATTGGAAAATGGGCATTAGATATACTTAAAAGTTCTACAAATACTTTGATGGAAAGTTCACCTATTGATATACAAGAGGTTCAACAATTTATTGAAAAAAATGAAAATGTTATTGAACTTCATGATATACATATTTGGGAGATTACTCAAGATATGTATAATATGACAGCCCATGTGAAAATAGATAAAAAATCATTAGATAAATATGAAGAGATTTTACATGAAATAAATCATGATTTAAAAGAAAAATATAAAATTGTTCATACAACTTTTCAATTTGAATGGGAGTAAATTTTATTAAAAGAAAGTTTTATTTCTTTATGATACAATTGCAAAAAAATTAATAAAGGATAATAATGGCAGCTGTAATAGTTGAAAGAGCATGTGGATGCTTTAGAAATTCAGATTTCGAACAAGAAACAAACTTTGATTCAATAGATGAAGCATTACAAAAAGCAGATGAAATGTGTATAATAATGAACGAAGATTTTTGTCATAAACATAAATTCAAAACTGAATATGTTGACGGAAACGTAATGATTAAAATGGTAATGAACGGATAAATTTAGAATATCGTCTAATCTCTTTGTAGAATTTTTTAGTTATAATTCAAAAAATATAATTACAAAGAGCAAAGATGATAGACATTAAACTACTACAAAAAGACTTCGATTATGTTGTAACAGCTTTACAAAGAAAAGGTGTAGACAACGAGCTTTTAAATAACCTAAAAACACTTGCATCTAACACAAAACAAAAACGAAAAGAGATGGAAGACGTAACTGCTGAGCAAAACTTACTTTCAAAAGAGTTTGGAAGATATAAAAAAGAGAAGCTAGATGTTGCTCCACTTCAAGAAAATATAAACAATCTAAAAAATAAAAAACAAGAGTTAGAAGAACAAGTGCGAGTTTTAGAAGATGAATTAACTTCTATTATTTTAGGTGTTCCAAATATGCCTGATGAGTCAGTTCCTTCAGGTGCAGATGAAAATGAAAATGTTATTTTAGAAGTTGTGGGTGAAAAACCAACTTTTACTTTTGAGCCAAAAGAGCATTGGGATTTAAATAATGGTTGGATTGATTTTGAAAGAGGTGTAAAAATTGCAAAATCAAGATTTGCAGCCTTAAGAGGTGATGGAGCAAGACTAGAACGAGCTTTAATAAACTATATGCTTGATTTTAATAGAGAACGAGGTTTCCAAGAGTGGTATGTTCCATTTATGGCAAACTCAAATACACTTCAAGGAACAGGGCAACTTCCAAAATTTGCTGATGATTTATTTAAAATTGAAGGTGAAGATTTATATTTAATCCCAACTGCTGAGGTATCTTTAACAAATTTATTTAATGATGAGATTTTAGAAGCTGAAGAACTTCCAATGTTACTTACTTCTTACACTCCTTGTTTTAGAAAAGAAGCAGGAAGTGCAGGGCGAGATACAAGAGGATTAATTAGACAACATCAATTTGATAAAGTAGAAATGGTAGCAATTGCTTCTCAAGAACAATCAAATGAAGTGTTTGAAAAAATGGTAGCTTGTGCAAGTGATTTATTAACATCACTTGGTCTTCCTCACCAAAAAATGCAATTATGTACAGGTGATTTAGGATTTTCAGCAGCCACAACTATCGACTTAGAAGTTTGGTTACCTGGACAAAATAAATATAGAGAAATTTCATCAATTTCAAATACAAGAGATTTCCAAGCAAGACGTGCAAAAATCAGATATAAAGATGGTAAGAAAAATATCTTAGCTCATACTTTAAATGGTTCTTCTTTAGCTGTTGGAAGAACATTAGTAGCTATTATGGAAAATTATCAAAACGAAGATGGAAGTGTTACCATTCCAGAAGTGTTAAAACCATATATGAAGTAATGAGGCTAAGGCTTCCAAAGCAAAGGATTTGCGTTCTGAGTTTCTGTGAAAATGAAGATGGAAGCGTTAGCATTCCTGAAGTGCTAAAAAAATATATGTAATTTGAATTTTTATATATAAAAAAGGGGAAAGTTGGTGAGACTTTCCCCTTTTTTTTTGTTCGCGCACTTTGAGTTTTATAAAAAAAATATTTAAATATATACAAATAAAACTCATAAACCAGAAAAAATATTTTGATTGTTTTGAAGTGATTATAAAAAAGAAGTTTCATCCTAAAAAAAATTGTCACAAGTGCTATAATTTTTAACTAAGGAGAGATAAGTAGATAAAACCTCTTATTTGAAGTAATTATACACACTTGAAACTTAAAGAATGCTATTTTAATGCTACGTTTGTGAAAAAATATTTAAATTTAATAATTAATTTATAAAATTAATAAAATTTACTTAACAAAAACTTTTGTATCATATAGTTTATTATCAACTCTTACTTCAAAATAACCTTTTTGTATATTATAATGTTTAAAAGTAAGCTCTTCACCAATTTTTATTTTTTGATTATTATAAACAGAAATTGAGTTTTCATAGTGTCCTAATGAATTTCCAATTTTTACTTCAACCTTTGAGTTTGTAAAATCCCCAAAAATAACTATTTTAGAGTAACCAATACCATTGTAGTTATTATCTGTAACTCTTTTATGTTGTATATTTTCTCCATCTCCATTGCTATCAAAAACTCCAATAGCATAGGCTTTTATATCAGAAGCATTCATAAAAAGGTTCATAAGTAAAATAAGGGCTATTGTTTTCATGTTTTGATTTTACACTTTATTTGTGAAGAGTTTGTATAAATAGAGTATTATCTTAAATCTATTTAAATGTTTAATTAAAGTAAATATTGATAATAAGTAACAAGATATATTTAATTTAGTTAAATAATTTAATTAAATTAAACAATGACTAGAAAATATACAGTATAATTTAATAGAATAAAATAAAAATTCTATATACTGTTAAATATGAAATTAGGAAAAGAGGATCAAATGAAAAAAGATATCATAGTTGTTGGTGGTGGGGCAATAGGACTTTTTTGTGCATATCAATTGGTAAAACAAGGGCGAAAAGTAACTGTTATAGATAAAGAAGATATTACTAATGGTACATCGTTTGGAAATGCTGGGCTAGTATCTTGCTTTGGGAAAAATCCTCTTAGTACACCAGGGATTATTACTGATACTATTAAATTAATGTTAAAGGGTCAATCACCTATGAATTTTCATCCATCAACAGATTGGAAATTATATAGATGGCTACTTAAATTTGCAACAAGTGCAAATGAAAAAAGAGTAGAAAAAAGTCTTGCTCTTTTTGAAAGATATGGAAGATTATCTTTAGATATATATTCAAAAATGACTAGTGAAGATAAAATGGATTTCTATTTTCATCAAGATGGTTTATTAATGATATATACAGAACAAGCAAGTTTTGATAAAAAAGTAAAAATCAGTCAAGATGAAGAGAAATATTTAATTTTATCAAAAAGTGAAACTAAAAAATATATGCCATGTGCAAATGATAAAATAATAGGTTCAGTATTATTAAAAGAAAATGGGCACATAGATCCAGGATTGATGATGAAAGAGCTTAAAAGTTATTTGATTTCACAAGATGTGGAATTTTTATTAAATGAAGAAGTTCAAAGATTGGAATTTAATCAAAATAAAGTTTCAAAAATTATTACAAATAAAAATGCTTATGAAGCTGATACTTTTATATTATCAACGGGTTGGAATGATACTTTAGCAAAACAAGCAAAAAATGATTTTTTAATGACTCCTGCAAAAGGATATAGTATTACTTTTGAGATGAAAGAAGAATTAAGACCAAAAACATGTGCTTTATTTGCTGATCAGTTTATTGCAATGACTCCTAGAAAAGATACAGTTAGAATAACATCTAAACTAGAACTAGGTACTACAAATAAAGATGTGATAAAAAAACAAATTGATAGTATTAAACATAATTTATCACTTTTTACAAATGAATTTGAAATGAAAAATGCAGTTGAATGGACAGGATTTAGACCATTGGCTCCTGATGATATGCCAATTTTAGGGTATGATAAAAATTACTCAAATCTAATTCACGCAACAGGTTTAGGATGGCTTGGAATTACATTTGCTCCTTCTATTGGACATATAATTTCAAATTTACTTGTAAATGAAAAAAGCAATAAAAATAGCTCTGATATTTTACTTTTTTCACAGTTTTATCAAATTTAAAGAAATATATTTCTTATAGAGTTTTAAATATATTGATGATTATCAATGAATTATTCATAATAAAGAGTTATCATTCTTTCATATATCATAAGGAGAGAAAATGATTATTCCAGAAAATGCAAAACAAATTGAAGTTAATGGTGCTACGGTTCCTTTTTTTAAAGATGAAGAATCTTATTATTTTGATTCAAGTTTAACAGCTCCTCCTGAGCCTATGGTTAATGCAATGGTAGGGCTTCAGCTATTAGATGATAAATATAAATTAATAATGATAAATCACAAAGCACCAATGGGTTTATTCCCAAAAATAAAAGATTCATTTAACTATGAATTTGTTGAGTTACCTAACGATACTGTAAAGGTGACTTTTATAAAAAAAACTAATACAAGTGTAAATCTAAGTAATGTTGATACATCTTGTAGTGGTTCAGGGTGTATGCATTAAGTTATGAATATTTCACAGCAATTTGCTCCACCTTTTAAATTAGTATCATCATTTTTTATAAGTGCATTACTTATGTTTTTTATAAGTATTGCCTTATTGTTTACTTTTGATATTACTTTACTTCATACTCAAAGTACTATGGTTTTATCATGGGTTCATTTATATTTATTAGGTTTTGTAATGATGAGTATTTTTGCTTCCATGGCACAACTTTTACCTGTAGTATTAGAAGTGGAGCATTTTTCTATTGATTTATATTATGTTGTAAATCCCTTACTTTTTATTGGAACTGTTTTAATATTTTTAGGATTTTATAAATATCCTATACTTTTATCTTATGGTGGAGTTATAGTTTTTATATCATTTTTTATATTTTTATTTGAGAGTTTTTTGACTATTAAAAAAGTTGAAAAATTAAACTTTTTATCAAGTACTGTTTTTGTTGCTAATATCTTTTTATTTTTAGGGTTAGTTGTAGCTATTCTTCTGTCTTTTGTTTATACAGGAGCTTTAGATTTTGATTTAAAAGCTTTGATGCTTTCACATATCTATTTGGTTTTTGTGGGATATCTAGGAATTACTATTATTTCAATGAGTTATATTTTAATTCCAATGTTTTGGCTTTCACACTCTTTTAATAATATTTATTTAAAAATAGCATTTTATAAAATAAGTATAGGTGTAGTTTTAGTAGTTTTTAGCCAATTAATAGATATTTCATTTTTCAAATACTTTGGATATTTGGAAGTTTTACTTGGATTTATTTTTTATATTTATCAGTTATATTTAATTTTCAAAACAAAAGTTAGAAAACAAAAAGATATATATTATTTATATATTGTTTTTGCGGTTATAAGTTTTATTCTAGCATTAATTTTAAGTTGTTTTTATTTTGTATATTTAAATGACTATATTTTAAGTGTTGCTGGATTTGTTTTTTTAATTGGTTTTTTAAGCCCAATAATAACGGCTCATTTATATAAAATAGTTCCTTTTTTAGTTTGGTTTCATAGATTTTCAAGTTTAGTTGGAAAACAAAAAGTTCCAATGTTAGCTGATATGGTTCCAATTAAAAGTTCTAATTTTGGTTTTGGTTTTTATTTAATTGGTTTTATTTTAAGTTTAGTAGCTTTAACTTTCAGTAGTGATATTTTATTTAAATCAGCTGTTAGTTTCTTATTTATAGGAGCATTTTTTATCTTAAAAGATGTTTTTTATATTATAAATTTTAAAGGATAATATATGTACACAAAAGAAGAGATTTTCAAAGCAGTATCAACTGTAAATGATCCAGAAGTTGGGTTTAATCTTGTTGAAATGGGTTTAATTTACGATGCTGTTTGTGATGAAAAAATGAATGTAATTGTAACAATGACTCTAAGTACAAAAGCTTGCCCTTTACATCAAATGATTTTACAATGGGTTGAAGAAGCAGTTATGAGAGAACTTGAAAAAGTTGAGCATGTTGATATTGATTTAGTTTGGGAACCAGCTTGGAATATTTCAATGGCAAGTGATGAAGTAAAACAAAAACTTTCTTAGTTTTTGTTTTAGCTTTTTTATCTAATTAAAATGAAACAGGCGTAATGACAGATAAATAAGAGGCTTGTTTATCTGTTTTATTCTCTATTTTATGGGGAATATCAGGATTAAATCTAATACAATCTCCTTCATTTAAAATAAATTCTTTATCTTGTAAAGTAATAGTAATTTCACCTTTTAATACATAATCGCACTCTTCACCACCTTTTGTATGGGGCATAATATCATCTGTAATTCTTTGGGCTTCAAGATTTACTAATACAAATTCTACATCTCCTTGTAAATCAGGAACTAATAATTCACAGTTATATAAAGGATCAGGAAAAGATATTTTTCTTCTTTTATCTTTTCTAACAATTAACTTAGATTCATCTGTTATTAGTTCTTCAGTTGTATTTTCATTTGTAAATAAATGGGCTAATGTTGTATCTAAAACCTTTGCTATTTTTCTTAATGTTTCAACAGAACCTTGAGTTGAACCACTTTCAAGTAAAGAAAGCATTCCATATGAAATTCCAGCTTCAATTGCAAGCTCTTTTGCATTCATCTTTTTTTGTTTTCGCAAATATTTTATTTTTTTACCAACATTAAATTCTTCAGTCACAAATATACCTCTTTTATTAGTATTTACAAATATTTTATCACAATTCCACTTAAGTGATAAATTTCAATATTTTTAAAACAATTAGTAATTATATTGCCTTGATTTTATCTTTTGGCTAGTATACTTCATGCTTAAAAATAATAAAGGATTTCAGATTTTAGACTATATAAATTTATCAATTTTAGCAATATTTATACCAACTTTCTTTTTTGTTTCAATTACTCCTGGAATGTGTATGACATTGTCTTTGAGTATGGGAATGAGTATTGGATTAAAAAAAACATTTTATATGATGTATGGGGAGCTTTTAGGTGTAGGAATAGTAGCAACTTCTTCTGTTATTGGAGTAGCTACTATTATGCTTAATTATCCAACAATATTTACTGTTTTAAAATACGCAGGTGGAGCTTATTTAATATACTTAGGTGTATCTATGTGGTTGTCACGTGGAAAAATGGCTTTAAATTTAGAAGGCTGTAATTTTAATGTATCAAAAAAAAATCTAGCAATGCAAGGATTTATAACAGCAATCGCAAATCCAAAAGGTTGGGCTTTTTTTATTGCATTATTACCACCTTTTATAGATGAAAAACTAGCTTTTGCTCCTCAATTATCTGTATTAATAATCTTAATACTTTTATTGGAATTTTCTTGTTTGGTTATATATGCAAGTGGTGGTAGTACTTTACGAAGATTATTACAAAACTCATCAAATGTAAAACTATTAAATAAAATAGCAGGAACTATGATGATAGCAATAGGAATCTGGTTAGCTTTAACCTAAGATTCCTATTTTTTAGTGTTTTCCTATAAAGTTACTTTTATTTACATTCTCAACAACTTTTTTCGCGACCTTATTTGTATTTTTTGAAATAGCATTTGTCTCTTCAGCAACCTGTGCATTTTCTTGTGTAAATTTATCTAAACTATTTATAGTATCAGTAATATGAATCATTACATTTGTTTGCTCTTTTGCTGCATTTGCAACGTCGTCAATTATATGATTTGTTTCATTGATTTTTTCTTCTAGATTTTCAAATCCAATAATCATATTAGCACTTATCTCTTTTCCTTCTTTAGTTTGTTGACTCGCTGATTCTACTAAGGTTTTTATCTCACGTGCTGCGTCTGCACTTCTTGATGCAAGATTTCTAACCTCTGCTGCAACTACAGCAAATCCACGTCCAGCTTCACCCGCAGTTGCAGCTTCAACGGCTGCATTTAATGAAAGAATATTTGTTTGAAATGCAATTTGATCAATAACTGCAATTGATTCATTTATAGTTTGAACTTTTTCATTTATTTGATCCATTGAAATAACAGTTTTATTAGCTAGGTCTTTCCCATGTTTTGATGATTCTTTTGTATTTGAAGATAATATAAACATACTTTGTGCTTTTTTACTAGTTTGATTTATATTTTCTGTAATTTGCGTAATTGAAGCTGCAACTTCTTCAAGTGATGCAGCTTGATTTGTAGCATTTGTACTTAGAATATTTACAAATTTCGACAATTGCATAGAGCTATTTTCTAAAATTAATCCATCTTCTTGGTTACTGTTTAGAATTTCTGTAATAATGTTATTTACATTTAATATTTCATTTCCAATCTTCCCATTAGAATCTTTTTGTAAAAATTTTGTAAAATCTTTTTTAGCATAATTTTCTAATACATAGCTAATTTCATTAATATCTTTTCCTATGAAGTCTTCTAAGTTTTTTAGCATATTATTTATTAGTTCTTTTAATTCATTTAAGGATGGAGTACTTCCTGTAGCTTCAATTCTTTTTGTTAAATGACCTTTACTAATTTCATTTACAACTTCTTTTACATTTGAAATAAGATTATGATCTTCTGCTAGATGAAGCTTTATATCTTCTATATTTTGATTAATTACTTCTGCCATTTTACCTATTTCATCATTGCTAGTTACTTCAATTTTTTCCACATCATTTTTTGATTTATTTAAATAAGAGAAAAAATCTAGTAATCCATTTTGGAACTTTTCTAATGGATTTGAAATTACTTTATTTATTAAAACAAAAATAACACCTAGTAATATGAGTGTTAAAAAAACTGTAGCAATTATAAATATGCTTTGAACTTCTTCTGAGATCTTTAAAAATTCATCTTGATAAGAACCCACAACAATAATCCAATTCCATTTCTCATAATTAGTAAAGGCAACAGTTTTTTTTAGTATTTGATTGTTTTCTAAATAATTATAATGAATAACTCCATTTCTTTGTTTCAATATCTCTTTTACAAACTCTTTATCATCAGCATCTTTTAGATTTGATATATCTTTACCTTCTAATGATTTATGTAAAAGTAATTTTCCTTTATCATCAAGAATATAAATATATCCAGTATCTCCAATAACAACTTCTTTTAATTTGTTTTTTAATGTTTCTAAACCTTTTGTAAAATCATATCCTATATATAAAGCTCCGATGATTTCATCATCTTTTATAATTGGAGAATACACAGACATATAATTTTTTCCAGCTATATATTCTAACCCTATAAACTTTTCTTTATTTTCAATATTTTTATAAGTTTGTCCATTTAAATCAATTTTATCTAATAATATTCTTTCATCATTTTCATCTTTCAAGGAAGAAGTAATTCTTATGTATTCATTATTGTCTTTTACATATACAGCAGATACTGCACCTGTCAATTCTTTAAAGTGATCAACTGGATTAAAATTTTTATTTAATCTTGAGAATCCATCATATAGTCCTAAAGTTTCAACACCATTTATGTTAATAGTTGCAGTACCTTTTTTCCGTAAGTTTAGAAAAGATTTTTCAAATACATTAAAAAGAATTAATGAATTTTCTTCTAAGGTATCATTATAAATTTGAGCAGTTTGCAGGTAATTCCCTGCTTGAACTTGTAGATTTGTTTCTAAATCTTTTATAAGTTTAGTATTAATACTTTTAATCATAAAAATAGTGAATAAAGTCATTAACAAAACAATTGTAATTCCTATTAGTGTTGAAAACTTTTTATTGATAGAATTATTTAACATAGTAAACCTTTGTAATTTGAAATTAACACTCTACATAATGGACAGCTAATCCACCTTTTGATGTCTCTTTATATTTATTTTTCATATCTTTCCCTGTTTTAAACATTGTTTTAATAACAGAATCTAAAGATACATAATGTTTTCCTTCTTCATTCAAAGCCATTCTTGCAGCATTTACCGCTTTCATAGCTGCCATTGCATTTCTTTCAATACAAGGAATTTGAACTAAACCACCAATTGGATCACAAGTTAAACCTAGATTATGTTCCATTCCTATTTCTGCTGCATTTTCTATTTGTTCTACACTTCCACCTAAAAATGAAGCCATTGCTCCTGCTGCCATTGAACATGCAACTCCAACTTCCCCTTGACATCCAACATCAGCTCCTGATATAGAAGCATTCTTTTGATATAAAAGTCCAATGGCACCAGCTGTTAATAAAAAATCGATGATAATCTCATCTTCTGTTTTAGAAGAATCTTTTGCTAAAAAATTTATTATATAGTATAACACAGAAGGAATAATACCAGCAGCACCATTTGTAGGTGCGGTTACAACTCTTTTTCCACTTGCATTTTCTTCATTAACAGCAAGGGCATAAAGATTTATCCAATCAACAAAAGACAATGGATCATTTTTTGTATTGTTTATGATTTTGTTATGAATTTTAAATGCACGTTTTGGGACATTTAAACCTCCAGGTAAAATACCTTCTGATTTTATTCCATTTTCAATACAGTTTTTCATAACTTGCCAAATTTCAAGTAAATCTTTTTTTATTTCATTTTGTGATTTATAAGCTTTTTCATTTTCAAAAACAAGTGTACTTATTTTAATAGAGTTTTTATTGCATAATTGAAGTAATTCTTTTGCATTTGAAAAGTTAAATGGTAAATTTTTTTCTTCTTTTATCTCTTTATTAATTTCATCTTCACAAATAACTTCTCCCCCACCAATTGAATAATATATTTTTGTAAAAAGTATCTCTTTTTCTTCGTAAATAGTAAGTCTAATTGAATTTGGATGAAAAGGTAAGGATTTATTCTTATATAAAATTAAATCATTTTTAAATGAAAAATTTATTAATTTTTCATTTAAAATATTTATTTTAGAACTATTTTTTATTTCGCTAATTAAAGAATTAATAATAGAAGTATCAATAGTTTTTGGTTCATATCCTAGTAATCCCAAAATTACTGCAATATCACTATGATGCCCAACTCCAGTTGCTCCAAGAGAACCTAATAGTTCAATTTTTATTTGAGTTAACTTGTGTAAATAATTTTGTTCTTTTATTGTATTTACAAAATTCTTTGCAATAATCATAGGTCCCACTGTATGAGAGCTTGATGGTCCAATGCCTATTTTAAATAGTTTAAAAATAGTCATTTTAAAATCAAAAAGCTACCAGCTGTAAACATTACAGAACTAGCAAGAATATTTATTTTTCTATTTGAGTTTTTATCTTTTAATAAATTGTTAGCTTTACTTGCTGTATATGCGTAAGTTAACATTACTGCACCAAGTACAAGAGTAACTATGATAGAAATAATTACTATATCATTTGTATTTAGTGTGTGTAAATTTATAAAAGTAGGTAAAAACCCTAAATAAAATAGTATAACTTTTGGATTACTAAGTGTTATTAAAAGACCAGTTAAAAAATTCTTTTTCCAAGATAATTCATAAACACCTTTTATATTTGTTTCTTTTTCTTTTGAAGTAAAAATTGAATAAGCTAAAAATATTAAATATGCTCCCCCTAAATATTTTATTAGAATAAAAAGATCTCCTAAAATTGATGCAATGGCACTAAGTCCAAAAATAGCAAGTAATAAGAAGAATATATCACCTAATACAATTCCAAGCACAACAAAAGAGGCATTAGTAAAACCTGAGGCTAATGCTCTTGAAATAGTAGCAAATACTCCAGGCCCAGGAGTAATTGCGAGTAAAAACATTGCACTTGCAAATGCAAGAATATTTAAAGTAGACATTTTTTATATTAATGGTCTAAAATTTGTTCTAAGAACAGTTTTAATCTATCTGATTGTGGATTATCAAAAAACTCATTAGGAGTATTTTCTTCAACAATTTGTCCTGCATCCATAAAAATTACTCTATCCGCTACTTTTTTTGCAAATCCCATTTCATGAGTTACACAAACCATTGTAATACCATCGTTTGCTAGTTCACTCATTACGTCTAGAACTTCTCCAATCATTTCAGGGTCAAGTGCAGATGTTGGTTCATCAAATAACATAATATCAGGGTTGTTACATAAACATCTAGCAATTGCCACACGTTGTTGTTGACCACCGGATAATTGGTTCGGATATTTATCAGCTTGGTCTGCAATTCTTACTCTTTCAAGATAATGCATAGCAGTAGCAATAGCTTCTTTTCTTGGAACTTTAGACACCCAAGTTGGAGCTAATATAAGATTTTCTAAAATAGAAAGATGAGGGAAAAGATTAAAGTGTTGGAAAACCATTCCAACATGAGATCTAACTTCTCTAATTCTTTTTACATCTTCTGTTAATTCTAATCCATCAATAATAATTTGACCTTCTTGAAATTGTTCAAGTCTATTCATACATCTAATAGTTGTTGATTTTCCAGAACCTGAAGGTCCGCAAATTACTACTCTTTCACCTTTTTTTATATTTAAATTTATGTTTTTTAATACGTGAAAATCACCATACCATTTATTTAAATTCTTTAGTTGTATCATATATTCTAATTCATTCATTTTATAATCCTATTATTTTCTATCTGTATTAAATTTAATTTCAATTGATTTAGCATATTTAGACATACTAAAACAAATCACCCAATAAATCATTGTTACAAAAACATAACCTTCTGTTTCAAAGCCAAGCCAATTTGTATCACTATTTGTTAGTGTTACCATTGCTAAAATATCAAATAATCCAATAATTAAGATTAATGTTGTGTCTTTAAATAAAGATATAAATGAACCAACAATATTTGGAATAGAAATTTTAAGTGCTTGAGGAAGAATTACAAGTCCCATTTTTTTCCAATAAGTTAATCCAAGTGCATCTGCAGCTTCATATTGACCTTTTGGAATAGCTTGTAATCCTCCTCTTACAACTTCTGCTATATATGCAGCTTGAAAAAGTGTAATACCAATTAATGCTCTTAATAATTTATCAAAATCCATTCCCTCAGGGAAGAATAATGGCAAAATTACAGATGACATAAATAGTAAAGTAATTAAAGGAACACCTCTTATAAATTCAATATAAATAACACTAATTGTTTTAATAATTGGCATATTAGATTGTCTACCTAATGCAAATATAATTCCTATCGGAAATGAAGCAATAATTCCAACTGATGCAACAATTATAGTTAATAATAATCCACCCCATTTAGAAGTTTCAACAGTTTCTAATCCAAATCCACCTGCTACTAATGTGTAGCAAATAATAGGAAAAGAAATAATAATAAACGCTTTAACTTTTATATTATGAATTTTTCTAAATGCAATTACATAAGTTACAAAAATAACTAATGCTAAGTTTGGTCTCCAATATAACTCTTCTGGATAAAATCCGTAAATAAATTGGTTGAATTTTTCAATAATAAAAATCCATCTAGCTCCACTTTTTGTAATCTCTTCTTTTGTTCCACTCCAAGTAGCATCAAAAATCATCCAATCTAATAAAGGAGGAAGAATTAAATATAAAAAATATAAAGATACAAGTGTTAAAATTGAACTAATAATCGATGAAAAAAGATTTTCTTTAACCCAATGAATAATTCCTTTAGCTCCTAAAGGAGCAGGTCTTGCTTGTTGTTTTTCATAAATAGCCATTATCTCTCCTTTATTTGCATTCTAGAATTTATATAATTCATTAGAATTGATATTAAAATACTAAGTGTTAAATAAACAGCCATTGTCATTAAAATAATTTCAACTGCTTGTCCGACCTGATTTAGTGATGTTCCTGAAAATATAGTTACAAGCTCTGGATAACCAATTGCAGTTGCAAGTGATGAGTTTTTCACTAAATTTAAATATTGATTAATAACAGGAGGAATAATTACTCTTAAAGCTTGAGGTAATACAACTTTTTTCAAAATTACACTATCTTGTAATCCTAAGGCACTTGCAGCTTCTTTTTGTCCTTTTGGAACAGCTTCAATACCAGCACGAACAGCTTCTGCAATATAAGTTGCTGTATAAATACTAAGTGCGAAAGCTAGTGCTAAAAGTTCAGGAATTAAAGTCCAACCACCTTTAAAGTTAAAGCCTGTTAATTTTGCATAATCTAAAGTAGCAGGTGAGCCACTTAATAAAAATACAAGTAAAGGAGAACCTATTAATATAGCTAATGATACAAAAAATAGTGGGAAACTTTCCCCTGTTTCATCATGTCTTTTTTTGGCCCAATTTGATAAATAAACCACTGCAATAATTGCAATAATAAATGCAATTCCTACCCAAATAAACCCACTTTCTAGTAATGGTTTAGGTATATATAACCCACGATTATTAAAGAAAATAGAGTCAAAAAAAGATATACTTTGCTTAGGTGAAGGTAATGATGCTAAAACAACGTTATACCAAAAAAGTATTTGTAAAAGAATTGGTATATTTCTAAATGTTTCCACATAAACCATAGATAGTTTAGAAACCATCCAATTTGATGAGAGTCTTCCAACTCCAACTAAAAGTCCGATTATTGATGCAAAAAATATTCCGATTGCTGATACTAAAACAGTGTTTAATAATCCTACAATAAATACTCTTCCATGACTATCAGATTCTTGATATGGTATTAGTGTTTGTAAAATACCAAATCCCGCTTGATTTCCTAAAAAATCAAATCCTGTAGTAATTCCACGTTTTTCTATATTTGTAAACATATTATTAATAACAAAATATGTAAACATAAATATTGCTGCAAGTGCAATTATTTGATATATGATTGCTCTGTTTTCAGGATTGTTGTAAAATGTTGCTGAAAAAATAGAGCTTTTGTTTTGCTTGTTCATTTTTTTACCTTATAAAAGAAAGGGAGGATAAGCCTCCCTAAATATAAAACTTTTTATTTAAATCAGATTATTATCTAATTGGTGCTCCATATTGAAGACCACCATCATTCCAAAGTTTATTTAAACCTCTTTCAATTTTTAAAGCAGAACCCATTCCAACATTTCTATCAAATGATTCACCATAATTACCAACTTGTTTGATAATATTATATGCCCATTTGTCATCAATACCTAACATTTTACCTGGCTCACCATTGATCCCTAAGAATCTTTGAATATCTGGATTTGTAGTATTTGCCATTGAGTCAATATTTTTAGCTGTAAGACCAAATTCTTCACCATTTAACATAGCAATATGAGACCATTTAACGATATTAAACCATTTATCATCACCTTGTCTAACTACAGGGCCTAATGGCTCTTTTGAAATAATTTCAGGAAGTACTTTTACGCTAGTTGGATCTTGAACTTTTAAAACTAAACCATAAAGTTGAGAAGCATCAGAACTTACAACGTCACATCTTCCTGATTTAAATCCTTCGATTGTTTGTCCCGATGTATCATATGTAATTGGTTTATAAGTCATTTTATTAGCTGTGAAATAGTCAGTTACGTTTAATTCTGTTGTTGTTCCCGCTTGAATACAAACAGTTGCACCATCTAATTCTTTAGCAGAATTTACTCCAATACCTTTATTTACTAGGAATCCTTGACCATCATAATAGTTTACACCAACAAAGTTTAGTCCAAGTGAAGCATCTCTTGTTAAAGTCCATGTAGTTGATCTAGCAAGTAAATCAATTTCACCACTTTGAAGAGCTGTAAATCTTTCTTTAGCTGTTAGTGGAACATATTTTACTTTTGTTGAATCACCAAGAACTGCTGATGCAACTGCTTTACACATATCAACATCTAAACCTTTCCATTCACCACTTGAATCAGTTGCTGAAAATCCAGCAATACCCGTTGATACTCCACAAGTCACTACACCTTTTTCTTTTACTGAATCCAATGTATCAGCTGATGATACAGTTGAGGCAAGAGCTAATGCTGCAGCACTTAATGATAAAGTCTTTAATAGTTTCATTTCTTATCCTTTGTATTTTATTTATTGAATTAAATTCAACACAAAGTATATATAGTAATAGTAACAATAGAATAGCAAAAGAGGCTATTTTTTAGCCAATTTCGAAAAAAATCATAATTTATATGTAATTAATGTATATTAATTGGAAATTAATTTAACTATATTAAACTTAAATTTAATCTAGTTATATATAATCTTTCTTGTAGGTTCGTTTGAGTCTTTTTTTATTTTGTCATACAGAAGTTGATATTTTATTTTATCATTAAAAGATATAGGTGTTCTAATTGATTTATATTCAACTAGTTTTCCATCTTTATATACACCTGAAATTTCGGCATATACCCAATAGAAACCCTCATCTTTACGAAGATTTTTTACTACACCTGACCATCTTCCAGTTGTTTGTAGTTGCTTCCATAAATCTTTAAATATACTTTTAGGCATATCTGGATGTCTTACAATATTATGAGGTTTCCCTATTAATTCATCTGCTTCATAACCTGAGATTTGTGCAAAAGTATCATTAGCATAAGTAATGATTCCTTTTAAATCTGTTCTTGAAACTATTAATTCATCTTTTGGAACAATAGTTTCACATAAAAAGTTTCCAGATAAAAATTCCATATTATTTTCCTGTTTTATCAAATGTTCTAGCAAAGCCTTCTAAATCTTTTTTCTTTAAATCACCATTATAAACAATCTCATGTGGTTGAATATCTTTTTGATTTAATACTTTTGGTACAGCATCAGCATTTTCAAGGACTTGCATATGAGAGCTAAGTTCTTCTTCACTATAAGCCATTTGCATATCAGCACTCATTACATGAGGAATTGCTTCAATAACTTTTAGTTTTTTTAATTCTTCTTGAACACCTTCCCCTTCAATTGTTATGATTATTCTTCCTTGCTCATCATGCATGTGATAATCACATACATCACAATTTTTTAAAGATTCAACAACCTCATTTAGGTGTTTTGGTAGTGCTTTTACAACTATACTTGAAATATTCATTTTATAATCCTTTTAATTTAATCAATTTTATAATAGTTTATTTGTTTATCATCGCTTGTAACAATAATTTCATTTTCATTTATAAATAAAATATTTGTTAAAGTAGCTTTATTTTCAAATAGCTTATATAAGTTTTCTTTACTTCTTGTGTCAAAAATTGTTACGTTGTTTTCTTCATCACTAGCAACTGCTGCTAGATTTGTACTTGGACTTAAAGCTGCACTATAAATAAGAAATGAGAATTCTTTATAATAAGCTTTATTTGTATTAAGATTATAAACAGCTGCTCGTCTATCTTGTCCTGCTGTTAAAATAAAATTGTTTCTAATATCAACTTGAAAAACATTATCAAGATTTTGATATTTAAAAGTTTTTAGTACTTCAAAACTTTTTGAATCAATCATGGTTATTATGCCACTTTCATCACAAATTACAATTTTACTTTTGTCTTGAGTGAATTTAAAGTTTGAAAATTTTGATTGAGATATCTGAATCTCATTTAAAACTTTTTTATTTCTTATATCATAAAGGTAAATTTGATTTGAAAGTAGGGCATAAATAATATGATTTTCATCTAAGAATTTTGCACGACCTATAAATAATCTTTCTTTATCTTCAATGATACTTTGCATTTGACCATCTTTATAGATATTAATATTTCTTCCACCTTTCTCACCTTGAGAAAGAATTAAAATATTATCATTTAAAACATCAACACTATAAATTTTTGAATCTATAACATCTCCTAAAAAATCTTTTATTTTAGGCATTTTTATTGAATCAATCTTTTCATTTGTAGTAATATTAAAAATATCAACACTTGAAGCTGTTGTTGCCACATAAAGTTTATTTTCTTTTAAAACTAAATCTGTTACTCCACCACTTGCTACTAAAAAATGATCAGGCTTTAAATCTTTTGCATTTATATTTGAAATAGATAAGCTAAAAATAAAAGCAGTTAATAAAAAGCTTTTTAATATATTCATCTTTTCTCCAATCTTTAAGAAACTATTTTTATAGCATTTGTAGGACATACTTTTATACAAAATCCGCATGAAGTACATTTGTCATTTAAACTTGGTCTAAACATGCCTAAAAAATCAATTGCATCATCTAAACAAGGATCTTTACATGAAAAACACATTGTTTGATTCCATGCTAAACAAGATAATACATCAATCTCTATTTTAGCATTTATATGTTTTTTATATTCTAATTTTAAAACTTCATGTGGACAAGCATTTGCACATTCATCACAATAGGTACATCCACTTAAAGTAAAATCAAGTTTTGGTGTCATGTCTTCTTGAATAATTATGATATTTTCTTCGCAAGCTGTACCACATAGACCTTCACAAGATATACAGTTTGTAAAAAAAATAGAGTCATCATTCTCTATTTGAAAATATGGAGGTCTTAAAATTTTCTCTTGTTTCTCTTTTTTATTAAAAGATGAAGCAAGAGAACTAAAAAGTTCTCTTCGTTTCATGGTTTATTTAACACCTTCATTAATTGTATCAATTAAATTTGAATGACCATTTAAACCTTCACTTCTAAATTCAGTAGCAAAGTTATTTTTTGGTATATCATTTCCTTCAGATTGAGGAGCATGACATTGACTACAGTTAAATCTTGCTCCTGCAAGTGTTTCAAGTGGTTTTTCAACAGTTTTGATATCACTTGTATTATTAAGATGTTTACCTTCTTGTAACATTACACCATCTTTAGTAAGCTTAGTTTCTGGTCTAAAACTTGTAAAGTGAGTTTTAGGAATTGGAGTTGCTCCCATTGATTGTGCAACTGCTGGATCATGACACATAGTACATTGATTATTATCAATAGTAATAGGTAGCATTCCTTCTACATCATGAGGAATCATAGGTGGAGCATTTTCAAAAGCTCTTGCTATTTTTGTACTAGTTCCAGCCGCTTTATTACTATATTGAGTTTTATCACCTGTTGTTGTATCTTCAGTATAAAGATTTGTAGTTCTTAATCCTAAAGACTCTTCGCTTACAGTTTTTGCAGCTGTACATCCAACAACTAAAAGAGTTGCAGCTGTAACGATACCTAAAGTTAATTTACCTAACTTCATTTTGTTCTCCCTTTTTTAAATTTTTTATTGAAAAATTAAGTGCATCATCATCACACACTTCTACACATCTTCCACAATTTGTACACTCCCCACTTAAAACAGGAATTGAAGTTTTTGTAACCATATGTAAAACTTGGTTTTCAGGACAAACTTCTTTACACTTCATACAAGCTGTACAGTTTGGTGCATTATGATGAACTCTTATTAAACTAAATCTTCCAATTAGTGAATAAAATCCACCAAGAGGACATATATGACCACACCAGCCATTTTTTAAAACAAACAAATCAAAAAGAAATATTATAAGTATTGTAGCCCATCCAAACCCTAGCCCAAAAATGATTCCTCTATGAATCATTGAAATAGGAGAGATTAATTCAAAAGCTGCAATTCCCATAAAAAAAGAGATAACAAAGCTAATGGCTATTACCCAATATCTTATATTTCTTGAAGCTGGTTGTTTTTTTTGAATTTGATTAAATCCAAATTTTCTTCGTAAATAGTTTGCCAAATCTGTAATCATATTTACAGGACAAACCCAAGAACAAAATACACGACCACCAACAATCATATAAAAAATCGAAATAATAAAAGCCCCCAAAAGAATATCAACTGATATTATTGCACCTGCAACTGCCATTTGAAGGACCGCATAAGGGTCACTTAAAGGAACAGTATTTAGTAATAATGATGAACTTAAATTTCCAGTTAGGATATTTATTCCATATACATTTGCTATAACATATAAAACCATAACAGATATTTGAGTTATTCTTCTAGCAATTAGGAATCTATATTTTTTATAAATACTATTTATCATTTTAATAAATCCTCCATATCACTGCTACTGTTTAAAGAATCTACTGCACTATCTTTACTAATTTGCGTTGTAGTAGTTTTACTTGTTGCGTTTTCTAATCTTTTTTCATCTTTTTTGTCCCAGCCTTTGATGTAATAATCACCTGCACGTCCAAGTGCTACTTCTCTTGGTAATACAAAAATAGCTGCTTTTTCAGTAACACAAGCTTTTTCACATAAACCACATCCTGTACAAACATCAGGATAAACAACTGGTTTTAGAAATGCATGTTTACCAGTCCGTTCATTTTTAGTGTATTCAATGTTAATGGCTTCCCCCAAAAGTGGACAAGCTCTATAACAAGCATCACATTGAATTCCCCAAAAAGCGATACATGAACTATCATCAATGACTGCAACACCCATTTGGGCTTTATTTATATCTAATTTCTTTTCTTTATTTTGTACTGATTTTATATCTAATGCATTCGTTGGACAAACCGGAACGCATGGAATATCAATACACATATAACAAGGAATATCTCTTGGCTCAAAAAATGGAGTCCCCAGTGGTTTATTGTCACCTGGTTTTGCCAGTTTTAAAGTATCAAAAGGGCATGCTTCTACACACATTCCACATTTGATACAGTTAGCTAAAAAAGCATCCTCACTTAAAGCACCAGGTGGTCGCAATATTAATGAAGTAGCCTTAACTTCATCAACATACGCACTCCATGTCAAACCTCCCAAAATTGCAAGACCCGTAGCCCTTGCAATTGTAAGAAAAAACTTTCTTCTTTCACTTATTGGTTGATTAGCTGGTGTTTTCATATTCTTTTTCTCTTTATCTTCATGAGGATTAATATTGCTCAAAACAATATACCCTCCTTAATTAAGCTTGGTAAATTTTTACCGCACATTTTTTAAAGTCTGTTTGTTTTGACTGAGGACAAGTCGCATCTAAACAAACTTTATTTATAAATACTTTCTCATCAAACCAAGGTACAAATACTAAACCACGTGATGGTCTATTTCTTCCTCTTGTTTCAACTCTAGCTTTTACTTTTCCACGTCTTGACTCAACCCAACAAAGTGCACCTTGTTTAACACCATAAGTTTTTGCATCTTCTGGATGCATATAACATAGTGCTTCTGGAACTGCTCTATAAAGTTCAGGAACTCTCATAGTCATTGTACCTGAGTGCCAATGCTCTAAAACTCTTCCTGTACATAACCAAACTGGATATTCTTCACTTGGCATTTCCGGTGGATCCATATAAGGACGTGCAAATATTTTCGCTTTATTTTTTAGAGATTTTTTAGTTTTATCTTTAATACCTAATAAATCACCTTGTGCAAGTTCTTTAGCTAATGTACCATAGAATGCAAAATCACCATTTGGATTCTCTTTTTTAGCATATGGGTCATATTTAGTATTAAATCTCCATTGAGTTTCTTTACCATCTACAACTGGCCATTTTAATCCTCTTACTTTATGGTAAGTATCAAAGTCAGCTAAATCGTGCCCGTGACCTCTACCAAAATCAGCATACTCTTCAAATAAGTATTTTTGAATGAAGAATCCATAACCATTAAATACTTTTCCATCAGATCCAATAACTTTTCTTGAATCTCCAAAACCATCTGTATTATCATAACCAGCTTGAATTGGATCTTTTGGATCTAATTTATAAGATTTTGCTTTTTCATTTGCAAATAAAATTTCATACATAGTTGTATCTTCATTATATCCCATAGCACGTGCAGCTTCAATTACATTAGGAAGTTTTGTTTCACCTTTAGTACTTGAAAGTGATTGCTCACCCCATAAATCTTTTACAGTAAATCTTTTTGAAAGCTCAACCCATTGCCATGTATCAGACATTGCATCACCTACTGGTACTACTTGTTGTCTCCAATGTTGTGTTCTTCTTTCAGCATTTCCATAAGCTCCCCATTTTTCATAAATCATAGCAGACGGTAAAATTAAATCTGATACTTTTGCAGAAATTCCTGGATATCCATCTGACGTTACGATGAAGTTATCCATTTCACGTGCAGCTTTAATCCAATGTGTTGCACTTGCAGAATCTTGATATGGATTACAAACATTTACCCAAGCAAATTTGATATTCCCATCTTCGATATCTCTATGAATTCTCATAATATCTTGGTGACCTTTTGGATTAATTGTACCTAATGGAACTTTCCAAGCTTTTTCTGTGATTTCTCTATGTTTTGGATTAGCTACCATCATATCAGCTGGTAATCTATGTGCAAATGTTCCAACTTCTCTAGCTGTTCCACAAGCAGATGGTTGACCTGTTAGTGAGAAAGCGCCACTTCCTGGTTTTGCTTGTTTATTTAATAAGAAGTGAACATTGTAAGATAATGTATTTACCCATGTTCCACGTGTGTGTTGATTCATTCCCATTGTCCAGAAAGATACAACTTTTCTATTTTTTTCGATATATAAATCAGCTAATAATTTTAATTTTTTCTTAAATTCTTCAATATCTTCATCAGGATTTCCTTTTGAAATTTTAGCAACATAATCAACAGTATATGGTTCTAATGATTTTTTGTACTCTTCAAATGAAATCTCCCAGTGAGCAAGACCTGCATCTTTATTCACCATTTTATCACCAGCTTTATATCCATAAGGAGCAAGTGCTGGAGCTTCAGTTTCAGAAACGATTTTTTCCATTTCTTTTGAAATAGTTTCCATTTCTTTTGCTGAATATTTACCATCTAGAATTGATTTCTCATTTGATTTTCTCATACCATAACCCAGATTTACTGGACTTGCTGCAAATATGATATTTTCTTTAACAAAATCCCAATCAATTGCTTCTGGATGATTATATACGATTTCTCTAGCTATATAATTCCAAATTGCAAGGTCAGTATTTGGTGTGAAAATAATTTCAGTATCAGCAATATCAGAAGTTCTATGTCTGTATGTTGATAAGTTCACTATTTTTACTTTTTCAGGATCAGATAATTTTCTATCTGTTACCCTTGACCATAAAATAGGGTGCATTTCTGCCATATTTGAACCCCAAGTTACAATAGTATCAGTTAATTCAATATCATCATAACAACCACTTGGTTCATCAATACCAAAAGTTTGGTAGAACCCAACAACCGCAGATGCCATACAGTGTCTAGCATTTGGATCAAAGGCATTTGATCTAAATCCAGCTTTCATCATTTTTTGAGCTGCATATCCTTCCATAACAGTATATTGCCCAGATGCAAAAATCCCAATACCTTCAGGACCTTTTTCTTTTAATGCAATTTTAATATGTTTTTCCATCTCATCAAAAGCTCTTTGCCATGAAACAGGTGCAAAATCACCTTGTTTGTCAAAATCACCTTTTGCATTCATTCTCAATAGAGGTTGTTTTAATCTATCTGCACCATACATTATTTTAGCATTAAAATAACCTTTAATACAGTTAAGACCTCTGTTAACTGGAGCTGCTGGATCCCCTTTAACTGCAACGATTTTACCCTCTTTAGTAGCTAGCATAATCCCACAACCAGTACCACAGAAACGACAAGCTGCCTTATCCCATCTCCATCCACCTTCAGCTACATTTGCTTGTGCTTGTAAATCTGCTGGTACTGTCATACCAATAGCTGCTGCTGCACTTGCTGCTGCTGAACTTTTTAGGAAGTCTCTTCTTGAAAGCGACATATTTTCTCCTTTTATGAAATATATAATTGTTTTAACATGATAATTGTAACAAGTAAAAATTACAAATCGGTTGACCCAAGTCAAGTATCTTAAGTTTAAATTAAGATAGAATTTGTCTTATTTAAAGATATGGAGAGAAAAAATGGGGTTTCATAGCTATATTAGAGCAGTAGGCACAGGTCCTAAATCAAATAGAGAATTAACAGAAGTTGAGACAATTGATGCAATTGAATCTATATTAAATCAAAATGTACATAGTGAGCAAATCGCAGCTTTTTTATTAGGTTGGAGAGTAAGACTTGAGACAATAGATGAGTTGAAAACTACTCTTGAAGTTTGTAATAAGTATATTAAAAGAGTTAAAGTACCAAATTCAATAGAGTTAGGTTATCCCTTTGATGGAAAAGCAGATAATCCATATTTACTTCCTTTAATTGCAAAATATCTTAAGAAATTTGATTTAAATCTAGTTGTAAGTGGAGATGAACTTCAACCTGCAAAAAAAGGTTTAACAATTAAAAAACTTTACGAAAATATAGATTTTGAAGATAATATTTACTATTTTGATAGAGCTGATTATTTCAAAGAATTAAGTGATTTAACAAAAATTAGAAATATTTTGGGGCTAAGAACAGCTTTTAATACAGTTGAAAAACTATTAAATCCTGGAACTTCAGATTATGCTGTAAATGCAGCTTTTCATAAACCTTATGTAGCTAAATATAACCATCTTTTTGGTGGAAATTATAAAAACTTAATAATTGTAAAAGGAAATGAAGGAACACCTGAAATCTTTTCAAAATGTAAATATTGGCTTACAATTGATGGCAAAATAGTTGAGCATATAATTGATCCTGAATATTTTGGAATAAATTATAAAAAATCAACAGATATTATATCACCTGAAGAGTCTTTGGAAATGACAAAAAATCCAAGTAATGATCTAGAAAAATTAGCAAAACTAAATGCAGCAATGTTTTTAATAGCAGCTCAAAAAGCAGATAATATTAAAACTGCTTTTGAGATGATTGAATAATATGTTTTATTATATTTGGATATTTATTAAAAATAAATATCCAGAGTTTTAGTTTTATAAATTCAAGTATTTTTGAGAAAATTAATTTTAATTTTATTTAACTTCACTAAATATTAGGATTTAAAAAAGTTCCGTCGATAATTAATAAACAAACACCATTTTTAGTAATAGAGCGATGAGAACTTAAGTTATCTGAAACAATATATGACATTCCTTCTTTTAAGATAGATTGAGTACCATCTTCAAGTTCATTTATAACTTCACCTTTTAGGCAGTAAACAATATGTCCTTTTTTACACCAATGGTCTGCTTTATAATTTTTAGAGTATTCAACATATCTAAGTCTTAGTCCCTCAAATTGTATTGTTTGCCAGTAAGCAGTCCCTGTTTCTCCTTTGTGTTCTGTTTTTGGAATATTCTGCCAATCTATAGTTTGAAAAGGTATAGTCATATTATTCACTAGCTTCTCCTATCGTTATATATCCATCTAAATATTTAACGGCTTTTCCTAAGATAGTAACAGAAGAATCTTCAACTTTGCATTTTAATATTCCACCTCGACTTGAAGCTTGAAAAGCTATTAAATCGTTTTTATTTAATCTTTGAGCCCATAAAGGAGCTGCCCCTGTGTGCATTGAACCAGTAACTGGATCTTCAATTCCTCCATTTGCAGGCCAAAAATATCTTGATATAAAATCATACTTTTTAGATTTTGCAGTAACGGTTACATCTAAAGGTTCTAATTTTTTTATTTCATCTAAATTTACTTGTATATTATATACATCTTCTTCATTAGGATAAACAACAAAATATGTTTGTTGATTTACTAAAACATCTTTTGGTTCAATTGAAAGACCTTTTTTCAACTCTTTTGGAATCTTATCAACTTTTTGTGGTTTTCTATTTGGAAATATCATTTCAATATATCCATCATCTAATTGGCTAACTTTTAAACTTCCAACAGCTTTTGCTAAAAAAGTAATATTTTTTAATAAATTATTTTCTTCAAATAAAACAAAAGCAGTAGCTAAAGTTGCATGTCCACAAAAATCTATTTCGCTAATTGGAGAAAACCACCTAATTTCATAAGTTGTATCATCACATTTTTTTGCAAATGCAGTTTCAGATAAATTATTTTCAATTGCAATTGATTGCATTATTTCTACTTCTAACCATTCATCAAGAATAATCACAGCAGCAGAATTTCCTTTAAATAGTTTATCTGTAAATGCATCTATTTGATATATTTTTAATTGCATATTTTCCCTTTATATTTTAAAAATTAAATCTATAGATAATTAATATAGAAATTAAATTATTATATTATCTCTATTTAGATATACAATATATTAATTATATGGATTTATTAAACCTTCTTGTGATAATATTTATACTATGAAGTTTTAAAAGTACAAAATCTAGGATTATATTTTTATTTCAATTCACAAGGTTTACCTGTAAAGTAACCTTGTGAAAAATCTACACCAATTTTTTTTATAGCTTTATAAATATCTTCTTCACTTACAAACTCAGCAATAGTTTTTGCATTTATTTTATTAGCAAAATCTACTATTGTTTCAACTATAATTCTATGTTTTTCATTATGAACAATATTTTTAATTAATGAACCATCAATTTTAATAAAATCAACATTTAGTTTTAAAATATGTTCAAAATTAGAATATCCAGTTCCAAAGTCATCAATTGCTATTTTTGCTCCAAGAGATTTGATTTGAGTAATGAAATTTACAACTTCATCATAGTTCTCAATACCTTCTGATTCTAATATTTCAAAAATTATTCTTGATGCGGTATTTGTTTTTATAATAGTTTTTATAATTTCTTGAACAGTATTTGCATCTTTTATGTCATCAATTGATAAATTTATTGAAAATGACTCTTCTTTATTTTTAAAAGTATTACATGCATTATGTATTATTTCTTTAGTGATATGAGAATATAACTTGGTTTTTTTTGCAATACTTAAAAATTCTAAAGGAGGAATTATTTGATTTTTTTCATCTAGCATTCTAACAAGTGTTTCATACTTAACAATTTTCCCTGTTCGTGTATCAACTATCGGTTGGTAAAAACAAATAATTCTATTTTCTAATAAAGCTTCTCTAATAGATGTTGCAACTGCAATATTTCTTTTATATTTTTGTTCAATATTTGCATCTTCTTCATATATAGCAATTTTAATTTTTTTCTCTTTTGCTAAATGAACAGCAATATCTGCTTTTGTAAGTAGATTATTTTTTACCTTTGCAATACCAGCTGAAAATCTTATATGCATTGTTTCATCTTCTATATGAAATAATTCATCTTCAAATAATGATAAAAGATTTTCTATATTGTGTTTTATAATATCAGCTGCTATATCATCATAATATAATATTGCAAACTCATCACCATCAATTCTATATGTTTCAAAATCAAAATTTAAAAACCATTTTGCAATATCTTTTAAAATTTTATCCCCATTTTCAGTACCAAAGAAATCATTAATCTCTTTAAATTCATCAATATTAAAAATTACACAAGAAGTAGGATTTTTTTCAGATATATCTAAAAGCATTTTTTGTCTATTTGGAAGGGATGTTAATTGATCATAATAAGCTAATTTTTCGATTTTCTTTTCTAACAATATTTGAGTTGTAATATTTCTTCCACTTCCAATAGTGCCTATTAATTTTCCATTTGTATTATGAAGTGGTGCTTTATGAACTTCTAGATATACAGGTTCATTTTTGATATTCCCATGTTCTTCAAATATCATGGGTTTCATATGCTCAAGTACAAGACAATCAGATTTAAAGCATAAGTCACCAAAGGTATGCCCTTTTATATTATCTGGATATTTTTGTTTTTCTTTTTTAGTAAAATAAAAGTCATCTTTCCCTATTACTTCTTCAGGACTTGCCATTAGTAAATTATTACATATAGAGTCATTTGCATATAGATATCTGCCTTCTAAATCTTTAGCCCATAACATATCAGGTAGATGTTTTGAAATAAGTTTTAGAAAATTATCTGGCTGAAGAATTAAATCCATATATGCATCCTTTTTTTAGAATGCATAGTATATCAAAATTATTTATTTTTTTCAATTGTAACAGATATCTGTTTTATGCACCTTGCAGTAAAAAAATCTCGGTTATAATTTGGAGAT
>Ga0180008_1000221_pt1 | contig 56540 bp, 106 predicted proteins | sample MM_PW_MetaG_FD_121121 | JGI IMG/M metagenome (GOLD analysis project Ga0180008, IMG submission 121121) | Groundwater microbial communities from the Aspo Hard Rock Laboratory (HRL) deep subsurface site, Sweden - MM_PW_MetaG | ecosystem: Environmental > Aquatic > Deep subsurface > Groundwater... | reverse complement strand
TTTCAGATATTGATAGATACCTTGCGCCATATACGGTTATTGTTAAAGAGAGGGGAGAATGACAATAGATGAGGTTAAGAATGTTTTTCACAAATACCTATTTTTGCCCAACGATTCCATCATAGACCTTCTCATGGGGGTCGTAGTTGCCAATCAGCTTGACATTGACAGTGTTAATCTTTACATCGTAGGCCCCAGCGGGTCGGGCAAGACGGAGCTGATTCGCAGTCTGAACAGGTATTCCAGGGTGTATCCCATGGGGAACATGACGGCCAATACGTTTACTTCTGGTTATGGGGGCGAGAAGCACAAGGGCAAGGCTTCGCTCCTGCTCAAGCTTCAGGGTCAGGGCAAGCGGATAGTCACCATCAAGGAGTTCACCGCGGTCCTGAACATGAGGGATGAAAGCCGCCGGGAGATCCTGTCTCAGATCCGGGAAATAGCCGACGGGGAAGTGAACCGGAACGTGGGCAATGATGTGGAGATCCACTGGAAGGGCAAACTGGCCTTCATAGCCGGGGTTACAGGGGTCATTGACAAGCACTTCGGGGTAACCCAGGAACTCGGGGAACGATTCGTCTATTATCGCACCACAACCGACCGGGAGCTGATGCCCAAGTATGCCCTGGCCAATACCGGGCGGGTATCTGAAATGAGGGAAGCACTGGCCAGCACCGTAGCTACCTTCCTTAACCAGTTTGATTCCCTTGACCTAACCCCGGTTCCCATACGCGAGGATGTCTTGCACAGGATATTCTTACTGTCCCAGTTCATAGCCGGGTCCAGGTCCGGCATATCAAGGGATAGGTTTCATCATACCCTGGACTATATGATTGAGATTGAGGTTGGTACCAGACTGGTCCAACAGCTCCAGAATGTAGCCATAGGGGTAGCCCTGATTCAAGGCAAGGATGCCGTGGACATGGACATCTATGACAGGGTCATAACCCGCATTGGCAGAGATTCAACCCACAGCATTAGACGTTACTTGCTCCATACCATGTGGCATAACAATATCCATGGTGATAACTGGACATATCAGTCTCATTTGGCAACCATTTGCGGCAAGATTCCCCGGACCACCATACGCACCTATCTTGAGGACATGGTAGCCCTTGGCATTCTAGAGGATAGGGAAGGCATTGGCAGATTGGAATACCGAATCTCAGACGAATGGATTAACCTTATCCATGATTGCGGGGTATATGAAAATGTTATATTGCCAACCAATGAGAACTTGGAGTATTATATATAGCGTCCTATTTATCATTCTGCTTGCATGGGAAAGCAACCCGGCCATAGCCGCTGATCCTTGGAGCAAGCAGGACAAAATCCTTGAGGGAGTTTACTTAATCCTCCATGCCGTGGATATGGGCCAAACACTGGATATTGCCAGTCATCCTGATAAATACTACGAATACAACCCTGTACTCGGCAAACATCCCACCAAGTCTGCTGTATACGCCTACTTTATAGGCACGACAATGGTCCACATAGGAGTAACTCATTGGCTTCCCAAACGTTATCGTCCATGGTTCCAGGGGATAACCATTGGGCTTTCCGGAGGTTGTGTTCTACATAATTTTAATATTGGCCTGCGGGTCAGATTTTAGGAGGGCAAATGGACACTTCAGAAACCAACGTGAAGATGTGCGAGAAGGCGGGGGAGATTCAGGACGTATGGGTTTATATGCTTGGAGATTTTTTTGCAGATAGAGATAGAGATTGGGGAATAAGCCATAAAACAGTTGAAATCTTAAGAGAAAAAAATCTTACTTGGCTTCCCCGTCAGGACCAATTACAAAAAATGTTAGGCTGGAATGTTAAAAAATTAGTTTCTGAGCTTGATGATTTTTTATTTGTAGATGATGACTATGGGAAATTAGCAAATGCAACCCTGGAAAAACGAAATGCTCAACGTAAATATGCTTCCCAGTTTACTTCTATGGAACAACTCTGGCTCGCCCTTGTGATGAAAGAAAAATACGGCAAGGTCTGGAATGGGGAGGATTGGGTTAAAAAATAACGCGGTATGTCGGTAGGTTATCGACTTACCCGCTTACTTCCGCATTTTATGCGTAAGATCCATAAGTGTCCTGAAATAAAATTCTTGAAGATAAGCATAGGCTTCTTCTGTCTGCTCACACGGAGGAATGCCTATTTCATTTAAAACATCATTCGTTAAGTGCTTGATTTCGTGAACTAGGTTGTTTTGATTAAATTTTTCAAGCCAAACATAAAACCTCATTCCCTTTTTATCTTCGGCCATCCACTCTAGACCACCAGTATTATCCTTAAACTTGGGGGTTTGCCCATGTTCTTTTATGAAATATTCCCTTAACTCGGCTGCTGTCCCGCCGAGCAGGTAATAAACTTCTGCTTGGTAAATGGGATCTATGAAATATCTGCCCTTGCGTTTCATATAATCGTCTCCAGACTCAGGTTGCGGTTTTCAAGAATATCACGTAGTAATTCCCGTACCCAGAGTAATGATTCATCGGCATTTTTAAACTTGTGACCGTATTTTAGCTTTCCACGGAGTTCATTATCCAAATCCCAGACGGTCAAGGCCCAGTCTATACCCCTGAAAGTAAGCTCTTCTTCACACTTATCTTCAGGGATGTAAACCCACCCTTTTAGCTTTACTTGGCTTGCTCTTAGCTTTTTCATTTCCGCTACTCCCTAACCAGAAGTCCCAGTCCGTAGTGGAAAAGGGGAAACGGTAAAGATAGTTGTTACGGAGGATCATGAACCCCTTGCGCCAAGCCGGGGCCGTATTCATCTTCTTAACGTAATAGTTAAAGAGTTGGGGTTCAAAAAGGCCCATTCCATCGGCCACCTGAAACCGACTGGAAATATCAGTTCCTTCTCCCCCCCCATGTCCATGGTAGGCCACGAGGCCATACTGACCATTAGGCGAGTTACCAGCCTCAATCAAGGAAACCAAGTGCTTGGAGGCCAGGAAATAAGGGTTTCTTGCAGCAATCCTGGAATATGAATGGGGATGGCACAGCAGCCAGGATTCGTTTATCACACAGAATGGATAGATGCTGGTCTTTACTTTTGAGTCTTTAACAAAGAATTGGAACACATCGTCCTGATCGTTGACGGCTTCCATTTTCTTCCAGAAGCGAAGCTCGTGGTTGCCAATTAGAAGTTGAATCTCATCGAAGTTGTCTATCAGAACGGACAGGAATTTAACCCCGGAGGATTTCTCGTACTTCCAATTCACTCCGGGGTGAGAGTCTAGGTACTTCTTAAAACTTTCAAGCTCAAAGGTATCACCTACGCTGACGACCTTTCTTATTCCCCACTTCTTCGCCATTTCAACCGCATAGGTTGAAGTCTCGGGACAGTGAAATGGGACATGGGCATCCCCGATGAGCAGCCAATCGCCCGTTAACCGAGGGCAGAAATTGTATCGCTCAAGATCATAATTGTCGAATTGCTCGAAAGTTTTCTTGGATCTGTAAAACTTATTGAATTTTCTTCCGCAAGATTTACATCGCCAAGAGAAGCCATAACTGATTACGTCTGTACCCTTACACTCTGGACAAACTGGCCTTTCTTTTTGGTCATCCAAAATTCATCCTTTCGGTTAGGGTTTGCTGATTTGCTTTTTTTCTGCTTCAAACAAATCTACGGGCAATAGGCTAACTGGCATGAAGATCAACATACTGCTCTGCATACCCGGACCCGCATTTACAATGCCCACGATTGCCTTTTGTTTGACGCTGATTATGCCTGACCCGCTATTCCCCCCGGCGACATAGACATTCCCACCGTAGTAATGGTTCCAAATCTTGCTGGAGAGAGATATGTCCAGGCTGCCTACGATCCCCTGGACGGCCAGAAAGTCTAGGCCAAAGGGAACACCGACAATGATTAGGTCCTCTCCTATCCGAAGCTCTTTGGAGTTCCCGAGGGGAATAATAGGTTTGTTCCCGGCTTGGGCCTCGACTAAAGCCCAATCGTCGCCATTATAATCACCCATATCGGTACTCTCAGCCTTCATTCCGGCCTTCAAACTCATACCGCTCTTAGCGACCTTGGCCTTAAAAAACGTCCTGTGATCCTGAGTTACTAAAAAATCAGTTTTGTTGAGGTCATTGCCGATAAAACAATGCCCGGCGGAAAGCAGATAAGTTTTATCGGCATCGGTTTCTATGGCGATGGCTGAGCATTTGGCCTCCATTCCGCCTGTGCTGCGAACGTAAATTGCCCATGAAGCGGCTTTCACGTCAGCGAAAAGATCCTCATTCCCTGCCCATGCCATCCCCCCCAACAGCAGGGAAAGCGCCAATGTCAGCATTAACAATCGCCTCATCTTTCCCCCTTATACTTCAGGCAACCTGGAAGCACTCTGGGCCTTGAATTTGACCCGTTCCGCTTCCAGTTCAGCCCTGATTTGTTCCTCTGTCATATTTCTCTGATGGCTCAGAGAGAAGTAGGCAACCAGCAACAGCTTAGCTACTTCGGAAATTCCCAGGATTGCGGCACCATAGTTGTCTTCTGCCATGTTACACCCCCAAGGCTAAATTGGTTAATTGGTCAATGAAATCAAGAATGGCCTGCTCATTTTCAGCAGATGGAATCCCACCGCCAAGGACTATGTTGATGTACATGTCCACGTAGGGTTCCATCTTAATCAGGATGGCCCGTTTCTGGTTGATGGTCTGCTTCTGGGTATCGCTCAGGTTCGGATTAATGGGAATCTGAGCAGCCCCAATGCGACCTTCCATGAGATCGGAGTACATCTGGTTACGGGCTGTCACACTGACGACAGGATCTACCATCTGATTGAACAGACCCCGAAGCTGAGTATTGTACTGCTTCAGGAAGAACAGCCCCTTATCGTAGGCGGTCATCTCGGAATAGGACTTAAACCCCATTGTAGAGCATCCCACTACGATCATAGTAAGGATCACTACGGACAGAATTGCCAGTTTTCTCATTTAACCTCCCCATTAGGCAGCGGGCTCTGTTTGAGATACATCGCTGCCGAGACAATGGCAGAAACGATTGCCACGGTATAGAGCTTGGGCAACCCCTCCTGCAAGTTAAAGGTCAGCGGATCGGCAATCATCAGAACGATAGCATTTGCCGCCCCCCCAACAATCGCACTAACCAATCCTTTCAACCATACTTGCCAGTTCATGTTTCTCTCCTTTCTTAATTAGGGCCAGAGCCCTTGTTCATACTTCTTGTTGCACTCCTGCCATACCCTCTGAATTCCTCCGGTACGGAAAAGAGTGAATAGCTCATCAACACTAAGCCCAAAGCTCATTTGCAGATGGGGCATATCCTTTTTCCGAGGCCAACGTCCACCCCACTCAAGCCCAAGATCTTCACCCATCTCGCCTACAAGTTGAAACTTATCCAGGGATTTCCAGTCAGGCTTACCCTCATTCATGGGTACAAAATCAAAGGCCAGCCCGTAATTGTGAAACGACTGTCCCGGCTTGGCCCAGGTAATGATTCTTCCCGGTTTAGTCCTGCCAAGGTCATACAACGCCTGCTGCTCCGCAAACGATCTCCAGGTGTCGGTAATGAGAATATTGATTCCCTGTTCATTAGCATTCTTGCTAAGTTCTATGGCTTTGATAGCCAGGATTGGAATTAGGTCTTCTAATTTGCGGCTCATATTTAACCCCCAAAGTTGCTAGAGGTTTACTTATTATTTTTCAAGTAGTCCCTCATCCGGTCCATCTTTTTGTCAATATTCTCCATCAGGTTATCAAGCCTATCAAACCGACCACAGAAGAACGCATAATCCTTGTTGTACTCCAACCGGGTTACATACTCCTTGTGCATACCAAGCTGTGATTCCGTCTGCCTGTCCATCCTGGCATTCGTATAGGTTGCGTAGGCCATACCGATGCCTATAAGCGTGGTAAGAATCCAAGGTAGCCATTTGTTGTTCATGGGTTTCTCCTTGGTAGCTTTATCCCCCTGCTTTCCAGAATGTCTATTACGTCTTCAGCAAGACCTTCATATTTTATCTGCAAGAACAGTTCCGGGTTCTGCTGTTGCAATACTCCCCTGGCCGCAGTCCTGAGCTGAGTCATATATTCAGACCATACAAGTCGCTTCATGGGGTCGCTCAGTTTCTTATACTCAGGATTGGTAAGTATCTTGGGCATGGTACGTTCGGCTATTGGCCCCATAATCTTGGATAGTTCCCGGTCTGCTTCCGGCACTCCAGTTCTGGGGTAGATTCGCGTAGTATCAATAGCAAGCCTATCTACTTCTTTTTCCAGCATGTTCTGAGTTTTCCGGCTTAATCCAGTAAGCTGCCTTGCGATTGGATGTTCAGCCCTTGGGGGTTCAGCCTTCAAGGGATGAGCTGATTCAGGAAGAGATTGTGATACCACGGGAATGTTCCGCATTACCGGACCCATTAGCTGTCGTTCCCGGACATCCCGAATCTTGGCTTCCTCCGGATCCATCCCAGCATAGAAATCCTGGAAGGTACGGACGGGAACCGTGAACGATCCGGCGTATTCCCCCGCAAGCCTGCCAATGACCTGCATGGAGTTCTCAAGCTTCTTACCCCGGATGATGTCTGTAGCCACCAAGCCAGTACCGGCCACCCTGTTCAGGCCAATGGCCGCCTGCATCCAGTCTGCCGCGCTTAACCGTTCCGGAGCTGACATGGCTTCGGCCAGTAGCAAATAAGGTGTGGCAAGGGGAGCAAAAGCACGGAGGTCTATAACATCATTTTCCCCGGAAGCAATGTGATAATACTTGCCGGGAGCATCAGGTTGATTCCTGTACCACATGGCCCACCCGAGCATCATGCTTCCCATGAGCCCCTTGGAGGCAAGGGAAGCAAACTTATCTGGGTTGCCCGAAGCCAGTTCGGCCACAACCTTGGGGTTCATGGCTTTCATCAAGCTAATGGGCGAATAGTTAATCATGTAGGGCAGGGCGTTGCCGAAAGCGAATCGGGGAAACGGGTTGAGTAGGGCCGTCATCAACGGATTACCAGCCCATTGTCGTACTATCGTTTGTCCGAACTTAGACTTAGGCATGGCGGCAAAAGTAGCTTCCAGGCCATAATCCACTGCCTGTTCCCACATCTTTTGGGTAATCTGTTCGGGCTTGATATTCTTATAGTTAAGACCCTTACGCTCAATTAACTGCATCAACTTGGCTTCCGTGGCTATTTTCCTAAAGAAGTATTCTTGAAAACGATTAGGAGTATTAAGGAGATTGGCCACTGTCCTCCCGGCAGTAACTTCATGAACAGCAGCAGAAAACAATTTAATTTTAGCAAACGAAGCGTTCTCACTACCCATTAAATCAGCAAAATGTTTTCTGGCTTTGGGACTTAACCTATTAGCAAAAGCGATAAACGTATCTAGACCTTGACCCATCTGTTTAAGAATGTTACCTTCTCCCCCAATCGTAGCGCGAATAGCCCCCTGAATTGCTTCATCGGCAGCCCCAACAATAGCTCGTCCAGTTTGGGAAAGTGCATTCCTAGCACCCGTAGCAAGCTGAGTAACCAGGAACCCGCGCCTCGTGGACTCGATGTTATACAGAGTATTCCACGCCTTGTCCCACCCGCCGGGTTCCGGTAACTCTTTAACTACCTTATCGAGAACCTTCTGGGCTTCAGGATTATCCTTGATAAGCTCGCGGGTCTTACGGGCCGCAACGGACAATCTCTGCAATGAACGACCGGCAGTAGAGTAGGTATCCTTCAGCCGGATGGCAAACTCTTCTGGCGTAATATCGTACTTCTTGAGGATTCCGGGTAAATCCTGCCACTGCATTTCACGATGGGCAATAAGGTCAACAACCGATTGGCCGATGCGCTTGTTCTGAGGCGTGGGGTTAGCCCTGACTGATTCCACCACGGCATCGGCAACCTGCTTCTGCAATCCTTCCTCGATAACAGGCTTGGATAACTTGCCTGCCGCAGTCATCTCTGCTGCCAGTTCGGGTGAGGGTTCCACCGGGAACTGCAATGGTTTCTTGCTGCCCGCCTGAATATCCCGAGTGATCTTAGGACCGATCTTCTGAGCCTCAGCGACTACTTTAGCTTCGGGTAACGCTTTCCCTGCCATGGATACTAGTTTCCCGTAGGGCAGGAAGTAAGGTATCTGTTCTGCTGTGGCTCCGGCAAACTTGCTGACTGATTCCGGTGCGCCCAAGGCTTTTACGCCTTGTTCAACTGGTTCTCCGAATGCACCCTTAGCTACAGCAGTAAGGGGAGAAAGCCCATACTGTAGGGCACCGCCAATGGCCGGAGCAATCTGCTTACCCCTCGGCCTACGGTAAAACTCTTTCATCTTGGACAGACCGGATTCAACTTCTTCAGTATAAATCTGGCCCATGCGTTCAAACTGTGAAGTCCATCCCGGCTTAGGGGCTTCAGGTTTAGCTTGCTCCCCGAGAAACTTGGTGTTGAACTCAGTCTGCGACATGGCAGGGTAAAACTTCTCTTTCAACCGGACAGCCAAGTCGGTATCGGGAATCTTATCGTACTGAGGGAATTTTTCCCTGAACTCTTGTATGTTCATTCGCTAAGCTTTAAGGGATCACCGGGGTTTCCGCCCATAAGACTAAGAATCCAGTTCTCTAGCTGCTTGGGATACAGTTTGTGCAACTCCTTGGCTATCTGCTCTTCCGTAGGCTTAGTGATACCCTTTTCCTTCAACGACTTAATCGCACTAGCAAACTGTTTATCAAACGTAGACGGTGCCCGTGGCTCGCGGGTAACAGTCCCGGCCCTATACTTAGAATACACATCCAACTTCTGCTGATCCGTTGCCTTGTCAAACCATGCCTTACCCTTGAGGTCTATGAGTACTTTCTTCATTTCGGACTGCTGTTCTGTGGCTGACTTCTGCAATTCCCTTTCTGTTTCCTTGAATGTTTCAAGTGCTTGAGGCCCAGCAAGTCCAGCCTTAATTCCTGCTTCGTTTGGTGCCCGTGATTCTTTCTGCCTCAGTATCATCTGCTTGTTAAACTCAAACTCAGAGGAAATGACATCGGCCATCTGCTTTTGTAACATAACCTTCTGGGCCTGTAGGTTCTCAAGATCCTTGCCCTTGGGGGGTTCCTCGGGATTATTCATCTGCTGGCTGATATTCATCAACTGCTTCTCAATCCCCGCCTTGGTGAGTTCAAGGGACTTCTTGGCAAAGTCCATATTGGTACCCATCAGGTTGCCAATGACCTTGATTCCACCAGCCTGAACAAACTTCTCCCCGGCCATTTCCTTAACTACATACCCTGATTCCTTGACGGCACTTTCCCAATGGGCAGACAACTCGGGAAAGTTAGCAAGCTGGGGGGCAACTGCACTGACAGGCACAAACGCCTCTGCTTCCTTCCTCTGACGTTCCATCTGTTTGGCCTGCTCCTCAAGCATAAGATTCTGCTTGGCAAGATGTTCGACTTCCAGGCCCATTCTCTGCTTCTTGTATGGAAGCATTTCTTCCTCAATAGCCGCCTGACGCTGACTCCGAGAAATAGCCTGAAGGTTGCCCATAGTGTTTACTAGGTTAGGCATGAATTGTCCCACCGCTTGTGTTCTTCCGATTGCCTCTAACCAATTTGCCATATCAATTCTCCCTAAGTCTTAATAATTCCACCCAGAGGTTGCGGCCTGAATCCATCCTGGTGCCTATGATTACAAACCCCATGGCCATATCAAGTTTCAGTGTCTTTACATTAAGATTCTCCACGAGGGTAAGCATGGCAGGCCAAGTTTTATCCATTTCCCTTAATAGGTTGATATACCAGGTGATAATCTTAGTCTTGCCTCTTTCTTCCGGTATGACCCCCGCCCGTTGCAGGTACCAGGTATTAGGATCGAGGGGATAACCGGAAGCGAACCCGACAATTTTGTCCTGTTCATAGCCAACGTAAACATCCGATGGGTAATTGATGGGATCATCTGGAAACACTTTCTTGTACAGAGAAGCATACCAGTTAATCTCGTTTACCTTGTACTGGAGGATGATCATTTGCCCCCTACCCAACCACCAACCCCACCAAGAACACCGCCGATGATTCCACCTATTAATGTTCCTACTCCGGGTACGATTGAACCCACTCCAGCACCAACGGCAGCACCAGTAATAACCCCAGCAGATGCACTTTCCTCTTTTTCTCCGCCCCATGGGGTTAGTCTCTGATGTAACTTTGTCTTGCCAAGGGCCGGGCCGCCATAATAACCAGCCGCAAAACCAGCAACAGCAGGTGCGGCATATCCCAATGCTCCAGTTGCACCTGCGGCTTGGTAAGTAATAGCTCCCGTAACGGGGCTTTTAACTGCGACCGTACCAGCTCCAACTCCAGCACCACCCCACCATCCGGCCTGACTACCATATCCATAAATAGCTGCACCCTGAAGACCAGTTTGGGCAAGCTGAACCCCACCGCTGACCATGGCAGCCCTACGCTGGGCTTCGGCCTCACTCTCTGTCATTCGTAGCCGTCTCATGGCCATTTCGTTCTCAACGGCAGTTTGACCCTTACCGAACGCAAACTGTTCTTGCTGAAGGGCAAGACTTTTCTCAAACTGTTCTTTCTGTTGAGATAATGCTTTTCTGCGAGTTCCAGATTCATAAATAGCAGACAACCTTGCTCGCATTGCCGGTTCAAGAATGTCAGGTTGATACCTACCCGTGACAGCCTTATGCTGGGCAATCTGGCTACTGAAATCCATTGGATAGTAATAAGGATCAGCCATTAGCGTACATCCTCCCGTATTGTCTGATAGAATATTCCCAGGCCAATAGGTTCATAGGGAACCCATGTTAGTGTTTCCCCCGAACCCGTGGCAGAAGTGACAACTCCCTGGAACGAATGGAATGTAGCACTACGCCAGTTGACGCTATTAGTTACCTGTTTAACCCTGTGCGTAATGCTGTAAAGTGACATACTCTCGGTTGACTCACCGGAAGTAGTGATGCAGTCCCCGAAATGGCTTATGGTGACACTCTTGTTTTGACTGGTTGCAACCGCAAGTTGTTTAACCTTCCTGACATTAGTTTCATGCATCCAGCCGGACAGGGGATAGTCCCCGGTTTTCCATGTGCGGGTAAAAACTTCATCGGGCTCAAAGGACATGCCATATTCAAGTCTTACTACCTTGCCAGCCGTTATTGAATACATCCCGTAGGTATACTTGTCACCGTTGGTATCAATAACGGGGAACCCAATTTGCAGATAGTACCCGGTTTCTCGATCTATCCTGAACCACTTCTTACGCATAAGATCGAACACAAGTTCATAGTTGTGGGAAGTACCCGAACCGCTGGTGAATAGCCAGTGGTACTCTCGCTTGCGTTCATCATAAAACGCACTGGATTTATGGATATAAGTAGCATTAATACATTCTGATTTATCCTTGTCGAAAAAGTTACTGATGTCGGTAGATATGTCGATCAGACTGGCCCCGTCAAACAACATGATTCCCGTTGCACTCTGCCAAACGGCAACCTGCTTATTGATGCCGGGAGCAATCTCATAACCAAGGTTACAGATAACCAAAGTTTGAGGAGCTACGCATCCATGACCTTCGCCAATCCTGTATATCTTGAAATCATCGGGAATAGAACCATCCACGAGATAGATTTCATTGCGCTTGAGGATTAAAAGATTCTCGTATAAGTCGCTGCCGTAACGGGAAAATATGGCCCCACCGGCCATAAGTTCGGTTTCATCCCCAAAGTATAATTCTGTGGAGTTATCCCCATTGAAAACACAGTTGGTAGATTCGGAACTCAAAAGAAGCATATTCTTGCGGTAAGAAGATTCACACCCTAATCCAAGTCTGTTCTTCCACATTACGGGAAACTTGTATCCCCTGATAGTCTTGGCTGCCGGGATACCATAGATACGATCTATATGAACAGCAGCCGACAGGGTAGCAGACCACATTACCTTGTAGTAATATAACGGCTGATCATCCCCGGCCTGTGTTTGAAATTCTTCTATTTCCGTTGGGTCTTTCCACGTGCAAACTCCATCTTTATTGAAAGTAGCTCCAGTTGTAGTCGTAGCATCACTTAGATTACTAACCGAAGTCCAGCTTTCTCCGTCCCAATAATAGATAGTCATGGTTGATGCGTTAGAATTTACATTCGTTCCACCCATGGTGAACTTCAGGCCAGTCATTCTTTCTGTAAATCCGACCAATAGATAAACCGCTGCCGCAGCGGCATTAAGGTTAGCATAGGTTGTACTATCATCCGGGTCATACGGATCACTCGTAAGTACGTTGGAAGAAATATCCTGGTAACCAGAAGAATACTTCTTAGCTACGGCAATCTGTCTTGGGGAACCATCCCAAATATCCTTAATACTTTGGAATGGAGCATCAACCGTTATGTAATAAACCGTCGTGGTAGCATCTGTTTCCGCAAACTCAAAGAGATACCAGTATAACAACTGACCATTGAAATATTTTAGCTTCGCTGTTGATACCGTGGAATCAAACGTAATCGAGCCTGTTTGGGCCAATGTTTTGCTGCTTGCGCTAGTACCATCAACTTGGCTTGAAACGGTCGTAAAGCTACTTCCATCCCAATATTTAGCCGTTACGGTTGCGGCTGTAGCATTAGCAGTCCCAATATAAAATTTGGCTCCCTTAATCGGTCGGAGACATCCAAGGTAAGCATAACAAGAATAGGTAGTTGATCCATAGGGCGTAGTATCCGGGGTGAAATTGGATGTCCATCTGGCAGAACTACTTATTCTAAATTCATCTATATATCCCTCAAAGTAACAATCCGGGGTGCTGGTTGATCCAATATACACTGACCCGGAATAATTCTGAGCCCTGTCAGTATCCGATACGCTATGCACCAAAGAACCATTTATAAATAGGTAATAACTATTGCCGGATTCAACAACAGCTACATGATACCAAGAACTGTTAAACATAGTTGTGCTTTGTAACTGAACAACGGTCGACGTATTAACAATGTCTACTTTTAAGGTACCGTTATATAGGGGGGCACTACCACCACTGATATATATTTTAAAATAATGCGTTGAGTCTGTACCTTGATAGTATATTGTTCGATTTGCCTGGGGTGTCATATACATCCAGAAATCTATCGTCCATGTTCCGCCACTGAAATCAAAGTCATCGTTGTCTGGTATCGTTAAATAAGCACTGGTTCCATTAAAGAGAGCGGAATAAGAACCTACCTTATATATTGAACTGCTAAAGGTTACATTGTTATTCGTTACTGTATGAGCAGTAGTAGGGCTGGAATCAGTTACATTGTTTTCAAGATGCAGAAGCAACATAGTATTGGCATCAGCAGTTCCCGTAGATGTCCTTACCATCGTTGCTACATTGCTAGAATCACTAAGAGTATTATTGATTACCTTGCTATAGTCTACCTTAACTGTTCCAACTAAATCACCAATAACAAATGATCCAAGTCGCCCTTCACTTCCCGTCCAAACTGAAGTATCCTTCTCGTTGCAGTACGCTACTGCTCCATCTGGAGCGGAACAGAATGCACCTGGACTTGCACTTGCCGTATCGTTATGCACCGCCGTAGCAGTAAAATCACCCTGACTTGGGATAGCCGTAGTGTTATCGTACACGTAACTTTGGGTCAGCCCGGCATTGAACTGTTGAACGAGGACATGAGACTCGCTGGGCTGATCCTTGCGGAAGTGGAACCCGGCAGTGGGACGGACATAGGTATCGCTTATGGCTGAAGAATTGATAACCCCCATGCCCCTTACGGACTTGATGCCTGTGTCGGTGTACCGCATGTTGGTAAGGGTCTGGAAGTCGCCCTCACTCATCTTGGTCCCGTCCTCTGCGGGTCGCCAGCGTCCAGTAAATGGAATTGCTTTGTATTCCAGTTTAGTGTCTTTGTCTGCCATTATCTTATTGCCAAATAAAAGACGTTTGCTGTACCAGCCGGTGATCCAGTCTTCGCCCACGTAATAGAAAACCCATCTGCACTCCATGAAGATATGGTCCCGTTTGACTTGACACCTGCACTGACATAAAAACACAAAGATGTAGAGGCAGTATAATAAGCACCGGCAGTACCTTCTCTGTTGTCGGCAATAGAATAGGCTGCCGCTGAAGAATCAAATCCCAAAGAAAGCATGCCTGATCCAGCTACGGCACCCATAAATATAACAACTGATGGTTGAAAACCAACACCCGTTTCGGCAACGGCTCCATCCGCCGCAGAAAGATCTCTTGTTATAGAACCAACCTTAAACCTTGTTGAAACGGATACGAGTGCTTTAGCGGCACTGGTCCAAACGGGTACCGATGCTGTAAGACCAGAAAAGGTAGCTCCTGCAAATGTAGGAGAAGAAGCAATCTTAACTGCCTGATCTAGGTAATCAGCAGAAACAAGAACTTTACTTCCATTGGTCATGACGGCCTGAGATGCAGTTAAATCATCAAGCGCACAACCATCCGCTGTAATATCATTGATAATGGTTAAGCTGGAAAACGTAGGCGAGTCCGTAGTCTCAAGCCCAAAGCCGGGGATATGAATGTAGTCATAGGTTACACTTGAATACCCAGACTTGGAGATAACAACCTTGAACTCCTGGTCCTGGGTGTAGTCCCCACTGTCAACCCAGAACTCGAAGGCACCGTAGGCATCTGAAGTTGTGGCCCCGCCTGACAGGGCTGCTCCCGCCTCGGAAGCGTAACAGGTAGCCGCGGTGGTAGTACCTGCGGTGTACACATTCACCGTGGCACTGTAGATTACTCGCCCGTTCTGATCCTTAGCCGTTCCGTGGTATGCTTTGCGTCCCATTATTCAACCTCAAGTATTCTAGTTACTCTGTCAAAAGGAACACGAAGAACTTGTCTCATTTTAGGATCTGGCAATAAACTTCTGTCTGACGGAAATACCCATAGTTCCTTGTCCATCGGGAAAACATCGTTGATCTTGCCTTGAACGATTGTTCCTTTATCAGATTCAAATTCGACCCAACCTTTGCCGGATTGAAGCTTGCCGATCTCTTCTACTGTTGGTTTAGGCATCTGCTGAGCTTCGGGGCCGATTAACCCTCTTTCCCGTGCCTTCATAACCAACATTTCGTGCTCATCCCTCAGCATTCTTTCTTCCTGCAAAGTAATGTTTCCGCCCAAGGACTCTTTCTTCAGGGCAATATATTCCTCGGGAGCAAGCTCATATAAATTTCTGTGGGATAAACCGCGAACCGCCCTAATTCGTCCTACCGCCATGGGTCCGGGCATTATCGCTCCGCCTTCTTCCATGCCCTGCGTTATATACTGTGCTCCCTGTCTCAATGTCTGCGGAGCCTGAGTAGGTTCGGATAAGTACCGTACCGCCCTGGCAGGAAGGCTCCCGCCATACTGTTCAACCGTCCTTGCCAGGGATTCCGGGTTGACCCCGAAGCGGCTTACTGCCCGGCTGAATATGGACGGTTCAGTCGGTATGGCTTCTTTGTATTCCCAATCGCGCGGGTATGGCATTAACGATAACTCCCGCTTCCGCCTGCTCGTTTCTTGAGGTTCACCCTGAACCCCTTGGTGTTCCTTGCCGTGTTCAATTCCCTGCCGTACTGCTTGACTTCTGCATCCCAGAACTGGTACCAGGAGTTCCCGAAGCTGGGTTGCCGGTCCCGGTACTTGTAGACCCAGGCTGCATAGTAAACCAGAGCCTTCTTGAGACTGTAGGGTATGCTGTATGAATAGTAGGCTGAATATACCGGAGCGGGCCGCTGTACGTAGGGGACGGTTATTGTCTCTGACGCTGTGGATGGGGGAGGGTCCAGGGTCAGATACATCCGCCTCTGGCGATGGATGTAGTAAGTGTCGCTGTCGGACCAGTCGTTGGCAGTTCCGCCAAACAGGGCCGTAACCAGGGCTGTGGCTGATGTGACAGCGACCACTACTCCATGGCTTCCGTCAGTGACGTTATTTACCGTGTCGCCAACGGACACCACGTTAGTCGTGGTGAACAGAGCGGTGAAATCCGTCAACGTACAGACGCCACCGGTGGCTGCACCGGCGGAGGTAGTAGTTCCGGTGAGGAGGGAGTAAGCCGTGGCGTCCCGCACAACGAACCCGCTCGGTATATCCGCTGAATCTTCATTGTTCTGAAGGATGATGCTGTCATAGCTGACAGGGTAGATGAAGGTATCGTTGGAACTGCCGTCCGTGTACTTCACGAACTGACGGCTCTGATCGTCCACAAGGTACATCTTCAGGAAGTCGGCATTCAAGAGATAGTCACGTTGATCTGCAACCGTAGTGATGGACTGAGTGCTCGTGATGCAGTTGGTGCGGGCTACCGTCTTGGTAGCAGCTTCATACAGAGCATCATAGGTCACCTTGGACTCCATGAAGCTGGAGCTGGATGACTCATTCAACAGTTCTGCGACTTCCCAAGCTAGAGTTGTACCGTCCATAATTAACCCTCAACAGGTGGAGTTTCAACCTTTGGTCTAACGGGCCGCCCTCGGCGTTTCGCCGTACCAATCTCTTTTGCCTGCCGCTTCAGGGCAGACTTGATCTCGCCGGAACGAGAATCGCGCTCTCTACGGAGAGCTTCCGTGTTGGTGGATTCGCCAAGGGCTTTCCGTGCAACCTTCCACATGCGTTCCTTATCGGTTCTGCTGATCTTGCCGTCTACGATCTTGATATTCAACTCCTTGGCAAGAGCCGCCTCGTCTTCACTTTTGATTTCCATCTTCTTCTTGGACATGCGCTCAGCCTCACCGTGAATGTCGGCCAAGCCAAGCATCATGTCAGTACGGGTATACTGAGCATCCGAAATCTGGCCCCCAAGATCCTTGGATAGCCTGTGAATCCTATCCTTGGCTTCACCCTCAAGCTTAGGGACAGTCTCCCGGATCTTATCAAGCCGTTCCTTCTCGCGCTTCAAGGCTTCCCGGAATTCGCCCTTCTTTTCCGGGGATACGGCTTCCATATCCAGGGCACGCTCACGGGCACGAACCTGATCTTCCAGGTCCTCCAGGTGTCTCCGGCCTTCGTAGTACCAGCCGGGATAATCACTTCTCGGTTTCCCCCGTTCGTTCTTCTCGAAATCCCCGAATACTTTAATCGGCATTGCTTACCTCCAAGGGTTTGATTGGGGGGCACTAGGCCCCCCGCTTGTATTACTCGTCAGTTGTGTCGAATCCAACCGTACATCCAAGACCCTGGTTACCGTCACCAGTAACGGCAAGGTTTGCCACTGTTACATCGCTTGTGCCATAACCATGTGCAGCTACAGCAGCACCGTCTTCGCCTACGACAGCAGCGAAAAGGGTAACTCTGTTGTCGTGGACAGATAGTTCCGAAGTACCGTCCGCACCGACAATCCACACGAAACATCCTGCACTTGCTCCCGTATCATCGTCGCCCACGGCACAGTTATAGGCCACTTCCAGGTTGTCCGCATCATGATGGACAATGGCATCACTGTTTGCGTCAATGAAGAAGGAAGAGTACAGAACCTTGCAGTCATTGGAATCCTCAAATATGATGCTGGCTCCATCTGTGACATCAACCGGGGTAATGAAATGGCAACCGAGAACTAGCGTATTATCTGCCCCGCTGGTTTCAATCTGATACTCACCGGAGTTGAACACACAGCTTTTGATAATGCAGCCGTCACCCGTGATCTTGATCAGGGAAATGTCGCTCCCGCCATCATAGGGTTCAAACCGCATGTTCTTGACCGTACATTCGTTTCCGCTGATAACCAAGGTATCCGTGGCATCCGTGGCCCCGGTTACAATCACATCGGTGTTGGACTGGCCGATAAGCTGAACATCGTCCTTGGTCATCGTCAGGGTTTCAGCATACGCACCGTTGCGGACAAACACCCTGTCGCCCTTTGCAGTCGTGCAAAGATTCAATCCGGCCTGAATGGTAACCTTGGCGGTTTCAGGGGTCTTGCCGTCATTGGAATCGCTACCACTGGTAGCATCTACAAAGAAAGTGTCGCCCCACACTTGGCCGTCTTCGTTGCCCCAGAGTAGGGGAATTCCGAAGCTCTTGACCCCGTGTGCGAAATTAGTCATACCCATTAGAATCTCCTATTTTCCTTTTTCCAGGATGTCCGCTCTGTCTCATGCACACACCGGGGGAATTGAACCCTCCGTTTACCCATGGCTGGCGGGGGCTAGCTCATCACCGCACCCCCGCCCTTGGTTAGTGTTTAAGAAACTACGTGGCCGTAGCACCAACGCCATTCGTTCCACCCATAACCGATTCGGAAATAGATGGAGGTCTTGGCGTAGAAGGTCTCGAAGTCAACAGTTGTGTTAACTTCTCTGGGCACACGGTCGATCCACATCAGGTGTTTCTTCATCAGCTTGGAATCCACCATGAACCAGTTGTTTGTGTCGTAGTCGTCAAGGCGAGGGTAAGCCACAACCTTGAACCTACGGTACTGGCTGTTGATGGTGTTCTCCGCACTGTCGGGGTCAAGTTGGGAACTGGCCCCGGTCTCGGGCATGTAACCCACGGCTTCACAAGTTTCATCAAACTTGGCATCTGGAACAACAATCATGTCAGGTTCGATGACGATCCGTTCGCTGATGTCATTACGGAACTGCCGCATCAGGATACGGGTTGCGCCGAGGGCCGTCTTGCTGATGGCCGTGGTGCCGGAGTTATCGAACCCATAAGTTGTGCTGGTTCCTGACTTGGTACTGTGAGAGGACGAACACAGCGACACTCCTTCCTCGGAGTACAGGAAGTCGAAGCTGGACGAGAAGGCGTATCCAAAGGTGCGGACGCCGTACTTCTCGCGCACACGGGCGGCTGAGTCGCCAAGAGACCGGGCACGGTCACGCAGGACAGGGTACTTATTGTCGTCCAAGAACTTGCGCTCGATCTGAATGGCACCCGCAAACTCCTTGGGCTCGATCCGGTAGGTATAGCCCGGAGCGATTCCAAGGTATTCCAGCTTCCCGGTGAACTCCGGGACATCGGGCAGGGAACCCACGCTGTAGAATTCCTCCCAAGCTGAATCACTGGGAAGCATCTTGTAGAACGAAGGAATCATGGAAGGGAGTTCATCGAACCCGCCCTCAGTGACTTCCTTCTGATCCGCCACTAACAGTTTGACAAATTGTGCTGAGGTTAAAGGATTTCCCATTGTTGTTCACCTCCCCTTTAATAGGTAAGCCGGAATATGCAATGCTCTTTTCCGGCTTCTCGGAGGTCTAGAGCAAGGACAAAGATGGAAATGTAATTTGTACCATTGTCGGTATCAACATCGAGGTACAACCCCTCTGCATCAAGATATGCCTTGCATTCACCGAACATCTTCAATTCGACGGCGACAAAGGTATCTCCAGCGACAATATCACGAGGGAAGTCATGGTCCACGGTCTTGACTGTAGCGGAAGTATCCGTGGTATGACGGTACAGACCCTTATTGTTTCCACTACGGCAGTAAACCGTAGCGGTGTCAGCCACAACCGTCCCGGCAAAATCCATGAGTCCACCCGAACAGGTAAACCCCGTGCCATCAGTATTTCCGGTTGTAACTGTCCCAACCGTAATTGCAGTTCCGAAGCTGTTGGTATAAATAGGAGCCTTCAGAACGGTGCCAGGCCCTACTGCGTCAATAAGCGCATACCGGGAGGTATCTCCAACCACCATCTTCCCGCTTCCACCTAACAGTACATAACCCGTACTGTCATCGTGGGCAGAAGTAGTAGTAAGAGATTTTTCGGTTTTATAGGTTGAATCAAAAACAGGTTCCTTCAAGTTGAACCCAACAATAACACCGGCTATAGTGGAAATATCAAAAGCCCCGCTCATCGAACCAACGGGAGCAACCCCGTCAGAAGATGCCTTAACAAGACTTCCGATATAGAACGTATCTCCAGTGTTAGCGTTGTAATCCAGGGGAACCCAATATCTTCCGTATGAACCCTGCATTACTTCAATGGCCATCTGTAAATCCTCCTTGGATGTTAGTGATTATCCCTTCCAAGTAGGACATCCACAGAACCAGCACCCATGTACCACTTCGGCTTTCCACCCGCCGTAAGGCTTCTTAGGGCTACTTGCGGCGTCTAATTCACAGAGAGTTTCATGGTGAACACCAAGGGTGTCACAGCAGATAAACTTCACATGGTTTATCTTGTCGGGATCATTAGGGGCGAAAGCCTGGTAGGGATCACTAAGCTCAACATATTGCTTGGCGAGTTGCCCACTGGTTCCTCCCGTAACTTCTCTCTGGCTGTCGCATATTGCTCCGCAGTTCCAGCAAGAGTAGTAACGGCCAGAGTCGCTCTGGAGTCCGATACCGCCACCCTTAATGGATATGGTTCTGCGTAGCCTTGCCATTACTTCTCCTGTAGGTTCCTCTGTGCCCAATCAGCGGGCCGACCGATGCGCTTAATGAAATTAGCGGCGGCTTCGTCCAGTTGAACGGGCGGTGGAGCCGAAGTCTGAGTACGAGTACCTACGGGAACTCCCGTGGATACATTGACCGCGTTCGGTCTTGATGCCGGTTGTGTTTGTCTGCTTGGATTCGCGTACTTCTTGGCCAGAACCGCTTTCATGGCTCGGGAGTAATTCCAGTGGGCATCCGCAATGGGATCTCCGGTCTTGATCTGATTGAATGGAGAATTGGGAACCTCGAACATTTCACGGGTGACCTCAGCGTGAAAGTCGGGGTTCTCATCGCCCAGGGAAGTGATCTCCTGGAGAAAGTTGTTCTGGTACTGCTGACGGGACTGCATCTCCCGCTTGCGCTCGTCTTCCAGGACCTTGCGGACATCGGCAGCCGTGCTGATAATCTCGGTATCAGGCGTGTTCTGCTGACCGTGGCCCTGAAAGGCGGTTAAGAACTCGTCCATCTTGCGTGTGAACTGAGTAACGTTGTCCTCAATCTTCCTCACGCGCCTGCCGAGCTGAGACCGCTCGGATGGATCCGCAGGCTCAATGTCGAAGGCCGGGGGTCTGGCTTCAGGGGCCTGGGGGACGGGCTGAACCGGTTCCTGCGCTTCGGGTAAAGGGGTTTGTGGTTCCTGACCGTCTCCTTGGAGAGAAGGGGCTGGTTGTAACTGACTAACGTCAGGAGTTACAGCCTGCGAGCTTCCCTGCGGCTGGTTAAGGTCTGTCATTTAACTAATCCTCCTATGTGTAATTTGACTACTCATTGGGCAAAAAAATATTACAGTTTCATCTGCATATTCATACGGTTACTGGCCGTCTTGGTAGACATGCCAAGGGTCCGGGCCATGGTTGCCGCCTGCTTGTCCAGGACGATGGTGGGGATGAATTCCGCAAGGTATTCGTAGCCTTCCGCACCTAATTGCTCACGGACTACCTTCTCGATCATACAGCCCATGCAGATGCCTGATTTACCACAGGAACACCACTCAAGCCTTGGCACCATCTTTAAGCTCCTTGCCTAGGTTTAGGAAAGCAGAAAGCCTATTGGTTACACGGGGTAACCGGGTATTCTTTAAGTAGCGGTACTCTGCCTTCTCTTCATCGTTAGCACTTAAATCCATAACCTTATTGAATAGTTCCGAGTATCTATCTATGTCGTCCTTTAAGATTTCCCTGCCAACCTCTGAATTATAAACGGCTTCTATGAACGGGATAAGCTTGCCCAAGTCTGACAAGACACGGGTTGCTTTCCGGCTATTCAGGCTCATGAACCTGGTGATCTCATCGACGCTGAAGGTAAGGTTAAGCTTGTCCATACATTCCCGAACGGGTATATTGCTCCAAATTACCCTGCGGTAAAGCATTTTGATTACTGATCGGTAATATATTACCCTCTGGCATCATCTGTGCTCCCCCCTGGGCCATCATCTGCTGTTGGGCCGCCTGGGGCGACTCATCAAACATATACTGGGCAAAGTCAGGGAACTCATTGCCAAATAGCTCAAAAGCCATCTTGAGTAAGTAGTTCAATACTTTCGGGGTGTTGGGGTTAGGTATGTTGGCTACCCGTCCCATCATCTGATCTATGATGCTTAACTTCCTGTATTTATTCTGTTCCTGCTCAATGTTGGCTGACAGGGGCGAATACTTGTAGTCCGCATCTGGATCAAAGTTCACCCAGTCCTCGCCCATAAGGGCCTGTAATGTTTGAGGTCTGGCATACTGGGCGGTCATCTGAAGGATGATCCAGTAAAAATCCAAGAGGAAGGTGTACTCGAAGGTCAGGGACTTATAGTTGGTACGGCCACTGGTACGGGTTTCTGCCCCGGCTACCGCGGTGGCCGTGGTGCTAGCATGCTCGGGCAGGCTGCCCATGGTGGTGGGGAACCGGGCAGTGACCTGGTACATGGCATCGCGGAGCATGCCAATCTGGCTAAGGGCACCCGTAACGTCATCTTCAATCTTGAACTCCACGATGTCCTTCTCGGGATCTTCAAGCTCCATGACATGTTCAGGCTCAAAGTAGATAGTAGTGTTATCCTCCAGGGCATACTTGCGACCCTTGAGGGTAGGCATGGTAGCCAGCTTGGTACGGTCAGCAGCCATATTGAAGGTATCATTGACTGCCTTCTGAAGCTCCTGCATGTTCTTGCCGTCAGACAAGCCTGAATCCTTAGTGGGATGGATGTAGCATAGCCCACGAATAAGGGGCCTGAACGGGTTGCCCCGACCGTCCCGATTCATCTGGGGCTTGAAGCAAATGAGGATCTTGTTGGAACCCGATAGCACGAAGGTGACCACCGCTTCCACCAGTTCGGCATCCTCAAGGGGTTCACCACGCTCATCCAGACCGGGTTCAATGGCTATGGGGTAACCGTCCTCACCCCGCTGAGTAACCCTAGCCCACATGGGGCCGAATCGGGTAATAACGTCATAGGGTTTCAGGGGAGACTTCGGGGGCTTCTGTTTCTGATTGTCCTTGTTATATGTCTCTCGGCTGGTCTCAGTCTCACTTGGGGGATTAATAGCCCTGACCAGATTCAGGTTGAAGTAACCATAGTCCTTGGCCTCTGCCTTCAACTCCTCATAGGTACGTTCAGCCCGAATGATTACCCAAGGTTTGGATTGGGGGCTGTAGTCATAGGTGTTAAGGGTGAACACGTTGCGGGGGTCCAGGACATCATAGTCGAACTGGTCAGCATAGATGTGTTCACCATACACCGGCTCCTGTTCCACACGGGTGGCCGGAATCTGATTCTGGGTATCCTCCAAGGGGTTCCCATAAATGTCAACATCTAGGGGTACGGTTACATCCCGCATACCCACAACCGTGGGGGTTGTCCTCTGGGTCCACCAAGCTATGGCCCAAACTTGGCCGAATAGGGCATTGATGGCCCTGCTCCGTACATACTTAAAGAAGTGATACAACCCCCTGCGATTAAGGGTCTCGTTCAAAAGCTTCTTGGCAGCAGTGCATCTCTCCTTGTTCCCCGGCTCTGCACCCTCAAGCTTGACCTCTACAAAGTCACGGGTCTGGAAATACTGATTGGCCCAATCGGAAGCCTCGGACAGAATAACGGCTGGAAGTTCCGGCAAGAATACATCGCTCATCCATTCGTAGTCCTTGGCCGACCGCTTGCACTCCAGCATGTCAACCATGACCTCAAGGTCAGAGGTTTCCCCGCTGTTTTGGTTGCGAACAAGATCGTATTCGTTATCCACCACAATGGATGCTAATGCTTGCTCAACCGTATCATTGAATCTGTGCTGTACCGTTCCAACCGCTTTATCTTCTGGCATTTCTATACCTCAGATCAGACCCGTGCGCCGAAGTATGCCTTGTGCCCACCTGGACGGTCCTTGACGAACTGCCCGGCATACCGACCGGAATTGAACCCCGGATGCTTAAATATACATTCAATGGCTATGGGGTAATGGCTCCAACGCTGCTGCGGACTGTCCTTGACATCCTTGATTAGAAGCTGATCCCGGCTGGCCCACTCTTCCCAACGCCAGTTCTTTACACTGGCAATAGTCTCACGGCAAGTGTCCAGGAACCAGATGGTGGGCAAATGGGTCACATGATCACCCTTGATAACTCGGTTATTGAATGGCCTGCCGCACAGCCGGGAATTCCTGAGCCGTTCCTTGAATCGTTCGCGGCCCACGGTAGCCTTAGTGTCCCAAGTCTGCCAGAAGCCGCCCGTGCCGATACCCTCGCGCTTGAACTCATGGAACAGGCGGTTCAGGTCGTCCAGGGTGGTGCTGCCCGTATTGGGAAGCTTCTTGGCCGACAGGGGGTCGATGAGGTTCAGGGGATACTTGTAGTCCTTGGACCGATAGGCCACGTTCCGGGCTATCTCAAGAGTAACCATCTTCTCAGGGCTCGGAGAGTATTCCTGATACACAAAACACTCATTCTCAGAAGATAGAGCAAGCCAAGTACAAGCCCAAGCATTTCGTTCATGGTAATCTATACCCCGCACGTGAAGCCAAGCATGGAGAAGGCCATCAGGAAAGTATTTGTCTTCACTGATAATGTGAATCGTAGGGTCGAACTCCTTAAATATCTGGCCCGTAACCTGACGGAAGATTCCGTACCTGCGAATATCTATGATGTCCTGATCGTCTATATTGGCATCCCAGCTGTCGATAACTTTCTTGCTCAGAGATGGATTGTCATACGTGCTGGCCTGGAATACCACGATGTCCGTAGGGTTCTCCGTAGTCTCATAGCTTGACTTGGTTTCCTTGCCGTAACGCTCCTTGACCCGGTTCCTGACGTAGTGGGTACGGACATAATACTTAGCCCGGGAGTACAATTCGTCAAACTCCCAACCCATGAACTCAGCAGGGGTCAGGGTGTAGATCAAGTCCCCGTCCGCAGCAAGCAACCTCTGGATTTGTTCCTCATAGAACTGCTGGCTACAAGACTCGTCTATCCACACGCTCTTGCGCTGAACCCCGGCAGTGGCCTGGATCTCCTGGTTGAAACTGACGAACTCAACGTAGATGTCCGGCCCGCCCTGGGGATCGGCAATGGTTATCACCGGCTTGCGGATAGTGATGTCACCCTTGACAAGATACTTGGGCAGGTAACGCTTGAAGGCCGGGTACTGGGTGTTCTTGACCTCCCCGCCCGTAGGATCATTGGGCAACGTCTGGCTACAGAACCTGAAGGTACGAATGGCATCCGTGGGCTTCAGGTTCTTCTCCTTGGTCGGATGATAACCATAGATGCGAAGAACGTACTGCCAAGCCACAACGCTGGTCTTGCCGAACTGGTTGCCGGTGAACCAGGATAATACCCTTGCCGGGCAGTTCAGGAAGCGGTCGATAATCCAGGTCCGCTTGAAGGAACAGAGACCCGCAAGGTCGTTGATCTGGGCTATAAGTTTTGGGTCAAGCTCGTTTACGTTCATGCCAGGTGAATGATGATCTTCCCACTGCCTACGCCTGAAATGGCGATGCACAGGTTCTTAATGTAGCCATCAAAATACTTGATGATGGACTGGTTGGCCGTGGTACACTGCTCGCCGAAGATAGCGTTCCCGCCAACCGCATCCGTAATAGCTGCGGTGTGGGCCGTAGATGTCGGCGTCTGCCATTCGATGGACTTGACCTTCAGGGGCGTACCCGTGGAGAATCCCAGGGACGAGCATACGTCTATTGCGCTCGTGAAGGTGTCCAGGACGACCGGATTTCCGGTAAAGCTGTTTGCCATGCTGTCCTCCTAAGCTGTACGCTTCCAGATATAAACCGTGAAGTAGGGCGGAACGATGTTCTGAATAGCCGAGCCGCCGCTTCCGCTTGATCCCGTGTAACTCGCATCCGTCTCTGTCGAACTACCGCCCGTTCTAAGATTTGCAGCCAAGATGGTATGCGAATGATCTATGCTATGGACGTGGGACATATCCTTCGTCTTGCTGCCGCCTGTTTCTTCGGGTGTATCAAAGTCCTCGTCCGTTCCATCTTGCCCGACAAGAAACTTGCCATTGGCTATTTGCGACCACGTTCCGTATCCAAGCAGGGTATTAGGGTTAGTGCTTACCACCGCAAGGAATACGGCACCTACCGGGAACGCTTCCCCCGCACCGCCGGAATGACTGTGCAGGGAAATCGTACTGCCGTCAACCAAGCTCTTGTGCGCTACCGGCTCGTTCTGAATGGCCATTAAACCGCCACATCATCGTAGGATGCCTGTAGCTTACCGTCTGCGTTTCTCTCGACAGAGACGACCTTGAACTGACCCGTAGTCGGGCTGGTCTTGACATAACCCCTAGCCGTGTCGGACATTGAATCAAGGTTGGCCTTGGCCACACCGGAATCCAGCTTCACACTGGTAACTTCGGCATCCGCCAGGGGCCGGGCTGCTGCGGCCACGGAACTGGCCCGAGTAATCTGGGCCGAAGCAGAGTTAACCTTTCCAACGATCTCATCGTCCGTGTACGACTGAGCATTGGGGTCAAGAACCATTGTCTGAATAGCCATCTTTTTTCTCCTTATAGTACTGGGGTATCGTCATAAGTAATCACTAACTTGCCGTTGTCCGGGTTGACATAAATATTTGTGACCTTGCAATAACCGGATGGAGGGCTGGAAAGTGAACCGCCAAGCTTGGAAATAGTGGCATCGGTCAAATCAACTTGCAGGTGGCCACTTTCGTCAATAATGGTCGGCTTCCAATCCGTTCCATCCCAACCCCAACTTGCTATTCCCTGAAACGGGAATGGGTTTACATCTGAATCGTATCCCATGACTATATAGCCTTATTTATAAACGCCTGAACATCCGAACTGCACAGCAACGGGATGGATTGATCAATCGTCTCATCATCCCAATTCCACCAGGCGATGCTTAATAGTTTCTCAATAATGACATGGGGGAACCGGAGACCCACAACCCTTGCGGGATTGCCCATGACGATGGTATAGGAATTAACCTCGCCGCACACTACGGAGTTGCTTCTGACTATGGCCCCGTTACGGATAGTCGTATCGTGCAGGAGGACTACGTTGTGGCCGATGCACACATCGTTCTCGATGGTAACGGTATCGTTGTGGTCCACCGTGGGACACTCAGTATCCAAGCCCACAAGCCTGCGCTCAAAAGGATACGTGCTAATCCAGTTGTTTCTGTGGTCCTCAAGTATGATGGCCTGCACACCATTGCCTATGGTACAGTAGTTGCCCACGCGAACCGTGCCCCTGTGGGCGAATATCCGGCCCGTTGTGTGTCTCCCGTAGGTTATGTCTGCGGCGTAGAACGTACTCATGGTTACATCTGCAAGCTCATGGTCAGGAATATCTGCCCGTCCCCGCCTATAGCTACGCTGGGGAATGTACCCGAAGTGGGGTCGAACGTGCCCCAGCTTACGGCAAAGTGCGCCCGGGATTTGAAGTACGCAGCCGATACCCCGGCCCGGTAGAAGAACCATCCAACGTATGGGTAATAAGTCTTGGTCGGGTATCCGGGGGCCGTGCTTGCCATTTACGTACTCCTTATTGTTACTATGTCAATGAATGCCTGAACATCGGGGCTGGAAAGCAAGGGTGCGTATTCCCTGACCATCTCATCCGGCCAGTCCCACCAGGCTATGGCTAAGAGTGCTTCTATCTGCTCATCGCTGAACCGCTTGCGGATCACCCTTGCCGGGTTGCCCACGGCTATGGAATAGGGCGGAATTCGGCCATGGACAACCGAATAACTTCCGATTATTGCTCCATCGCAAACGTGGGTGTTTTCCAGAAGAACCGCACTCATGCCGATCCATACATCGTTGCCCACGATAACATCGGGGTTCTGCCTGAGACCGTTATTGGGAGCATTAATGTTCCACCTGTTCCTGAACGGATAAGTACTGATCCATGCCGGGTTATGGTCTGAAAGAATGGCCGCGGTTACGCCCCCGGCTATGGAGCAGTACTTTCCTACGGTAACCCGGCCTCCCCAGGGAACCTTGATGCTACCGTAGGAATGTTTGCCCATGCTTGTCTTACTCAATTCTCTTCCTCAAGGTGCTGGTGCCGTCATCCAGAAGCCCGGCGGCTACCGTGTAGGCCGTGGTGGTGCCGTCATCCTTGTAGAGAGTGACCGCCCCGGTGGTATCATTGACCTTCATTTTGTTGCGGAGAATCCAGCCCAAGGTGCGAACCCGGTCCTTCAGGGTATTGGCCGTCAGGGTAGTGGCATCGGTGAAAGCTGCATCCTGAACGTCAAGGGCCGACTGGACATCGGAGACCTGGTCGCTGATTCCATCCAGCAGGCTTTCTGCCATGGACCGGAAATCACTAAGCGTTCCGCTGATCCCCGCTACCATGGAGTACACGTTGGATAACTCACCGGATACGGCTGCTACCTGGCTGCGGAGGGCTGACAGGATGTCAGATTTGAAGTCGCTGACATCATCGCTGACGGTGGCGAACCTACTTCTCATGGCTGATAGGGCCACAGACTGAAAGTCACTGATCTGGTTGCTGATGCCCCCGACCTTGCTGAATAAATTGCTAGCCCTAGATTCAGCCCAAACCCTAGATGCAATATCAGACATATTGGATGCAGTAATGGTTGCCGCTGCCGTTGTACTCCTAACGCATGACAGGGCTGCCGATCTGAAGTCCGAAATCTGGTTGCTGATCCCGCCCACCATGCTGAACATGTTGCTGGCGCGGGAATGTGCCCAGACAGCAGAGGCCAGGCTTGCAGTATCAACCGAGGCACTGACCCCGGCAACCTGACTGCGCAAGGCCGAAAGGATGACGGACTGAAAATCGGAAATCTGATTACTGATTCCACCAACCATGGAGAACAGGTTGCTTGCCCGGCTGTGCGCCCAAACCCCGCTGGCAATACTGGTTATATCGGCTGCGGCTGCGGCTGCTGCGGCTGCGCTGTGGGTATCGGACAACAGGGCTGAAATACCCACGAGGTAGGACTGAATGTCCGAAAGGCTTGAAGCGTTTATCAGGAACCTTGACCTCATGGCGGATAGAACATCGGATTTCAAGTCTGAGATGTCATCGCTGATTGCCCCCCGGACGAAGGAACGTAAGTCTGATACGCTGCTGTAAACGTCCGAAAGGGGACCGCTGAGGCCCGTAACCATGGAATAGACGTTGCTGAGTTCGGCGGACACCGTGGCAATTAGGCTTCTCATGTCCGAGCCTACCTTGGATACCGTGCTCTTGAGGTCGGAGAAGTAGGAGGCCATGCTGGCATGGGTGGTCAGAACCCCACCGATACGGGAGGCAAACTTGGTAGCAAGGTAGCCAACCTTAGACTGAATGTCTGACCCGCTGGCCTCCGTAGTCCACATATAGGAAGTGAGATTGGAAGGCGTAAGGGTCCCGCGAACATAGGAACGAAGATCGGAGACCTCGCTATCAACATCTGAAATGGCACTGCTTACCAGGGTGAACCTGCTGCGCATACCCGAGAGCAGGACAGACTGGAAATTGGATACCTGATCACTGGTGGGTGCCAGGGCGAAGCGTGAACGCATGCCCGAAAGCAATGCGGACTGGAAGTTTGATACTTGGTCGCTAGTGGGGGCCAACGCAAAACGGGATCGCATGGCTGACAGCACCGTGGATTGCAGGTCGGAGATTGAATCGCTGACCGTGTTGCTGACGGCTGCAACCTGGGAACGCAGGGCTGAAAGTAAGGCTGATTGATAAGTTGATGCCTGATCGCTTGTGGGTGCAAGCGCGAATCTCGACCTCATGGCAGACAGGATTACCGACTGCATGTCGGATACCTGGTCTGACGTTGGGGCCAGGGCAAACCGAGACCGTAAGGCTGACAGGACGACGGATTGGAGATTGGACACGTCATCACTGACGGCCAGGGTTCCGGTGACACGGGAACTGATCAGGGAATGAACGTCTGACAGGGTGCTGGCAATGCCCGACCGGACGAAGGATCGGAGATCGGACAAGTTAGACTTCATGGCCGAAACGTTGGAAATGGTGCCGCGAAGCAGAGAACCGATGGCCCCGGCAGTAGCGAACCCTCCCGTGGTGAGATCTACGGACCAAACCGCGCTGCCCACATCCCCGGCAGTAGCCGTTGACTTGACCATGGACCGGATGTCGGAAACCGTGGACCCCACATCTGACAGAATATCGGAAATGTTAGCAACCTGGCTGAGAACAAATGAGTTCAGATTGGATACGGTTGCAAGCAAATATGAACCGAAGCTAGATGCCGTGGTGAGATCTGAATAACCAGTGTCCCATACTGCGGCTGCAATCAGGGATACGTCCGAAGCCGTGACCGTTGCTGCCGGACCTGCGGCCACTGCGCTTCTCAAGTCGGACATAACGGAAGTATTGAGATTGGCCCCAGTTGTAGTAATCAAGCTGTGCATGTCGGAGATAACGTCTGATACCTGGGACCGGAGGGCGGACATGACTACGGACTGAAGGTTCGATACCTGATCGCTCGTCGGGGCCAATGTAAACCTAGACCGCATAGCCGACAATAGAACCGACTGGAAGTTGGAGGTCTGGTCGCTTGTAGGGGCTAAGGCGAATCGGGATCTCATCGCTGACAAGACTACGGATTGAAGGTCAGAGATCTTGTCGCTGATTAGGTTGCTGATTCCGCTGCGGACAAAACTTCTGGTATCAGAAGCTATGGAGATGATCTTCCCAATCTTGCTCTGAACATCGCTGGAAGTAGCGTGCGCCCAGACCTGGCTGGCAATGTTGGAGGCCATGGATGCTCCGTCGATGCTGGCGGCCCAGACGGCAGAGGCAATATTGGAACCAGCAACCAAGGAGGCCACGTTGCTGAGTTCACCCGAGATGCCCACAAGGTAGGACTGGATGTCGCTGAGGATTCCGCTGACGTCCGCATCGTTGGCCGTGGCCATCTCAAAGGTCATCATTTGATCGGCACAGGAGGCATGCTTGACACGAACCATGAGCCAGTCATAGTTGCACTCGGTAGCCTTCAGGGTTGCCCGGAAGATGCCGGAGGTAACCACGGATATGGCCTTGGACACGGAACCCGTGGCGGCTGCCGCCGAACCTCCGTGGGCTACACCGAAATACGTTGTGGTGAAATCGGAGGTGATACCGGATTCGATTGACGCAAAGTTGGTTTTGTCAACCATTGTAAACAGGATTTGGTTTACTGCGTTCTTCTTGAGTGTAGCCATCGGGGGTTACTCCTTTAGCATTACAGTGGTCTGTATAATCGCTTGATCTTATTGCTGTCCTGGGTTATAAGGTTGTTCACTTCACCAATCAGGGCTTCGATGCCCACCAGGCCGCGGTAGCCGTACTGGTAGTCGGGCAGAATATCCTCCCCGAACTTCCAGGGTTTATCCATGAGGTAGTTGTTGCCTTTCAAGGTATGAAGTTGAAAGTATAAGTGCTTGATGCCCTTGTTATAACTGTCACCATCACAGATTGCGGTGTAGTCCATGATGGTCTCACCGTCCACGGTTACCTTGCCCTTGTTGGCAGGATCGAAGTAGAACCCCGTATGGTTCTTGGGTTCCATGTCACACTTGCAAGGGTGAGACTTGATGTGTTCCAGGAACCGGGGCGAACAGTAGAAAGCCCGGCCATGGGCACCCATACAGGACAGGGACTCGCGGTTATTGTAGAAGATGAATGAGAAGTCCTTGTCGATCTTGGCTATTTTGTCAAACACGACCATGTCCGTAACCAGGGTGTCATCATGGGTGAAGAATACCGGGTTGATACCGTCCCACAGGTTCTTGAGGTAATAGTCGTAGCCCCCGAACTCTAGGCCCACGTTCTCGATTACCGTGGTGGGCAGGGGGGATACGGCATTAGGTCTGTGGCCTACGATATGAACGGGGTACTTGGGATGAATGGCCTCAAGCACCCGCATAAAGTCTAAATCATAGTACCAGCCCAGGATACAGATGTTCATGTCGCTATATCGGTAGATTTCTTTTTTAACATGGCAATATTATGCATACGATCATCATTTGTTATGCCATGATATTTTATTTCCTGATTGGTTATTGTCATCTTGCCCAAAACAATATCTTCTAAAAATTTAACCCTTAACTCTAATTCCTTAATCTTTTCTTCCATTCCTCCCCCTATACCGTTATGAATAGCACTCCCTCGTTGAACCCGTGCGGGTAGTTGTTCTTGTTCTCGTACCAGTAGAACTCCTTGATGGTGTACCCATGACGGGTCAAAAGATTCTTCATGGTGTTGTACGAATAGTAAGCTACATGCTCGGGGTTCACATTCTCATAGCCCCGCTTGATGTAGTCCCCAAAGAACCCGGCCTGAAAGTTAGGAGCGCAGAACATCTTCTCGGTACCGGGGTAAATCTCCCGGAGTGTATCCAGGAAAGTACCGGGATTGCTCAGGTGTTCAATGATGTCACAGCACAGAATAAGTTCTATGCCGGGGAATACCGTGGCCCTGAACTCTTCTGGCTTGGTAACGTCGCATTGGTGGAAGTTAGGGTAGTCATACTTCACGATGTCCAGGCCATATACCTGCTTACTGATCTGCTGAATCTCGGTGTGAAGGTTATCCCCGCAACCGATGTCCAGAACCACCTTGTCCATGCACTTGTGAAGGATGAAGGCCGCACGCTGGATGACCTCCGTGTTAGGAATGGCATGGACATACTTCTTGCGGTAGGCCGAATCCATGTGGGCAAACGGGTCGCCCTTACCGCTAAGGTTATTGATGATTGTGTCAATGCTCATTAGTTATCCGATGATTTGCTCTTCTTCACCAATTCCTCGAATACGTCTGCCCGGATCACCGGAACCTCAAAGCAGTCTATGATGTTCAAGGCGTCGTTCTGGTAGAACCGCTTGAATACGCTCTGGGCACCCTCAGGTCCCTCGGTCGTTGCCACTACCATGTAGAGCTTGAACGGGCAGTCCTTCCAGGGAATGGCGGACATGAAATAAGCCGTCATCTTCTCATCTTCCATCTTTAACCCCCAATACTTTGTAGTCTCGTTTCGGGTGACCATGAACCTTGCCGTCACCCACCTCCTTGATTCTGTAGCCCATGTTAATCATGTCGTGGGCCAACCCGTTGCCCGTGTAACCCCATTTGTGGGCATACTCGGGATGCTTGCGGATTTCATCCATGTCCCCGAAGATGAAGTCCATGAGTCCATAGTGACTGCGATAGTTTTCTACGCACTTGATAACGTCCGGGCCTTCGATGTGGACAGTGCCACCGGGCTTTAGGGTTCGCTTGATGTCCTTGAGTATCTGCATAGCATCGTCATACGTAAAATGCTCAATGGCATGGCAAAAAAACACGGCATCCAAGGAACCGGACCGGAAGGGTAGGGCACGGGCATCGCATACTACCTGGGTGCCGGGGTACGGGGTCATGTCTACATTGATGCAACCCTTAAAGGGAAAGGGGCCGCTGCAAAGGTTAAGGTTCATTTATTTTCTTCTTAATGGTTGCAACTAACTGATTACGCAATTCCATATCTACATATTGAAGACTTTCCAATTCCTGTGGACTTATCTCAATCTTCATTCTTATATGTGGTACAATTCTATCCAGAATTGCTTGACTACCACATTGAAATTCAAATATCATATCTTTCCCCCTATAGATATTTCTGGTATATCTCCAAGGTCTGCTTCACCGTGGTTCGGACATCGTGCCGGTCCGTGGCCCACCTACGATAATCAATCTTATCGTAATTCGCCCAACAGTCGGTGATAGCATGAGCCATTGATTCCGGTGAATATTCACAGGTAAAGGGGTAATCCGGCTCCTTGTAGCCCGCACTAATGAAGGCTTTACCCGCTCCAAAAGCCTCAATACCCCGAGCATACAGAGGGTGCAGACACGAAACAACCATATCGACCTTATTGTAAAGGGTATTAACATCGTTGACGGCTCCCTGAAGGCTGCGGATGAAGGTCCACCATTTGTTGTTCTTAATCAGGGAATCGAAGGTCTCGTGCATACGCTTGTCGGTACAGTTGTACAGGTGCAACCGGGCCTTGGGATTCTTCTTCCAGACCTCCTGCATGGCCACGCATAGGTACAGGGGGTTGCGGGTCTGCCGCCAGTTCTCGATGTAAAGTACCGAGGGTTCCCCACTCAGCTTTTCAGTAATGCCCTCCAGGGGCTTGTACATGTCCAGGTCAATACCCTTCTGGACCAGATAGGTGCGCTTGATGCTGTTCCAGATAATCTGCTCTTCCTTACGCATGCAGATAAAGGCGTCGGTCAGGGGCGCAAGGTCCACGATGGCCTTCATGGACACGCCGTTGCCCACGCTGGACAAGGGTTCTCCGTGCATGAACATGAACTTGGGCTTGCTGTCATGATAGGAATGAATGTTCAACTGACTGTGAATACAGTGAATGTCCTCCTTGTGGTCGTCCACACCGTAAACCACCTGGTCCTCGCCGGGCTGCTTGATGCAGACCTTGTGCCCGGCCTTCTCCTCATACTTGGCAAGCTCAAGTGTGGTTCGGGCAAGGCCGCTGTTTTCTTTTTTCATCCAGTGCATGATTTTCAATTCTACGTTTCCCCCTTGTGCTTAATATTTTGTCCACCAATAAATCTTCTCCTCCATGGCTCAACAGGTGAATGTGCCATTCCATGTGGCTGTCAATAGGTTCTTTACAATACGGACAGTAAATCATGTCTTGGTTGCAAGATAGGTGTTGACCTGGGCCGTAATATTATCAACCAGGTCCAATTTGCCCAACTGACCGTCTTTCAGCCTATCAACAATGTTGTCTATTAATGGTTTGAGAATGGCTACGAGCTGGGTTCTCATCTCTGCCGGGGTTCCCTTTTCAACGGAAGCTGAAACCGGGGCCATGCCGATCAGGTTGCCGTTCCCGTCCAGGTAGCGAATCGTCATGGTGATGTAGTACCAGCCGTCCTTGTATTCAACCGTACACTTGACCGCATCGAAAGACATGTTGCCTCCGGGTTACGGCAGAGCATCAAGCTTTGCCTGAATGTTATTCTTGAGGGTGATTAGGACCCCGCTGTCCACAATGTCCCGTTCCTTGTCCATGAGCCGCTTGTGGAACTTAAGCTGCTTCTCCATCTCGTCCACCAAGATCACCTTGGCAGCGTTAAGGGAAGCACTGTTGAAAGGATCCACCTTGCTGGCTGAGCTTACATTCCTGGCATTCAGGACTTCATCCCAGGCCGGGGTGCCGGGATCATCGGGGATCTCCGGGTCCGGGGGAATGGCATCGTGATGAAGGTACTCCTGGAGACTGGTGGCTATGGAAATCTTGCTGGCCTCCAGAACCATTCGGATGTCGGTCACTCTGTATGGCATCTCGTTTCTCCCTGTTCCCCGGTTTGCATCCTCGGTCCCAGTCGGGGCGCTGAGACCTACTACCTAAAAAGCGTTCGCTTCAAAACATAGGTCACGGTTATGGAATCCGTGCCCTCATTACTTGCCGCATCGGAAGCCGTGACGGTTACCACGTTGGCCCCGCGGACCAGGGCTATGCCGCTGCATACCCAGGCAGTGGTGCCCGTACAGGACCCGCTGTCCCCGGTATCCACGGAATAGGCCACGGAGGTTACGCCCGTGGCATCGGAGGCGGTGCCCCCAAGCCGGAACGTGGCATAGCTGGTTGAATACGTGGTGCTTGAGGTCGGGGTGGTTATGATTACTTCGGGGTCGGTCTCATCACCCGAGGCATATTCGTAGGCCCCGATGTCCCAGGCTGCTCCCTGGGGACGGGAAACATCGTTATAGTCTGCCGGGCTAGACCATCCATCAATGGCCGTTCCTTCATTGATTCCGCGGCTTCCAAGGGCTAATCTATAATCTGAACCGTCAAAATCAACGAATGTCGGTTCAATATTCAAAAGGTCCGTTGCGTCGCCGGTATGCGTTACCCCGCTGGAATACAGTAAGTTGTATCCCCGATCCATTGTGGATAATTCGCCCGAGGACCAACATAAACTTACGTTCGTGAAAGTATGAAACAGGTTGTTGTAGCACTGGCAACCAACGGCCTCGAATTCGTTTTCGTAAGCTGTTCCGGACCGGCAGGCAAACCCTGCGGCTCCGTCTATCAATGTATTGTTGTATGCCCAAACATTATCTACACCCTTGCTATCAATAAACCAACTGCCTAAATTTTTAAAAACATTATTTCTTACAATTACTCCGTCAGACAGGTCATATTTTTGTGCTTCCAACATGAATACCTGAGAAGCATTTTCGCACCAATTTTTTTCATAAAGCAGATCATATAAATGTTCGCCGTTTACATCAAAGCTCTGTACGCAATCAACGTGGGCATCGGTTATGGTATGCGTACCGTGGAACAAATTGCCCCTCATGATATGGTTAGAACCAAACACCCGTGAGTAATCGGCATCGCCGGTATATTGATGGAGGTTCTCAACTTCGTTGTCTTCGATTAAATTGTCTGCTCCGTGAATATCAAATCCATAAGGAATATCGGTAATATAATTATCTGAAATTGTGTTGTTTGAACCGACCGCCCTGATTCCTACCGACTTAGAGCCGTTCACATAACAATCTGTTACCGTACAATAGGAGCCAGCGATATTGACAACGCCATAGCTGGCATTTTCAAAGGTATGGTTGTTGAATCTAAAGCCGTCCAGCTTGACATAGTTTCCTGTGATATTCAGCCCATGGCCGCTGAAGCCAGTACAGTCAATTATTGCTGACCTACTATTCTGTGCTTCAAATGTCAGTAGGTTGTTGGCATCCGTTCCGCTAATGTCTATGGTTAGCTGCTCGGCGTAGGTTCCATTCCCGATGATGATTGTATTTGACCCGGATACCGTGCTTTCCGCCTTACCGATAGTAAGCCAGGCGCAGTTAGGGGCTGAGGCTGCGGAGGCGTCGGCGGTTCCATTGCAGTTCGTGTCGTGGCCGTCAATACGAACATAATAAGTCGCCGCCCATGCGGGAGAGGAAAGCAGGAGTAGTATAAGAACAAGAATTGCCCTCATGGTTTGTAAATCTCGTATTTAAACGTGCGGTCTGAGGTGGCTTCTATCCAGCTGAGTCCATCTGCGCTGCGCATAGTATGTTCAACTGCGCCAGCATCGCTTTGCCCTGGCTTCACATAGTTGTTTGCATCAATAGTATCGTTATAAAGCACGATCCAATAACTTACGCCGTTGCTGACAGAAGCACATATGTTGGTAGCCATTGCCCATGATGCATTGGTTGTTCCCAGGCCGGATGCCACAATCGGATCAGAAGCATCGCCGATTTGTGTTCCCGGCTCATCTGCATTATCGGTATAAATGTAAGCCGTTACATTCCCGGTTGGACTTAAGTTTTTCCAAATATTGAGGTTCATCTTGCAGACATAATAGGTCGATGCTGCCGTGAATTTCGATGCATACCAGGCATAATCAGCATATCTTCCTAAGACGCCATTGCTTACATATTCCCCTTCTTCCGATTGGGTCTCAGTTGTGCAATCCCCAGCACAGGGATCACCGGATGAAACCACAATGCCACCGGCATGATCCTGACCCAGACCCGGCCCCTTCATGCCGCGGTAGAGACCCCGACCAATGCCGCGCTGAGCATCCGCAGAATCTACGCTAATAAACACCGCAAATGCGGCGATAATCACCGCAACGAATAACCTACGCATGATCATCTACGTCCCCGCTTTCTTCGCTTACGCTGTGTACTGGGCTTCCAACCAGTTTTCCTCATGGTTCCATAGATGAAGGCCCGGGACCTCTTGCTGGTCGTACTCCCAAACTTCTTACGAGCCCGCTTCTTCAACTCCCGCTCAAGCGCCGCCGGCATACCCTAAACCCCAAAACCCAATAATATCAACCCCATAAGCAACGTGCGTGTGTGGATGCGTGTGGGGATGTTAGACATTTTACGCAACCCAGGACAAATCGCCGATCCGCTCCCCCCCACCCCTGAACGAACATTCATTCGCCCATACGTCCGATAATTGTTATTATGTAAACTAGGAATTAGGTTAAGCATATCAATGGTTTAGGCATCACCATTTGGGGTTATATCCGGCTCCTCAGGGCCAAGGGTGACGACTTGAGCACTATCATTGACGACTTGAACGCTGGGCGAACAAGCGTTCGCCGCATCCGTGCGAGAGTCGATGGAATGTACATCTATTGCTTGGTCTGCCGGGTCTGGCAGCCTATGGCCTGACACTTGGGACAGTATGTCTGCCATGATGGGGGCCACTAATTGCCTGTTATCTTGGTTGATTATTTGTTGGATGAGGATGGACGGGGATGATCCGCCGAGGATACCGGCGCTATCCAGGACACGCTCTGAGGCTTTATATTTGAGGTATTTGTCTTGACGGTCTTCCGGGCTGCTATGGATCCAGGCTTTAAAGTTTAGAGCTGCACGTTCGAGATTATCATTAAAGAAGCTATTTTGGATGCGGGTTATGAGCTCCTTGTTACGGTCCTGATTGATGGACTTGACCACAGAGCCGTGACTCCAGCCTGTCTTAGCCTCAATCTGCCTGGTGGTCTCGCCAGCTGCTCGCAAGGTTGCAATCTCTATATGGTCTTTATCGGTCATTCATCCTATGCTTAGGCTTAAAATTAGTAATGATCTTACTTACTTGATACACCAAAGCTATATATGGTGTCAAGGATAAAGTGAACCACTACATATAGTATAGGGATAAGCTATTAAGATTATTAGGGAATAAATTAATAGGGCAGGGGATAAATAAGCAGAGCTTAATTATAGCCTATGTCATCACACGGGGTAGGGGGAGATCGTTGGTCCTAGGATCAGTCAGGGGCCTACATCTTATCTTTATCAGGCCAGGGCTGGGGACCGTTGTATGGATGAGCTTTAATCCATTCCAGCTCTGCTATGGTAGGGGTATTAAATCGACTACGGTCCTTGCTGTACTGGGGGAATATCCGGCGCCGCTTGCGCTTCATGGCCACATCATTCTTTATTCTTTCCAATGTTTCCTTTTCTATCTGAACCCCTATTTCCCCAGACTCCATGCATTTAATCACAGAATTTACTATCATAACACTCATGGCATCTGCATGGATATATTCTCCCGTCAAGGGAATACGCTTTGGCTTACTCCTTTCAATTAATAATTTAGCCAAAGACTCAGGCACTGTAATACATATTCGCTTATACATTTTCTTCTCCCTTCATTGTTTTATTCATATCTTACCATTAATTTGTATGTATCACATGGCAGGTTAAATGTCAAGTAAAATAATGTATGAACAAACAAAAAAGTTTGTATGCCGACGAACAAATACGGGGGGTACCCAATATACCCTTACTGCCCCTCTGACCCTTACCCCTTGTATCTATTATTTTTTTTTTTTTTTTTTTTTAAATATAATGGAGTAATATTGAGGGCTATGGGGTGGATAATCTGGATATGTATGGGGGTGGACTTTGTTCGTCTACATACAAACTTTTGTTTGTATGCATAAGCTTTTGGGTTATCCAACTATCAACCCTGACACAATTCCACCGAACGAATGTTCGTTCGGTCGATTTATTGCCCAAAGTGCAAAGGTTGGCATAGTTTTCTCACCTATATATAATAGAGGGACGCGAAAAATGAGTAGTAAGGTTGAAATGATTATGGTTTCTGATTTTAGTGGTAAAATAAAGAATAGGGAGGGGAAGAATGAGCATTAAAGAAAGAATACAACACTTAAAAGAACGACATGCTATTGTATGTGGTGTAACTATAGAAAAGTGTATTTGTGGATGGTATCCTTGTGCCCAGTGCTCAAAATTCCGGGGATGCCTCAAAGATAATGTCTTAGATAAATTACCCAAACCAGGAGAAAACTTTGATTGCTTCAAAGCAAAAGAATAATTGGTTAAATAAAGAATAAGGAGGGGGAAAATGAGGGCTATTGTTAGAGTGTCACCACGGGGAGACTTAACCTGTCACCAGGCAGGAAGCAAACCCTTCCCGGATTGGAAAGAAAAATGGCAAGTCCTAATGACTTGGAATGACGGTAAACGCAATATCCCCATTGAACGGCTAAGGGATTATGCCTATTCCAGGCTCATCAAAATGTATGGACTTTAACCCTAACCCGCTGACCTATCGGCAGGACAGATAGAAAGGATAGCCGCAAATGAGACAATTAACGGTCAAATGGGCCACAGAATGCAAGCGATGTGGAGCTCCCCTTGAGATAGGTACCCAGGCCATGTATGAGAAGAGCATGGGCCTGTTCTGTCTCGGCCATGAGCCCCAGGGGGTTGATGAAATCCACCAGTATAGATTAATGAAGGCGGAAGGCAGGGCTGCCCGGTATGACGAATGGGCCGAGAAGAGAGAAAAGAAAGCAAAACAGGACCTAAACAGTTTCCCCACCATGCGCCATGACTGGGCATTTATCACTCAACCCGGCCATATCCCCGCACGTGCAAGGATGATTGCTGCCGATGACCGGGCCATTGAAAGCCTGAAGGTTGCGGAAGGAATGAGGCACAAAGCCGAAAGCCTCCGCCACGTCAGGGTAGCCGGGGACGCGGAACGCAAAAGAGAAAAGGTCCGGGCTGCCCTGGATACAATGATTGGCAAGGGTTCCCAGGTTTATGATGCGGTTTTTGGCCTGGGGACTGTCGTAGGGGTCTACCCTAAGTCATACCGGATTCGGTTTGACCGCCTAGACCGTGCCATTTCAAGGGACAAAAGCTACGTGCGCCCCATTGCACCATCCGTCGAGAAAAAGGAGGGGGAAGTCAATGATAATCAAAGTATGGGATGAAAACTGTCAGCTCAAGTGCAAGCTAAGGCTTGCTCCCCAGGACATCGAAGAGGCTATTGGCCGATGTGGCTGGATGTGCCTAAACGATGCCGAGGAAGTCACCCCGGAAGATGGGCTGGAGATTAAAAGGATTGAGGCTCAAGGATATGCAGGGATGGTTACTCAAAACTCCCAAGATGCCCTGAAGTGGTGGAAGGAAAGAAAGGTTTGACCTCTGATCATCCTCCCTAGCCCATGCTGGGGGGGAGAATGAGGGGTTAAATCTCAGGGGTGGGGGGTAAATATGAATGCGAAACGTTATAAAATGAAATACGAAATCTCATATTATGATAAAAATGCTAAAATGCCAAATAGATCACAATTTACTAACAAAAAAAATGCCGATCATTGGTACCGGCTGTTAATTATGCAAGGTATCAAAAAAGATGAGGTAAAATATTTTAAAATTATTCCGTTGATTTATACTTAGGGGTTAAATCTCAAGGAGAAGAAAAATGTTAAAGGGAAATCTTATTCAAAAATACAAAACCCTACCACAGGCAAAAGCTATCCCTGATATTCTTTGGGACGCCCAGAATATGTTAGATCGGATTAAAATTCTACAGGAAGAAATAAAATCAATACGAGAAAAATTCTGCTGGAATATAGAACCAAAGGTTATGGCAATTTTAAGGCAAAATTGGAACGACGATGAATTAGATAGGGCCGGTTTTATTGAAAAATATTGTAAGTGCTTTTATACGGGGGCTGCGGTAATTAGTTCCCCCATTGATACAATTGAAACCTGTAGGATTTGCGGAAAAATAAGAAAGGATAAATGATTGTCTTGCCGACTTTTATTTAAATCTCAAGGGGGAGGTGAATCATGGTTTGCTTTATTTGCAGACAGAAAATTCAAACAAGCCATAGAACTTTTATTGCAAGTAGAAATAAAAAAGAAAAAGATCGTTTCCGGGATCTTTGTGAATCCTGTTATGAAGAAAACATGAACTCTAAGGGCTATATTAAAATACGGACAGAAAATAATATTACTCTTTGGCAACATCAGGAGGTGAATCATGCATGGCATGGGTAAGCATACGCCGGGACCGTGGCATTATCGACAAATATTCGACCTTAAAAAATCTTGGTATGATTATACCAAAATTACAGCAGAAAATGGGGATACCACCATTGCGGTTATTCCGCCGAGCTCAATAGAGGAAGATGAAATCATAGCCCGCCTTATCGCCGCTGCGCCGGAGCTGCTGGAGGCTTTAAAAGAAACTTTATCCACAGAAAGATCAGATTGCAATGATCGAAATTGTGGATTATGCACACGATGTAAGTCAATAATGGCCATTGCCAAGGCTGAAGGGAGGGATTAACCATGATCCGAAAGCTTAGAAATAAACAATACCGGGGAAAACATGGCTTGATAATCTGTGGGGAGGGAATCAAGATATTCTTTGAATTTGAATCCCAGGCCGATGAGTTTATCAAGAGGCACAAACAGGGCGAGAACCACGAAAAAGTATTGAAAGAAATATGGGGTATAAAATGACCATTAAAGAATTAAGGGGGAGGAATTATGAATATTGATTGGACAGTAGATAAATGTATCCAAGGGGCAAGGCTTTACTGTCACCGAATAAAGTGGAATTATCATCCCTCCTTTGATTCTCGCTTTCAATTTTGTAGATGTGAAGGGGGACATCAACACGTTATGTATCAAGGCATAGAGATTGACTTAGTAGATGCTAGAAAATACGCTAAATTTTACCCAATGACAAGAGGTTAAACCATGACCATTAAAGAATTAAGGATAAGGTTGGGGCTGACACAGGAGGCCATGGCCAGGGAGCTGGGGGTGAGCCTTACAACCCTGAGGAATTGGGAATATGGGCTCCACGGACCTAGTCCCATGGCGCAGGAGAAAATCGAGAGGCTTATGGCCGGGGCTGGCATGGAGATTGCATCAAGCCCAAATGAGAAAATGTGATAGGACTGTGATTATTTACTTGACAGGTTCGCAATCGTTGTGATATACAGGAATTATGAAAAGAGATAAACCCTTTTTGGTGAGGCTGACAAGCAAGGAAATGGCATGGATCAAGAAGAAAGCCGGGCAGATGGGGATACCCATTGCAGCATATATCCGGTATTGTGTCCATCAAGAAAAGGTCAGGGGATAAATAAATAGATAGGAGGTGGCGTATGGGTCGGGGGAAACTTACGCCGGAACAAGTTAAAACGATAAGGGAACGGTTAGGAATGACGCAGCAGGAGCTAGCTACAGCTTGCGACATGACGCTGAGCAGCGTGAGCAGATGGGAACGGGGAATTGGGGTGCCAAGCCGGGTGGCCACCAGGACGATCAAGGAAGTGTTGCGGAGGCATTATCTCGACTTCGATAAGCTGTGGGATGATGAAAAAAATGAGGGGTAAGCCATGGTACAGGACCGGATCAAAGAGATCAGGAAGCGCATGGGACTTACTCAGGAAGAGTTCGCCCAAACCCTAGGGATGACAATATCATCGGTGGCCAGGTGGGAAAACGGGGGTCATAAGCCTAGTAAGGTTGCAAGGATGTTGATTCGCAGGGTATTCGAGGAATACTGCGAGAAACACAGAGAGATTGAAAAGAAATATGACCCCCTGGACTGCCAGTAATGACTGAATCCTGGAGAAAATTCCCGAATCGGAGCCCCAAGGTTGACTCGTCAGATGAGTTGGCAGATGTATATGCTAAGGCGTACCGGGACTGGTTGATGGGAAGAAAAGAACAAAAAGAAAGACCGGAAATACCTGAAGGATTAGGAAGACTTAAAGCACAAATGATAAGGTATAGGATAAGGGATCAAATTTCTAGTTAACATAATATATATTAACCGACTGAAATCATTCAGGAAACACGCGAAGGTGATTAGATGTTTACTGAGCGAATCATGAGGCAAGTGGAGCCGGGGTTGATGGGAAACCATATTTTTTTGCCCACGCTATGGGAGGTTTGCTAATGAACTTGCTAATGAGAACGCTAATGCAGAAGAATAGGGAAATCATGGATGACCTGAATAACGAGCCGGACCTTGACCTTGAAACGTATGCCATGGTCCTGGCCGGTATTTGGGCGACGGCTATCTTCTTCCATGAAATGGAGCGTGGTGGGGACGTCTTGGAGCTAAAACGAAATATCTGGCTTACGGCTGAAGAATTGGCCAAGGACATGGGAATGCTCATGTGTACGTGGAATAAGAATATTGAAGCCGTGCAGAACGCGACAACCAATTAGGGGGTGAACCATGGACCGTCTGAGTGCCGCCAGGGGGATATTGATAGGGTTAGGGTTTGCCATTCCATTCTGGGTCGGGGTCTTCTTTCTGGCCAAGCTAATTTACGGGTAAGGGGGGGAACCATGAAAATCTGCAAAACGTGTGCATTGTGGCCTATGTGCAGGAAAAGTGCGGGAGAGGATGATTTCTGTATCGGATGGATTGATCCTCATCGGCCGAATGCCGAGGATGTACGGGCCATGATGGCCGATGTACCGGCACTGTGGGAGGCCATGGCTCAGAGGAACCTGGGGGCTCTGGTTGCCCTGCTTAATGACCGATTCCCGATGAGGTAGGTATGAACCCTATCTGTGACAGGTACGATACCAGCGTGAAACCTTGCGCTCACTATGCTGGGGATGGGCTCTGTAGGCTAAGGGGTAACTTCCGGTGCATCGAGTATGCCCGGAGAAATGAGCCCATGCTGAGTTACAGCCAGATCCAGAGTTGGACCCGGTGTAAGCGCAAGTGGTACCTGGCACAGATCGTGGGGCTGGAACCTGTGGAGCTTGCTGGACCCCTCAAGCGTGGCGGGATAGCAAGTGATGTGCTTGACCTAGTGCATACGGGGGATGCCAATCCTCTTGCGCCAATAAAGAAGGCATATAGCATAGAGCGCGAATCGGAGGATAAGGTTGAGCGCGACTTGGCTGCGCTTGAGGGGGTATTTACTTGGTACATTGGGTCTGAGTATGCAGAAATGAAGGGTAGGACTCAGTACCATTGGGAATGGAAGGAACCGGACTACCCGAGGTTGCAGGGGTACTTGGATCTGATGTATCCCAATGAGGATAGTATAGCGTATGAGTTTAAGTACACGGGGAATCCAGATAACTATAGCCGCTTCACGCTTCAGGATCAGCTTTCTGCTTATTTCCTGGGCGTACCCACGCTTCAGCGTATAACCCTCCGGGCTATTCAGACCCCCACGCTTAAGCCTACCAAGGGTGAATCCCAGAACCAGTATATTGAACGGGTGCTGATTGACTGCAAGCGCCAGCCCAAGAAGTATGTCACGGATACCCATTACTGGAGGTCGGAGTTTGACCTTGAGGCATACCGGGAGAAAGCCCGTTGGGTTGCTAAGGAGATCGTGGAGGCTTGTGACCGCGGGGAGAAAGGCTGCTACCAGAACCTGAATGCCTGCTATGCTCCGGGGCAGTGTGAGTTCTTGAAAGTGTGCGAGGGCGGGGGGGCTGTGTCTGAAACGCTCTATCGATACAAGGAGAAAAAGGAGGGAAACATGGAACCACGTGGGTAACTATTTATTCCGATGGGCCTCTTGCTAACTCCGAAGTGACTTTCTTCCGGGGGGATGAAAATGAAGAAAACCGTGAACCCGGTAAGGAATAAGGAGCGCGAGCAGATGTTCGACGAGATAGCCAAGAAGATGTTTGGCCGTAAGTTCAGCGCGGCCCTGGATGACATGGCCTGTGTCCGCTGTGGGGCTTCCATCGTGGGGTTCAGGGACGTGAACAGTGCCAGGGAATACAACGTCTCCGGGTTGTGCCAGAAGTGTCAGGATCAGATGTTCAACCCGCCGGATGAGTATGTGTATACCAATGATGACGTTAATTGGTCGGATAGCACGTAGACCAAGGTCGTTGTTGTCTTTGCCGTTCTTTTTCCCTACCCAACCGTATTTAAGGTGCGGTGGCTTTTGTTGGTTGTAGAAGAAGGTCACTCATAAAAGAAGAGGTTAAAAAGGGGGTAACGATGCGGGTACGGTCATTGAACACGGAAGAAAAGCAGTATATCACGGGTTGTTGGTTGATCTATGGGCCTACGGGGAGCGGAAAAACATACAGTATCGTTACTGCTCCCATGCCTGCTGCCCTAGTGAACTCAGAACCGCGTGATCCTAGGGTAACCCTTGGTGGCTCAACCTTAGAGATCGACATTATTGAGCCTGAGAACTTTGAGGATATTATGATTTGGCTCAACCAACAAATTGAAGCGGCTACCGTTGGCAAGTGTAAGTATAAGACGGTGTACTTGGACGGTTTGACCTTCACCATGGGTAGCTACCGTTCCGCCTTGGCTGATGACCGTGCCGAAATCAAATGGGACAAGCTGACCGCCAAGGAACAGAAAGAGGCCAAAGGCTGGCTCAGAGATAAGCTCAGTATTGAGCAGGCCGATTGGGGGCTCATGGCAGAAATGATGATTCGTGAGACCAGACTACTCAATACCCTTAGTAAGCTGGGGGTAGTAGTAGTGGCCACGGCTATCGCCCAAGAGTCCCCCAAGTGGGACAGGACCCTTCAGGCAGCACCCGCTCTTCTTGGCCGCGATTATCCCACCCAGATCCATGGTTATTTTGACTTCATTGGCTTTCTCTTTCAGCCCTGGAAGCTCCAGGAGGATGGTACTGTCCGCCCTCCCCAGGTAGCATTCAGCAGCCCTAACGGAGAATACATGACCAAGGCTTGCGGTGCGCTGTCCACCATCAAGCGTGCCGGTGACCTTAACATTACCCGCTTACTTGCAAAACTAAACAATGGGAGGTCAAAGGATGAAACCCCAGAGGTTGTGCAAGAAGTGTCAGAGGCCCCTAAGCTACTATAACCTGTCTGAATACTGTTTTCGTCATACCCCGGAGGGTGAAGAATGGAAGATTAGGGAGATACGTGAGGCCAGAATGACCATACCCTGGCCTGGGGAGATTGAGGACATTCAGTATCCATGGGAAGCAATTTACAGTAAGCAACACTACCTGTCAGGGTAGAAAACACAACAAAGGGAGGTAAGTAAGATGAAGGGGAAAGTGTTTCAGTTCGTAGTAGTGATTCATCCGACAGACAAGGAGGCAGAAGAAGGTGGAAGCTCAAAGGTCATTGTACCAGTAACTGCGGTTATAGCCAATGATCAGAATTCCGCTACACTTCAGGCTGGACGAGCTATCCCTGAAGAATACCTATCTAAGCTTGACCGTATTGAGGTGGCGGTTCGCCCTTTTTGATCGAATCAGAAAATGCTAAGCTTAAAGAAATTTATCCTACCTTAAAAGGCCAAGTTGATCCTAAATCTCAGTATGGACATTGGACAGCGGCAAGTTATGACCAAAACTATCAGCCCGCTGTTTATACTAGTGCATCATCAATTCTAAACAAATAAGGAGGTAGCAAAGAATGGGTGAGAAGTTAGACGCAAGGACGGAGTTCAGTTATGAGATTCCTGAAGAGGGGGTTCACATTGCCGTAGTTCAGGAACCCAAGACCGGCACTTATGACTGCCAAGGTGGGGTTAAGGGTTACAGCTTCGGGGTCAAGTGCGTAATAGACGGTGGCCCCAGCGACGGCCTCTGGCACTTTGAGAATTGGAGGTCACGCTGGCCCGATGGAAAGCTCAACACCAAGGCCCTGAGTGCTATGTACGGTTTCCTAGTTAAACTGGGGGTCAAGAAACTCGGTGGTATTGATAGCGATGAGATTGAGCAGGAGCGGTTCGTTAAGGGGTTCGAGGGCATCGCCGGTAAGGCCGTGGGCTTGGACATCTTCCATTCCAAGGGCAAGGATAATAAGGAGTGGTCCAGAGCTAAGGCATACTACACCGTGGCTGAGGCCAAGGCCAAGATGGGAGTTGCACCCGTGGCCAATGGGAAGAAAGAGGCTCCCAAGGCTGAAGATAAGGGGGAGGGCTGGTAGATCCAACGGGGCAGGGATCTTGGTGATAGAGGTCATTCCTCTAAAGGGGGTTCAATTCCCCACCCTGCCCTATGAAAGGAGACCTATCGTGTGCTGGCATAAGTGGACGAAATGGGAGGAATACGAAGAAAGAAAGATTCGTTTTTTAACAAGGGCGTCTGATTATGATCAGCCGTATACTTCCGTAGAAACCAAACAGAAACGAGTCTGTATCAAATGCGGGTTGATTGAAGCAAGAGACCTAGAAAAAGGAGGGTATCCTCCATGAAAACACTTACTGTCAAATATAAACCCGAGATAGATGCTTTACCCTCTGTGTTCACCCTATCCATGTGTCCCAAGTGTGGAACATTCAGCTTCGTGGACTTCGACTTGAGCCCGGTATGCCCATACTGTGCAGCCGAAGAGGAGCGGGTGGAGCTTAAACCCTATCAGCCTACGGACGATCAGGCTTATCATTTTACGGGCTGTGGATGGGAAAGGAAATAAAAATTATTCTTTCTTTAGTTTTAAGATTAACGAGTCTAATAATGTTCTTTTATGCAAGTTTTACTCATGATGTTTTTTGGTTCGTTTTTGCAATATGGAATATCATTGTGGCAATGGATCTTGAAAGTGAAAGGAAAGAATATTAATGGGTCGATGTGGATCACCGGACGAGAAAGATCGAGAGGATCGTTGGCTAGATGCCCGTGACGAGTGGATCAAGGACCAGATTGAAGATCTTATCCGTGCCGTTGTGGGTCACCTGAATGATATGCAACATTGTACTAGGTACTATTCATACCAGGAAGTAAGAGAAATGGTCAAGAGGTTAATATGATTCCTTACGCTACATATACCCACGTTATTCCCTGACTTGCCATAGTGGGGGCCGTCCTGTTTGCATTGCTATTCTATTCCATGTGGAGGGTAAGGCCATGAATATCATCGGGGCGTGGAAAACCGAGAAGAAATGTAGGTCTATCTCTCACCCGGAGTTTGAAATAACCGGGGACCGGGAAAATGGGGAACTTTATATTTTATTAGAGAAATTAATGCGTATCGGACTTGTCACCCTTGAGGATTGGGAAATCGTGAGGAAGAAGAAGAAAGTGGTGATTCCGGTCGAATGTATGGTTGGAGATACTAAAGAAAAAACTTTTGTTCTATATTGTAAGGGAAATCCAGCGGAAATTAGAATTTCAGTTCCCATGACCATGACACTCGAATGGGAAGAGTAACCCCTGTTGATTTGGAGGACAAATGACATGGACCTACCACATACTCGGGCCTATCGCGTACATGATCGGAACTATTATCGGCTTAGCTTGCCTCGCCGGCCTATGTACCGTCTGGACCGTATATTCCATCTGCTTGCGGGTATTGGCCTGGGCATGCTGCTGGCAACCCTATGGGCGTGGCTTGCGGGGATGATATTCTAATTACCAATAACCTTCCGCCCCCTGCGACCGGGGCGGATTCAGGAGGGGAGAATGAAAGAATTACACGGATCACTTGAATTGAAATTTCATGAGGTCCCAGACTCTATATTTAAGCTGATTGTGCTTATTGCTCCTAGAGGAGAGCAGGAATGTAACGGTACGCGTTGGTGTACCGTCAAGACAGTTGAGGGCGTTGAGATAACTTTTTTTAGGAAGTCAGAGTCAGGACAGAGTGAATAACCTTCCGCCCCCTGCGGCGTGGATGGACACACACTCCGTTGCTCTCTGGATGGGCAGAACGGTTGAGCTAGCGACAAGTTACCTATGCGGCCCACGTATGCTAGCGAGTAGCGTGGAAAAACTCCAGGGAAGCCGGAATCAAGCCCGGCCAGGGGGCGGATTCAAGGAGGGGAGAGGAGTGAACATTCAACTTTTATATGGATTTTTATTTTCAGCAAGCTTTATAGCTCTCGGAATATTTTTGGGCTGGTGTTTAAACTAATGGGAGGAAAAATGGAAAAGATATATTATCGATCCAAAGATTGTCCTAAAGGAACACCGTTTAAACTTGGATTTGCCCTATATCCCGGGGGTGATTGGATAGACATTGCTAATTATAATGGTTCGCCCTGGAGAACTCGTTATCGGCTTAGCGAACTGGAGATTCAAAAATGGCATTCTTCATAAGACATTCTTTGATTTGGATTGACCGGAAATTTCCCTTTGTGCATATCCGCAATGGGTACAGAGTTAAATAGCCTTCCGCCCCCTGTTTAGTGGCGCGAGGACTCTTGTATTGCTCAAGGGGTAAAGACGGTGATGCGCCGAAATGGGGAGAGACTTTGCCGGACTAATACCGGCCAGGGGGCGGAATACAGAACGGAGCGGACATGGGAATCTGTAATTATTGCAGGTTAATGGCAATCAAACGCCGAGCAAAGAAAGAAGGCAAGAAAGTAAAGGTTAAACGAGCAACCTACGTCAGTTTATCGAAAGGAGACCTGAAGGAATATGCTTGGCCGGGTGGGGTGGATGTGTTTGTCGATGGAGAGAAGGTTGCTTGGTTTATGGAATTGTCGGAACATTGTGATTGTTAGAACGGAGCGGGCGGGCATGGCGGGAACCATGCTGAATCAGGGCGTAAGCCCCGAGCGAGTCAAGGACCGGATTAAGGCATCCGTAATGCCCCTACTCTCCAACGCGGTCCCAAACCGGTATCAAATCCGGCCCTGCTCCACCCAAGGTTTTTGTAAGGAAAAATACCCACTTTTTCTTATTGGAAAGGAGGAAGAAATGTTTCTTAGGCAATCAGACATCATGGTGATTGTAGCAATTTTAACTTTTATTTTGGGATTAGTAACCGGGATTCAAATAAGGTGGGCAATTCCATGACCGACCAGGAAAAGGACAAGCTGGAAAGGAGGAAGGGATGAATGATCAATATGCTTGGGCGCATGGGTTTTGTTTCGGATACTTGGAAAAGGATGATACGTTTCAAATATTCACGGTTCTAACTTGCAGAAATTGTGGTGTGCAAATCGACGAGAAAGATGCAATCTATTATGATCATGCTCGTCAATTATGTGTTTACTGTGTGGGAGATAAACTGCGAAGAGAAAAGCAAATTTTAAACGAAAAGGAGTTTGAAGAATAACCGCCCTGCGGCGGTCGGGGGGAGGAGATGGCTGAGCATCATTGTGAAGAATATGATAAGTGGAATAAGTTTGAAAATGGCGTATATGGTTTGGCTTTTGCTCATGGAATGTATTATCCAGACGATTATCCCCGTTTTAAATTCTGCCCATTTTGTGGTGAGAAGATCGAAGTGATATTGAAAAAGAGCCGCAGCGGAGGTTAATCTGCGGGGGAGGAAAAAATGAGAAAAAGTAAATGGTATTGGTTAATTATTGGACGAGCACAACGTGGTTGGACTACAGAAATTCAGGGGGGCATCGAAGCACACACTCAAGCTACTTGGCGCGGAGACCAGATAGCCAATGGACACTCAAAGAGACTTTTGATCGCCATATTCAGGGCCTTTCTGGATTGGAATAAAAAGGTTAAAAATCTTCGGGCAATTCCAGGTCCCTTTAATAACTAGACACAACAGAGATTAATCTGCGGGGGAGGAACAGTATGAAATTGCCAGACTGGCTAAGGGAAGGATTGGAATTTCCCTCTGGATTTAATCTTTTGATTTTTATCGCCTTAATGTTTTTATTGGGCCTTAATATTATCCACTTTTGTGTGCTGATGGGCCTTATATAAATCAGCACTTAATATCTGCGGGGGAGGCAATATGGGCAAGTGCTTTGTGTTCGAGGAAACGGGAAAGATGATAAAACCCAGAAGCGGAATTGATGCACAATGGATTCTGGCAAATGGTAATCCATTGAAATCTGTTTGGCCTTTATCTAACAAACAATACTCCGAACTCAAGCTCACCGAATACCCCTCCAACCCCCTTAAGCCTATTCTTAAATTTTCCGATAGATGGAGGGCAATACAGGGTGATGGAGTAAACATTGCAAGAGATCATGAGGCATGGCAAGCCATTCAAAAATGTATGGCGATCATGGAGGGGAAATAAAATGGATAAGTTTTATCAAATGGTTGAATTGACAGAGGTTGTGAATGACGGCGAGTTTGAATATGACTCGGCAGTGCTTGGAACTTTTTCTTCCAATCCCCTTGAGCCTATTCGGGAGGTTTGGGAGAAATGGCATAAAGATTATAATGGCCTTATAACGGTTGATATCGGCTTACAAATGTTTGAAGAATTTAAGGATGCCGTGCAGAAATGCATGGCGATTGTGGAGGGGAAATGAAATTTGATACTTGGTTTGAGAAACAGTTTGGGAAAGAGCCAGATCGGAACATCCCTTTTTCAAAACTTTGGGATCGAGCCGACTCTTTGCGGCATGAATTACGGATAATCGAAGACCGTATCGCTAACAGAGAAAAATGGATTGCAGCAAGAAAGGTCGCTCTTTACACCTGGAATATAAAGGAGGAAGACAAGAAATGAAACCCCGTTGAGATCCGGGAACTGAACCGCAAATGACCCAGGCACAGAGGGTGAGATGAAAGGAGAGAATGATGAAAGGTGGAACGCACATTCGTTTGCCGGATGGCAGGGTGGGAACGATAACGTGGAATTATCTAAACGGCCATGGGGGCATATTCGGTATCCACGATTTCTCCAATGTTCCTCAGAATTTCGATGATGGTTGGCCCGAACCGGAATTTATGCTGAGAGAAAAGGAAGTACAGAAATATTTCAAGGCTGAATGTGTTGGCAGCGAATACGAAATAATCGAATAACTATGGCGCAGAGGGTGAGATGAGCCTAAGCCCCGTGTGCATAGCTGCACTCCTGGCCTCCCGTGACCTGCCCAACAGGTGCGGGTGCCCGAGATGCGCCGATGAACGGAAGCATGAGGAAGCCCTGGAATACTACCAGAAGAACCTCAACCCCAATGATGTGAGGATTGATGAGCCATTTCCAGAAAGAGAAAAATGATTAGAGTATTTCCGCGAAAGACCAAGTGGACTCCAGATGATGATTTGGCATTTATTGGTGATCCTCCATTATTCAGACCAGCAAATCAGCCTGTTTATATATCAGTTGTTTTTACGTGGGATAGAATAGAAGGCGAAAGACTTTTAAGGGCATGGAGTCAGTATTATTCAGATGTTTTATTAGGCGGACCTGCCTTCGATTCACTGGCACTTGAATTTGAACCAGGACAATTTATTAAACAGGGCGTAACCATTACAAGCCGGGGATGTATCAGAAGATGCCCCTGGTGTTTTGTTCCCCAAAGAGAAGGACAAATAAGAGAAATAAAAATTAAGGATGGATGGATTGTCCAAGATAATAATCTTTTGGCTTGTTCTATGGAGCACTTAGAGAAAGTTTTTGAAATGCTACCTGAGCAGAAGCGAGGAATTACTTTTAGTGGTGGGCTAGATTCTCGGTTGTTGAACAAACAAAAAGTGAAATTGTTTAAGAAGATCAAAATACATGAACTTTGGTTTGCTTGTGATACTGTCGATATGCTCAAACCTCTAATGAAAGCCAGGGAATTATTTGATTGGGTTCCACAAAATAAGATGCGTTGTTATGTGCTTTTGGGATTTGATTCTGAACCCATCCGTAATGCAGAGCAAAGACTTGAAACTGTTTACGATATGGGCTTTTTGCCATTTGCCCAACTGTATCAACCCGAACAAAGAAAAGTATATTCAAGAGATTGGTTAAGGCTTAATCGCAAGTGGTCAAGACCGGCAGCATACCGGAAGAACCTCAACCCCGGCCCCCGGGAGCATGACCCGTTCCCAACCGAAGGAGGAAACAAATGAAAAATGGATTGTTTGCTAAGTCTATTTGGCTTCCAGGTAATGAAGGAAGGGCAGATGGCGTAATAGCAAAAAACGGGTTGATCCTTGAAACATTAAATGAGTTTCATGGGGAATATGATATTGACTGGATAATACAAAAAGAAAATGGTGTAGAAGTTGCAAGGCATAACACGAAATATATTGAAACTATAATATGGGAGGAGCATGACCCGTTCCCGGAAAAGGCGCAAAAATGAAGCTCGATTTAAGAATCCGCTGTAAACGATGCCATAAAATCCCGAGGGGTAAATTGAATCTTGCGCATTACGAAAGGTATAAACCTTTTTGCAGCTTTCATTGTCAGGAATGGTATTCACTTGAAAGGGCGATGGAATATTTGAGGTTAAGATATGACCCGTTCCCGGAAAGGGAGGAATGATGAGAGTTAAGGCGTGGGTTTTAACAGATGAAATCAGAATTCCCGAAATAGGGGAATGGTATCTATGGGCCAACAATACAATTACCAAAAGGATGCCGGAAGAGACAAAGTTTCGTGGCCCCGCGGTGCGGATTGTTAAGGCTTATGAGCAATTCCCCGAGAAAACCGGAAGGAGGGATGATGGCAGAAACTACTCTTTGGAATAATATTAAAGGGCGAGTCCAATATCTTAAAAAACATACCGTATTAATGGGTGAAGGGGCAGAATGGGCCTTAGCTATCTGTGAGGAATTGGAACGACTGGATCATAGAATTGAGAAACTAGAGAGAAGATTGATCCCGGAGAAAACGGGAAGGGTAGATGAAGAAATATAGATTGCTTGACCTGTTTTGTGGTGCTGGTGGTGCAGCTATGGGCTATCACCGTGCAGGGTTTGAGGTTGTGGGCGTGGATATTAAGCCTCAGCCTCATTATCCTTTTGAGTTTCACCACGGCGATGCGCTTACCTTTCCGCTTGATGGGTACGATGCAATCCATGCTAGTCCGCCATGCCAAGGTTATGCCAATGTGACCCTGTGGCGTGGAAACCACGATAATCATCAGAGGTTGATAGGAAAAGTCAGATCATTACTTGTTTCTTGGAACGGTCCATATATTATTGAAAATGTCAGAACTAAAGAATTGCAAACAAACTTTGTACTTTGCGGAACAATGTTCGGATTATCGATAAGAAGACATCGCTATTTTGAAATAAACTGGGATGGTTTGATTTTAACCAATGCTTGCAATCATAAGGATGAAAGACCATTTGAACATAAGCAAGAAAGGGCATATATACAGGCAATGGGAATCGACTGGATGACAAATCATGAAGGCAGGGAAGCCATCCCCCCCGCCTACACCGAATGGATAGGAAAACATTTGATTAAGTATTTGGAAAACCGGAAGGGGTGAACGATGAAAATTAGATATAAAGTCGTAGATGGAAAAAAAATTTATTGCTGTTTTGAATGCAAATATTGTGGAAATCCAGATGATGGAGTTCATCCTTATTGCAAAAAGGCTAAAAGGGCTCAAGCACACGATGACTTAAAATGTCCCCCCGATTGGTGTCCATTTAGCAAAGAGAAAAAAGCAAGGAAGAGGTGAGAATGGTTAAGTGTTGTCCCCGTTGTGGGTCCATGATGTACTGGGAGGACGGTATACTCTGCGGGGAGCGGCTTAGCGATCTTGCCTGTCCGAAGTGTGGGGAGCGGCTTGATCCGCTGATTCTGAAGAACCGCGGCATTAAACGAAGAAGGCGAAGGAGGAAGGTTGAAAACGCAACAAGAAAAGGAGAAGCAAATGAAAGAGAAAACTCTATGGGTTCGCTTTGATTGGGCCATTGAGCCAGAAGTAAGACATCAGGTGGAGGCTATTTTAACAAAAAATAATTATATCATACATGGGGGAGGAACAAACTTGGTAGATAAAACGGCAGATATTTCTTTACATAAGTCCTGTAATTGCGGGCCAGGAGACGGGTGTAACTTTTGCGGAGGACTGGAGGAAGGTTGAAGAAGATAAACAAAAAGGATTACAAAAAGAAATGGAACGAACAGAATAAGTGGAGATTCAGAGAGATCTATAATCCTAAACGTAAAGATTATTTAAAGAAATGGGCAATGAACCATCCTCTACAAAAGCAAAGGAATGATGATAAGTACAGTTGGAATAGAAAAATTAAAATTTTAAGGGAGGTTGCTGGGAACAAAGAAATTAAATGTGTGTGTTGTGGGATTAAAGATCCACGGGTATTACAGGTTCATCATGCTTCTGGTGATGGAGAAAGAGATCCCAAGTTTTACCACAATACCTACAAATTAATAAGATTAAATAATTTTAAGGACAAACAGCCGAATATGAACCTAGAAATACGATGTGCAAATTGCAATATACTTGCCGAATATGAAGCAAAAAGACGGTATCCATGGTTGATTGGATTTGATGATAATTTTAATCCGATTTGGAAGGAGATAAATGAGGATAAAATTGCCCAATGAAAGCAAAATCGGTACCATTCCAAAATTTGAATTTAGTTTCCCAAATGGCTTTATTTTAATAATTGATACTCGTGAGAATGATAATCTATTTAAACGACCGCCTAAGGGTCTTACGGTTGTTAGGGATACTCTGGACGCTGGTGATTATAGTGTCCGGGGATTTGAGCGAAGCATTGTTGTGGAACGTAAATCTCTGCCTGATTTCCTGGGTAGTATTGGGCATGATCGAGAACGCTTTAAGAAGGAGCTTGACAAGCTAAGGGACTATGAACGCAAGTGGGTATTCTTAGAGGCTGCCCATGAAGAGTGCCTGTCGTATAACCAGTACTCCCAGATGCACCCTAACGCTGTCAGGCAAACCATAGCCTCCATAGAGATACGCTATGGGGTACCGTTCTACTTCCAAGCATCGAGGCATAGTATGGAACGCTACTTATTGGATTTGTTCACCAAGTTCTACAGAGTTAAGAGGGGAGAATAATGAATAAGGACGAGCTTATTTTAAAGTCATTAAAATCAATATTAAGTTTGCTGGTGATTAACCACATGAAACTATTTGGTATTCCCGACGGTTATACTACGGGAAACTTAAGTCAGGCCAATGAAATTATTTCAGATATTGATAGATACCTTGCGCCATATACGGTTATTGTTAAAGAGAGGGGAGAATGACAATAGATGAGGTTAAGAATGTTTTTCACAAATACCTATTTTTGCCCAACGATTCCATCAT
>Ga0180008_1000220_pt1 | contig 56699 bp, 46 predicted proteins | sample MM_PW_MetaG_FD_121121 | JGI IMG/M metagenome (GOLD analysis project Ga0180008, IMG submission 121121) | Groundwater microbial communities from the Aspo Hard Rock Laboratory (HRL) deep subsurface site, Sweden - MM_PW_MetaG | ecosystem: Environmental > Aquatic > Deep subsurface > Groundwater... | reverse complement strand
TTCCTTTGGTTTTCTAAAAATGAACATGCGGTTCATTCTCCTTTTGTATTTAACCTCATTACCAAATGTTTTTACGACAAGAAAAATAAACCCCAATATTCAATTCTAGAAAAGTATAGGCAATCACTTTTGGCTAATTCAAATTCGATTGCCGTAACAGATTTTGGCGTAGGATCTAAAGTTTTTAAGTCGAATGTAAGATCTATTGCACAAATCGTAAAAACTGCGGGAATAAGCACAAAACATTCCCAACTACTTTTAAGAATTTCAAATTATTTTAAGCCCAAATCGATTTTAGAGATCGGAACTTCATTAGGACTAGCAACTGCGGCACTCGCATTAGGAAACGATAAAACTGCAATTATTACTTTAGAAGGCTGCCGAGAAACAGCTAATATTGCCCAGAAGCAATTTAATGAATTTAAATTAGAAGGTATTAATTCCGTACGATCAGAATTCGACTCCTATTTGGCTACCATTCCTTCCACCGAAGTTAAATTTGACATGATTTATTTTGATGGAAATCATTCTAAAAAAGCCACTATAGCTTATTTTGAAAAATTATTACCAACCATTACAAATGATAGTGTGTGGATTTTTGATGACATTCATTGGTCCCCTGACATGGAAGAAGCTTGGAACATCATTAAAGAGCATTCTTTGGTCACAGTTACCATTGATGTTTTCCAGTGGGGAATTGTTTTCTTTAGAAGAGAACAACCGAAAGAACATTTTATAATTCGATTATAACGATATACTAAAAAACAAAACGATGGATATTGAACAAATATTTAAAAACAATAGTTCTTGGATTGAAAAAAAATTGGTTGATAAACCTAATTATTTTGATGATTTAAGTAAAGGACAATCTCCAGAATTCTTATATATTGGTTGCTCAGATAGCAGAGTTTCTGCTGAGGAACTTATGGGCTTGCAACCAGGAGCTGTTTTTGTACATCGAAATATTGCTAACATGGTTCCAAATACTGATTTGAATTCCATGTCGGTTATTAATTATGCCGTAACCGCATTAAAGGTGAATCACATCGTAGTGTGTGGTCATTATGAATGTGGTGGAGTTCTAGCAGCAATGCAACAAACTGATCTAGGAATACTAAATCCGTGGTTGCGAAACATTCGAGATGTTTACCGCATTCACAGGGAAGAACTAGATGCTATTGTAGATGAAAAAATGAAATACAAAAGATTAGTTGAACTTAATGTACAGGAGCAGTGCATTAACGTAATTAAAACTGCCGAAGTCCAACAAGCCTATAATGAACGTAACTTAAAAGTTTATGGATGGGTTTTTGACATTCACTCTGGAAAATTGATAGATCTTGATATAGATTTTGATGAAATATTAAAAGACATCAGAAAAATATATAAAATAACAACCTAACATTATTGCTAGGTAATCTTGATTTTACAACAAAAAAATGACAGCCATTGCTGACTGTCATTTTAACCAATATAACCAATTTATTATTGTTTAGCTTTTTCCATTTCTTCTGTCTTAGCACCCATTCTGTTCAATGTGTACATAGGACCAAATTTCAATTTCAAGCTAGCGATTTTTCTGTTATCATCAGATGACAAACCTTCTTTCTCAACTGTATTTTTCCTACTATCTAACGCTTCATACATTAGTTTAATTTCATCCCAGTCCTCACGTGAATAAGTATCTTTATTTGCTTGAACTGTATTTACGAATTGGTCATATACTCCTAAGATATTAGAGGCATTTACCCAAGCAAAGTTCATATCCTCTCCTATTTTACCTTCTCCAAACAATGAATTACGTATTAATTGTTTACCGCTTGGCATTTCAGCAGCAATTTCAGCTTGAATAGCATCTTTTAATGATTGGTACTTTACTTTGCTGGCTTCGATTTTCTCTGCCATTTCTTTATTTCCTTCAAGATCTGTAAGTGCCGTTTCAGCTTGATTCATCTTTACAGTATAATTAGCCTCGATAGCTTCCCAATTTGTTTTGGCTTCATCCTGAGTTACATTTCCTATAGAGTCTACGTAAACTACGTAACTATCAACTGTTTTTTCTGCTTCTTTTTGTTTTTCATTTTTACATGATGTAAAACCTAGAGCAATTACTGTAAGTCCTAGAATTAAGTTGCTACTTTTCATAATTTATTTTTTTAATTGTTAGTATGAAGCAAATGTAAACACAATTACAATATGTTCAATACAAACATTATAATCTTGTAATTAATTAATAAAATTATGATAATTTTGATAAAATATTAAAATTATATAACATTAGCAGGTAATAATATAAAACTATAATCTAAAATTTAATTAAGAGAAGTTGCTATCTTCACAGCTAATTTAATGCATTGTTACAAATGGTACTATTATACTATATTATCTATATAAGTGCGGCCTATCAAATACATTATGAAAGAAATATTTTATCTATTTAAAATGATAAGCGTGTAACAAAAATGCATTTAATACAACTTATACAAAGAGGCAAAGAGTTTCGTACTTTTAAGGTCTGCATTAATAAATCATCAACTATAGCTTTAAATGGAAAACCCATTAATTAAAATATCCGATATAAAAAGAAATTTTGTTCTAGGAGAAGAAATTGTTTATGTCTTAAAAGGAATCGATTTAGAGATTAATAAAGGAGAATATGTCGCGTTAATGGGACCTTCGGGTTCTGGAAAATCTACTTTGATGAATCTCCTTGGGTGCTTGGATACTCCCACTTCTGGTAGCTACATTCTGAATGGAAAAGATGTTAGTAAAATGAAAGACGATGAGCTTGCTGAAATCCGCAATAAGGAAATTGGCTTTGTATTTCAAACATTTAATTTATTACCAAGAACAACTGCTTTAGACAATGTGGCTCTACCAATGATCTATGCCGGTTATTCAAAATCAGAACGTAAAGCACGAGCCGAAGAAGTTTTGACTCAAGTTGGCCTCTCAGATCGCATGGACCACCACTCTAACCAACTATCAGGAGGACAAAGACAACGTGTTGCGGTAGCACGCGCTTTAGTAAACAAACCTTCTATTATCCTTGCAGATGAGCCTACAGGAAACTTAGACAGTAAAACATCTGTAGAAATCATGAAACTTTTTAATGAAATACATGCTAATGGCAATACTGTTATATTAGTTACGCACGAAGAAGAAATTGCTGAGTATGCTCACCGTATTATTAGACTACGAGATGGAGTTGTGGAAAGTGATACTCGTAAGGAAAAATAATTAGCAAATATAGTACATGAAAATTGCAATACTAACTTGTAATCAATTACCTGAGCTAACCCCTCAGGACCAACCTTTGATATTAGAGCTCGCTAAGCATTCTATTCTAGCTATTCCAGTAATTTGGGATAATCCAAATGTTAATTGGTCTGATTTTGATTACTTAGTTTTTAGAAATACTTGGGACTATTTTGAAAAAGAAGTCCAGTTTAATACCTGGCTTACTAAGATTGAAAAATTAGGAATCAAAACCCTAAACTCAATTGCTATTATAAAAGAAAACAAGCATAAGTTTTATTTGCGAGAAATGGAACAACAAGGAGTTCAAATACTGCCAACCATTTTTATTAATAAAACATCAAATTTGAGTTTAAAAACTTTAATCCCTTCCACTTGGAAAAAAGCAGTTATAAAACCCGCTTTTTCGGCTGGATCATACCAAACTGAAGTTTTTGACATAACCGATAGCGAAATTATTAGTCTTCAATATAAAGTGATAGCAGCTGAAAAAGAATTGCTTTTACAGGAATTCATCCCTGAAATTCTATCTTTAGGAGAAACATCATTTATCTTTTTTAATAAAAAATTCTCTCATGCTGTAAATAAAAAACCTGTAGAAGGAGACTTTAGAATCCAGGTACAGTTTGGCGGGAAATATACTTTAGTTGAACCTAACAGCAATTTAATCACTCAGGCGCAAAAAATAGTGAATCGTTTTGCAGATGATTTATTGTATGCCAGAGTAGACGGTATTATAATCGATAATCAATTGCATTTGATGGAAGTCGAGTGCATAGAACCTGACCTATATCTTAATTTGAGTGATGGTGCTACTGAAAGATTTACACAAGCAATTATTAATTCAATACAGCCATAACCAATTAGAAAGAAAACTAAAACAATTTTATTAACAAACAAAAAAACAATGAAAAAATCAATTTTAATTTTGATTGCTCTGTTTGTCAGTGTTATTTCACAAGGACAAACTCCATTTGAATGGAAAAAGCAAACTAGTAATGGTTACGAATACAAATACGTATCAAACGATCCGGCTAAGGCCCGTTTTTATACGTTGAAAAATGGTTTAACCGTTATTCTAAGTCCCACAAACAAGGATCCAAGAATTCAGGCATACGTAGCCGTAAAAGCAGGCAGCAAAACAGATCCAGCAACAAATACTGGATTAGCACATTATCTCGAGCACATGCTTTTTAAGGGTACTGATAAATATGGAACACAAGACTGGGCTAAGGAGAAAGTCGAGTTAGACAAAATTGGTGATTTGTATGAGCAATACAACAAAAGCAAAGACGAAACAAAAAGAAAAAAAATATACAAAGCAATCGATTCTATTTCTGGTGTAGCTAGTAAATATTCTATCGCTAATGAATATGACAAAATGATGAGTGCAATGGGAGCGCAAGGAACCAATGCCTTTACCTCTTTTGAGCAAACCGTTTACACAGATGATGTTCCTAGCAGCTCATTGGATAAATATTTAGCCGTACAATCAGAACGTTTTAGAAATCCTATTTTTAGAATTTTTCACACAGAATTAGAGGCTGTCTACGAAGAAAAAAACAGATCATTAGATAGTGATGGTAGTAAAGTATTCGAAGAGTTATTTGCTAGTTTGTTCAAGAAACATAACTATGGTCTTCAAACTACTATTGGTACAGTTGAGCATCTAAAAAATCCCTCATTAGTTGAAATTAGAAATTATTTTAACAAATATTATGTTCCCAATAACATGGGAATTATTTTGTCTGGTGACTTTAATGCTGATGAAGTAATTGCTAAAATTGACAAGTCATTTGGTCAAATGCAAACGAAACCATTCCAGAAATATACATTCGAAAATGAAGCCCCTATAACAGCTCCGATTATTAAAGAAATTGTTGGACCAGATGCTGAAAATTTAACTATCGGATTTAGATTGCCTGGTAATAAAGACAAAGATGTGCTGTTAGCGGATCTCGTTGGCAAAATTTTGACTAACGGAAAAGCAGGTTTAATGGATCTAAACTTAGTTAAGAAACAGAGATTACTTAACGCAAGTGCTTTTACCTATACTTTGATCGATCACGGAATTTTATATCTGTCAGCGGCTCCCACTAATGGACAATCGCTTGACGAAGTAAAAAGCTTAGTGCTAAACGAAATTGAAAATCTTAAAAAAGGAAATTTTGATGACCAATTGATCACATCAATCATTAACAATATTAAAAAAGATAAAATTTACGAAACTGAAAAATATTCAGATAGAGCAAGCACGCTAATGGATGCTTTTACTTCAGAATTAGATTGGAAAGATCAGGTAGCTTACGTAGACAATTTATCTAAAATTAAAAAAGAAGATATTGTTGCTTTTGCAAACAAGTATTTAAAAGATAATTACGCGGCTATTTACAAGAGAAAAGGAGAAAAAACAGCTTCGGAAAATATTGAAAAACCACAAATTACACCAGTTGCAACAAATGCGGATAAACAATCTCCTTTTGTAACAGGAATCGATGCAATGCCAAGCAATGCGAGTAAACCTGTTTTTATTGATTACAACAAGGACATTCAAAAATCAAATATTGGACCTGCAACAGTTTTATATGTACCAAACACTGACAATCAAATTTTCCGTTTAAAATACAGATATAAAATAGGAACTCTAAATGATTTAAAGCAATCATTGGCTACGCAATACATCCGTTTTTTAGGGACAGATAAAAAATCATCTGAAGAAATTGCAAAAGCATTTTACACTATTGCGTGTAGTTTTAATGTGAGTACAGGTGAAGAATATACCACTGTCTCAATCGAAGGTTTACAAGAAAACTTTGGTAAAGCAGTACAACTCTACGAGGAAGTCATCAACAACGTACAACCAGATGAAGCTGCGTTAAAAGCGCTTTTAGCTAGAATTACAAAATCAAGAACTGATGCTAAAGCCAATAAAAATGCTATTTTACAAGGATTGACAAGCTACGCTATGTATGGACCAAAAAACAAATTTAACAATAGCTTTTCTAACGAGGATTTAGCCACTATAACATCTGCTGAATTAATCCAAAAAATTAAAGGTATTAACAATTACGAACAAACTGTAATTTACTATGGCCCTAAAGATCTTAAGTCATTAGTTACTGAATTACAAAAAACACACGCTATTCCTGCTAAATTTGCTGTAGCTTCTGCTCCAAAAGAATTCAAACAAGCGGAACAAACTAAAAATCAAGTTCTTTTTGCTGATTACGACATGGTACAAGCAGAAACAAGATGGATCAGGAACACGGATAAGTACGACGCAAAACAAAACACAGTCGTTAATGTTTTCAATAATTACTTTGGTGGAGGAATGGGGTCAATCGTATTCCAAACAATTAGAGAAAGTAAAGCACTAGCATATAGTACTTTTGGCTATTATATTGCACCACAAAAGAAAACTGACTCTTACTACTACATGGGATATGTAGGAAGTCAAGCCGATAAATTCAAAGATGCTGCTTCTAGCATGAACGAATTATTAACTACGATGCCAGAATTAACGAACAATCTAGCATTAGCTAAAACACAAGTGAAGAAAGATATTGAAACGGAAAGAATCACACAAGACAATATCATCTATAATTATTTAGCAGCGAAAGAACTTGGTTTAACAGAGGACATTCGAAAAGAAAGCTATAACACTGTCAACAATATCACTATGAATGACATCGTTACTTTTCAGAGTAAAAATATCTCTAAAAAACCATTTACTTATGCAATTGTAGCTTCAGAAAAAAATATTCCTATAGAAGAAATGCAGAAGTTAGGAGAAGTTAAAAAACTATCGTTAGAAGAAATCTTTGGCTACTAAATATAATAGACTTAGATAGGAAAAGCCATTCGAAAGAGTGGCTTTTCTTGCTTAAAGGCTGATATAGATTAAAATCCTTTTTTTCTTTCCGTATACTTACTTTATCTTTGAGGCAATCAATGAGAAACGCATTTACAGCTTTTAACCCTAAAGGTACTAAACAGAAAACGCGGCATTGAACATTATATAAATTAAGGAGCACCATAAACAAGCTAATTGGCTTAAACATAAGTAAAACCTAGTTTGTAAACGACTAGATAATCATAAGAATTCAAATGAAAGTATATACTAAAACAGGAGACAAAGGAACAACCTCGCTTTTTGGAGGAACCAGAGTCCCTAAAGATCATATTCGAATAGAGAGCTACGGAACCGTTGACGAATTAAACTCCTACATAGGATTAGTTCGTGATCAAGAAATGAATGTGCACTATAAAGATATTTTAGCTGAAATCCAAGATCGACTTTTTACTATTGGCGCCATTTTAGCGACACCACAAGAAAAAGAAGTATTGAAAAATGGAGAACTTAGACTGCAAAAATTAGGCATTTTAGATTCAGATGTTGAGCTTCTTGAAAACGAAATCGACAAGATGGAAGCTGATTTGCCACCTATGACTCATTTTGTATTACCAGGAGGCCACACAACCGTGTCACATTGTCATATAGCACGCTGCGTATGCCGTCGTGCAGAGCGTTTAGCAGTTCATTTAAACCACAATGAACCTATTGCTGAGATAGCAATTACCTACCTAAACCGACTTTCTGACTATCTTTTTGTATTGGCACGAAAGTTGTCTTTTGACCTTAAAGCAGAGGAAGTAAAATGGATTCCAAGAAAATAAAACTGTAATTTTAGATTACGCTTTAATCCATTGATTGATGACTCTTTAAAAATGTTTTACATCATTTTTAGGAGTTAAAAATTGTTTATTGCAACTCGCAACTAAATATCAAACACAACGTTCTTAACTTTTTTTGAAAATAAATGATTTTTTACTTGTCTTTTTCAGTAAAAAATTTATTTTTGCACAAAACTAAATCGACAAAAGATGTATTGGACATTAGAATTAGCATCCTACCTAAGTGATGCACCGTGGCCTGCTAACAAAGACGAACTTATTGATTACGCTATACGTGCAGGAGCTCCACTAGAAGTAGTAGAGAACTTACAATCTATTGAAGATGAAGGCGAGATATACGAATCAATGGAAGAGATTTGGCCAGATTACCCTACAGACGAAGATTATCTTTGGAATGAGGATGAGTATTAAAAAAAACAACCCAGAAAAAGTCTCAAAAGAGGCTTTTTTTTTGGTTAAATTTACAGCGAGATACACTAATTAGAAATATATAATATTATGAGTTTCATAAATAGCATTATTAAAGCCTTTGTGGGAGACAAATCCCAAAAAGACGTAAAGGCTTTACAACCCTACTTAAACAAAATTAAAACTTTTGAAAATACCCTAATAGCGTTATCGCATGATGAGTTAAGAGGAAGAACTGTTTTCTTTAAAGAAACAATCAAAACTGCTAGAGCAGGTGTTGATGCTAAAATTGCAGCTCTGAAAAAAGAAGTAGAAGGAATCGAAGACATTGACAAAAGAGAAGATCTTTACAGTGAAATTGATGCTCTAGAGAAAGAGGCTTACACGGTATCTGAAAAAACCTTAATGGATATTCTTCCTGAGGCTTTTGCAGTTGTAAAAGAAACAGCAAGACGTTTTAAAGACAATGCAGAAATCACTGTTACAGCTACTGCTGCTGATCGTGAATTCTCATCGACAAAACCGTATGTTACACTAGTGGCTGATACAGCAACTTGGCATAACAAATGGAATGCTGCTGGTAAAGAAATTACTTGGGACATGATTCATTATGATGTTCAATTAATTGGTGGTATGGTACTGCATGAAGGTAAGGTAGCTGAGATGCAAACGGGTGAGGGTAAAACATTGGTAGCAACATTACCTCTATATCTAAATGCGTTAACAGGTAATGGTGTGCATTTAGTTACTGTGAATGATTACTTGGCCAAACGTGATAGTACATGGAAAGCCCCTTTATTTGAATTTCATGGTTTAACTGTTGATTGTATTGATAATCACCAACCGAACTCTGAAGGTAGAAAAAAAGCATACGATGCTGATATCACTTATGGTACCAACAATGAATTTGGCTTTGATTACCTAAGAGATAATATGGCACACTCACCGGCTGATTTAGTGCAAAGAAAACACAACTTCGCTATTGTCGATGAGGTGGATTCTGTTTTGATTGATGATGCTAGAACACCATTAATCATCTCTGGTCCAGTACCTCAAGGAGATCGTCATGAGTTCAACGAGTTGAAACCAAAAATCGAAAATCTAGTAAGTTTACAACGTCAGCTAGCAACTGGTTTTTTAACTGAAGCTAAAAAGTTAATCAAAGAAGGAAATACAAAAGAAGGTGGTTTCCAATTGTTAAGAGCTTATAGAGCATTGCCTAAAAACAAAGCTTTAATTAAGTTTTTAAGTGAAGAGGGAATCAAACAATTGCTTCAAAAAACAGAGAATCAATACATGCAGGACAACAACCGTGAAATGCATAAAATTGATGAAGCGTTGTATTTTGTAATTGAAGAAAAAAACAATCAAGTAGAATTGACTGATAATGGTATCAAATTCCTATCAGGAGATACTGATGCTGACTTTTTCGTTCTACCAGATATTGGTACCGAAATTGCTAACATCGAAAAGAAAAAATTAGACAAAGACGCTGAAGCGGAAGAAAAAGAAGTTCTATTCCAAGATTTCAGTATCAAAAGTGAGCGTATCCACACTTTAACACAGTTGTTAAAAGCATACTCTTTATTTGAAAAAGATGTAGAATACGTGATCATGGACAACAAAATTATGATTGTCGATGAGCAAACAGGTCGTATTATGGACGGTCGTCGTTATTCTGACGGACTACACCAAGCGATTGAAGCCAAAGAGAATGTAAAAATCGAAGCGGCTACTCAAACTTTTGCAACGGTAACTTTGCAAAACTATTTCAGAATGTACAACAAATTAGGGGGTATGACTGGAACAGCGGTTACTGAGGCTGGAGAGCTTTGGGAAATATATAAATTGGATGTGGTAGAGATTCCAACCAACAGACCAATGGCACGTCAAGACAAAGAAGATTTCATCTACAAAACAACACGTGAAAAATTTAACGCGGTAATTGAAGATGTAACCGAATTATCAAAAGCAGGTCGCCCGGTACTTATTGGTACTACCTCTGTTGAAATCTCTGAATTGTTAAGCCGTATGCTTAAAATGAGAGGGGTTACTCATAACGTGTTGAATGCCAAAATGCACAAGCAAGAGGCACAAATCGTTGAGGATGCAGGTAAACCAGGAGTAGTTACTATTGCAACCAACATGGCAGGTCGTGGAACGGATATCAAATTATCTGCTGAAGTAAAAGCAGCAGGTGGATTAGCCATCGTAGGTACAGAACGTCACGATTCACGTCGTGTTGACCGCCAGTTACGTGGTCGTGCAGGACGTCAAGGAGATGTGGGAAGTTCACAATTCTACGTTTCGCTAGAAGACAACTTAATGCGTTTGTTTGGTTCTGAAAGAGTTGCTAAAGTAATGGACAGAATGGGACTAGAAGAAGGAGAAGTAATCCAACATTCTATGATGACGAAGTCTATCGAGCGTGCTCAGAAAAAAGTAGAAGAAAATAACTTTGGTGTCCGTAAACGTTTATTAGAGTATGATGATGTTATGAATGCACAACGTGAAGTCGTATACAAACGTCGTCGTCATGCCTTGTTTGGAGAGCGTTTAAAATTAGATATCGCAAACATGTTATATGACACTTGCGAACTAATCGTTCAAAATACAAAAGCAACAAATGATTTCAAATCATTCGAATTTGATTTGATTCGTTATTTCTCAATCACCTCTCCTGTAAGCGAAAGCGATTTTGCGAAAACGACAGAAATGGAGTTGACGGGGAAAGTGTACAAAGAAGCATTAAAATATTACAACGAAAAATGTGATCGTAGCGCTAGAGAAGCCTTCCCTATCGTTAAAAACATTTTCGAAGACAAAGACAATCAGTTTGAGCGTATCGTCGTTCCTTTTACAGATGGTGTTAAATCATTAAATGTAGTTACTGATCTAAAGCGCGCATACGAGACAGAAGGAAAGCAATTAATCGCTGATTTTGAAAAAAACATCACATTATCTATTGTTGACGAAGCTTGGAAAAAACACTTACGTAAAATGGACGAATTGAAACAATCAGTTCAATTGGCTGTTCACGAACAAAAAGATCCATTGCTTATTTACAAATTTGAAGCTTTCAACTTATTCAATGGTATGCTTAATGGTATCAATAAGGAAGTTATATCATTCTTGTTCAAAGGTGATTTGCCACAGCAGTCGGCTCCAGAAATTCAGGAAGCAAGAGAGGTAAGTCGTCCAAAAGAAAATTTGCAATTAAGTAAAGACGAAATTCCAAACAGCGAGAACATGAATCGTGAAGCAGGAGAAACGCAACCACGTCAAGTAACAGAAACTATTGTTCGAGACATGCCAAAAATCAATCGCAACGATACTGTAACTCTTAAAGAAATAGCAACTGGTAAAACAGAAACTATGAAATATAAAAAAGCAGAGGCTTTATTAACAACTGGAGCTTGGGTTATTGTAAACGAATAATAATTCTTTATCTAGCTAAATAACAGTCCCCAATTACGAAAGTAGTTGGGGATTTTTTTTACTTCTAGCCAATCCTGCTATTCGCTACAAGCTATCAGCTTTACAGCTCTTTTTCAAAGCGCTGGCAGGAGCTTCCGCTGGTCGCTCTGTCACCACTAGAAAAAAGTAGCTTTCAATCTGCATAGGCTTTCCACTACTATCAGGGCTAACCATCAAAATATAAAATTATTCGCCTCAATAAAAGCGCTTAGCATCAAATAACGTAACGCTAACAAACCAGACCTAAAATCCTTTGCTATTGCTAAACAACCTATAAAGTAGTATCGCCTAACTGCTAAAAAAATCATAATTACACAAAATCAGACACTTACCTCTACCCCTATTTCATCAATTTTCGTTACTTTTGATAGGAGGGCCAAATATCAGACATATATTTAAACTATGGATTAAAAAACTCTTATAGTTTTTTACTATCGCTTAATAAAATATCAAGATTACTACTTACCCAATCAAAGACACTAATAGTGTAGATTTGTTAAAAGAAAAAGATAACCAACTCATAAAATTTTAAATATGGAAAATAACACAAACAACGAGCAAGGTAAATGTCCGGTAAACCACGGACAAGCTCCTGCACCTGACGGAACAACAATAGTAGAAGGCAATCATTCTCATTCTGCATCAGCAGGTAAGTGTCCTGTAATGCACGGTTCAAATACAGGAAATCAAGCAGCAGTTACAAGTTGGTGGCCTAATGCACTTAATTTGGATATTTTACACCAAAATGACACGAAACTTAATCCGCTAGGAAAAGACTTTAATTATCACGAAGAGCTAAAGAAATTAGACATTGATGCCTTAAAAAAAGATGTTCATGCTTTAATGACAGATAGCCAAGATTGGTGGCCTGCAGATTGGGGACATTACGGAGGATTGATGATTCGTCTTAGTTGGCACGTTGCTGGGTCATACCGAACTTTTGATGGTCGTGGTGGAGGTGGAACTGGAAACCAACGTTTTGCCCCATTGAACTCTTGGCCAGACAACGCTAGTTTAGACAAAGCCAGAAGACTTTTATGGCCTATCAAGAAAAAATACGGAAACAAACTTAGCTGGGCTGATTTAATGGTTCTAGCTGGTACTATCGCCTACGAGAGCATGGGTTTAAAAACCTTTGGGTTCGCATTCGGACGTCCAGATATTTGGAGCCCAGAAATCGATATTTATTGGGGATCTGAAACAGAATGGTTAGCTCCAAGTGAGCAACGTTATACTGACTTAGAAGACCCATCTACAATGGAAAAACCATTAGCTTCTGTGCATATGGGTTTAATTTATGTAAACCCAGAAGGAGTAAACGGTCAACCAAACCCACTAAAAACAGCTGCCCACATACGTGAAACTTTTCTTAGAATGGCAATGAATGATGAGGAAACTGCTGCATTAACAGCGGGAGGTCACACCGTTGGTAAAGCACACGGTAATGGTGATGCAAGCATTTTAGGAGAATCACCAGAAGGCGGACCAATAGAAGAGCAAGGTTTTGGATGGAGCAACCCTACAAGGACAGGAAAAGGCCGAGATGCCGTAACCAGCGGAATAGAAGGCGCTTGGACAACTAACCCTACAAAATGGGATGGTGGTTATTTCGAAATGTTATTCAACCATGAATGGGAACTAGTAAAAAGCCCAGCAGGCGCTTGGCAATACGAACCCGTAAGTATCAAGGACGAAGATAAACCAGTAGATGTGGAGGATCCAAGTATTCGTTTGAACCCAATGATGACAGATGCCGATATGGCTATGAAAGTAGACCCAATCTACAGAGAAATTTCATTGAAATTCATGAACGATCAGGAGTATTTCTCTGATGTATTTGCACGTGCTTGGTTTAAATTAACACACAGAGACATGGGACCAAAAGCAAGATATTTTGGAACTGATGTACCACAAGAAGATTTAATCTGGCAAGACCCAATTCCTGCAGGAAATAAAAATTATGACGTAGACGGTTTAAAAAATAAAATCGCTGCATCTGGATTATCTATGCAAGACATGATCAATACAGCTTGGGATAGTGCACGTACGTACCGTGGATCAGATATGCGTGGTGGAGCGAATGGTGCGCGTATTCGTTTAGCACCTCAAAAAGACTGGGAAGGAAATGAACCACAACGTTTAGCTTATGTATTATCTGTTCTTGAGCCTATCGCTGCTGAATTTGGCGCTAGTGTTGCTGATACGATTGTATTAGCTGGTAACCTAGGTGTAGAACAAGCAGCAAAAGCAGCTGGATTTCCAACTACTGTTCCATTTACAGCTGGACGTGGAGACGCCACTGCTGAAATGACCGACGCAGAGTCATTTGATCCACTGGAGCCAATATCAGATGGATACCGTAATTATAATCAAAAAGATTACACTATAAGCCCTGAAGAAATGATGTTAGATCGTTCCCAACTTATGGGATTAACAGCGCCAGAAATGACGGTTCTTGTAGGAGGGATGAGAGTTCTTGGAACTAACTATGGTAACACTAAACATGGTGTTTTCACCAACACAATAGGTGCGTTAACTACTGATTTCTTTGTGAACTTAACTGATATGGGGAATAGCTGGAAACCAACAACAGAAGGCTTGTATGATATTTGTGATCGTAGAACTGGAGTTGTTAAATGGACTGCTACACGCATGGATTTAGTATTTGGTTCTAACTCTATCTTGCGTTCTTATGCTGAAGTATATGCTCAAGACGACAGTAAAGAAAAATTTGTTAATGATTTTGTTACAGCTTGGACTAAGGTTATGAATGCGGATCGCTTTGATGTAAAATAAATCAAAAAGCCTACTTAATCTAAGGCGACTATAATGACAAAATCCCCAACTACAATTGTAATTGGGGATTTTTTATGTTGACTTGATTATATTTATGAACTAATGTTGCATGTTATAAAACTTATAGATGCTTGCATTCTTACTATGCCTAATCCATCTATTTGTTAAAGCATTCCTTTACATGTTTTTTTTATAAGGTGACAGTAGGAGCTTACTATACTCGCTACCCTACTCCCATAAAACAGAGCATTTTCAGTCAGTACTACAACTACTATCTATGACAAAAATTAAAACACAAATCTTATCGCGGGTTTTCTTCAAAATAACGCGCTTCGATTCTTTTGATATCTTTAATCGAACTTTTGGCCCAAGCCAATCTCTTAACTAACATCTCCTCATCTGTTAAATGCCAGTCAATGGTCGATCGTCGCAATCTATTCGTCAAGTTTTGAATGATAATCGCTGCAGAAACGGAAATATTCAAGCTCTCCGTAAAACCCACCATTGGGATTTTTAAAAAACCATCTGCACGTTGCATAATCTCTTCTGACAGTCCATCTCGCTCGGTACCAAAAAACAAAGCACTTGGTTTAGTAATATCAAAATCCTCTAGTAAGCAATCATCTTCATGAGGGGTTGTGGCTATGATTTGGTAGCCTCTGCTTTTTACAGAATCTAGACAACTTTTTACCGAATCGAATGTATTGATATCAACCCATTTTTGGGCACCCATGGCAATTTCTTTGTCAATACTTTTTCCGTAGCGTTCCTCGATAACATTAAGTTCTTGAATACCAAAAACCTCACAACTGCGCATCACGGCACTAGCGTTGTGCATTTGAAAAATATCCTCTACAGCAATTGTAAAATGATTCGTTCGGTTTTCCAGTACATTTAAAAAGCGCTCCTTGCGGTTATCTGTTAAAATATTTTCAAGAAATTCGAGATACTCTAAGTCAATCATATTTGTTTTATTTGCTGCAAAACTAGGAAAAAGAATCAGTTTTACTTGTCAAACAACGAATTCATCACCTGTAAAAATACAGCTTCGCCTAAACTTGTTTTTTTTTCATCAGGAAAAATTGGTTCTTTCTCATAGCTCTTCATTTCATTCCCTAACAAACGACTTGTATTTGCCATAGAATAATAAGACTTTGTATTCAATCTAAAGACATTTAATCCCGGCATGGGGTGATAAAGAGAAAACGGTGTTTCTAGTTTTGAAAAATCAAAAGATATTTTATTAACTTCAAAATGACTGACATTTGAATGTGAAAAAACGTCCTCAAATTTTGGGGCATGCAAAGAAGAATTAGTATTTTGGGATAATAAAACTGAACTGCTCATAAATAAGAAAAGGAGATATATTTTATTCATCGCATTTTGTTTTAAAAGTAATTTTCAAACAAATTTATAGAATACATTCTGATTAAAGCATAAATTCGTAAACAAACAAGACAATTTAAACATTCAAATGAAAAAGAAATTAGTGGTTTTGACGGGAGCTGGAATTAGCGCCGAGAGTGGTATTAAGACTTTTCGTGACAGTGACGGACTTTGGGAAGGACATAATGTGATGGAGGTCGCTACGCCCGAAGGTTGGCATAAAAACCCTGCATTAGTACTAGATTTTTACAACCAAAGGCGCAAACAACTCAAGGAAGTTAACCCCAATGCTGCTCATTATATCTTGGCCGAATTAGAGCATGACTTTGATGTGCAGATCATTACGCAAAACGTAGATGACTTACATAAACGCGCTGGGAGTACCAATGTTTTGCATCTGCATGGTGAGTTATTGAAGGTGCGAAGCACCCAAAATCCAAATTACATTCTAGATTGGACCGAGGATTTGAATTTTGGCGATTGTGACAAAAATAAACAGCAATTGCGTCCGCATATCGTTTGGTTTGGCGAGGAAGTTCCAGCACTTGAAGAAGCTGTTGAACTTACTGAAACCGCTGATTATTTTGCAGTCATTGGAACCTCCTTACAAGTATATCCCGCCGCAGGGCTAATCGATTTTACAAAAGCTACAACTCCTGTTTACTACATTGATCCCAAACCAATCAAAATCCCGAATTTAAGGAATCCCTTGTATGTAATTCCCGAAATTGCTTCAGAAGGAATGAAGCAGTTAAAAAAGGAACTTTTGGATTTAATTTAAAAACTATTCCTTTTCGATATTGCCCTTAATGCTTTACATTTGTGCTTTTACAACAAATAACACAACAATGACTACTTTAAACGAATTGAATGCTATTTCGCCAATCGATGGACGATATAGAAGTAAAACTGTTTCTCTAGCTCCCTTTTTCTCTGAAGAAGCTTTAATCAAATACCGCGTATTAGTTGAAATCGAATATTTTATTGCTTTGTGCGAATTACCATTGCCACAACTTGCGGATGTTAAAACCGATTTGTTTGAAAGTTTGCGTGCTATTTATAAAAACTTTACTACTGAGGATGCCCTTTGGATCAAAGAAACAGAGAAAGTAACAAACCACGATGTAAAAGCGGTAGAGTACTTTATAAAGGATAAATTTGAAAAGTTAGGATTATCACAATATAAAGAATTCATTCATTTTGGACTGACATCACAAGACATAAACAATACAGCTATTCCGCTTTCTACAAAAGAAGCTTTTGAGAGCGTATATATGCCATCCTTAATTGGATTAATTGCTAAATTAAAAGAATTAAGTGTCGAGTGGGCAAACATTCCGTTGCTTGCGCGTACGCACGGACAACCAGCCTCACCTACTCGATTGGGTAAGGAAATTGGCGTTTTTGTAGAGCGTTTAGAGGAGCAAATGCGATTATTGTTTCATGTCCCTTTTGCAGCCAAATTTGGAGGAGCAACTGGAAATTACAATGCTCACCATGTTGCGTATCCGCAAATTGATTGGAAAGAATTTGGAGGCAAGTTCGTAGGTGACACTTTAGGATTACACCACTCTTTTCCGACGACACAAATTGAACATTACGACCATTTTGCAGCGTTTTTTGATGCTTTAAAAAGAATCAATACTATTGTTATTGATCTTGACAGAGATATTTGGACGTATGTATCAATGGAATATTTTAAACAAAAAATAAAAGCAGGTGAAATAGGATCATCGGCTATGCCCCATAAAGTAAACCCAATTGATTTTGAAAACTCAGAGGGGAATTTGGGAATTGCTAATGCTATTTTTGAACACCTTTCGGCTAAGTTACCTATCTCTCGTTTGCAACGTGACTTGACGGATAGTACCGTTTTGAGAAACATAGGAGTACCTATGGGACACACTATTATTTCATTTGAAGCGACTTTGAAAGGGTTGAATAAATTACTATTAAACGAGTCTAAATTTCATGAAGATTTAGAAAAAAACTGGGCTGTAGTAGCTGAAGCAATTCAAACGATATTGCGTCGTGAAGGATATCCAAACCCGTACGAAGCTTTAAAAGGCTTGACCAGAACAAATGAAGCCATTACAAAAGCATCCATTCACGAGTTCATAGGAACACTAGAAGTATCCGAAGCTATAAAAAACGAATTACTGCAAATTACTCCTAGCAATTTCTTAGGAATTTAAAAAGCAGATTGAAATACGTAAAAAAAGCTATCTTTATCGATAGCTTTTTTTTTAAGAGAGTAATAAATTTCTCTTAGAAAAAATATAATTAACCAAAGCATAGCCCAGATTGGAATGGAAAGCCTAGCAGAAAAAAAACTATTTTTATGGCTTATGGCAGAGTGACCAACGGAAACTCCTGACATTGCCTAATAAAAAAGTTTTTTGACTAAAAGCTTGAAGTGAAAAGCTGGAATAGCTACAAATAAAAAATATGAGTACTGCAGCAACTGTAGCCGAAGCTACCACCCATTTGGAACCATTAATAAGCGACTTAGGGCTAATCCTAATGACTGCAGGTATTGCTGTACTTTTATTTAAAAAAATAAAGCAACCACTAGTTCTAGGATACTTAATTGCTGGATTTCTCGCTGGGAATCATTTTGATTTTTTCCCTTCGGTCAAAGATCTTAAAAGCGTCGAAGTATGGGCAGAAATTGGTGTAATCGTGCTACTATTTAGCCTTGGGCTTGAGTTTAGTTTTAAAAAATTAATGAAAGTTGGGGGCACCGCCTCCATCACGGCCGTTACCCAGATTATTGTCATGGTATTGATGGGCTTTCTTGTGGGGACCTGGATGGGGTGGAAACAAATGGATTCTATTTTCCTGGGTGTGATTCTCTCAATTTCCTCGACCACTATTATTTTAAAAACATTTGATGAGCTTGGAGTAAAAGCACAAAAATTTGCAGGTATAGTTATAGGCTCGCTGATTGTACAAGATATTGTTGCTATTTTGATGATGGTATTGCTATCTACAGTAGCTGTTAGCCAACAGTTTTCGGGTAGTGAATTACTGTATTCTGTCTTGAAATTAATCTTTTTCTTGACCGCTTGGTTTATTGGAGGTATCTTTTTTATACCGACATTATTAAAAAAAGCAAAGCACTTATTGACTGATGAGATGTTACTAATTATATCCCTTGCTTTGTGCTTAATGATGGTAATTCTGGCATCAAATGTTGGGTTTTCTCCTGCTTTAGGAGCGTTTATCATGGGATCTATCATTGCTGAAACTACACAAGCGGAACGAATTGAGCACTTGATCAAACCTGTCAAGGATCTATTTGGGGCTGTATTTTTTGTATCTGTAGGGATGTTAATTGATCCTACTACTCTTGTAGAATATGCTTTGCCTGTAGCGATTTTGACATTGGTTGTTATTTTTGGACAATCCATAAGTTCAACTATTGGTGCCTTAATATCAGGGCAACCTTTAAAGCAATCCGTTCAAACAGGAATGAGTTTGTCACAAATAGGGGAATTCTCTTTTATTATTGCAACGCTTGGAATGACAATGAATGTGACGAGTTCCTTTTTATATCCTGTAGTGGTAGCTGTATCGGCTGTAACAACTTTTACTACACCATTTATGGTAAAACTAGCAGTGCCGTTTTCAGGCTATTTAGAAAAGGCACTTCCTCGTAGATGGACCAAACGCATTGAGCGATATAGCTCTAATGCTCAAGCAATTCGATCTGTGAGTACGTGGCAAATCGTAATCAGGACTCACTTATTGCAGATTGTTTTACATACGATTATCATTACTTCAATTATCCTCATTTCTAGTAAATACATATTGCCTTTAGTAGAATCATCAAAATTCGGAAATGCAATTGCTGCACTAATCACAATAATAGTAATTGCTCCTTTTTTATGGGCATTGTCCTTACGTCGTGTTGCTGTAAAAGAAGTAGAAATACTATACAAGGAAAGAAAGTATAGAGGTCCAATCCTGATGCTAATTTTCTTTAGAATGGGGCTTGCTGTTTTTTATATTGGTTTTCTTTTAAATATATTTTTCTCCCCTACCGTTGCTTTTATCGCTTTAGTTTTTGCAATTGCTATCTATGCCTTTTTCCCAAAGAAACTGCACAAGCAATACCACAAAATAGAAAGTCACTTTCTAAAAAACCTAAACGACAGAGAAGAGAAAAAAATTGATCGCCGTTATGCCAATCTTACCCCTTGGGATGGCCATATGAGCACCTTTACCATTGCTAAAGAATCCAATTTAGCGGGGCAAACCTTGAGAGAAGTTCGTATTAGAGAACTCATGGGGGTAAACATTGCTTTTATCAAGCGGGGAGAAATCATGATTCAAATTCCTAATAAAACAGAAAGACTTTTCCCTGGAGATGAGATTTGTGTTATTGGATCAGATGAGCAAGTGAAAGAATTTGCACAATTTTTGAGAAAGCATGAAATTGAAGTTCCAAAGAAAGTTACTAATGAAGTAATTTTAAAGCAAATTGAACTCCAAAACGAAGACTTTATAGGACAAAGTATTGGACAGTCAAAACTTCGTGAACTCACGAACGGATTAGTTGTAGGGATAGAACGAAATGGTAAGCGTTTACTCAATCCTGAGTCGAACATAATACTCGAAAGAAATGACATTTTGTGGATAGTAGGTAATAATAAGTTGATGAACACCCTGTTTAAAGAGTAAATTCCAGTAAATTGTATTGCTGATTTTTTGAAAACACTGATTACAATTACCTTCGAACAGTGATGCAATTATTACTATTATTGAATAGTATATATCAAGTGATTTTACATATTCATTTCTATTCGGCAGCAGGCAATTGTATATAAAATGTTCTACCCTTACCTTCCAAACTATTTACTCTAATATGACCATTATGTTCCGTAACGACATGCTTGCAAAAGGACAAGCCAAGACCATAAGAGGGTTCGCCACTGGTCCCAATTCGTTTAAAAGTGTCGCTGCCATCAAATAGCGAAACCAATTGATCCGAGGCAATTTCTACGCCTTGATCTTTTATAGCGATGATGACTACATTGTTTTCTTGCGTAACTGATATTTTAATTTTTGATCCAGGCAAACTAAATTTAATAGCATTTACTACAAGATTATTAATAACTCTTTTAAATCTTCCGCTATCTAAATTGACTAAAATCTCATTCTCAGGTAGATCAGTTAAAACTCTGATTTGTTTCTTTAAGGCTAATATTTCTAATAAAGGTATACATTCAATAATAAAACTATTAATTCCAATATTCCTTTTTAGTTCATAGGATGTGGGATCTGAACTTGATTTTAGCGTTTCATCAACAAGTTCTAATGCAGTATTACAAGAATCTTTCATTAACGTCATTAATGTACTTCGTTCGGTTTCGTTCTCTTCCTCCTCTATCAATGTCGTCACCATGCTCATGCAAGCTAATGGAGCTCTCAAATCATGGGCTACTAACTTTATCAATTTCTCCTTACCTGAAGTGCTTTCAGATAAAGACATAAAAGCAAATTCAAGTTCCCCATTTTGAGTAAGAATCGTTCCTATTAATTTATTTAATTTAGAAACATTTTTCTTTGAAGTTCTCCAACTAATCCAAATAAATACAAGAAAAGCAGTAGCTACAATTGCTATAAAAATGGTGATAAAAAGATATAAATTTTTAAGGCTATTGTCGGCCTTCAAATTCTCTGCATTACGTTGGTCTTCAAATAAAGCATATTGATCCGCTAAGTCAATTTGGTTATCTGCATTATCAGTTGCTAACCACTGTTCCTTTTTATTGTGAAAAGATTCTAAATATTTATAAGCCTCTACTCTATTTCCCTCCTGCACATAGTACTGCCACATTACCCTGTTCCACTCTACTTCACCTTTCTTTGTACTGACTTTATCAAAAGAACTCTTAATCTTGTTAAGAGCAACGAAGGCGCTGTCCATTTTTTTCTCACTTATTAACAGTTCTGCCAAACTAATATAGCTTAGCTGAGCATTAGCAATATCATAAGTAGCCATCATATTAATATTTACATTCTTTGTATACGCCTCTTTAGCAAGAGCTAATTTTCCTTTTTCTTGATAAACATTTCCGATATTCCCATAAATAACGCCTTTAGCTTCTTCGTTCGATTTTTTTTTATTCGTGTATTTAGAGGAGTTCGATTGCACATATTGTAGTGCTTTATCGTAATAGGAGCCTGCGCTGTCATAATTTTTTAAATGAAAATAACATAAACCGATATTTGATAAAATTTCTTGTTTCCGGTAGTAGTTATCAAAGCTATCCTCACAATTGCCGATTTCAATTAATGCTTGACTGAAATTCAATCTTGCATCTTCAAAGAAACCTTGCTTGTAATAAATCATACCAATCCTATAACTATAATCAGATTTAATACAATTATCAAAATATTTTAAACCAAATTGTCTCGCCTTATAGTAAAAGTAAAAAGCCTCGTTAAACTTATTTTGACTGTAATACACATCTCCTTTGCCAAGGTACGCCATCGCAAAGTCATCTTTATGTTTTTTTGGATCTTGATCTCTTACTAAAACAAAGGCAGAATCGGCATAGCGGTGCGCAGTTTGATAATCTTTAATGATAACTTCATAAAAATATTTCTTGTAATCGTAAATTTTAACTTTCGAAGACAAAGTTAGATTAGAATTTGCAACTACAGAATCAATTTTATACAAATGATTAAGAGCATAATCCTCTGCTTTATTATACTTAAATATAAAAGATTTATCAATTTCCGTTTTACCTACTTCATTAAAAAAATCAAGACTATTATCTTTGTGAAAATAAAAAAAAACTCCTGACAAAAATAAAAGTATAGAAAAAACCAAGAAAATTTTTGTTTGACTGTTTTTCATTACTACTTAATTTACAGAAAATATAGCATAACTACGTAAAAAAGGATAGCCCAAATATAAAGTTGATTTATTTGCAAATTGTTCTTATTTTTCTTATCTTTAATGGGCTGATTGAGTCTATTGCCATACAGATAAATCTGTTTATCTGTTAAAATTATTTTATGGTTTATGAAAAGTAAATTACAAACAGTCGAGGTAAATTTCCCAGACCTGTAACGGAGGAAAAAAAATCAAATTCAAAAAAAGATGAAAAAAATACAATACTTTATAGCAGCTACATTGATAGTTATTCTAAGTGCATGTGGATCTACTGCAAAGTTTCCAACATCAACAGTCACACCGGCAGCAGAAATAGTTGCAAAAACTTCAACAGACAAAAACAACAATACTACAATTGAAGTTACCGCTAAAAATCTAGCTAGTGCAGAACGACTTGATCCACCAAAAAGCAGCTATGTTGTGTGGATAACCACAGAAGATAATGGGACAAAAAACATTGGATTATTGTATAGTAAAAACGGACAAAAAGCTGTTTTAAAAACAAGTACTCCATTCAAAGTAAAAGAAATCTATATTACAGCTGAAGATTCAGGAAATATTTCTTACCCTTCAGGAATTGAGATATCTAGAACATCATTTTAGATGTATGAATGCTTGTATTTAGCTAATACGAAATTAATATTCAGCTAACTTGGCTACCATAGGCTAAATCAGGAAACTTATAAGATTAATTATTGATTGCGTTACTTTCCTTTAAATTAGTAAATGGGGCTATAGCAAAGCGAGTTTTTTCAAATGGAAAAACTCGCTTTTTAAGATCACAAATAGACGTAATATGTCAAAAGATAAAATAGTAGGAGCAGTTTTACTTATTATTGGTTTACTGTTCAACTTTTCTGCAATAGAATTTAAAGGCCTTGGTTTTTTAGCTGGTGCTATTTGCGCAACGGGAATTGGATTATTTTTATTTGACTTTAAAATTTTTAAAAAAATAAATAAGTAACACAAAGTAGCTCAAGTAATTTACAAGTGGGAAAATGATTTAACCCAAAACACTCTACAATAAACGCAAAAAAAAGATTTATGGAACGTTCAAAATTACTTGTAATTTGTTTAGCATTATTTATATTGAATTCATCGTGGGCGCAAACAGAATTAAAATTAAGTAATTCCCTGCCTATAACGATTGGAGAAACACGAGAATTCAAGTCGGATATTTTAAAGGAAAACCGTATTCTAAATATATACTTACCACCAAGCTATAGTACTGAATCAACTAAAAAGTACCCAGTAATTTATTTACTTGATGGATCATTAGACGAGGATTTCATACATATTGTAGGTTTAGTTCAATTTGGCTCTTTTTCATGGATTAACATGCTTCCAGAAACAATAATTGTTGGAATTGCGAATACCGATCGAAAAAGGGATTTCACTTTTCCAAGCAAAGTTCAAAAGGATAAAAACGACTTTCCTACTACTGGAAAATCAGCTGATTTCATTCAGTTCATTGAGAAAGAATTACAACCTTATATCGATAGTAACTTCCGGACCTCATCAAGTAGAACACTGATTGGTCAATCTCTCGGTGGATTACTAGCCACAGAAATTTTGTTTAAAAAGCCAACTCTTTTTGATAATTATATTATTGTCAGTCCAAGCTTGTGGTGGGACAACGAATCGCTGATAGCAATGCAAGCAACAAGCTATTCTTCTAAAAAATCAGTATATATTGCTGTGGGGAAAGAGGGAGACGTTATGGAACGAACTGCAAAAGCTTTGTATGATAAAATAAACGGACAAAAAAAGAATAGCACAACTGTTTACTTTTCTTTTTTTGAAAAACAAAATCACGGCGACGCTTTGCACTTAGCTGTTTATGATGCTTTTGAAAAACTCTTCAAAAAAGAATAATAAGCATTCCTATACATAAAAAAGGCTATCTAAATAGTTATTTTAGACAGCCTTACTTATTTTATACCATAGTCCTTATCTAGAATAATTAGGAGCTTCCTTAGTAATTGTTACATTGTGCGGGTGACTTTCATTGATTCCACTAGCAGTAATACGAACAAAACGCCCTGTTTCTTGCAAAGTTGGAATGTCTTTTGAGCCACAGTAACCCATTCCTGCGCGAAGACCACCAATGAACTGTAACATACTTTCATTTAATTCTCCTTTGTAAGGAACACGACCTACGATTCCTTCTGGAACTAGTTTTTTGACATCATCTTCAACATCTTGAAAATAACGGTCTTTAGAACCTGTTTCCATTGCTTCAACAGACCCCATCCCACGGTAGGATTTAAATTTTCTACCTTCAAAAATAATAGTTTCACCCGGAGATTCTTTTGTTCCGGCTAAAAGCGAACCTAGCATTACACAGTCGGCTCCTGCGGCTAAAGCCTTAGGAATATCACCGGTGTAACGAATACCACCATCGGCAATAACGGGAACACCAGTTCCTTTTAATGCTGCAGCGACTTCTAAAACTGCTGAGAATTGAGGAAACCCAACACCTGCAACGATACGAGTGGTACAAATTGAACCAGGTCCTATTCCTACTTTTACTCCATCAGCTCCATTTTCTACTAAAAATAATGCTGCCTCCGGCGTCGCAATATTACCTACGATAACATCTATTTGAGGGAATTTGGTTTTTACTTCTTTCAAGGTATTTACCACTCCTTGTGTGTGGCCGTGAGCTGTATCAATAATAATAGCGTCTACACCTGCATTTACTAATGCTTCTGCTCTTTCTACTGCATCACCAGTTACACCTATAGCAGCTGCAACTCGTAATCGACCGTAAACATCTTTATTAGCAATAGGTTTTTGAGTTAATTTAGTGATGTCTCTAAAAGTGATTAAACCTACTAATTTATTATCATCATTCACTACAGGTAGTTTTTCGATTTTATGACCTTGAAGCACCACCTCTGCTTGTTCAAGTGAAGTACCCTCAGCAACTGTGATAAGGTTCTCCTTTGTCATTACCTCAATAATAGGTCTTGAGTTTACTTTCTCGAAACGTAAATCTCTATTCGTTACAATACCTTTCAACTTTTGATTTTCATCAACGATTGGAATTCCACCAATTCCGTATTCTTTCATGGCACTTTTTGCATCGGCTACTGTAGAGGTAAGCGGTAAAGTAACAGGATCTATAATCATTCCAGACTCTGCACGTTTCACTTTACGTACTTTGGCAGCTTGTTGCTCAATAGTCATGTTTTTATGCAAAACACCTATTCCTCCTTCTTGAGCCATAGCAATAGCCATAGAAGATTCTGTTACTGTATCCATAGCTGCGGATACAATAGGAACATTAAGCGTTATATTTCGTGAAAATTTTGATTTGATACTTACTTCGCGGGGAAGCACATTCGAGTAGTTTGGTACTAGTAAAACATCATCGTAAGTTAGACCTTCGCCGATAATCTTGGAGTTGTGTGCTATCATGGTGCAATTTCTTGTTGAATTGCGTGCAAATATACAAAATTATCTTGAATAGTTCTAAAATGAATTTCAATAATAAAGAAGCAGCTGTAATGACTGCTATTTCAAGCCTTAAAGCCCTAGCCCAGATAGTAATGGAAAGCCACAATAATTAGAATCCTTCCTTTTTATAGCTTGTAAAAAGCGACCAAAGGAAGCTCTTTTACAAGTATTTAAAAAGAGGATTTTAATGGAGTGCTTGCAATGAATAGCTGGAAGAAGCTTCTTAAATATAAATTAAGGAGGATCATTACTGTCTTTAAAAACAAAATTAAAACCAAATTGTAAAGACAAACTATTGGCTTTGGAGAGATCTCGGTATTCTAATAGATTGTCTGCTAAAACATACATATTAAATTTACCTGCATTTACTGCCATGCCTAAACCTATATTGCTCGAGGAATAGGAATCGACAGTGTAGGTTGCTTTTAAATCTAACCCTTTTAACACGCGGTGTCTAACATACCCAGTTAGTGCCATTAGAGGTGCTCGAGGTGCCGTCATTACAAATAATTGTGCTCCCACTGCCGTTTTATAAGCCTTATCATCAGCGCTGCAACTACAGTCCTCTCGTCCTCGATTATTATTGAAGGAGTATTGATAGGAAGCATTAAATTTCGTGGGTCTCCACGTAGTGTATTTGTTATAGAGCGTATCTAAGGGAATTGCATCATTAAACTCATCGTATATGTTTCTTGGCACATTAGCATCTGTAAAGTTGGGATTTACTCCTTCATATTGATACACTCCTTTATAGGTGTAGGTTTCGACATCTTTACTGTGCGAAACAAATCCAATATCGACTAGACTGGCAGTAAGTTGCTTGTTTTTTTTGAGGATAATAGGTAAACCCCGCATCAAAACCTAAGCCCAAATCTCCCCCAAATAATGCTTTTTTCCGAATATCGGCAACGACATCTCCTTCATAATCCTCATCTAGATATTTAGAAATTCCACTCGTATTTAATTGCATATCGGCATAAATGACTTGGTCGTAAAATGTAGTAGTACCGGGAGTTGTCAAGATATAACCCGAGTTTTTTGTAGAAGTAGCATTAAAAGGACTTGAATAGATTTTTGCTCTTGCTCCTAGAATTAATTTCTCATTTATATCTTTATGATAACCAACGTGAAGTACCGATACCATTTCGGCTTTTAAATTTAGATCTCCCAGATTAAAAGAGCGACCTAAATAATCGCGATTACCGTCTAAAGCCAATATGGCAATATCTCTAGGAACATAACTAATAAAGTCGAACTCTTGGTAAATACCAAAGGAGATATACCCTTTATTTTCCATCCAATCACCCAATTTAAAACCGCCACTAAAAAGTTCTATTTGCTCATTAACCGTTACTTTATCATTACGCGAGGCATTGTAAACGACAGATCGTAATTTAGTATTAAAATCAATACCATTATTAGCAAATAAATCATAAGCTGAAAATCCTGATGAACCTACTTGAAAGGATACTCCTGAGAGTAAAGGAATACCGAAATAATATTTATATTTTACATCGGCACCAGGGTTAGTCATTAAAGACTGCGGAATGGGTGTAAAGTTATACAACAGCTGTTTGTTTTGAGCGACGGTGAAGAAACTCGAAAATAGGATTACAAATAAGTATATTTTTCTCATTGTATCACTAAATAAACTGTTGCACTAGACCTTAATTTTAAATTCCCTGTACTATTTACAGTTAGTGGAGCACCCGGATTTTTAACTATTGCGAAACCTAATCTAGTTGTTTGTTTGAGTAGGTCTAACTTAGTATTTTCAAAAACATCTGTATCAGTGATCGTGTTGGGAACACCCGTGTAGGCAGGAATAGTGATTCTTTTTACATATAGGACCTGATCATTTTGATCAAATAAAATAATATCAATGCTAAATGATCTAGCGATGGTGTTGTCAACTTCAAAAAAGAAGTCCACTTTTCTTAAATAACTTTTAAAGTATTTATCTCTAAAGACATCAAAATTTTGTGCATCAAAAGCAATATCGCGCTCTAAACCATTTACAATAAATTCGTTGGCCTGAATATCAAAATAAGAGAGATTCGCGATGTAGGTAGGCTCTAGCTTTACATCATTAACTTGATTGAAATCCAGGTCGCTCGAGCATGAAGTATTAAAAAGAATTAATGTAAAAATTCCAATAAAGGCGATACAACGGTGGTATTTCATTTTAATATATAATTGAAAAAATTATTTGACTACTATGAAAACGCATTACTAAAACTCTTATTGCCTAAAACAACAAAGCTGTAATACATGAGAATTAATGAAATTCGCCAAACAACTTGGAAGCTTCATTGTAGGCACTTTCAAAACTCAATGGGTTCAAATTAGTTTCTACTTTATTTGCTGTAAAATAAGATAGTAATTTTTCAGTAGGCATGTTCCCTGTCAAATCGTCTTTAGCCATTGGGCAACCACCAAAACCCTGAATTGCGCCATCATATCGCACACAACCAGCCTTGTAGGCCGCATCGATTTTCTCAAACCATTTATCAGGAGTGGTATGTAAGTGTGCTCCAAATTCGATATCTGGATATTTCGGAATCAAATTAGAAAATAAATAGCTTATCACATCAGGTGTTGAACTCCCTACAGTATCTGATAGCGAAAGAATTTTAACGCCCATATTTGACATTTTCTCGGTCCACTCGCCTACTATATCTACATTCCATGGATCTCCGTACGGATTTCCAAAGCCCATAGAAAGGTAGGCTACAACCTCTTTATTGGTTTGGTCAGCTATTTCTAAAATCTCCGTCAACGTTATTAATGATTCTGCTATTGTTTTATGTGTATTTCTCATCTGAAAATTTTCAGATATAGAAAACGGAAAACCTAAATATTGAATTTCTGCATGCTGACTAGCTAATTCGGCACCTCTAGTATTAGCAATAATCGCTAATAGCTTACTAGTGGTTTGAGATAAATCCAGTTGTGCCAAAACATCGGCAGTGTCTACCATTTGCGGAATCGCCTTCGGGGAAACAAAACTTCCAAAATCGATCGAATCAAAACCCACACGCAATAAGGATTGTATGTAAGCAACTTTTCTTTCGGTTGGAATGAAGGGCTTGATACCTTGCATGGCATCACGTGGACATTCTATAATTTTTACTGGTTTCATATATTTTCAAAGATAATAAAACAAATAAATAGGCAACGGCTAAGATTATGAAAATTTTTATAAATAAAAAAAGCATAATCTCTAATAAGAAGTACGCTTTGCTGATAATAACAAAACTATGATTTTAAAACTTATTTAAAATAGCTTTATTTATCGCCTTAACTAAAGCAGGTCCTTCATAGATAAATCCCGTGTAGAGTTGAACTAAACTAGCTCCTGCTTCTAATTTTTCGATTGCATCAGCAGCAGTATGTATTCCTCCTACTCCAATAATTGGAAATGCTTTATTACTCTTTTCAGATAAAAAACGAATAACCTCCGTAGAGCGCTTTGTTAACGGTTTTCCTGACAGTCCGCCCATTTCTGATTTATTCACTGATTGTAAACCTTCACGAGAGACTGTGGTGTTTGTTGCAATCACACCTGCAATTTTAGTATCGGCAATGATATCTATTATATCTATTAATTGCTCATTCGTTAAATCAGGAGCGATTTTTAGTAAAATTGGTTTTTGTTTTGGTTTAGCCAAATTCTTATCCTGAAGGGTCTGCAACAGTTGTGTGAGCGGCTCTTTGTCTTGCAAGGCACGTAAATTAGGTGTGTTAGGAGAACTCACATTCACCACAAAATAATCTACATAACTGTATAGCGCATCAAAACAGATTTCATAATCAGATGTGGCTTCTTCATTTGGAGTCAGTTTGTTTTTGCCAATGTTACCTCCAATCAAAACACCGTTGTTGGCCTTTAATCGTTCTACCGCTTCAAGAACTCCGCCATTATTAAAACCCATTCGATTAATGATTGCCGAATCTTCCTTTAAACGAAACAAACGTTTTTTAGGATTCCCATCTTGACCTTTGGGTGTTAACGTACCAATTTCGATAAATCCAAAACCAAAATTAGATAGTTCCTTGTACAGCTTTGCATCCTTATCAAAACCAGCTGCTAGACCAACAGGGTTTTTAAATTTTAAACCAAAAACTTCTGTTTCTAATCGTTTATCATTAACTAAATATAGTGAACGGAAAATAGCAGAAAACCCCGGTATTTTAGAAGTGATACGAACTAAAGAAAAAGTGAAATAATGTATTTTCTCAGGGTCGAAAAGAAAAAACAAAGGGCGAATAAGTAGCTTGTACATAGTATTGTAGTTGTGTGCTGCAAAAATAGAATTATCTAACCGATAAATAAATTATTATACTTAAAAAAACAATGAGGCTGTTAAAGAACTTATTAATCTTTATTTTTTAATTTATTAGCAATAAATTAGCAGAAATAAACATAAAACAATGAAAAAGCACCTCTCCTTACTCTTATTATTAGTGTCACTATCTTTTTTTGCTCAAAACAAAGCAGTGACTAAAGTTTACATCGTGCGTCATGCCGAAAAAATGACCGATGATCCTAAAGAAAAAGATCCTGTACTAACTGCAAAAGGATCCGAAAGAGCTAAAGCATTATCACAAATTTTAAGAAAAAAGCAGATAGAGGCTATCTACTCTACTGATTATAAACGAACAAAAGCAACAGGACAACCAACTGCAAATGACCACGAACTTAGTATCCAACCGTATGATTCACGAAATTTGAAAAAAGCAATTCCAACTATTCTAGAAAAAAATAATGGAAAAACGATACTGATAGTTGGCCATTCTAATACCATACTAGAAACAGTTGAAGCTGCTGGCGGTGTGAAACCATTTACTACCATTGCCGATGAAGATTACAATAATTTATTTTTAGTAACAATTAAAGCAAATGGTACTGTAAAAGTAAAAGCAATGAAATATGGTGCTGAAAATAAATTAGAAGAAACAACGAAATAACCAACCCTAAAGCAGACTGTATAACGTCACTTATAAATCGAGTTTTAAAACATCAGTCTTAAGTAGTACCTTTACAGTCCTAATAAAAAAACACATTTATGCAACATATTATTGATCGTTTCATTAGTTATGTAACTATTGACACAGAATCAGATTCGAACTCAACAACAACCCCAAGTACTGCGAAACAATGGGATTTAGCCAATCAACTAGTTGACGAACTAAAAGCTATTGGTATGCAAGATGTTACCATAGACGACAAGGCTTACATCATGGCGACTTTACCGAGTAATGTCACACACGAAGTTCCAACAATAGGTTTCGTTTCTCACTTTGATACTACTCCTGATTTTACTGGAGCTAACGTAAAACCACAAATCATAACGAATTATGATGGTAAAGACATTGTATTGAATGCGGAACAAAACATCATTTTGTCACCAAGCTATTTCAAAGATTTATTGCAATACAAAGGACAAACATTAATCACAACTGACGGAACTACATTATTAGGTGCTGATGATAAAGCTGGAATCACAGAGATTGTTACTGCAATGGAATTTCTAATCAATAATCCAGATATCAAACACGGAAAAATTAGAGTAGGTTTCACACCTGATGAAGAAATTGGTCGCGGAGCACATCATTTTGATGTGGCTAAATTTGGCGCTGAATGGGCATATACCATGGACGGAAGTCAGATTGGGGAATTAGAATTTGAGAATTTTAATGCGGCTGGAGCCAAAATTACATTTAAAGGTAAAAGCGTACATCCCGGTTATGCCAAAGGTAAAATGATAAACTCCATGTTGATCGCTAACGATTTCATTAATGCGCTACCTAAAAAAGAGACACCCGAAACAACTAAAGGCTATGAAGGATTTTTTCATGTGCATCACCTAACTGGTAGCATCGAGGAAACGGTTTTAGAATTAATCATCAGAGACCATAGCAAACTCAAATTTGAGAAAAGAAAAGAATTGATTGGAAAAATTGCAGCAAAAATCAACAAGAAATTTGCAAAGCAATTTGGAGAAGATATTGTAATTACAGAAATTAAAGATCAATACTACAATATGAAGGAAAAAGTAGTTCCTGTTAAACATATCGTAGACATTGCCGAAAAAGCAATGAAAGAAGTAAACATCAAACCATTAATAAAACCTATTCGCGGTGGAACTGATGGTTGTCAGTTATCCTACATGGGGTTACCTTGTCCTAATATTTTTGCTGGTGGACATAACTTTCATGGAAAGTACGAATACGTACCCGTAGAAAGCATGCAAAAAGCGGTAGAAGTAATAGTGAAAATTGCTGAGTTGACAGCTTTGCCTAACTTTGGTTTACCTGCTACTAAAAAGAAAAAATAAGTGGAATCATTCGAACCTAAAAAACATATTTGGGACAAAAACAATAATTGGACGGTAGAACTGAATCTACTTAAGGAAATTATTGGTCAAACTGAATTAGTAGAAACCATCAAATGGGGTGGTCCAGTTTATGTTTTAAACGGTAAAAATGTATTGGGAATAAGTGGCTTTAAAACTTATTTTGGAATTTGGTTTTACAATGGTGTTTTTTTGAAAGACGAATATAATGTTCTAGTTAATGCACAAAAAGGCGTTACTAAATCCTTGCGCCAATGGCGGTTCCAACATATAGAAGAAATACATCAAGAAATCATTTTACTTTATATCAAAGAAGCTATCACTAATGAAAAATCAGGAAAAAGTAGCAAGCCTCAAAAAAAAGCCACTCTTCTTTCAGTAGAATTAAATACTGAATTAAGTAACGATTCGAATTTGTCGAAAGCGTTTGAAAGCTTTACAATTGCGAAACAACAAGAATTTGTAGAGTATATAATAACTGCAAAAAGACAGGAAACTAAAAACGCTCGAATAGAGAAAATAAAGCCTATGATTTTACAAAACAAAGGTTTAAATGATAAGTATAAATAAAAAAGAGTCCCACTATTAATGGGACTCTTTGTATTTACTATCTAAAAAATTATTTCTTAGCTACTGCTGCACTCATCTCTAAAGAAATTGCAGAACGCTCCATTTTTAATTTTCCTGCCATAGTTTCGATTACTACTGTAGTTTCAGCAAGTTCAGCAACTTTACCATGAAGACCACTTTTAGTAACGATTTTATCGCCAACTTTTAATGTGCTTTCAAATTCCTTTTCATTTTTAGCTCTTTTTTGTTGAGGTCTAATCATGAAGAAATAGATTACTACAAACATTAGTAAAAACGGTGCAAATTGAGTTAATTGTTCCATAATTTTAATTCTCTTTTTTATTTATTAGTCTTACATTAAACCGCGACCGGCTTTAATTAATTTTTTATTAGCTTCTAGTTCTTTTACTAAGTTATCTAGAATACCGTTGATAAAAATACTACTTTTAGGTGTAGAATACTCTTTGGCTAGTTCTAAATATTCGTTTAAAGTAACTTTTACCGGAATTGATGGGAATTTTAAAAATTCGCAAATAGCCATTTTCAAAATAATAGTATCCACTTCAGCAATACGGTCACTATCCCAGTTAGGTGTCTTGTCTTCAAATTCTTTTGCCAAAGCAGCTTCATTTAAGACTGTTTTTCTAAACAAATCTTTTACAAAATCCTTATCCTCAGCATCTTTGTATACTTTTGGTACTCTAAAATTATCATCTTCGATAGGCTTCATCGCTCTCAACTGTTTGATAATATGCGTGTTTACCATTGGAATATCATCGATCCAAGTTAACTTATCATCCTCAAGAAATTCATATAATTTTTCGTTTGGAACGATAATTTCCATGAATAGATCTCCAATAAGTTGTCTGTCTTCTTCAAAAGAACTAGATGAGTTATTCATGTATTCTTGGTAAAAGGTACTCTCTTTGATTGCGTTTAAGAGCAATACAATGTAGTCCTCGTGTAAATGCCAAGCATCAATTTTACGTGTTTCTAGAGCAATGCTTAAAGAATTGTTTTCTGCAAGAATTTCGAAAATACGATTTTTAATAAATTTTTCGTTTGGCTTGCGTTCTGCAGGAGTTGCAAGATGTTTTAAACTTGATTTATGCAAAAACTCAGTTTCTTTTTTGCAAATTTCCACTAAGGAAGAAATCATTGTAAGGTATAAATCCTGAATATTATCGATACTATGAAAAAGAAACTTTTCTTCTTTTTCTAAATTATCTGAACCATTTTGATGCATCGCATAAATGGATTGCATAACCTTAACGCGAATGTGTCTTCTGTTTACCACCTTGTAAGAACTTTTATAAAATTAGAGTGCAAAAATAAGAATTTCCTTTTTTAAAATAAAATTAAACTATTACAAAAAAGGCAAACCTTACTATTTAATTGATATGGTCATAAAAAAGCCACAGTTTTCAATGAAAGTAGAAAACCATGGCTCTTGTATTCGAGTAGTAAAATTAGTTCTTACTATTTTCGATCTTTCTTTGATCAATTCGATTTTGAGCAATATTTAATGCTGCATGATGTGTCGTTATACCTTTGGCAACAGCATAATCTAAGATTTCCAAAGTAGTATTGTAGATATTTTCCGTTCTCGACATGATCTCAGCTCTATCGTAATGCGCCAATTCTGCATATACATTGATGATCCCACCTGCATTAATCAAGAAATCTGGTGCATATAATATGCCTCTCTCTTGTAAAATAGCACCGTGAACATCTTCATTTGCTAATTGATTATTAGCTGCTCCAGCAATTACTTTAGCTTTAATTTTGTGTACAGTAGCATCATTTATAGTTGCTCCCATTGCACAAGGTGCATAAATATCGACATCAGCAGTGTATAAGTCCTCACCTGTGTAAATTGTAGCGTTGTATTTATTCCCAACTTCATATAACTTCTCTTCGTTGATATCAGCGATAGTTACGATAGCACCTTCCTTAGTTAGATACTCTACTAAAGTTTCACCTACGTGACCAATACCTTGAACCAAAACTTTCTTTCCTGCAAGTGAATCAGATCCAAATTTATGTTTTGCAGCCGCTTTCATTCCCATGTAAACACCAAAAGCAGTTACAGGAGATGGATTCCCTGCTCCTCCTCTTTCTTCAGATATACCAGTAACATAAGGAGTCACATCCCTAACGATATCCATGTCTTTAGTTTCCATTCCTACATCTTCAGCAGTTATGTATCTACCGCTTAGTGAATGTACAAATTCACCAAATTTACGCATTAACTCAGGAGTTTTTTGAGTTTTCGCATCGCCTATTATTACGGCTTTACCTCCCCCAATATTTAATCCTGTGATTGCAGCTTTAAAAGTCATTCCTCTAGACAAACGCAAAACATCATTCAAGGCAGACCATTCATTAGCGTAATCGAACATTCTCGTTCCTCCCAAAGCAGGTCCCATAACCGAATTATGAATACCAATAATTGCTTTTAATCCTGTATCTTTGTCATTACAAAATACAATTTGTTCGTGATCATCAAATGATAATTGTCCAAAAACGGGATCCATTTTTTGAAGTTCCTTTCCAGTTGTGAAAGTTGCATCCATAGTGCTAATTTTTATGATATTGATTTTATGAATTTGTCAAAAAGACGAGTCAAAAATACATAAAAAATGAATATATTTAGGTTTTGTTTCTAATATTTGTATTATTAACAGAATAGAAAGCAAAGTGCGCTTTTAAAAATTAGCAATAAAACAACGATTAACCTTAAAAAATAAGATATTCACTAGCGAATATCCTAAATAAAATGAAAGAATTAAGTTATTTAAATAAATATTTCATCAAATACAAATACAGCTTTTCGCTAGGAATTGTGTTTACAATTATCGCACAAATCTTCATGCTCTTTACACCAAAGCTGATTAGTCAGTCCTTTAAAGTGATTGAAACTTTTGCCAAGGATAAAAACATCAGTTCAGCTGTAATTAGAGAAGAGCTAATTTCAAATATTTTACTAATTATAGCCACAACTATTATTGCTGGCTTCCTAACTTTCTTAATGCGTCAAACGCTAATAGTGATGTCGCGCCACATCGAATTTGATTTAAAAAACGAAGTGTTTAGACAGTATGAAAATTTATCTCAAAATTTTTACAAACAAAACAGAACAGGTGATTTGATGAATCGTATAAGCGAAGACGTCTCTAAGGTTCGTATGTATGTAGGACCCGCGGTGATGTACTCGATCAACACCATTATACGTTTCGCTATTGTAATTATATACATGTATAACGTTTCCCCACGACTTACTTTATACACCCTACTACCCTTACCGCTGCTTTCCTACGGGATTTTCAAACTTAGTTCAGAGATCAACAAACGAAGTACTATTTTTCAGCAATATTTATCAAAAGTTTCTAGTTTTTCGCAAGAGATTTTCTCAGGCATACGGGTTATAAAAGCATATTCCCTTGAAGAGCAACATCAAAATAACATGGAGAACTTGGCCGTAGAAAGCAAAAACAAAAGTCTTAGCTTGGCTAAAGTACAGTCTCTTTTTGGACCATTAATGATCGCTTTAATAGGAATCAGTAATCTAGTGGTTATTTATTTTGGAGGAATAATGTATATCGACGGCACCATAAAAAGTATTGGAACCATAGCCGAATTCATCTTGTACGTTAACATGTTAACATGGCCCGTTGCGTCCTTAGGATGGGTATCCTCAATGGTTCAAGAAGCCGAAGCATCTCAAAAAAGATTGAATGAATTCTTAAAAATTCAACCCGAAATCAAAAACAACAATACAAACAAGTCAGAAATAGAAGGTTCGATAGCTTTCGAAAATGTAAGTTTCACCTACAATGATACTAAAATAGAAGCCTTGAAAGACATTAGTTTTACTATAAAAAAAGGAGAGACAATTGCAATCCTTGGTAAAACAGGTTCAGGAAAATCCTCTCTTCTTTCTTTAATATCAAGATTATACGACACCACGACTGGTTCTATCAAAATCGACCAGAAAGAGATCAGTACATTGAACCTTTTTGACCTTAGAAACAGCATTGGAATCGTGCCTCAAGATGCCTTTTTATTCTCTGATAGCATCAAAAACAATATCAAATTTGGTAAAGAAAACGCCACTGATGACGAGGTTAAGGCGGCAGCCAAAAGCGCTGTGGTACATAAAAACATCATGGGGTTCAATAACCAATATGAAACAGTATTAGGCGAAAGAGGAATCACATTATCTGGAGGACAAAAGCAACGTGTATCGATTGCTAGAGCGATTATCAAAAACCCCCCAATCTTACTTTTTGATGACTGTTTATCTGCTGTTGACACAGAAACAGAAGAAGCGATTTTAAATAATTTATTTGAAATATGTAAGGATAAAACAACTCTAATTGTAAGTCATCGGGTATCATCAGCTAAAAACGCTGATACCATTATTATTCTAGAAGATGGTAAAATCATTCAACAAGGCTCTCATAACCAGTTGATAAATCAAGAAGGTTATTACAAGTCTTTATACCTAAAGCAACTTTCAGAAAAAGAATTGCTGTAATTGTTGTATAATAGATATATTTTTAAGATTTTTGATTACTAATTAACAACCATTTAATTGAGAGAACGGATTATGAGAGAACATGACATGTTAGAAAAAGAAGAGATCTTTTCTAAAGTTTTGCGTGCTGGACGAAGAACTTATTTTTTTGATGTACGAGCAACTAAGGCTGATGATTATTACATTACGATTACTGAGAGTAAAAAATTCACTGAAGAAGATGGATCGTTTCACTTTAAAAAACATAAAATTTATTTGTACAAAGAAGACTTTGCTGCTTTTGCAGAAATCCTAGAAGACATGACCTCTTATGTTTTAAACCACAAAGGAGAAGAAGTAATCTCAGAGAGACATCAAAAAGATTTTAAAAAGGAATATGCTGTAGAAATAGCTTCTGCAGATGAAGAAGCATTACCACAAACATCAAGTTTTACAGATATTGATTTTGACGATATTTAATTTATAACCTATAAATTAATGTTCTTACTTACTTAACAAAAAGTCCAAAAATCAATTGATTTTTGGACTTTTTACTTTTCACACAACTACAAAAAATTTTTACATGACTGAAATCACAAACAAATATCTCGACAAATATGCTGAATTAGTAATTCCGTGGTTATTAACTAATGGAGTGAAAATAATTTTCATAATTATTGGAGCAATAATTCTAAATAAAATCGTCACAGGCTTTATAGAAAAAGCAGTACGAATTGCAGTTCGTCCAGACGGAATATCATCACAAGAGGCAGAAGAGAAAAGAGAAAATACTTTAATTCAGATCTTCAATACTACGGCTAAAATTGGAATTATAATCATTGCTTCCTTGATGGTTTTAGAGGAATTTGGAGTTGAGATCGCTCCTATTTTAGCAGCAGCCGGAATAGTGGGATTGGCTTTTGGTTTTGGGGGTCAGTACCTCATCAGGGACATTATATCTGGTCTCTTTATTATTTTAGAAAATCAATATCGCGTGGGTGATATAGTAAGTTTTGATAATGCAAGCGGAACCGTCCAAGAAATTAGTTTGCGAAAAACAACTTTACGCGATCTCGACGGAACAGTACATCACATTCCGCATGGCGAAATCAAAAAAGTATCTAATTTATCCAAAGATTTTTCCAGAATCAACCTAGATATGGGTGTGAGTTACAACACTAACTTAGAGCATGTTATTGGCGTGATTAATAGTGTAGGAATTACTTTAGCAAATGACTCTGATTGGAAACATGCTATTCTACTTGCTCCACAATTTTTGCGTGTAAATGATTTTGCTGATTCTGCGATAATGTTAAAAATTTTAGGAGAGACACTTCCAAGCAGGCAGTGGGAAGTGACTGGCGAATTACGCAAACGTCTAAAAGTGGCGTTTGACAAAGAAGGAATCGAGATTCCGTTTCCACAAATGGTACTTCATAGCGCAGTCGAGACTTCACCAGACAATACCAAACAAGAAAAGATTTAAATATTAGCAAAAAATCATAGCAAAAGTCTAAAAGTCAATTGATTTTTAGACTTTTTTTTAGCTATACTAACTATAAATAAGCGAAGAGATTGAAACATCAAGGATTGCTTTTACAGCTACTTAATTTAAAATAGTATATTTGATTAGCATCTTAAAAATGATGAAGTATGTCACAAGAAATAAACATTCCTGACCACATTATTGGCCTTACTGACAGCGAAGTTAATCGTTCTAGAGAAACATCAGGTTACAATGAACAGGTACAAAAACAACAATATAAATGGTGGCTAGCTCTTTTTGAGCTTTTCAAGGAACCTATGTTGGTACTGTTAATTGCTGTTGCCATTATTTATTTTATTTTAGGTCAGAATAACGAAGCTTATTTTATGCTAGCCGCTATTGTTGCTGTTTCTGGAATCTCTTTTTACCAAGACAACCGCAGCCGAAAAGCACTAGAAGCCTTAGAAAAACTAAACGAGCCCCTTACTACTGTATATCGAAATAAACAACCGCAAAGTATCCCAACCAATACTATCGTATTAGGAGATTTAATAATTGCTACTGAAGGAAATACAATTAATGCGGATGGCGAAATTATACATAGTAATGATTTCTCAGTGAATGAGTCCACGCTTACTGGTGAACCTTATGCTGTGTTTAAATCTGAAAAATCCGAACATAAAATTGTTTACAGCGGAACCCTAGTAGCATCTGGGTTAGCCGTTTATAGAGTGACCGCAATTGGTTCCAAAACAAAAATAGGACAATTAGGACAGTCTCTTCTTGATATTAAAAATGAGCCTACACCTTTACAAATTCAAATAGAAAAATTTGTAAAGGGAATGGCCGTGATAGGAATTGTTATTTTTCTGCTCGTCTGGGGAGTGTACTACTATAAAACACAAGACGTTTTAAATAGTTTATTAAAGGGCTTAACTCTAGCAATGTCTATCCTTCCGGAAGAAATACCCGTTGCCTTTACCACTTTTATGGCGTTAGGCTCTTGGCGTTTGATGAAAGAAGGCATTATCGTTAAAAAAATCAGAACAGTAGAAACATTAGGTAGCGCCACTGTGATTTGCACCGATAAGACGGGAACAATTACAGAGAATACTATGAGTCTACAGTCGGTATATTCTTTTGAGTCCGACTCGCTTTACGAAAAAGAAGATTGGAATAATAGCGATGCTAAACGAGTCATCGAAATTGCGATGTGGGCTAGTGAACCCGTACCATTTGATCCGATGGAAAAAACTTTACACGATGAGTTTAAAAGCACAACTGTAAATGACGTTCGCTCCTCGTTTAAAATAGTCCATGAATATCCGCTAGAAGGCAAGCCACCAATGATGACTCATGTATTCCAGAATGAAAACGGACAAAGAATTATTGCTGCCAAAGGTGGTGCCGAGACAATTTTAAAAGTATCAAAAATAAGTGACGCGGAACGCGAAAAAATAAACCAAATAATTGATCGCTTAGCATCGAAAGGCTACCGTATATTGGGTGTAGCACAATCTAATTATCAAGAGCATGATTTTCCTAAAGACCAGCAAAACATTCCTTTTCAGCTAGTTGGCTTGGTTGTTTTTTACGATCCACCTAAGTCAAACATCGAGCTAGTGATGAATCAATTTTACAAAGCAGGAATAACCATTAAAGTGATTACTGGTGACAATAGCCCCACCACTAAAGCTATCGCTGAAAAAGCGGGGATTAAAGACGCAAACTATTGTTTAGAAGGTCAGGACATCATGGCACTAGACGCTACAAAAATGATACAAGCCATTCACGAGACAACTTTGTTTACGCGTATGTTTCCCGAGGCAAAATTAGCGGTTATAAAAGCACTTAAAAAAGACAATCAAATTGTGGCTATGGTTGGTGACGGAGTAAATGATGGTCCTGCGCTTAAAGCGGCCCATATAGGTGTAGCCATGGGTAAAAAAGGAACTGAAATCGCTAAATCAGCGGCTGATTTAATTCTCGTAGATGATGATTTATCAAAAATGATTATAGCCGTTGCCGCAGGTCGACGCATCTACACCAATCTAAAAAAAGCTATTCAATACATCGTTTCAATACACATTCCTATTATACTAACGGTATCACTACCCCTGTTTTTCGGATGGATCTACCCTGACATTTTTACTCCTGTTCACGTTATTTTTCTTGAGTTGGTTATGGGACCAATGTGTTCCATCGTATATGAAAATGAACCTGCCGAAAAAAACAGCATGCAACAAATGCCTAGACAATTGGGTAGTACTTTTTTATCATTTAAAGAGATGGCCATTAGTATTATTCAAGGGCTTGTCATAACAATTGCCATATTAGTTACATATCAATTAACTGTCCAAAGCGGAGGATCTGAAATCGAAACACGAACGATGGTTTTTTCTACCTTAGTTTTTTCTAACGTGCTTTTATCCCTCGTAAACCGTTCCTTTTATTACTCAGTTTTTACCTCTCTAAAAAATAAAAACAATATGATGATATTTGTGAATACGGTCACATTAGTCATGTTAGGAATGATTATTTACATTAGTCCGATTGCATCATTTTTTGAGGTTCAACCATTGACCTTTTTGCAAATAATTACCTGTCTGGCGATTAGCGCGACCTCTATATTGTGGATCGAAATTTACAAATGGAATAAAAGACGTAAAGGAACAAACTAAAATAGCGACTTATGAAAAACACATTAGTATCCATAGATTGGTTAAAAAACAACTTGCAAGATCCAAATTTAATTATTCTTGACGCAAGCCAGCAAGTTAACCAAGCTAATGTCAGTCCGGAATTTACAGGTATCCAAATTGAAGGTGCTCGCTTTTTTGACATTAAAAATGATTTTAGCGACAGTTCCAATCCGTTACCTAACACCTTTCCTGATCCAAAAGCGTTTGCTATAGCAGCTCAAAATCTCGGCATTAATACTACCAGTAAAATTGTGGTGTATGACAGTTTAGGTATTTACTCTAGCCCGAGAGCATGGTGGTTGTTTCAGATCATGGGACATGAAAACGTTTGGGTGCTTGATGGAGGACTTCCTGCATGGGTAAAAGCCGATTTCCCTATTGAAAAAATTAGTCCCAATACCTTTGCTCCTGGCAATTTCGAATCGAATTTCAATCCTTCCATGGTCAAAAACACAGCAGATGTATTAGATAATATAAAATCTAAAACAGCTGTATTAATCGATGCTCGATCTAACGACCGTTTTTTAGGGCTAACTCCAGAACCTCGAGCTGGACTGCGTAGCGGACACATTCCTGGTGCAATTAACATTCCGTATACTGACCTTGTCCAAAACGGGTATTTTCTATCTAAAGAAAAATTAAAAGCTATTTTACCTAATCAAGAGACAGCATTAATCTTTAGTTGTGGTTCTGGTATCACGGCCTGCATTGATTATCTTGCATATGAAATAATTGGTTCCAGCAATGACAGATCAGTCTACGACGGATCTTGGACAGAATGGGGACAAAGTGAAAGCTTACCAATCGAAAAATCAAATTAATTTATAATTAGTTAACCCTTAACTAAAGTCAACCATTTAAAATTGAGGTGATGAAAAAAAGTATTCTTTATTTATATTCTTCAATTGTGCTAATAATAGTTTCCTGCGCTCCTAAAAAAGAAACCTCAGCACAATCTCCATACCGGTATACTATTGAAAACCAACAGTTACATGATGCTATTACTACAATGGATAGTACTTTTTTTGATGCTTATAATAAATGTGACATGAACCTGCAAGCTCAAATTTATGCCGACACATTAGAGTTTTATCACGACAAAGGTGGTCTAATGACATCTAAACAAGATATTCTAGACGGAACCAAAAAAAACATTTGCGGTAAAGTGACGAGAGAATTAGTTGCAGGAAGCATCGAAGTATATCCAATAAAAGATTTTGGCGCGGTCGAAATAGGACTTCATAAATTTCACAACAACCAAGAACCAGCCAACACCCCTTCTACAATTAGCAAATTTATTATTATGTGGCAGTTTGCAAATAATAAATGGCAAATAACAAAAGTGATAAGTTTACACTAAAAACAGTAGCTAGCCAATGCGCAATCCGTTTTGAATTTTAAAATCAGGAGCTAGTAAAATTACATCACCCAACTCGCCTATGGCACCAAGAACCAAACATTCACTCATAAACTTTCCGATTTGCTTTTTTGGAAAATTTACTACCGCAACAATTTGACGATTAATTAAATCATCTTTGGTGTATCGTTTGGTGATTTGCGCCGACGTTTTTAGAATTCCTATCGCTTTACCAAAATCAATAGTCAATTGATAAGCTGGTTTTCTTGCTTCAGGAAAATCGTTTAGCCCAATTATAGTTCCAACATGCATTGCTACTCTATCAAAATATTCCCAACTTAAACTACCTTCCATTCGCTTTTTAGAATAAATTACTTGCTCACTAAATTACAAATATTAGTAAGAAAGAAAACCTTTTTCACTAACTTTAAGCTTCAAAATTTAAATACTTTTTTTACAATGGCAAATACAGCTTCTAAAATGGCATTACTTGGAACAAAGGCGCCCAATTTTCAACTACCGGATAGGACATGGGGCAAGGAATCCTTTTCGTTTGCTGATTTAAGAGGCGAAAAAGGCACACTCGTGTTTTTTATTTGCAATCACTGTCCATTTGTACATCATGTAATTGAAGAAGTTGTTATGATTGCTAATGATTACCGCGTACAAGGTTTAGGTATCATTGCTATATCAAGTAATGATGTTGTTATGTACCCACAAGACGGCCCTGCACTAATGACTGAATACGCCTTTGAAAATAATTTTGAATTTCCTTATTTATACGATAGTAATCAAACAGTTGCTAAGGCATATCAGGCCAGCTGTACTCCTGACTTCTTTTTATTTGATAGTCAAGACGAGTTAGTATATCGCGGCCAATTAGATGATAGCCGTCCTGGCAACGGCATCCCGTTAAGCGGTAGCGATTTGCGCGGAGCTATTGACGGAATTTTATACAACCGAACTATTAATCCAAACCAAAAACCAAGCATTGGATGTGGTATAAAATGGAAGTAATACTATAAAAAAAGCCTCTGAATTATGTTCAGAGGCGTTTTGCATTTTCTTTATTTTGCATCAACTACTTTCTTAGCGGTAGAGCTAGATTAGGATAATCGGTAATAATACCGTCTACTCCCATTGCTAGTAAAGATTCCATTTCTTCTCGTTTATTCACTGTCCATGGAATCACTTTCATTTTGTTTTGATGTATAGTCGCTACCTCAGCAGGATTAAGTAATACATAGTAAGGACTATATATTTGGGGTTTAAAACCTAAATTGGCAATATTTGTGTTGAAGTCATTCTCAAAAACCAAATAGGCCAAAGTATATTTTGGATATACTTTATGAATGTATTGTAATACTCTTGGATCAAAACTTTGAATAATAACCCGATCTGTAGGTAACATTTTTTGAACTTGCACTATCACTAAATCTGCAAATTCCTGAACAGTAGGCTGATATCCGTTTTTTTCTTCATCAGGAGTACTTTTGATCTCAATATTGTACTTGATTTTAGGATTTATCGCTTCTGCGAAAGCTATAACCTCACTCAACAAAGGTTTACTCACTTGTTCTTTTAGTTGTTCTGGAAAAAGCACATTGCCATAGCTTCCCACATCAAAAGCACATACCTCTTGATAGGTGTGTTCAAAAATTTTGTAGGCCAATCCGTCTTCCTTACTTATGTTTTTATGGTTCGCATCTAGCGTTACTTGATCATTTAACCATGGTTCATGAGATACTACTATTTGCTTGTCCTTGGTAACCACTACATCCATTTCTAGAGTAGTTACACCAAGTTCCAAAGCTTTTTTAAATGCGGGAATGGTATTCTCTGGAGCTAATCCGCGTGCTCCTCTATGCCCTTGCAAATCAAAATTATACGTTTTTATTTTCTCCGCTGTATTTGGTTTTTTGGATTGTGCCTCCGCAAAAGTAAGGTCGCAGAGCAGAAGCATTCCTAAGAAAAATTGTATCGTTTTCATACTTATTTTTTTTCTAATTGTTTGTCCAGAAACAAGGTTGTTTCTCTATAAACCGATTCCCAATCCTTAGATCTTATATCACAAGCGATAACGTGGTACCCTACTTCGGTAAAAGCTACTTTTTCTTTGTGATTTTGCGGCGTTCCTAAACTTTCATACATTTTTAAAATTGCTGGAACAGACACAACCTTATCTTGCTCCTGTTCATTTTTAAAATAATAACCAACAAAAACGGGACATTTTACTTTTTGAAAAGTTGTTGCAGTCATGTTGTCCTTTAGCATTTTAATCAAAGCAGCGTATCCATTTACATGATACGATGTCGACCAAAATTTTGCCTCTTCTGCCGACCTATTTTGCTTTTGTATTTCGCCTCCATTCATTTTTATAAAACCAGCCTTCCCTTCAGGAGTTAAGAGAATTTCCATTTGAGGATTTATTACATCTATAAATGGTGAATACATGACCAAACCAGCGATCTCATTATCGGCTGCAGCCAAGGCGAGACTCAATGTACCTCCAGTCGAAGTACTCACAATAACTACTTTTTCTCCGAGTATTTTTCCTATGGCAACAGCTTCTTTTGCAGAAGCGATGTAATTCTCGGGAGTCAGAAATTCAAATGCATTACTTCTATCAATGCCATGCTCACTTAAGCGCGCTTCATAAACATTAGCATGATATTTTTCAGACAACATTTTCATAACGGGCGCTCCTTCTCTTTTACTTGCCCCAAAACCATGTAGGTACACAAAAGCTAATGGTGTTTTTTCATGCACATTTGCTTTGGCCCAAATAATCGCTGCTTCGTTTCCAGCTTTAATTCCGGGTACGGCTGCCTCTTGATTCTGTAGTACTCTATCTATTGTCTGCAAGTCGTATTGTGTGCTACTTTGTTGAGCTATTGCTGTAAGGGAAAAAGCAACAAGTATAAAAGTATACAATTTATTTATCATCATAATCATTCTATTTTAAGTCGTTAAAAAATGTTTCCTAAAATTTAGACGAAACTTGCATACCAAACAATTGTGGTGCACCTGCTATAAAGGTAGGGATTCCAAAAGCCTGACCCGTATTTCCAGCATCGATAATGTATTTTTTATTACCCACATTATTCATGTAAAAATTCACTTCATATTTTTTGTCCACTATTAGGCCTATTCTAGAGTTTAAAATTCCGTATCCCGCTTGTGAAATATTGGGCAAGTTCGTTTCTTCAAAAAATACTTTTGATTTATAAGTAAAAGAAGGTCGAATAAACAACTCTAATCTTTTGTTTAATCTTGGAGTGATGTCCAGTCCTGCAGAGATAGAGTGCTTAGGTGTTAATCTAAAAGTATTACCTGCTAATGCTTGTGGATTTCCATTGGCATCATTATCATCAAAAGAGGCATCTATATAACCGTAATTAGCAAAAAAACTAGCATTTTTTGTGAAAGCATATTGAAAAGCAGTCTCAAAACCAAAAGAAGATGCATTACCACTATCTTGAACCGCTGTAGTAAACACACCATTTACAAAAGAAGTGACACTCGTTTGAAAATTAGAGTAGTCGTAGATATACGCATTGATATCGAACTGTAGTTTATTATTCAAAAACAAAGATTTTGCACCAACCTCGTACGACCAAACGATTTCATTAGCCAAAACTCTTGTGCGAGCTGCTGTGATATTAATTACATTAGGTCTTCTTCCTCTCGAGGTAGTTGCAAATAATGTAATATTATCGTTAACCATATAATTTACTGCAAAACGCCCTACCATAGATAAAAAGTTTTTATTAGCTACAATTCTTTGGTTGTTTGTCGAGGCAAATAAATTATTAGGATATACATTGGTCAAATACCCCACATTAGACGCTGTGGTGGCATCTTGCACTTGGTAACCTGCATTTGCATTTTCCCATGTACCGCGCAAACCTGCTGTTAAGGACAGTTTAGAAGTTAAATCATAAGATGCATCAGCGAAAATATCTCCTGAGTAATTACGAGAGAAATTGGTATTAGATTCAAAATTACTTGGATTTAAAGGTGCTCCTGCCAAAGGTCCAAAAGTAGCAGGATCATTCGGGATAGAAGGTAAATATTGAGGTTGACCGTTGACTACAAAAGTAGCTGGGCTCAAAAGTAACATTGCAAAACTCTGTTCGTTTACTTCCCAAGGCACGTATTGACTTCCGTTTTCTGCAAAGAAATTAGTTCCAAAAAAACCTCTGAATTTTGAATTTGTATCAAAGTTAAAACGCAACTCTTGACTGAATTGTTCTCCTTTGGCTATTTCTCTAAAAAACAAAGCAGGAGCTGCAGTACCATCAGCATCAAAAGCCTCATTCGAGTCAAAATCACGATAAGCAGTTGTAGCAGTCAAATTCCAATTTGGATTGAATTCATGATTAACAATCGCAGTGATTCCCTTTACCGTTCGGTCTACACCTAATTCCTCCCCGCGTTCTAAGTCGGCAAAAGTATTTGGATTCGTATCCCCTCCTGCAGGAGCATAAGTACCACTTTTAAATGAGGTTCCCGGAGGTGTATCATGCTGCCAGTTGGCAATCAAATCAATCTTCGTTTTCTCTGAAGAGACATATTTTAATGCTGCTCTAAATGCAAGCGTTTGCTTCCCGTTTAAAGTACCACCTGAAAGATTTTTAATATATCCGTCACGAGCATTGTATATTCCAGCGGCTCTAAAATATAATTTATCTTTTACTAGTGGCGTATTAAAGTGACCATTAGCTAAAACTTGATCAAAATTTCCGTATCCTACTTTTAAGGCTCCTGTGCTTTCGTTTTTAGCCTTATTTTGAATAATGTGCATGGCACCAATTTGTGCACCACGACCAAATAATGTTCCTTGTGGCCCTTTTAAAACCTCAACACGTTCTACATCAAAAAGCTCTACGACAGACCCTCGTGATTTACTAATAGATACACCATCTTGAAAGATAGAAACTCTAGGCTCAACTCTAGAATCACCACTATCGCTGGTTATACCACGTATTACTACTCCCGGGTTATTAACACTTTGAATTTGCACTTGAAATCCTGGAACATAATCTGACAAAGCATCGTATTCAAAAGTCCCTTGTTTATTTATAAAATCACTACCATACGACGTAATCGCAATGGGAACATCTTTATTTTTTTGTTCTCTCTTTTGAGCTGTTACGGTAATCCCTTCTAACATGGCTGGCATTTCCTCTAGCTCAAAATTAATTGTTGTAGTTCCTGCGCTTAAAGTAACTTCTTTTTCTGAAGGAAGATAACCTTCGCGAGAAACTAAAATTTGATAGATTGTTGATTCTAGATCCTGAATAACAAATTGTCCAGCATTATCAGAGAGTGCGCTTTGCTTTAGACCTTTGATTGTTACCAAGGCTCCTTTGATATTTTTACCTTGATCTGATGTGATAGTTCCTCTTAGAGTAGCTTTACTTTGACCGCTTACAATCGAAATAACGAATAAAGACAGGAGGAGAATACAGTACTTAAAATTCATTTTAAATGGAATTTGGATGGTTAATTATTTTGTCCAAAAGTATTTTTTATTCCATTTCTACTAATTAAGAGAGTATTATTCTATGATTAAAATTAATGACGAAAAAGCAGTAAATAACCTCTATTTAACATTTACATAAACCTGATGAACAGAATGCATTTTATTGAGGAATTCTGCTGAAGTTTGATCCAAAGTTTGCTACTAAAAAGACAATAGCAACTCTTGTTTGAAACTAAAAAACCGTTTCAAAATAAGTTTTGAAACGGTTTATATAGTGTAATAATGAAGACTAGTGAATGTTATTTTACATCCATTAATTCTACATCAAAAATTAAAGTAGCGTTTGGTGGAATTACTCCTCCTGCTCCTGCTGGTCCGTATCCTAAATCAGACGGAATAACAAAACGTGCTTTGTCTCCTACTTTCAATAGAGCAATACCTTCGTCCCATCCTTCGATCACTTGCCCTTGACCTAGTTTGAATTCGATTGGTTTTTTTCTTGGGTATGATGAATCAAAAACTTTTCCAGTTTCTAATGAACCTTCGTAGTGTACAGCAACTGTTTTACCGGCTACAGCTTGTTTTCCATCCCCTCTTTGGATGAATTGGTAACGCAATCCACTTTCTGTTTTTTCAAAACCTGCTGCTAATGTTTCCATTTTTGCTTCTGATTCTGCTTTCAAAGCGGCTTGTTTTTTCAAGCGAGCTCCTTTTAAACCTACAAATGCTTCGATAGCATTCCAGTTTTTAGCTTCTTCACCTACTCTAATGATTTCAACTGAATCTAAAGCATCACCTTGAGCGATAGCATCTACCACATCTTGTCCTTCGATTACATTTCCAAAAACAGTGTGTTTATCATCTAACCATGGTGTTGCAACGTGAGTGATAAAAAATTGAGATCCATTTGAACCAGGACCAGAATTTGCCATAGACAACACACCAGGTGCATTATGACGTAAATCTTTGTGAAATTCATCATCAAATTTGTACCCTGGATCTCCTGTTCCAGTTCCTTGAGGACATCCTCCTTGAACCATAAAATCAGGGATCACTCTATGAAAATTTAAACCATCATAGAATTTCTGTCCCTGAGGTTTAATTTTATTTTCCATATTTCCTTCGGCAAGAGCAACAAAATTCCCTACTGTTCCTGGAGTTAAATCGTGTGTTAGTTTTACTAAAACAGCACCTTTTGCAGTGTTGAATTTAGCGTATATTCCGTTTTCCATCTTTATTTATTTTTATTGAATTGCAAATTTACAAATTAATTTTTATCCATTACTACTTTCTACCGCTTTCCCTCTAGCTTTATAGGTAAATCCATACACTGAAAATGCCAGCCCCGATAATAACAAACAACCTAAAGCTACCGCATGCCACCCTCCTAATTGCCATAAAAACAAGCCAAAGGCAGAACCTGCTGCTGTTCCCAAAAAGCTGAACGACATAAAAACAGTATTCATTCTATTTCTCGCCTCTGGCACGATCGAGTAAACTCGTGTTTGATTTGAAATATGCACGCCTTGAAGACCAATGTCGATTAATACTATTCCTATGACAAGACCTACGACACTCGCTCCTGAGAAGTAAAAAACAATAAAACTCAAGGCTATTAATACACAGCCATATCCAACGGCAACTCTAGAACTCCCTTTATCCCCTAATTTACCAACTAAGGGTGCGGCCAAAGCTCCCGAAGCACCTACAATACCGAATAAACCTATAGTGGCGCTATTAAAATCAAAGGGTTCAGCAGAGAGTAATAAAACCATTGTAGTCCAAAAAGCACCAAATTGTGCGAAGCTAAATACGTTGATTAAGGTTGCTTCACGAAGTAAAGGTTGTTCCTTTATTAAAGTAAAAAGTGAACCGATAAGTTGACCATATGAGCCGTCGAAAACAGGTTTATTATAAGGAAATTGTTTTTTGATAATAAAGAATAAAAGCAAACAAAGTCCAGAAGCAATCCAAAACATAGCACGCCACCCTAATACTTCACCTATGAATCCACTTAAAGTTCGTGATAACAAAATCCCCACTAAGAGTCCACTCATGATGGTTCCCACAACCTTACCTCTCTTTTCTGGAGCACTTAGTGATGCTGCTAGCGGTAAAATAAGTTGCGGAACAATAGAGGTGATTCCTATTAAAAGGGAAGCGATTTCAAGCACGAAATAACTTTGCGCGGTTGCTGCAATAATTAATGCAATGACAGTGGCAAAAGTGGTATATAGTATTTGGGATTTACGCTCTAATTTATCACCTAATGGCACCATAAAGAATAAACCAATAGCATAACCTGCTTGTGTGAGATAGGTTATTGTTCCTGCATTGGCATGCGGAATATTAAATTCGTCAGCAATTAAAACAATAAGCGGCTGACAGTAATATAAGTTGGCAACTATAAGACCTGTGGCAATAGCCATAAACAGGACATTTTTGTTTGATAAATTCATCCTGCAAAAGTACGTTCTGTTTTAAAAATTTGTGCTGTAAACAAAAGCTAATTTTTCATTAAAAGTAATTTAAAAAAAGAAACCCTCTTTGGTTTCGCCAATGAGGGTTTACTAATTTAGCACTATCCTTTTATTCTTGTAACGCATCTAATGCTTTAAATATTTCAGTTGCTTCTGCTCTGTTGCGATATTCAGCATCTAAAAAAGTATAAACTATTTTACCGTCTTGATTGATTACATAAGTTGCTGCTAATGGCAATTCATCTGAATCATCACCGTTATAACCGTGCAAGTCAAAACCCTTCTGATATGAATCAGCTACGGCATCAGTTAATTTGAAAACGATTCCGTACTCCTTAGCGACTTTGTTTCCTACATCACTTAGTACTTCAAATTCCAATTGGTGCTTCTCTGCAGTCGACATAGATTTGTCTGGTAACTCAGGTGTCAACGCTAATAGACTTGCTCCTTTTAATTGAATTGTGGGTAATTGCTCTTGTAAATAATGTAAAGTCATATTACAATAAGGACACCAACCACCACGATACCAAGTTAAAACTACCGGTCCTTTCTTCAAATAATCATTCAATTGCACCTCTTTACCAATAGCATTTGTCAAGATAAAATCAGGTGCGATATCATCATTTTTTTTTGCAGTAGCAATTAAGTTTTGTTGTACTACATCGGCAATTCCGTCTGCATATATTTCTTTAATTTGATCTGGTGCTTTAGCTTCCCATGCATTTTTAGCATTGTCTAAAGTTTCCTGTAAACTGATCGTATTTTCTGTACTCATAATTATTGTTTGTTTGTCACGCCAAAATTACGGCGGTGTTTTGCGATATAAATTATCGTTAAATTAGAAATTGTTGTATAATTTCCATTGCTAATGCTTCTACTTCTCAAGAAAAAGTAGTAATGGTTGAATGAATTCATTAAAACTTTCGATATGCGGTATGTGCCCTATATTAGGGATTTCGATCAATTTTGCATTTGGTATTTTCTTTTGTGTTTCTTTCCCTAGGTTCGTATACAATCCCATAGTTGCTTGTACTTCCTTTGAAACTAATGGTTTTCCTAATGCTGTTCTATCTCTAGTTCCAATAATTAATAAGGTAGGTGCTTTTATATTTTGGAATTCATATACAACAGGCTGTGTAAAAATCATATCGTAGGTTAAGGCAGCATTCCAAGCAATTCTTTTAAAATCAGAATTTAAGGTCCAACCGGCTAATAAGTTTACCCATTCGTCGTATTCTGGCTTCCACTTTCCATCGTAGTAACTATCTAATTGGTATTTTTTAATACGCTCGTAACTTTGTGTTAGTTCGTTTTTGTACCACCAATCTACGGTTTGGTATGGTACTTTTAACTTCCAATCTTCCAAACCAATAGGATTTTCTAGAATTAATTTTTCCGTAACTTCTGGATACATTAAAGCAAAGCGCGTGGCTATCATGCCCCCCATAGAATGACCTAAAACTGCTGTTTTTAGGATTCCGAGAGAGTCCAAAATATGCTTGGTGTTTTGTGCTAATTGCTGAAAAGTATATTGAAAATTGTCGGGCTTTGTTGATTTTCCAAAACCTATTTGATCAGGAACAATTACTCGAAAACCTTTTTTTGATAATGCATGAATGGTTGTTCGCCAATAAGCCCCATTAAAATTTTTTCCATGAAGCAATAAAATATTTTTTCCGTTGTAATTGGAGGGTTTAATATCCATGAATTCCATTTGGAGCTCCTGCTGCTGTACATTTATCGTAATAAAATGAGATGGGTAAGGATATTCATAATTAGAGAGATTGAGGTCTAACCATTGTAATTTTTCTTGCTGTGCAAAAGTTGCTATTGTGATAAAAAAGAGCAGTACTATTTTTTTGAATTTCATTTTTGTGATTTTCTATACGAATTGTAAATTTAAGGATTATCAATGCGCAATGAAAAACATTAAGGAAACTTTACGATTTAATAATCAAATCTTGTCGATAAGCCTGCTCCCTAGCCCAGATGGAAACGGCATCCTATTATGCCGGGGTTCGGCATAATAGATAGAGTGGACAGCTGGAATTGCTACAAAAAAAAATGACATCCTTTACGAATGTCATTTCCTTTAAAAAGATAAAATATTTGATTATTTCTCTAGAAGTCCCGCGTTTCTTAAATAAGGCTCCACCTCCATTTTATGACCAATCAGTTCTTCAAAAGCTTTGTTTAAATCGACACTGTTACCCACAGATAAAATGTATTTTCTAAAACGCTCAGAGTTTTCTCTGCTTAAACCACCGTTTGCCTTCATCCAGTCGTATACATTGTAATCTAACGTTTTAGACCAAGTGTAAGCATAATATCCAGCAGAATATCCTCCTGAGAAAATATGTGCAAAGTAAGGAGAATGGTATCTCGTAGGTACTTCATTTACTAATAAACCGTATTTTTCAAGTGCTTCTTTTTCGAAAACTAATGTTGGTTTAAAATCAGCTTCATTTTCTACGCTATGCCAAGCCATATCTAAAGTGGCTGCAGCCAAAAGTTCCGTAACATGGTACCCACTGTTAAACGATTCTGCCTTCTTAATTTTGTCAATTAAATCCTGAGGAATTACTTCTTTAGTTTTGTAATGCAATGCATAGTTTTTCAATACTTCTGGGTCTAAAGCCGCATGCTCATTTATTTGAGAAGGAAATTCTACAAAGTCACGTGGCACAGAAGTTCCAGAAAGACTTGCGTAATTTTGATTAGCAAACAAACCGTGCAATGTATGTCCGAATTCATGGTACAAAGTTGTAACATTGTCAAAACTAATCAAAGAAGGGTTTCCGTTTACCGGTTTAGAAAAGTTATAAACATTTACGATAACAGGTTTTTGTTTTAAATAATGTGATTGTTTCACAAAACTATTCATCCAAGCTCCACCTTTTTTATTATCTCTAGTGTAGAAATCTAAATAGTAGATTGCCATTGATTTTCCGTCATTATCGAATACTTCATAAGCAACAACATCCGGATGATAAACAGGTAGATCTTTACGTTGTTTAAAAGTGATTCCGTACATTTTTTGAGCAGCAAAGAAAACTCCTTTTTCAAGAACAGTAGTTAGCTCAAAGTATGGTTTTACTTGACTTTCGTCTAGATCATATTTGGCTTTACGCACTTGCTCAGAGTAGAAATCCCAATCCCAAGGTTCCAATTTGAAGCCTCCTTTTTGTGCATCGATTAAATCCTGAATTTCTTTTGCCTCTACTTTTGCTTTTGCAACTGCAGGTGCAGCTATTTCAGCCAACAAATTCATTGCTCTCTCAGGAGTTTGAGCCATTTGATCTTGTTGCTTCCACTCAGCAAAATTCTTTTTACCCATCAATTTGGCTTTCTGCAAACGCAATTTTACCATTTGCTCTAGTACGTCACGGCTGTCTCCCTCATCATTTTTCTCTGCACGAGTCCAAGATGATTTAAAAATTTTTTCTCTAGAGGCTCTGTTAGTTAAACTTTGTAAAACAGGTTGTTGTGTTGTATTTTGCAAAACGATTAAATATTTTCCGTCATGACCTTCTTCTGTTGCCTTTAACTTTGCAGCAGCAAGTTCACTTGCACTTAATCCATCTAAATCCGCTGCTTTATCAAACAATATGGCACCATTTTTGCGAGCAGTTAATAATTTATCACCAAATGTAGTTCCCAAGATTGCAAGCTCTCCATTGATTTTTTTCATTTTCTCTTTATCTGCATCTGATAAATTGGCTCCAGCTAATTCAAAATCCTGAATATAACTTTCGGTCAATTTTTTATCTTCTCCCTTGAGTGTGTTGATATCGATTGCCTTGAAACGTTTGTATAACGTACTATTCAAGTACATTTTGTCACTATGTGCTGAGAAAATAGGGGCATATTCTGCCTGCAAAACTTGTAAATTTGGATTTGTATTAGAACTTGTTAGGTTGTAAAACATCCCAGTAGCTCTTTTTAAATCTACTCCAGAAGTTTCAACCGCTAGTACGGTGTTCTGAAAAGTAGGTTTAGCTGGATTGTTTGCAATAGCCAGAATTTCTTTATCCTGAACAGCCAGTCCATATTCAAAAGCAGGTTTAAAATCTGCGTCTTTTATAAGATTGAATTGTGGTGCTTGGTATTGTAAAGTACTTTTTTGTAATAACGGATTAGTCATTTTTACTGTATTATTTTGAGCACGGACTGTTTGCAGTGACGCAAGAGCCATAAACATGCTACCGGATATAACAATTTTTGAAAAAGCTTTCATATAATATAGATTGATTTAATTTTCGCTATAAAAGTAGTTAAAAAAAAATGTTTACAAAAACGATATCGTAGATATTGTTCGCAATCACCATTGAGCCTCAAATCCTCTAAAAAGCAATCTTGACACTATAAAAATTAGTGCTATATTTGTTTTGCTTTATTTTGCTTGATCATGAAATCTGATTTTTAACCAATCAAAAAAATGAGGTATGATAAAATGAATTACTTAAAAATTAAATATGCCTCAGCAGTTTAATATCAATTAATCTAGATTTATGTTCACCACGTTATAAGATCAATTAACTTTTAAAACCAAATCAAAACCAACAACTATGAAGTTTATCTACTATTTTACTTTTTTAATAGCTATGACTGTCAGCGCACAGCAAAAAAAGCAACCAACACTCGATTATTATTTACCTCAAAATGTAACCTACAACAAAAACATTCCTACTCCTAAAAGTGTGTTTAATTTTGAATTAGGCGAAATGCATACGGATCATACGCAACTGGCTTATTACATGAAAGAAGTAGCCAAAGTATCTGATAGAATTGCAATTGAAACTACGGGTTATACGTTTGAAAACCGACCATTGCAACTATTAACCATTTCGAGTCCAAAGAACTTAGCTCGTATTAAAGAAATTAATGAACAACATCTCGCAAATCTGACTGCAGGAAATAAGCAAACCAATATTGCTGATATGCCTATTGTGGTTTATCTAGGCTACTCTATTCACGGAAACGAATCGAGTGGATCAGGAGCTGCGATAGCGTTAACGTATTATTTAGCTGCTTGCGAAAGCGCAGAGCTTGAAAAAACACTAGAAAATACCGTAATTTTATTAGACCCTTGTTTTAACCCAGATGGAATCCAGCGTTTCTCTACTTGGGTTAACAGCAACAAAAGCACCAACTTAGTAACCGATCCTAATGATCGTGAGTTTAATGAAGGTTGGCCACGCGGACGATTTAATCACTACTTGTTTGATATGAATAGAGATTGGTTGCCTGTACAGTTACCAGAGAGTCAAGCCCGCATCAAAACATTTAGAAAATGGATGCCTAATGTCTTGTGTGATTTTCACGAAATGGGAACCAATTCGACCT
>Ga0180008_1000217_pt1 | contig 56994 bp, 110 predicted proteins | sample MM_PW_MetaG_FD_121121 | JGI IMG/M metagenome (GOLD analysis project Ga0180008, IMG submission 121121) | Groundwater microbial communities from the Aspo Hard Rock Laboratory (HRL) deep subsurface site, Sweden - MM_PW_MetaG | ecosystem: Environmental > Aquatic > Deep subsurface > Groundwater... | reverse complement strand
CTTTTCTCCTTTCCAAGGAGGTATATTAGAAAATGGATAAAGAGATATATGATATATTTATAACCTTTTTATTCTCTATCGCAACTTTTCTTTTTGGGGTATTTATAGGGTATATTACTAAAAAGAAAATAAGGAAGGACACTGAAATTAATTAGTCATTCAAATTTGATTACTATCATTATCACATCATTTTTTCATATAATTCTGCACAGGGTGCTTACCATTTCTTAATAAAATCCTTCTTGAATCGCTAAAAGATACAAGATACTAATGGGATTTAGGTAAATAACCCGTTAACAAGGTTAAATGGAAAAAGTGAATGAAAGTAACAAATAATAACCAAAAGGAGATCACAATGATTACTTTAACCAAAGGTCATCTTTTCCTATGGATGCCCTACGACGCTATTGGCTGGTTTATCCTTGGAATGCTATTAGGCATACTAATAACCGTAACCATACGGTTTACAATAAACCGTTGGAAACGAAAAGTACGTCTGAAAGAGTACAATAGGATATATCCTTTAATAGAAACCCTTAAAAAGAAGTTGGAAGAAGAGAAATCAGAGAGTAAGAAGAAATGAACAGAAAGGAGGTAGAGAGTAAGGAAAAGAACTCGGCGGCTCCCTCTCCATTTTTTCCTTGTTTTAAGTCTTCAGACATAAACTCTTTTCCTTGTCTTAAATCTTATGATATGACTCCTATGTTACAAAGAATCTTATTTTAAGTCATCAGATATGAACCGAGTTTATTGTTTTAAGTCATCAGACCTCCTGACTCCTATATTGAGAAGAAATTTATCTTAAGTCTTCAGATATGAACCCTTTTCCTCATTTTTAATCTTCTGAGTTACTGAATCCTATATTAAGAAGAATTAACTGTATTACTGAAATATACTTAATATAAAGGAGAAAGAAAAGTATAACCCTGCTATTACCACTATATGAATAAACAAACTTTATCCCTATCCCTATCCCTAATAAGTATATGGACGTATATATGGAATATAGATAAAAAACTATTATTGAATTTTGAAAGAGAAAGAGAGGTGATGAATATGAAAAGAGAACATACTGAAAAACTTAAATTGGAAATGGAAGAAAGGAAAAGACTTTTAGCCCAACGAACTCCAGTGAAAGAAACTGTGATAATGTATGGAGTTAGACAAATAGGGAAAAACGTTCATTACGGAACAACCACATCCTTCATTGATGAAGCGAAGTCATGGGTGGTCGAGGGATGGTCAGAGTTGGTGAAGATAACAATAGAGCCCATGTAAAGAATGTTCGACTCTTAAATAAAGGAGGTGAAATGAATGGGACATACACCAGGACCGTTCACACATCGAGAACCACTTGATATGGGTGGGATGCACCATATCTTTATAAGGGATTCAAAGGGTCATATCTTATGTCGAGTTGAAGGTTATCTAAATGGTGAATCATGTGAAAAAACAGGTTTTCCAGATATAGAAGAAACCATAGCCAATGCCGATCTTTTCACAGCTTCGCCTCTGCTGCTAGAAGCATGTATAATGGCCCATCGGCTATTATTGCAAATTGGTGACAATGAAGATTATTGCATCAGAACAATAAATGAACTTGAAATCGCTATTAGAGCAGCGAGAGGAGGAATATAAAATGAAAGATATATTGTATCAATTAGCAGAAATTGGAACTGATGAATCAAAAATTCTTTATAGATTAATAAAAGAAAATCCAGAAGATATGAAGGATCCAAATAAGCTCGCAGAATATTTCAAGTTTCTTTTGGGCCACTGTAGTCGTTTGCAATCTGCAAAGATTATTAAATTGAATAAACAAATAGCAGAGGGCATTGAAGATCTTGTCTATGAAACCCAATGGACTAACCTTTTGAACGTTGCAAGACATGCGCTTGATGCCACTATCGAGGCCATAGGAAAAGATACAGATATATCGAGTACTGAAGCCGGTAAAAATCTTGTTAAAGAAATCAATAGAATTCGCTCTCAATTTTAACCATTTATCGCGTAAAAGAAAAAGTCATAAATTTACTGAATAACAAAATTATTTAAAGGAGGAGGTGATTTGATAAGTAATGGAAATACGCATAGAATATAAAATGATTAGGCCCTGGTATAAAATGGTCTTTACAAGATGGAAACTCCATAAAATATATGCGTCTAATCACACAGCGAATCTCGCTTTGAACAGATTAAGACGCTGTAACAATGCTATTTTTAGAATAAGGAGAAAAACCATTAATAACTCGCGAAAAACATAGGTCCGAGGTTTGCATTGGTATAAAAATATTGTATAATACTTAAAAGCACAAGGAGAGGGGAAATGAGAACTACAAAGCAAGAATTAACAGCAATTTTCATGAAAAGATTAAGGACAATATTATTTTCCGGATTCAGTGATTTGAGATGTCCTGGAAATAAGGAATTAAGTGAAGGGCCTGAAGTAGGCATGTGTGAAATATGTAATGAATCAGCAGAAGTAGAAGTAGATTGGTCATGTCCGTGCACGAGGTTTGGTGAAGAAAAAGCAAAAAGAATAGCCATCAGGGTAGTTGAAAGATATTTTGGACAGAAAATTCATATAGGAGAATAAAATGATCTACGATGTAGAAAATCTAAAAGACCGTTTTGAACTGGTCAAACAAGTATATAGGAATGTCGGCTATGTAGATGAAAAAGACTTTTCAAAAGAATATTATTTCATGCATAATCCTGAAACTGGAGAAAAAGTGAGGCTTTACTATAATGGTAGAGTAGAAGAATTTAAAGGAGAGTAAAATGATAAATAAAATTAAGGAAATAGTAGAAGATGAAATGACAAGAGAAGGTTTATCCTTTTTTCTGGGGGGCAGTCGGAGGTTTGGTTGGTATCGCAGAAACAGTGATTTAGATTATTTTATACTTATAAAACCATCGTGGAATATAGAACAATTCATAAACGTATTTATAAGATATCAGATATTACCAGATTCTCTACAAAGCTACACGATGGAGATTTCCGAACAATATTCCATATTTGGAGGTTTGGTACATTTCAATTTTATGCATCAGATAAAAGATTGGAGGGACCTCCGGATTGAACATGGGGAAATAGAACGGTTTTTACAGAAAAATATAAAAAGAAAAGAAGAAATAAAAAAGGCAGTAGAGGAAGGCGTAATATCAGGCCAAGATGCATATCGAATTCTTAAATTACGGCTGTGATTATAAAGGAAAGAGAAGAATTAACCTTGTAATCTGTATAGTATGTAGCGAGTAAAATGAAAGAGGAATAAGAATACAAGATAATAAAAGAGAATATAGGAGAAGAACTATGATAAAAATAAGAACAGAAAAGGTGATAGATGGAAATAACCTTCTTAGTAGAAGAGTTATCTACTGTGATTTACGAAGTTTCCATGAACTCCCATCTAAATATACTCATGACACTAATGCGATATGGGGAAACTCTGGACACGTACAAAGCGCAAGTGGGTTTCTTCTTTCGAAAGGTGAGATATATACTGAAGAAGAGTTTCAAAAGCGTCTCACCCATATCCACAGAGCAGGAGAATTGTTAAAAGATGTTAATGATGAGAAAAGAAGACTTGAAATTGATTGGAATGGACGTGAAATCTTTAAGATCTAAACCACAAAACATGAAAGGAAAAAACATGGAAGATGTAAAGAAGAAAACCGTAGAAACCAACAGAAAATATTCGTTACGAGAAAGTTTCTTACTGGCATGTAAAAGTGCTCAGACCAAAGTGACAATTAGACAAGCCAGTAAACTCAGAAGAGGAAAGGGGATTGCTTTCAAGGTTCTTATGGGCAAGATGAAGCCTTTAACGTCTTCAATGCCAGGATATCAATATTATGAAATGGAAGGATTATAAACAGTAAGAGAAAGGAGAAAAAGTAATATGAATAAAGAAGAAATCTTTCAGAATGCAATAGAACACTATATAGATTATGATCTTTTTGGAATTGGGTTTGGCATAGGACAAATTGACATTAAAACTATCATGGTTATGATAGAAATTGGAAAAGAACTCGATTTAACCTTCTGGTTTGCGAAAAAAGTTACTGCCATAGATGATGAAGACTGTAAAGAACGAACTATTACTGCCCTCTCTAATCATCTTTTTGTTTATCCATCAAAATTAGAGTTAGGTGAATTTTGGGAAAAAGTAAACAGTAAGAAAAAGGAGAATAATTAATATGTGGATTCATAATTTTGAAGTAAAATCAATGCATAGAGAACCAAGACCTTTTCCGCTAGACATGTTAAGATATGACCACTGCTATCCAACAAGTCAAGAACAAATGGGAATAATCGTTTTAACTTTTAGGACCGTTCCGACTCTTCTTGGACTTGAACCGATTAAAATGCAAAATACCAGTAGTGATAGGTTTTGGAAACCAACAGATAAAAGGTGGAAATCTTTTGGCTGGATAGTTTGGTCCAAAGAAGATCCCATACATATCCCATAAACAAGCAAAACCAAGGATCAAAAAGGAGGAGTCATATAATGAACGATTCAACAGAAAAGATTCGTAGAAGATTAGTTACAGATATAAATTCACAAACTGAATCAAATGATGAAGACATAGAAAGGAAAAGACTTGAAACAAAACATGGACAAGTTTGGAATACCCCAGAAATAGGAAAGGATTTCGAAGTAAAATCATTTTTAGCCCCATTTGTATTGGCGAAACGGAAATCTGATGACGTAGAAGGAACTATGATGTTCCAAGATTATCCAAGATTTTATTTTGGATTCAAACCAGTATAAGGAGAAAAAATGGATATAAAAGAAACAAAGAAAGAGCTTTCAAGAATAGCAGTATATGAAATTGTGAGAGATAGACTAAATGTCTGTGAGGAAACTGAAGATAAATGGGATATTTTCGAAAATTGGGCAAACGAGGCCATGCTTTTTTTGAATGAAAGAATCAATGTGAGATGCGAAGGATTTCAGGAATTTCTCGGAGAAAATGATTGGGCAAAAGTGTGGTTGGTCCAAAATGGATTCGCAGAAAAAGTTTATAAATTTGAACCATTTTCAATTCGTGTTGAAACTAAAGAAGAAGCAGCAGTCTTATTTCATCTTTTAGACACAAACGATGATGTTCAATGGATGATTTTCGGAATAAGAAAATCTGAATTATCAGCTTCTGATATATTAGTAGATGCCAATTGTTGTCTTTTTAACAAAGTTCAGGGCGAGATATATGAAGAGAATATTCGAATTAATCCAGCAATATAGATAGAGGAGGATTGTTATGATTGTTTATAAAGTAGTTGAAAAGGAAACAAGAAATTGTTCCAATTTGGGAATATGGAAAAGTCCCATGAATACTGGATGTCAAACTGAAAGGGAGATTATTAAAATTGAAAAATTCATAGAAGATCATCCTGAATTTTTCCCAAAATATCTTAAAGGAACAATAATCAATAAAGCTCCTGAAACTCCTGGTATTTTTACATTTAAAGAACATAAGGATGCAAGGGCATTTACCAAATCAGAAGATTTCCAGGATGCCATTATAATAAAAGTAGAAGGAATTGGTAGTCCAAACAAACATGCTTCAATAATTCTTGGATGTGCTGCAAATCCGATGCGATTAGGTTCAATCACCGATTTAGATTTCTGTGAAGCTCCAGAGGGATCAATAACTTTTGAATCAGTGGAGGTTTTAGAATAAAATGTTTGAATTTCTATATTGGTGCTTATATGTATATTGGCCTGAGTTATTGATAGCAATTGGAATTTGGTTTTGCTATTGTATTCTTCAACAGGGAGGATTTACAGTTGGATAAAGAAAGGAAAAATTATGAGAAAATATTGTTATTCAGTGCAAGAAGTATGCAACTCAAATCTTTCAACAGACAGAGAAGAATTGCTCCAATCTATTTTAGATAGAATGGGAAAAGATGAATGGGAATTAATTACAACTTTTGATAATAAATACCTAATCTTTAAAAAGGTAGATTGTCTAAAAAATAAAGATTCTGAAGTTCTTTTATGTAACAAACTCAGAGAATTAAATGATGAAAAACTTTCTTTTGAATTAGACATTGACTATGCTATTAAGAATTTCAATAAAATAGTTTGGTCTGTAGAAGGTAAAAAAGAGTTTAATAGGTTAACTGCCGCTTTTAAGGGAAAACAAAAAGAAATTGATGAAGTAACCATTCTTCTGAATAACTTAGATTCTGAAAGGAAATAAATTATGAGAAAAGATAGATTAAGTATTGCACAAATAAGACTTAAAATAAGTTCGTTAAATGATCGAATTAATGAATTAACATGGAAAAAAGAAGTAATGAAAGATCGTCTAAGAAATAAAGATCCCGAAGTTCTTTTACGTGATGAATTTAGAGAGTTAGATGAAGAAATGATTTCTCTTGAAATGGACATTGAAAATACCATAGAGCATGTTTCTCATAGAATAGAATATTGTATAGAAGACATCAAACCTCTTCCTAACCTGATAAAAAAAGCCATTTTGATGCAAAAGAAGATTGATAAAGTGAAAATTCTTTTGAAAAACTTTGATGTAAAAGGAGATAAAAATGGGAGCAAGATGGTTCTGTAATACATGCGGAAATGAAATATGGAAGTTCTTAAATCCATTCACAAAGGAAAGTGAAACAATAGCCGAAGCTGAAGAAAGATGTATCTGTTCAAATTGTATGCTAAAAGAAGTAAGAAGTTTATTGAAAATTGAAACAATTGTAGATCAAAATAGCAAGACCACCGTTACTTTTTAAAAGAACATATAACCTTTTTTATGGCATCTTTAAATTTTATATGGTAGTGTTTATGCATAACCAACAACGACCACAAACACGATATAACAGAGGAGCCGATGGACAAAATAAAGGAACAAGAATTAACAGCAATTTTCATGAAAAGATTAAGGACAATATTATTTTCCGGATTCAGTGATTTGAGATGTCCTGGAAATAAGGAATTAAGAGGACATCTTGCTGCTGATCAGACAATGTGTATTATATGTATCAAAGAAGCAGAATCATACTGGCAATGTCCATGTACAAAATTCGGCGAAGACGTAGCAAAAGAAATAGCCATCAGAGTAGTAGAAAGATATTTTGGACAGAAAATAAACTTTAATAAAAATCGAGAAGGAGTTTTAAAATGAAAGAATATCCTGAAACTCATCAGCAAGGATTTTGTTCAGTAGAACAAGATCTTACTGTTGGGAACAAGAAATGTGATTTTGGCATTCAAGTGTCATCCGATGGAAGGATTTGGATATGTATTGATAGTATTGCTTTATTAAGATTCAGACCTACTACGAACGAAGAAGGAGATTTGAAATGATGAAGAAAATCGTAGTTTATTCATGGCCTTGGTCGCAAAAATGTATGGAATGTATGCATGGAGAATTCATCCAGTCAGAAACATTAATCAATTCTGACTATTTTTGTGAAGTAAACTGTGAAAAAAATAATGGCATAGAATGTGAAAAATTCAACCAAACTAGTTGCAAGGAGTATGAAGCAATAGTTGCGGCTAAATTAAAATACATAATCCATGCAGAAAGTTATGCGGAAGCAGAAGATGAATTAGGCGATATTGACCTTGGTGATGCATATATCCCCGGAACACTTGAATTATTAAGTTTGAAAGGAATAGAGAAAGGAAAAGATGATGAAGAGTTATAGGAAAATATTAAAAGAAAGATGGGATAAAATTCCTAATGGATTGGAAATAGATACTCGTCATGATCAATTCTTCCGTGAAGCCGATAGATTAACGGTTCCGAATAGTACATACACATCCGCAACACTCTCTATTCTAAGATTAGCAGTAAAATTGAAAATAGCAGATTTAATTTCAGAAAGACCATTAAAGGTAATTAAAACTGGAAATTTTGAAAAGGAAGATAAAATTATAACACCAGAGAGAAAAAGCAATGAAGTAGATATGTCTAGATTAGCTGAAGAAATATTACTTTCAAACCACAAATTAAGAGAAAAGTTAAAGAAACTTCAAAACGACTATAGTGAACTAAATGAAGATTTTCATACCCTAAAGGAAAAGAACGCAAATTTAGAAAGAGACTTACGTGAAGCTTGTGAAAAAAGAGGGTTTAGACCCCTTAGTGAAGTACAGGCATTGATAAATGGAGGTGAATGAAAATGACAAAAGAAATCAAAAAGAGAGTAATAAGGGCATTAAATAGAACATGGGATATAATCGGGGGTGATGTTTTAAGGCTCCTTGAAGAAAATGATGAAAATCCTGTTTTACCGAGAAGCCATGTAGCGGAAATTGTTACAGATGCAGACCATGATTTGATGCATGGTGGAGATGAAGAGGCAATCAAAGAGTTTCATAAACTGAAATATAACGGAAAGGCTTGGAATGCAATAATCAAAGAAGCATTTCCTTATAAGAGGTATGAATGGTAATTATGAAAAGACTTATAATGAAAAAGAGAAAGTTTGAAGAAATAAGACTTTTAATAAGAAAAGCACATGATTTATTAGAAGATATCTACAAGGGGGAAAATAGCAAAGGAGAAATAATGAAATCCAGACTATGGGCAACCTACAGCGAATGCAGTAATGAAATCCTGAGACTAAAAATAAAAATAGACAAGTTGTCAAAAAATGAAACCAAGAAAAAGAAAAGAAAACCTGTCAAAACATAGATCTCATTTAAGAGGTAAAATGGGAAACTTTTTTTATGGCAATAGATGGAGAAAACTTTCTAAGGTTGAAATAAGAAAATGGGAAGAAACTTTTTATAAAGAAATGGAAAAGGAAACAGACAAATGATAGACATAATAGAAAAACCAGAAGATTTAGACAGATTCAGAAATCATGAAAGCAAAACAATAGAATTTATAAATCATGTAAAATTTAATTGTAATATTTTTGAGGCCGGATGGTCCATTGAAGCCAGAGGGTACATTGAAGCCAGAGGTTTCATTGATACCGGAGGGTTCATTAAGGCCAGAGGGCTTATTAAAGTAGGAGAGTTTATTGAATCCAGAGAGTTTATTAAAACCGAAGGATCCATTAAGGTCGAAGAGTTCATTAAAGCCGGAGAGTTTATTAAAGCAGGAGCGCTTATTAAAACTGGAGGGTCCATTAGGGCTGGAGGGTCCATTGAGGCCGGAGGGTCCATTAGGGCTGGAGGGTCCATTGAGGCCGGAGGGGCTATTGAAGCCAAAGAGTCCATTGAGGCCGGAGAATTTATTAAAGCCGGAGAGTTCATTTTTAGCTTTAGTTTCAAAATATTAACAAATTATATTATCACGTCAACACTCCCTTTTGGACGAAAATATTGGATTGAAATGTCTCCATTAAAAAAATGGAATAAAGAAATCAATTCAAGATGTTGGAATGAACTGAAGAACATTCCTACCGATGATGAAAAAAAGGAGATTTGCTCATGGGAAGGATGGCATTGGATTTTAAAGGGGCAATTAGAATGTTTTTTTGGGATAAAAGATAAATTTTACCTACCTAACTAAGGAGTAACAAATGAAAAAAATAAAGCAAATCTTTTTCATGGGAATAATGAAAGAAAATAAACATGGATTTAGAATTGGAAAAACAATTTTCTTTTTTATGAAGAAAGAAAAAATGATAATCTTTTCTGAAAATATAAAAATAGAGATTCCAGTAGATGAAGCTTTAAAATTCATCAAACCGATAAAGGATGATAAAGGACGCCTTCTTTATAGTAAAAATGCTAATATAGCAGCAAATAGAAATTGGGAAAAATTAACTGGGAAAGAAAACAATGGAATAAAAAAATAAGAGACCAATATGGAAAAGGAAGAAATAAAGAAGTTAAAGGAAATAAAAAGAGTATCATATTTATGTTATAAAAGAGATTCTAAACATTCCTGTATGCCAGGAATGATGGTTAAATATAAAAATAAGAATTATATTGTTGGAATCACTAATTGGCTATATGTTTATCTGTTTAGCAAAAGTGGCAATTCGATAAGAATAAAATGGAAAGATTGGGATAATGATATCATTCCAATTAAAAAAGACATATTCTGGCATGGCGGTATTAAAAAGTCAATAGATAAAGAAATTATAAAACTTTTTAAGATTCTCAAAAAAGTAAAAAAAGTAAGAAAAAAACCAAAAATAAAAAGAAAGCCAGCAATAAGGAGATGAAAATGGAAAATGAAAAAGTTATATCAAAGAGAACAAAACACCTTATAGAAGAGACAATATTTGAAAACTCTCTACCAGTCAATACAGTAGCAATGTTGAATAGATTAATAGAAATTCTCGGAGAAAATAATACGAATGGATACACATTACTCGATGAAGCAAATCAATTTATATTCAGAAAATGCTTGTGGCTGGTAAATCAGCAAGTGTTCGGGCAGATGGGTGAAATAAATATGGCAGATGAATGGAGTAATTTAAGGTCAATGAGCAGAATTAAATATTAGGAGATAAAGATGGGAAAAGCAATAAAAATAGAAATCAAAAAATACATAACTAATGAGAAAGTGGATATTTTTAAAATGGTCAATGAAGCTTTGAAGGTATTAAAAAAGGAAGTCAATAAAATCAAAGATCCCATAATTAGTTTCGTTTCATTAGAAGAATTTGAAGATAAAATAATCGTGAAATATGAAATAATTTAATTGTAAATCTAAAGATCACCACAGAGATATGCTAGATTAAATATGGGAGGATAAAAATGGAATATGACATAGGATACGAAATGGGATGGAAAGTAGTAACAGCAGATAGATTAAGTATAAGCACAAATTGCGGTTTAAGTGATAGATTAGGCCCGCTTGTCAGAAAATATAAAAAAGGTTCTGTACTTTTTGCAGATGTAAGAACTGTTGGATTAACTTATTTCAGAGATATTGCTTTTGCAACAGCTTTTAGGAATGGATTTTCAGAAGAACCTCTTATAATAAAAGTTATGCCTATGATTAGACCGAATCATATCAGAAGATGGGTTTTTCTAAATCTATATTTCTCAAATTATAAAAATATACTTGGTGAAGAATACAGTAGCATTTACCCAGGAGAAGAAGAATATTGGCCTACTCCAGAAGGAACAATGGCGTGTCATATATTAAAGGTTATAACTTAAGAAGATAATATATGTGTCTTAAAAGGTTGATAACAGAAAAGGAGGAAGCTAAATGACTGATCCATACATAAAAGCAAATAACAGATTAACAAAGATCTTTTTAACCATAATTTCAGTTTTCTTTTTAGCAATAATGACTTTAATGGCTATCGGTTTCATCACTTTTTATGATGTAGTAAATTCAAGAATAGATAGATATCAAAATTTTGCCCTTGAAATGAGAGCAAAGAGTATTCCAAGGATTATAAATAATGGAGCCGAAAGAAACACCTTTTATATCGGAGAAGGTGACATAGTAATAGATATTCAAATGAAGAAGAAGGAAGTAAAGAAATAAAATAAAGGAATAAATTAAATGCCAAAATTCATGGTAGAAATAGAAATTCCAGATAAAAAATATGAAGATCTTGTAAATGCAATTCAGAATAAAAATCGTAAGAAGCAAATAGAAAATAAGGAATGGTTTTCTATCAAAGATAAAGAAAATGTTGTGATACCCGAAAAATATCTTAAGAAATCTGAAGTAAGAAAAAATTGTTATGCATTTCGTCTAATAGGAGTTAGACCATGATAATTAAAGATGGATTAACATAAAAGAAAAAAATCAAAAAGGAAATCAAATGCAGAAATTACTAGATAGGCTAAATAAATTATCTCAAAGCAAAATTGAAGATTTTTTATCAAATTGTGAAGACGAAGAAAGGGGGTTTCTTTCAAAAAAGAAACATAATATTGATAAAATTTGGAGTGATTTTATCAACAGCGAAGTTTATGCTCTAGAACTCCATAATGGCATATACGAATATGTCAAAAATTGTATAGTAACCAAAAAGAGGTGACAATGGACAGAATAAAAAACTTAGAAAACAAGATTAAGAAGCATAGAGAACTATATTATAACTCACAACCTGAAATCTCAGACCAAGAATTTGATGGACTTATCGATAAACTTAGAAAGCTTAAACCAAATAGTCCCGTACTTAAACAGGTAGGTTCGTCCCCTAAAAGGCATAAGACCAAACTACCATTAATCCTGGGCTCCTTAGATAAGACAAATGTTGGCAATGTTACCAAGTGGATGGCAGAACAGAAGGATAGCATATTTGCATCATTAAAAATGGATGGTTTGTCTATTTATGCAGAATGGATTAATGGTGAATTGAAATTAGCTTCAACAAGAGGGGATGGAGAGATTGGAGAAAATATAACAAGCAAAATGTCACATATAAAAGATTTTCCAATATGTATTGATATACATGGCAGATTTGCCGCCAGAGGAGAAGCTGTATTGATCGGTGCAATGCCATCTGGGTATAAAACAAGAAGAAATGCTGCTTCTGGAATTATGAATCGGGATGATTCACAAAACATGAACAAAATAGCAATTATCTTTCATGAACTATTGATGCATCCAGATATGAGCAAATTTGATTCAGAAGTTAAGCGAATAAAAGAAATAGAGAGAATTGGCCTTGAAGGAGTTCCTTGGATTCTGATTCATAGAGAACATGTTAAACACCAATCCACAATTGAAATGCTTGTAAATATAATAAAAGAAAAAGAAGATTTTATGAAAGAGAAGGGAGCAAGAAAATTTAGAACTATGGACGTAGATGGCATTGTTCTTTCGAAGAATTCATCAAAAAGAGAGAATGTTAAAATACCAAAAAACAAGATAGCCTTTAAAATAGACGATATACCTGTGGAAACTAAGGTAACTGAAATTGAATGGTCGATCACAAGAAGCAATTTCCTAATACCGATTGTTCACGTAGATGTTACAGAAATTAATGGTGTTGAGATCGAACATCCAACAGGCCATAACTTTAAATGGATTAAAGACAAAAGCATAGGAATTGGATCAAGAATTTCAATAATAAGATCAGGGGATGTGATACCATATATCAAGTCAGTTTTAAGAAAAGGTACATTTACTTACCCGAAAAGATGTCCTACATGTCAGAAGCCAACCAAGATAGAAGGGGTGCATTTGACTTGCACTAATAAGTCTTGCAAAGGTGCTGCACTAATGCAGATAGAATATTTTTTGCGTACTCTTGGAGCGGAAAATATATCGGCAAAAACAATTGAAAAACTCAGTATTTCCAACATAATGCAATTCTATGAACTATCAAAAAATGAAATATCCTCAGTTGATGGCTTAGGAGAAATTTCAGCAGAAACAATCCTCAAAGAAAGAAACAAAACTCTTAGAACCACTCCGCAAAAACTTCTTGCCGCTTTTGGGATTCCACATATAGGATTAAAAATAGCAGAAAAAATTGTCAATGAACTTAACCTAAAAACTCTTGATCTTTTATTTAAAAAAGCTAAATTACTATCAGAAGCAATTCTAAATATCGAAGGAATAGGGCCAGCAATAGCTGAATCATTCTATGTAAATCTACCTGAATATTATCTAATATATACATTTCTTAAAGAGAAAGGATTGAAATTCATCAAAGAAGAAAAAACAACCAAACTAATCGGACTAACATTTTGTTTTACAGGAACAATGGAAAAGCCTAGAGAAGAAATAGAAAAACTTGTTTCCAAAAACGGAGGTGAAATTAAAAATGTAAGTAGAAAACTAGATTATCTCGTAACCAATGATGAAAATAGCACATCAACAAAAGCAATGAAGGCAAGAGAATTGGGAATAAAAATCATCTCTGAAAAACAATTTCGTGAAATGATATAAAATCATGCAAACAACATTAAATATAGTAGATTTCATAGAACCAGAAAATTGGGTTCATTTTCAAATCAATAAAAACAATTTCTTAAAAATCGATAGAATGAATTTTTTAATGGTTGGAAATCTAAGTTTGTCAGTAGTTAGTGATATCTATTGCGAATGTGGAACTCCTATTGGAGTAGAATTTGGGATAATAGTTGGAAACGGTATGTTAATTTCTGCCCATAGATGCTTGAATTGCAATTGCTTAACCATATTTGATATAGATGATAAGTCAAAAATGGAAGTTATAAGAAAATTCGGATTAATTAAGGAAGCAATAATGGAAAACTGGATAGCAAAAAGTGGCTACATTCAATGAAAGTATAAGTTTTTTACTTGCAAAGAACATTAACGTTTTATATAATAAAATTATAATTAATGGAGGAAATAACATGACAAATTTACTAGATGCTGTTAAATTAGCTTATAGAAAACACGTAATGAATGATGATTCTATAGGATGGGATGAACTCGGTTACTGTCTATTAGACGCAATTTGTAATGAAATCGGAGATGATGGATATCAAAAATGGATTAGCCGAATAAGATCTGGTCTAGAACCACATGGGGATACAGAGATGCCAGATGAGTAAGGAGGGCAACATGAAATGCAGAAATTGCAAACAATCAGTAGATTCAGGAGATATTTCATACGGAATGCTTGGACAAACAATGTGCATAAATTGCGGTGAAGTAATAAGTTTAGACATGAAATCAGAAAAGGGAGAGGAGAAAAGAGATGATGATGAAGAACAAGAATATTAAAACCTTTTCTGATAAAGAAGTTTATATAATTGAAGCAGATTATGAAGGAGAAACTTATACCTTTGTTCAAGCAAATGATGATACATTTTTGTTACTAGCACCAATCAATGATCAACAGAAATGTCATTGTTGCCCATCATTGATTGTTAATTCATATTTTATTGCAAGGAAAGGAGAAACTTTTAAAATAAGGAGATGCAATGGATGTAAATCAATAACATTAGAAGAATTTGAATATGAAAAAGCTAAGATACCATTAAAGGTCTTAGGATTGATAGACCTTGAATGGAAATTAGTAGAAAAGGAGAAGAAAATTGAAAGTAAAAGTTAAAAAAATCGGGGAAAAAGAGAAAGAAATTGAATTATATGATTATTTGATATCTAAGTTGGAAAGAACATTTCATGGCGAAGGAAAAATAGAATCAATTGAAACCATAATGAACAATACAACCGAAATTTTAGCAAAATTAATAAGTACATTAACAGAAAGAAAAATCATAAACATAAAAGATTTAAAAATGATATTAGTAACATCAGATTCTATCAAATTTATGAATCTTAAAGGAGAATAATGAATGGGACAAGAAGCAGAAATTAGAAAATTTGTAGAAACAGAGAAAAAGAAGAAAAGCTGTAATGATTGCAGCCATGTAGAGGTTTGTAGAACATATTCAGAAATAGAAGATATCATTTTAAGTTCATCACATATATTCCTGAACAAAAGAGAATTATTATTTGAAGCATTATCCGAAATTTGTACATCTTTTTAACCAAAAAAATAAAAGGAGATAAAGATGAAGTATGAAAAAACTATACTTATATTTAGGAGACCTTCTATTAAAGATCTTCAATGAGCTCAAGTTCTTGTGTTATAAGACTTTAACTGAAGAAAATATTGATAAGATAATAAAAAGATTAGAAGAAAAAATGGACGACTATGAGGCCATAGAGGAGGAAAGTATAAGCGAACTAAAAAAGATTGAAGAGGAGGAAAGAAATGAAAAACATAATTGGCATCCCGAATAAACCGGAAGTTATCAATACGGTAATGCTACAAAAAACAAAGGAAATTATTTGCCAGAATTCAGATAGAATAAATATCGGCCAATGTTTCATTGATAACTTCCGCATTGTTAGTTTAGATATTAGAACAATGTGGTTTGCAGTTGCTGATGCAACTGTTAAAATTACAAATGTGGGATGCACAGATATAAGAATTGACAAACTTATATCAATAGTTGCTCATTTTTTCATAGTATATGACGAAAGTGAAGTAGGTGAAGCAATAGCTGAAATGCTTTGTGACGGAAAAAATAATGTTGTCATTCTTAATCTAAACAACATCATAGACAATATTAACAAAGTAATATGTGTAAAATGTAAAAGATATAATGAAAACTGTAAATGTGATTTTTCTGAAAGAAAAACTGATTATAATGAATATGACAATCTGCTAAACATGAAAATTGGATCTCCAGCAGGTTTATTCACAACAGAAGATCCATATGACATATTCTCCACACATGAAGAAGAAAAAGTAGATCACTATGAAAAGTATAGAGAGGTAGTGGAAAGTGTCATAGTCACATTTAAATGTAAAAAAGATGATGCAGACAAAATGAGAAAATGGGCAAAAGAAATAATAGAAAAAGATAATAATATCCCAGAAGGAGAACTTGCAAAGAAACTATTCTCATCCAATACGAGACGATAAAATGAAAAAAGTTTCAATGAAAAAGGTTTCAAATATGCTAAAAGAGTCAGACAGGACTCTTATAAGGATAAGCAGAAGATGGAGAAAAACATTTTGGAAAGACCCTGCTATTGACCAGGATGATTTGTGCCAAGAAATAAGGGAAAAAGTATTTGTATCCTTGTTATCCAATCCATTTGACAGCAACAAAGCTTCATTGAGGACATATGTTACAAAAATCGCCACAAACCATTTAATAAATATGATAAGGAGAAACAATGCGAAACTAAAAAGAGTATCTTCTTTTGAAGATATTTTCAGCAAAACCAATGATATCAATATGCTTTTGATTGAAACAATAGATTCACTAGAAGTTGATGGCGATTTTATATTAGCCGAAAAACATCTTTTTAAAAAAATAAGAAAAGATCTAAATAAACAAGTCTACAAACCAGATAGATTTATTAAAAGGCTAAGGAGCTTTTCATTGAAACTTTTTGATACACTTTATTATAATAAAGAAAATTTTGTTGACTTCGCAACTTTTCATTGGAACTGCCATCGAAGAGCCCAAGGGAATAATGGCTTTAGGATAAGGAAGAATATAGTTCCTACTTACAAAATTTTGTCAATGTATTTAAATGTAAATGTTAGGTCAGTAGAAATAGGTATGAGGATAATTAAGAAAGTAATCATGAAAAATGTCACGGAGGGATTGAAAAAATGAAATTAGAAGAAATAAAAGTAGGTGATATTGTTATAGAGGATATAGCGAAAGAAAGAGTTAAAATAATTGCAATTAAAGAAACAAAACATTATGGACCAAACAGACCAGTTAAGGTTAGATTTTCTGATAGACATTATGAATATTATGCACCTAAGGATTTGATTAAAGAAGGGAAAGGAGAATAATATGAAGAAAGTAATCATGAAAAATGTCACGGAGGGATTGAAAAAATGACAATTAAAAGTATTGGAGAAAAAAAGCAGAGAAATTGTGAAATCGACCTGACAGGACCCAACGGAAATGCATTTGCTTTAATAGGCATGGCCAAGGAATGGTCCAAGCAATTAAGTAGAAAATGGGAACCTATTCAGGCCGAAATGATGTCAGGGGATTATGAAAATCTTCTCGCCGTTCTGGAAAGAGAATTTGGAGATTTCGTAACTTTTTACAGATAAAGGAGGAAAACAAATGAAAAAATTAATCAATACATTTAAGGAATTAACCAGATCATCTATATATGAAGAAGTGAAAGACATACTTAATTCTTGCAATGAAGCAGAAATAATTTGGCATTCGTTTGAAGAATTCTGTAATGATAAAGGATTTCATATTAATACCCCAATTTTTGTTGATATGCAATCAGTCATCGGAATTTGGTTAAACGATAAACCTAAAATCAAAGATTGGTTGATCAGAAAAGGCTTTGCTGAAGAGATTGATGATTTTAAGCCCATACTTTTTCCGATTAATACATTAGAAGAATTTTCAATTATCTGGCATGAAATGAACATGGCAGAAGATAGATTCATTGAAGCGTATAGCCAAAGAGGAGAAGAGATAGACCCTGCATATGGCGTATTACAATTTGATACGATTAAAGATAAAAACAGTGTAAGTTTAAACTTATGGGAAAGACTAAACGAATTAAGAAATGAAGGAGAGATCATACCAAAAAGGTCATTAAACATGTCAGAAGGAGGTTATATAGGAAGTATGGTAAAAGGAGGTTATGTGAAATGAAGAGAAAGCCAATAAGAATCAAAGAAGATCCAGTTGCCAAGTTGAGATCGAAATTTAAGAAAATGAGATTATCATTAACTGATCTCAAACTGGCAGTCGACATGATTGATGAAAAGGTTAATGAATCAGTGGCTAAAAGTATGAGTAAAAGGATAATCAAAATAATTGAAGACAAAGTATATGAAAGAACTGAAATGCTTAAGGCTATAATAAGCAAAGAGCTGATTAGCGAACATGGAGAATATATTGAAAGAAATTCCAATATGAAAATAGAAGAAGCAGTGAGAAATGGAATTAGATTTAAAATATTATCCTTGCAAGGAGATAAAATCAGTCTTGAGAAAATAGATGAGCTTTATGAAAAAGGATGGAGAGTCGCTTACTTCGGACCCTTATCAGATAAAACTAAATCTGTAATGCTATTTGATAGACCAATAAGCATTTCAGAAGAAATGAAGAGAAAGCCAAAGAGAGTAGTTCGATCTAAAAAGGATGAAGTACGCCTTAAGCCTTAAGCCTTTTAGTTATTTAGGAATTAGTTATTTGGGAATTAGTTATTTAGGAATTAGTTATGAGCAGATTAAATGTTTGTTGTTTAGTTTTTTCGTATTGATAAGAGTGATATCACTCTTATCATCGGATCAGAGATCCGATATTAGAGAGTTTTAAGTAGGTTAATTGATGAATTATTTAAGTGATTGGGGATTAGTAGATGGGATGTTTAAGTGGTGAAGGTTTTAGTAAGTAGTTGTTTGTTGATAAACCCCCCCTTCCCCCCCCTTATACACCAACTTTAGTCTAAACCACCTAAAAATTTTATCAGTTAAAAAATAGAAAATAGGCTATCAAATTCAAATCTTATTTTAACAGTTTAAATAAAAAAAAACTTTACACATTCTTTTTATTTACTAAGGAGAAAGATCATATGAAAACGATTAAAAGAAACGAATTAGAAAGACTTGTAACCTGCAACAGTAAAAACCTACCCGAATTGGTTAATGACAACGGAGTCAGATATAGATGGGTCGGAATCGGCTGGATTAATGAAGGAGCTTCGTTGGGAGATGAAACAATGATTTTAGAAAATGATGAAAAAGAGGTTAGTGAATGAGAAAATTAATAGTTATCATGACCATATTATTAATTCTAATTGCAGGTTGTTGCAATACCGAGGAAACCAAACTTAAAGCTGATTCCGTTAAACTAATTCATAACATAAGAGCAGAAGGGACACCGGTTGATGTTAAATATGTACACAAACCATCAACATTTGGTCCGGATATAACTAAGACTATAATATATTTTAAAGATGGGAGAGTTTTAATATTTGAAAATACATTTAGCATCAAACTTAATGTAAATAATCAGATATGTTCAAAAAACGGATGGTACCATTATGCAATCGTTGATGGGCAAAGATTAACCAATTAGAATTTTGTATCAAGGTAATTAAATGGACTTCCATAATCTTGTAAAGAAAATGGTTAATTTTTGCGTTTTTTGGTTTACTGTTGTATAAAAACAAACCAATTTAGAAAATAAAGAGAGCAATATGTCAAAAAACATACTATCTAAAATAGAAGAATCGAAAAAGGTATCAGATCTAAGAAGTGACAAAGTTGTTGTCATAATTGGAAATGTTTTTTCTAAAATCTATGGAAATCCCGGAATGGCCATTTTAGACAAAATAGATAATAAACTATCATACTATTTCGAAGGAGCACATTTTACTCCAGCATATAGAAACGGAATATGGGATGGAATAATAAGATTATTCAACTGGACTCTTAAATCATTTCCTACAGGATTCTCAGAAGAAGTCATAAAAATTCTAACAAAAAATGATATTGAGGTAAAAATAAAGGATATACGAAAACAATACAGCATTAAGGATGAAACCATTGCAAAAGCTTTTAAATCTAAGGCCGGATTCATCCCAAGACCATATCAGAAAAAGGCAGTAATACAAAGCCTTAAGCAAATGGTTGGGATAATAAATATACCAACCGGAGGTGGTAAAACTGCAATAATCAATTTAATCATAAAAGCAATAGATCTCCATACCGAAGAGTCTGCTAAGATATTATTAATCACTGGAGGGATAACATTATTATCTCAATTAAGAGATGAAATGCAGAAATTTCAAAAAAAGGATATAGGATTTATCGGAGAAGGAATATGGGATGAACAAAGGATTACAGTTGCAAGTATAAACACGATTTCGAGGTTCATGATACATCCAGAAAGATTAAGAAAATCATCCAAGAAAAAAACTGCAATGCAATTCCTTATCGAAAAGGAAGATAAAATAGAGAAAAAATTAAAGACTGAAAAACTATTATCCTCAACAGACGTGTTATTCTTGGATGAAGCACATCATTCTCCCGCAAAGACCTTTAAGGAAGCTATTTACAAAACAAATAATGCTTCTATAAGAATAGGAACTACGGCTACTTATATGAGAGCAAGTAATGATAATATGATGCTTCATGCAGTAACTGGAGATATAATATTCAAAAGATCCCTTTCATGGATGATAGATCAAGGATATTTGGCTAAACCTACAGTTCTTTTATTACCCTTTGATGTCAATAAGGATGAAGAATATGAAAACTGGAGAGAAGAATATTCTGGTGGTATTTCAAATAATCAAAAAAGGAGTGCTGTATTGGCTAAAGTATTATCTGTATTTCACAGGTCTAATTTGAACACTGTTTTGTTTGTGCGAGAAAAAAATCATGGCACTGATATATATAATATGTCAATTGATCTTTTTAAGATTAATGAAAAAGAAATAATGTTTTTATCTGGAAGTGATCAACAAGTAATTAGGAAAAAAGCTCTTGATGCATTCACTAGTGGGAAAATGAGGTCAATAGTATGTACAAGTATATTGAATGAAGGAGTTGATTTTCCTGAAGCAAATGCAGGAATAAGAGCAAGTGCTGAAAAATATGAAGGGAATATTGTTCAACAAATAGGTAGAATATTAAGAAAAGTAAAAAATCCTTTATCCAAAGACATTGATAGGAAAAGATTGCAAAGGGTACTCTGGTTAGATATGTGTGACATGCATACTCCAACACTTGCCAAACATTCATTAAATAGAATTAAAGTATATGAAAAAGAAAAGAACTTCGATATAGTGTACATAAAATCACCTAAGGATTTGAAAAAAATTATTTCTGAACGAATAAAAGAGATTCATGTGGTTAGAAGATAAAAGGAGAAAATATGAAAACAGTAAATAAATTACAGAAAGAAGCTGCAACGGCATGTAGTTGGAGGATGCACAAGATGGGTCCTTGGATGGTCACAATTAATACAGTAAATAGGAGTTGCGGTGGAGCTATATGCTTAAAATGCAATATGGGCGTTCAATATGATACAAAACCACCTCCAAATGGGATTGAAATCGGAGGCGAAGCAGTTGCTCTAGATTGTCTTGTAAGATGAAGAATCCAATAAAAAGAATGCCAGCTATAAGAGAAAAGAATGAAGACGTTTATTCTAATCGCAAAATGATGTTGCGTTGGAGGTTGATGAGGGAAAAGGAGAAAATCAGGTATAAATCCCAAAGCCAATATACTAAATATAAAAACAGATGGTTCATATATCTGGTACGCGAAGCAACAAAAATTGACGAATGGACAAACTGGGATATAAATCGTTTAAGAAAAACAAGATATCTTCTTGAAGAAATATATAATATTCCGATGAATTTTTTCAGCTCTTTTGTGTATAAGACGACATATGGGTTTATGAATTGGGAAAAGAGAAGGAAAGATTTCTCAAATTATATAGGCTTTCTGACAAACAAAAATATAATGAGAGAATTTGCTAGATTCATTGCAAACAGAAATATTGCATGGAGATCAAGAAATACAAGATGGCCTGATGATTTTGAAAATAAATGGGGCATAAGAACATCAGTTAAATCACAAAAAGTTGGAATAAGAGACAAATTCATTGAGGATGATATAATGTCAGATTTCGTAAGAGGGAAAATAAATAGACATTTATGAAAAGGAGTTTGTCATGGGAGTAATGAGATGCAGCCGAATGGGATGTGAAGAGATACTGTGTAACAGATATTCAAATGTATATGGATACATTTGCAGTAAATGTTTTGAAGAGCTCATTGGAAGCGGAGTTGAAATGGATATTAGAACTTTTATGAATACAAAGAAAAAAGTTCGTGTTTACGGGTTCTTCGATCCAAGAAAAACTTTTGAACTTGTTTTCCCAAAGATTTAAATACAAATATTGTAAAAAAGAGGATGAAAATGGCAAACCTTAAAGTAGAAGTTAAATAAAGACATGACAAAAAAAGAACTAGAACCAGTATTTGATAAACATGGTCGACATGTATTGATTCCAAGATTAGAGAATTTCACATGCATATGCCCAAAATGTAGAAGGAAGCATACTTTTAGAATGGCTTTTACAGGAAGAGGAATTCCTAGAAAAAGGTGTACAGTATGCAAAATTTCCCTAAGAAGGTCTACAGGAATGAATTCAATCGAAGAACCCTTTTGGCATCAAAAGTTTAAGAGAGACATAAAATGAAAAAAGAAGAAAGATATAAATTTTTTAAAAGCAAAATAGATAAATATAGAAATCCCAATTGCAAACAGTGTAGAGGAATGGGACTTATACCAACATCTCTCTTGCAGAAAAATAAAGAAGCTGAATTTAAGGAATGTGATTGTCGGATAAAACTATTTAGGATAAAAAAATTAATTCTCGCAAACATACCAAAAAGAAGTTATAACCTATTAGATAAGAAACTCAAAAAAAGAACAGTAGGAAACTTACTTACAGGTAAAAGTGTTCAATTATATTCATCTGTAATAAGAAGATATATAATGAATTATAAGGAGGCAGTAGACAATGGCATTGGAATGATTTTTTTCGGTAATCCGGGAACTGGCAAAACAGTAGGAGCTTTGTATTTAATTATAAAACTATTACAAAAAGGAATAGATTGTTATTACATTTATTTCAAAGACCTAATGGGCTTGTTGTATACAACGTATAATTTTCCTGAAAAAGCACCTTTGTTCAAGGAAATTATAGGAGTTGATGTTTTAGTTGTCGAAGAACTATCTCTAATTGGAAGAATAACACCACATATGGTTGCAGAATTTCTAAGTATCTGCAAACAAAGATTTGAAGACGGTAAGCCGACAATACTGATTTCAAATTATTCAACAACAGAAGAAATAGAAAAAAACTTTGGAGCACCGATGGAATCCCTTATGAATGAGGCATTTATTCCCTTCCGATTTCGTGGTCGCGATCTTAGAGAAGACAAATATGATTATCTCAAGAAATTCTTTACATAAGGAGGCAAGAAAAAAGCTATGGAAAGAAGACATTACTGTCCTGTATGTAAATTTGTAAAAAGATTTGCGGCAACACTCACAAAAGATGAATTTAGATGTATGCATTGCTCAAGTATAATAACTTTTAAACTTATAAAAGATGGAACTGAAGAGAATAAAGCAAGAGACTTTTTTAAAGCCATTAATGTTGCAACCTCAATTTTAGATGCAAGATGTTATAAGAATGATCAGAGATTTCTATATTTAACTAGAGATATGAATGCAATTGATTTGCTTTGTTTGCTTGTAGAATTAGAAGTCATAGATATTAAAAAATTAGATCGACTAATCAAACCATCTACGGGAGTAAACGAAATAGATGAAGAGGAAGAAGATGATTGGGTGGAAACAAGTAGTTCTTATACCCCCCCAAAAAAAAGAAAAGAGGCATAATCAATGACTGAAAAATTAATCATAAGACCCAGAATACTTAACGGATTTACGGTTGAAATAAAGACTGCTTATGGAAAAATGTATGTAACGATTAATGAGAGTGATAGCAAGCCAATTGAGATTTTCATTATAATTGGAAAGTCTGGAAGATCAATTGCTGCTAAAGCAGAAGCGATCGGAAGATTAATTTCAATGATTTTAAGAAACGGTGTTGAAGTTGAAAAAGTTATAAAGCAAATAAAAGGGATAGGAGGTGAAAATCCACATCCAGACGGAAAAGAAACATATCTCTCCATCCCTGATGCTGTTGGAAAATTGCTTGAAGAGTTCTATGGGGAAAAAGCTCAGAAGACAAATGAAGATAAAATAAAGAAAGAAAACATATTATTAGAGGATAAGCATAATGAAATATAAAGAATGTATTCCTATCAAAACCTGTGTTACTTCTTCGTGGCTTATCACCTTTCCAGATAGGAAAAGAAAGATAGCTATTTGGCATAAGGATGCAAAAATTGAAGATATTATAGGCTTTTATAAAGCCAAAGGATCTGGGAAAACAGAGTTCAATGTCACAAGAATTGATGCAGGAGAGTTTAATGTCAAAAGTATTGATCATTCCTATTCTGGTGATGGGAGAAGTGTGAACCAGAATATGGAGGTTGTGATAGAATAATGAACCCATATAAGGTTTTAGGAATTAAAAAGAACGCTTCAAAAGAAGAGATAAATGAAGCATATAAGAAACTTGCAAAAATTCATCATCCCGATATTGGCGGAGATGAAGATGAATTCAAAAAAATAAATGAAGCAAAAAGTATTCTTTTAGATGTTGAGAAAAGAAAGTTTTACGATTTAAATGGCATAGTCCCAGATTCAAAATCTGCATTAATGTATGAAGACGTCAAAAAGATGATGAAAGACCATATTCTTGGTCGTCTTTCCCAAGACAAAGAAGTTTCAATTGAATTGATGAAGAAAACAATAAAAGATGAAATAAAAAAATATGAAGACGAACTTTTTTCTTTAAAAGAATTCCTAGAAATCTTGAATGAAAATAAAAATGCCATTAAGAAAATAGATAAAAGAAAAAAGATTAATTGTTTCAGACTCGCTATTCAAGAATTGATTCGCGAAACAAAGGATTCTATTCGTTCATGTAGACACAATATAGATGAAGGAGAAAAAATACTTGAAATTTTGCTCGGGTATGAGGATTCTAAAAAAAGATATCCAACGAAAAGGAGAGCACATAATATGAAAGAAGATACAAGAGACAAATTTTCAGGAATGATTCAGTTTATAGCTGAACTATGATTAAACATCCAGCATTTGTTATTAGCCCGTCCTGTCGAGATTGCAAACTACATATAGATAGAAACAAAATGGTTTGGGGAAATGGCAACTATAGAGCCAAACTATGCTTCATCGGAGAAGGTCCTGGAAGAGCTGAGGACTTGTCTGGTTGGGCGTTTGTGGGTGCAGCAGGTAAACTATTAATAAAAATACTGAAGATTATGGACTTAAGTACCGAGAACATACTCATACTGAATCTCGTTTCATGTCGACCACCAGAAAATCGGAATCCCAAATCAGATGAAATAGAAGCTTGCAGAAAGTATCTGGATAAAAAGTTAGATTATTCTCCTAATGTTAATACAATAGTTGCATTAGGAAGAGTTCCTTGGAAGGGGCTAACGGGAAGAACAGATAAGGTTAGAGATAATCATGGAATGGTTTCAAAATACAGAAAAAAGTATAGGGTTGTCTATACGTTTCATCCCTCATATTTAAAAAGGAATCCTAAAGATATTGAACTTAAAAAATATTTTATAAGGGATATCAAGAAAGCCTTATTGCTTTCTAATAGAAATGGAATATCTCAGTCATAACTCCATCAAGTATATGGAATTTTTAAAAGATTCAAAAAACGACAGAAGACCATCAACAGTGGCTTTTGGTTTTTCAAGAGGAAAGCTTAAAGATTTAAATATTAGAAAAGGAAAGAAATATTACACAATAATTCCATATTGGAAAAATATGTTGCTGAAATGCGTAATTTATGATATTAAACAGATTGGAAAATATATCGAAGTTAAAGGAAACGTATATAACTGAGGATTGCGATGCCAAAACTAGACAGAGTTTTACAAAAAGATATTCTCGCTATTGCTCTTAAAAATAAGAATTCGCTATCAAATCTAAAGAAAATTGTAAAACCAGAATTTTTCTCAATAGGGGCATACCGCTTCTTAATAAATGAGGCGTATCAACATTATGAAAAGTTCAATGGAGAATTACCAACAAAGAAAACAATAATTTTAAGTACAAATAGACTAATCAAGGATGAAGAAAGAAGAAAAGACTATATTAAGAAAATTATCCCACTTTTCGAAAGAAAAGTAAAGTCACCAAAGTTTATTGAATCAGAAATACTAGAATGGGCTAAGAAACAATCATTTGGAATATTATTAGAAAACGCAGCAAGGGAAGGATCTGAAGGAAATGTAGACAAAGCAATAAACCTCATAAAAGAATCTTTTGTTTTCGATGTTTCAAAATCTGGATTCCAAGTACATTCACATTTCGAAGAGTGGAAAGACAGACAAAGAAAGAGAAAAGAAGATTCATTATCTAAAAAATATAAGATAATGAAAATGGGATTAAAGGTTCTTGATGATAAAATGAAAATAAGGTCAAATGAATCTTTTATGGGACTCATAATGGGGACGTCTGGCGTTGGGAAAAGTATATTTTCCATAAACACTGGAGTTTCTGCCATAATAAGCGGGTATAATGCGGTCCATTTTGTATATGAAAATACAATAACTCAAACAGAGACCAGATACGATTCGAGATTCATTGATTATCCATATTCATTAATAAAGGATTTCAAATGGGCGGGTTCAAATCTTGTTATAGCAAATAAAATAATGCGAAACTTTCGTAGAAAAAGGAAAAGAAATCTTAAAATAATACATGCACCAATTTCAACCATATCTATAATGGATACAGAATCTTTACTGAGAGAAATAGAAATAAAAGAAAATTGGAAGCCAAACCTAATCATATATGATTCACCAGACCATATGATCCCACATGGAAAATCTGAATCATTTAGGTTGGGAGTTAAAAAAGTATATGAAGGAGTAAAATGGCAATCAGAAATTAGAAACATTCCAATATGGTGTACTACTCATGCACGTTCATCTGCAAAAGGGTCCAGGGTTAGGCAAGAGGCTTCTGCTGAGTCCTATGACAAAGCAAGATTGGCAGATGGGGTTATAACTATAAGCCAAACTCAAGAACAAGAGGATGACAGACAAGCTGAATTGAGATTGGACAAATTTAGAGATGATGAAAGCGGAATAACCATTCTAGTCGACCTATTATTCAGAGTAATGTTATTAAGATATATTGAAACGATTGATAACAGTAGAGAAACAGTGGTAACAGATTAAACAAAAGAATGGTAGGATGATAAATTGTTAGTCGTAATTGCAGTAAATCTTTAAAATAAGGAGATAATGAAATGGGCGGATCAAGTTATTCAAGAAGTTATAGTTCAGCGTCAAGTGGTAAAAGTCATTCTGATACTTCCCAAAGACATTACGATAATGTTAGAAAAGTCGATAAGTCGGTATTACCAAGTGGTGACCGAAGGATTTCGACTGATGTAAAACATCCTATTATAATTTCCTTGGATGTGACAGGAAGCATGGGCGAAAACACCATGATTGTTTATGACAAAATGCCTGTATTTTGGGGGCAGCTTGAACAAAAAGGATATCTTCCAGAAGGTGAGATTGCTGTCTCTTTTTCAGCAGTTGGAGATGCTTATACAGACGAAGCACCTCTTCAAGTTACTCCATTTGAAAAAGGATTAGCAATTGATAAGTGGTTAAAAAAGATATGGTTAGAAGGGAATGGTGGGGGACAAACAATGGAATCGTATGATTTGTGTGCCCTATTTTATTTGACTAAAGCATCTTTTGAAAACATGGAAAAGGGGTTCTTTTTCTTTATTTGCGATGAAGGTCCTTATCCAGAACTGGATGGGAAAGAAACGAAGGAAATTTTCCAAGGATTAAGTGATCTCTTCGAAGTTTACGTTTTGCATCTTATATATAACAACGGAGCAGATGAAAAAAGAATAATTCATGATTGGAGACAAATATACGGGGAAAGATTTCTGCTCCTAAAAGATCCTAAAGCAGTTGTTGATACAATGCTTGGCATAATAGCGATGAGAATGGGAATATCCAAAGATGCATATCTTTCCGATATGAAAAATAGAGGGCAAACTGGAAAGAGAATGGATGATGTTGCCGAAACTATTAATACAATACCAGATAACTTAATGCCTGTAAAAGCGTCTGATTATAGCGGACTTTTACCGAATAGAGATGTATTCAGAGATAGAAGGATTTAAAGATGCTCTATTCTGTAATTGGCCTTGCTTTTGGCGATGAAGGCAAAGGGCGAACTGTTGCTGCCCTCACTGAAAAAATTAATCCCACTGCGATTGTTAGATTTAGTGGGGGAAGCCAAGCAGCACATAGAGTCGTTAAAAATGGGAAAAGCCACATTTTTGCACAATTCGGTTCTGGAAGTGCAGTTTCTGATATTGTTGAAACTTGGCTTTCAAGCCAGATGGTAATTGACCCATTGAACTTACTAGCGGAAGCAGAAGTACACGAAAAAAATGGATTAGGAAATTTAATAGATAGACTTCACATTGATCCCGAATGTCCTATTATAACATTATACAATGTGATGCTAAATAGAGCTAAAGAAATAAGTAGGGGAGATAAAAGATTTAGCACCACAGGACTTGGAACTGGTGAAACCATTGATGATTTAAAAACTAATAAAGAAACAATAATAACAGCAAAAGATTTATTAAATGGAATACAATTAAGGAATAAATTATTATTCTGGAAACAACGAAAATATCATCAAGCATCTCGTCTATCGCAAGAAGGTTTTGATTATTATAAGAAGATGGTGAGTGAGATAGATCCTGGATATTTCAAAAATCTTTTAGATGTTGGTGAAATTCTTGAAAAACAAATTGATACTAAATTTAAAGATGATCTTTTTTTTATGTTAGATTCAAATGCTAATGTTATTTTCGAGGGATCACAAGGAACAATGCTTGATCCTAGATATGGGCAACATCCTTATATAACAAAAGGGCAAGTTACTTTATCTGAAGTTAAACGATTAATAGGAAGTGAAAGATTTGCCAAATGCTTCAACATTGGTGTTACGCGAGGATATATTACTAGACATGGAAAAGGTCCCCTAGCATCTGAATCAGAAATGCTGACAAAATATTTAGTTGATTCTCATAATGTTTACAATGAATGGCAAGGAAGTTTTAGAGTTGGTTGGTTAGATGTTGATATTTTAAAATATTCAGTTGGATGCAATAAAGATTTATCTGGGATAGTTATTACTTGTTTAGATAGGTTGCCAGAAGAAAGTTATTATTATTTTTTGGATAAAAAGCAATTTATTTATCCTAAAGTTATTACAAACTTGATAACATCTTGTTTACAAATTCCTGTTGTTTGGGAGTCTTGGAATGAAGAATGTTTAGGATATTGGGTATTTTGAAACGTCGCCATTGAATTGAAGATTAATGAAAAGGAGGAAATTGGAAAAAGGAAAGAGACATCTTTCATCATGTTATGGACAATCCTGATAATTCTTAGTGTCTTGCACCGCCTCTCTCGTTACGGAGGAATGAAATGAAAAGAAAAACTAAAATAGTAATAGCTGGAATTTTCGTAACATTGTTAATGCCTCATACATGGATTCTCATAATACTATTAAGTCGTAATTGTAATATCCCGATAAGAAATATATTATTAGGTTGGATATGGGGAAAGACAGGAAGAACAAATTGAAAAAGGAGAAAGAAATGAAGAACACAGATAAACCTAATGTTCCGGTGCCGCCGCCTCCTGTAAGTGCTATACAGAAAGACCTGCAGGAAGAACAATTAAATCCGAATGACTATTTAACACCGAGAGCTAGATTATTTGCAGAAGTCCTTTTAGAAACTCATGTGCTAGAATTATGTGGAAAACTCGTAATTCAATGTTCTAAAATAAATTTAACAAGTATATATCCCGAATTCGAAGAAGAGGAGTTTAGGATTTTAGAGGTACTAGTTTCAGACTCTAGAGAAATGGTTAAAAAGATGACTGAAATGGGAATGATAAAAAGTCATAAAGAAACTGAAAAGGAGGAGGAATGATTAGAAAACTTGCAATAATTACTGGAAATAAAAGAGATGTTTTTAGAAATTCCTCAGCAATAAGAAGAGAAAACCCCAAACATTTAACAATAGTAACTGAATTAGAAAATGTTGATATATTTGCCACAATGTCTTCAAAACCGAAAATTTATGTGATGAATGCAGAAACATTTCTTATAATTCAAGATCAAGTAATACATGATAAATGTGGAGAAGTGTTTCATCAAACAAATACAGAATTAAGTACAGCATTGGTTTCAAGTATAATGAGGTTCAAAACAAATATATCTTGGCCAAGTTCTCTTGAAAATGAAAGTTTATATTTTGAGAAGATAAGCTATCCTATAGATGCTGTGCATAGTGCAATTAGGGGTGGAGATAAAAAATTAGTCGGCCTAAATATTGGAGGGGATGAGGATCCAACCATGAGGCCTTCAATATTATTATTGAACTCAGTGATAACCAGTTTAGTTAGAAGTGGATTCAAAATTGTTATATTTGGATCAAGTAGAAATAGAATAAGAGAAAAAATGATAGAAAGAGAACACCATTCCTATTCTTTTACAAAAAGTGAAATCATTTTTGCATCTCATTTTTATGATGACGTTCCGCTACTGGCTCAAGCAATTGATTTATGTGATGTATTTGTAAGTTTTGATAGTTTCTTAATGGACTTATCTGTTTCTATCGGGAAACAAACTGTAGGTATTTTTGCAAATACAGATTTTGAAAGTATAGGATCTTATGAGAATCTAATAAAAATACCTACGTCCAAAGAAAAAGAGATTTATAAAAAGTGTTACCCTTGCGACAATGAAAGATGTCCTCTATGCGATTCCCCAGAATTTGATGGAAATTGTTTTGATGATCTTGATCCGTCATACCTTAAGAATATAATAATAAATATCTTAAAAGGTTAAGTATGAAATTTGATTGGAAAAAATTCCTGCTTGAAGAATTTCCTTATGGGAAAATCATAAAAGGAAGAAATGGCGAAGAAATAAATATCAACTGTATATCTAAAGATTGTCAGAATCCTAAAATGCATATGTTTGTCAATATGGGTTCTGAAAAAACAAAACATGATAAAAGATTCGTGTGTCATCGTTGTGGTTTTAGCGGTAATCATAAGGCTTTTTTAATGGTTTACTTTAGGCTAAATTATAATGATGTACTTGACAAATATGGAGCCCTATATGGGGTTGAAGGAGATACATTTGAAATAGCAAAATTGGATTCAATTAAGTTAATTACTAATCTTAGTGTTAAATATGAATCTAATAAGGAAGAGGGTTTCGTTATTGATCTCCCAAAAGAATATAGAAGACTAAATCATAGAACAAAATATCTGAAAAAAAGAGATATCTCATACAAAACCATGAAGGGTTTAGAGATTGGTGTTTGTGATAGTGGATACTACAAGGGAAGATTAATATTCCCAATAATTAATGGAATAAATAAAAGTTTCGTAGCTTATTCTCAACTTAGCAAAAAGTCTCTTGCTAAATATAAAGATTTGTCTAAAATGAATCCGGATAACAAAGTTTTTGAAAGAAAAAAGAAAAAGATCTTAAATCCCTATGGGTCCATCAGTTCAATGTTATTGTTCGGATATGATGATATAAAAAAACATGAAAAAATAATTTTCATTCATGAAGGAATTACAGACCAAATAAGAACCACCATGCATGGCTTTCCTGCTCTAGGATGTAATAAGAAAACAATTTCACAAATTCAAGCTCATCTTATTTCGGAAAAAGAACCACAAGAGGTCTGTATAATGTTCGATAGTGATGTAACTGAAAAGGAGGTAAATAAAAATGCGGACATATTAAAAAGCGTTTGTGAAGCGCGAGTTTCAAGGATAAATTTAGAATCTGGTGATCCCGATGATATTAGGAGTCGAGATAAATTTATAAAGATCATCGGAAACCGTAAATTTTTAACCGTATTTAATACAGGTAGACAGTTAAAATTATTATAAAAATTATTAATGAACAACTACACTTTTTTATTGTATTTAATTAGTTTATTTTGTATAACTCTCTTAAGCGAGCCATTATAGGCTTGCAAAATAAATCATGGAGGGCTACAACATGGCCAAAGCAAAAAAGAAAGTAAAGAAGTTGGTGATTCCGGAATGTTTCGGGATGTATGATGGCGAAGAAGAAGACTGTACTGAAAAATGTGAGTTTGGTGGTGATGAAGAGTCGAAATGTGCAGTCAAAACGGCTGAAAATCTGGAGGAAGAGGAAACCGAAGAGGAAGAAGAAGACGAAGAAGTAGAAGACGAGGAAGTAGAAGACGAGGAAGTAGAAGACGAGGAAGTAGAAGACGAGGAAGAAGAGGATGAGGAAGAAGAGGATGAGGAAGAAGAGGATGAGGAAGAAGACGAGGAAGTAGAAGACGAGGAAGTAGAAGACGAGGAAGTAGAAGACGAGGAGGAAGAGGAGGAAGACGAGGAAGAGGAGGAAGACGAGGACGAGGAGGAAGACGAGGAAGAGACCCCTAAAAAGAAAAAGAAGGGTAAGAAGACAGTTGTAGAAACTGACAAAAAAGAGATGAAAAAGATCACTAAAACGAAAAAGGACTTCATCTCAAACGGTGTAATCCCTAATACCTTTAAAGAGATTATAGATGGAATAGCTGAGGATTATGATCTTGAAGTAACCCATAAGACATCTCTTTCTGTGTTTAAATTAGGCAATGTGATAGTACTATCAGTAGTTGGTGCTAAAAATACAGATAGCAAATTGTGTTTCTTTTTTAACAGAATGTCTAGCAAAGAAATTCCTATTAAATCCATTAAACAATATAAGGACCTTAACTCGGCTAAACCCCCTTATGATGTAATAGCGGCTCTCCCTTTGGGGAAATTACCACCGGACTTTGGTAAAGGAATGAAAGCCGCAATCAAGAAAGCTGGACAAACTTCTAAGGATCGAGTAGTTAAGGGGAAGGAATTGGCAGAGAAGGCAAAAGCTAAGAAATCGGATAAAGAGGAGGTAAAGGAAGTGGTAAAGAAAAAGAAGAAGGTTGTTGAGGAAGTAGTAGAGGCCCCTAAGAAGAAAAAGAAGAAGGTTGTTGAGGAAGTAGTAGAGGCCCCTAAGAAGAAAAAGAAGAAGACGAAGAAGTAGCCAGTAGCCATCCAGGAAAGCCGAGGGAAAGAAAAGCCCCTCGGCTTTTTTTATGTAAACTTTAATATAAGGAGAAAAAAATGAAGTATTCCGAATTTAAAAAGGATGGAGAAATCTATATTCATAAATATTATGATGAAAACTTGATAAATGAATCTTCACTTCTCGTTGATGGTACAATAGATTTACATAATCCAAGAAAAATGAGATGGTTTTCTCCATGGGATATCTCACAAATGTTAAGATTCATGATAGCATTAAATTGGACAAAAAATTATTTTCTTTCGTTGAAAGAAAAAAGGATCATGACAATCATTGATTTTGGTTGTTCGTGGAGCCAATTCTATGCATACTGGCGTTACAACTGCAATTACTTTGGATGGCCAAAGATTTCATATCATGGAGTTGATGGTAATAAAAAGAGACTTATAGGTGGAAGAAAAAATATTATACCAAAAAGAAATGATAGGTTTAATCACTATCTGGCTAATCTCACTAAACCTATAAAAATGCCTTATAAAGGCGATGTCATAGTTTGTCTTGAAACCATCGAACATATAGAAAGAGAAAAAGTTCCATTTCTTTTCGACAATATAAAAAGAAATTTAAAAAATAATGGAATAGTCATTCTTTCTTCTCCAAATCTAAAAAGAAAAGAAGGAGAAGAATGGGTTTGGAAGAATGAATCATGTGGTAGTCATAAATATGAGTGGTCTTTTGAAGAAATTATTCCGTTAGTAGAGAGTAATGGTTTTAAAGTAGCAAAAAGATGTGGAATTACTCCAAGAAGAGAGTATAAAAGTAGATCATCTTATTCAGATATAATAAAAAACATGGCATCTCTTTTCCCGACATCTATAATTAACAGTATGTTTGTAACTGTAGAAGATATGAACCTTTCTAAAATGTGGATGATGTTATTACAAAAAAGGAGTGAAAAATGACCGCATACCATTCAATCGTAAAAAGGATAGATGACGCCCAAGATGAAAGAGTCCTTAAAAAAATAACTTTTAATATAATATATGAGACTAAAGAAAAAACAATAACCGAAGAAGAAAAAAACAAATTAATTGATCTAATTGATGAAAAAAGAGAATTAATCCATATCCTAGAAAAAACCAATAAAGGAACGTAAAATGTTTGAACAAATATTTATACCAACAAGAGGAAGAATTGGAATCCAAGATACATATGGCTCTTTTACAAAAGAGTTCATTAGGAAATATAATATTAAATTAGTAGGCCCCTCCCATGAAGCCCCAATGCATAGAAGATTAGGATATAAAGTATTGCGATGTGATATGGAGGGAATTGCCAAAACAAGACAATGGATAATGGATTATTCAATTGAAAAAGGATTAAAAAGAATAATAATGTGTGATGATGATCATTTGTTTTTTGTAAGAAAAAATCAAAATGCATTTAATTTAAGAAAAGCGACTACAGAAGAGATTGAAAATATTTTTATAAGAATGTTTAAACTATGCAAAGTTTATCCGCTTGTTGGGCTCTCAGCCAGATCAGGAAATAATAGATTCTTTCCGGACAAAATTAAAACGTGTGTAAGACAAAACAATATTCATGCAATCGATACAAAAGTATTTGCAAAAATAAATGCAAGATTTGATCAAACAATTGTGATGGAAGATTTTAATGTTATACTGACCTTCTTAAGAAATGGACATAAAAATGCAATTATAACCGACTGCGCATGGGATCAAATGGGAACAAATGCACCTGGAGGATGTTCTCTTTATAGAAATAATGATATCCAAAAAGAATCAGCAATAAAATTAAAAGAACTACATCCAGATTTTGTAAGCATAGTTGAAAAGAAATCTAAATCAGGATGGAAAGGAATGGAGGTAAGGCGAGATGTTAGAATCCAGTGGAAAAGAGCTTTCAAATCATCAAGAACCCCCAAACGCTCTTCAGATTGAGCTCACTGAAGGATGTTTACTGGCCTGTTGGTTTTGTGGACTGCAAGGAATCAGAAATAATGGGGCAAATAGCATTAAACAAAAAAATGGAAAGAATAGTAAACCATACTTTTTTATGTCAATTGATACGGCAAAACTAATTGCAGATAGAATAAAAGAAGCAAATTGGAATTCCAGAATAGAATTTGCAATGCATGGAGAACCTAGCCTTAATCCTAATTTTATTGATATAATAAAAATATTTAGGAAAAGATTACCGTGGGCCTCCATAATGATGACTTCAAATGGGATAGGTTTTCTAAAACCAAAGAATATATATAAAGCATTTTCTTACGGATTAAACATTCTCGCTTTAGATCAATATAAAGGTGAAAAAATTGTTGATGGAATTTTACTTCTGAATGATTTTAGAAAAAAATTGTTTCCAGAATTATTTTTTTATCCAGATAACAAAAAAGCATCTCCGCATACAAGGAGAAAACCAAGTGATCGTCATCTTGTAGTAATAAGAGATATTTCCGAACAAACATATGGGACCCACTCACACTTGTCCAACCATTGTGGGTGTGCTTTTCCATTAAGTAATGCAATGGATAATAAGAGATGTGCAAAACCGTTTAGGGAGATGAGTATAAGATGGGATGGCAATGTTGCTTTATGCTGTGATGATTTTAGAGGTATTTATAAGTGTGGAAATATTGTTAATTATGATGGAATAGATGATCTATGGAACAATAAGTATTTTAAATCAGCAAGAAAATTTTTATATCATGGTTTGCGAAAACAAATGAATGGAGGTGTATGTTTAGGATGCACGACGAGATCATACAGAGTTGGTTTATTGCCAGATAAGCTTGGAAAGAAAGCTATGTCGAAACCGACAATGCGCGATGTGGCTAACGTAAGGATAGCCACTAAAGGAAAACCATATACCGAACCAGTACAAAGACCTTGGGAGGAGAAATAAATAGGAGGGAAATAAAATGGCAAAAAGAATCGATCAGCAATTGGCCGGTAAGATTAATAAAAGATTCGAAAAAGAAGGGATAGGATTAGACGTATTAAGAACAAAATCTTTAAGAGTATTCTTTAATTCGGGAATTACTGAAAGAATTAAAGGACTTATCCACCTTTTAACAGAGATCGGAATAACTGAAAATGTTATCCCGATAGCACTACTAATATGGAACCATCATCTAAATGGAGCTAATCCCTGGATAACTGCGAAGAAATCAATTGATAAAGATGGGAAAATAACTTTCCATAATTATCCTGATAAAGTAACAATCACTGTCAAAACAATTAAGAAATCAACAATACAAAGATGGGCAAGAGCAGTTCAAATAATAGAAGAAATGAAATTAAATGAATGCAAATAGTAAGATATGGAAAGTATATCTAATAAAATGCAGCGATAACTCTTATTATTGTGGAATAACAACTGATATCATAAGAAGGTTAAATCAACATAATGACGGAATAGCATCGAAATATACAAGATCAAGAAGACCAGTTAAATTGATAATAGTTTCTCCATATTTAGATCATAGTGGAGCCTTAACATTGGAATATTTAGTCAAACATGAATATCGAAGTAGAAAAGTTAGAATGATTTTATCAAGATGGGAAAGAAAAAGTAAATGTACTAAAGAAATGCACCAAGAAAAAGAATAGGAGGGATAAAATGGATTATAATCCATCCATAGATTGGTTTCCGAGTTTTGGACAAAGAGTAAAAGAATTAGGATTAGATGAACTCCAAGAAAAAGGAGTAAACTATGACTGGGCAATGCCTCAACCTTGGGTTAATGATGTTGTAGAAAAAGTTGGAATTTATCCGAGAGGAATCATATGGCTCTATGATGTACATGGAATTTTGGGACTAAAATGCGGAATGTTCGGTAGACCGTATTCAATAACAATGTCTGGATATTGGACGTTAAAACTTTATGAATTAAGTCTAAAATTAGGAGAATAAAATAGAGAAGAAGCAATGTTTATTCTAAGGTTAAATAGAAATCATATAAAAACAGTATCTGTCAAAAGATCAAACTTATGGTGTGCTTTGCCATATTATGAAAAGAAATTTTGTAAAAATTATCCTCGTTGTAAATTCTCATCTGCACATAAATATCAATTTGAAAATGTATTTGATTTAGATGAGCCCATGTATCTCGTTTTCAAAAACTTTGATTTAAAAAACCATGCCATGAAAATGAAGAAAGCTCATCCTAATTGGACAGAAAGGCAATGTAAAAATCTATTATATTGGCAAAGAACGATAGATAATATTGTACACAAGAGAGCTAAAAGGTTCATCAAAATTAAAAACCTAAATAGGTATATGACCGTAGGAGAGGGATTTGGTTTAAACATATATGCAACTTGCAGAAATGCTGGATTAAAACTTGAACATATAAGGAGGGGACTTAACACAGTTAGAAAACTTGCTTTATTGGCGAAACCAAAGTCATGCATTAAAAAAAGAACATACGTGAAACATCTAAAAACATAGAGGAGGATTGAAAGATGTATATAGGACTAATAATACTCTACAGTATAGTTTTTGTTATTGAATCTTTTTTCATAGACCTAATATGGCCCTCTGGAAACAATCTTATGGTGACATTTATTTCATTTATTATTATAGTATGCCTTACATTACCGAAAATATTAAAAATGAATGAAGAAAATAAAAAGAAGGAGGACGTTAAATGACTAAAGAAATAGGATGTAAAGTAAGAATAAAAGCTTTTGCTTTTCCAGAATATATAGAAAAGAAAAGAATATGGTCCAAGAAAAAAACATACAAAATCGGATGGTATGTGGGATTAGCCTATAAGCAAGAAGGCATATATAATTCAGGTGATAGTCATCCTCTTCTCGGGCCCATCGGCCAACCATATCTAACGAAGATTAAAACAATAAAATTACTTAGAATAAAATTATCGGACCATTCTAATGACAAATTTGCTTTTCCAGAAGATGTAGACTTCATTAAGAAAGGAAAATAAAATGACTGGAGAAATGAGTTGGATAGATCAAAATGGATTTGATTCAAATGGAGAAGAATGGCCTATACATGCTGCTGTCGCAAAAGCATTGAATGGTGTTATTAAATCGTTTGATAAATACCAAGGCCCATATATTGTTTTCGGGGAAGACCTGAGGGCCGGAAACTCTCCATATTCCTCTCCGATACAAGGATTAGGAACTAAAAGGTTATGGCTTATTTCAGATGATAATGGTTTTTTTGTTCGATGGCATAGAGAGGATAATAATACCCTAAGTGAAGAGTTTACGATAAATGAAATTGAATTAGCAATCAGTCATGCAAAGGAATTACTAAATGACTAAAAGACTTTCGAATGAGAAAATTGAGAGAATCAAAAAACTTGCAAACGAGGGATTGTCTAGAAAAATTATATCAAAAAGATTAAATATCAGTTTATTCACGGTTCAAAAATATAGGGAAAAGCCCATAAGGAATAGGGAGAAAAAATAAATGAATAAAGAAGAGATAACAGAAATAGTATCTATGCTAACGGATCAGTGGAGACCTTATCATTTTGGTAGCTGTAAGATAATAAGTTTAAGAGATAAGTGTACTTGTCATTTATGTCTTATTAATAAATTGAAGAATGCTGCACTCTTAAATAATAAGCCAGAGGATACTGATTAAATGAAAAATATATTAAAAAAAATAATTGATAATTTTGAATTTCCTGAATGTTTATCTGAAATAAGATATATTAAACCTTCAAAAATACCATTAGATCTGATTGCAAGATTTGGCTGTCTACATTGCGGACTTTGGTCTCGTTCGATTTCTTGTCCGCCATATCTTTGGCAAACATACAAGCAATTTAAAACAATCCAGTCAACAGTAAAATTTATAAGATCTTTTGATACTGCAATAGTCTTTGTATGGAAAAATGATGGAACAAAAAGTTGGAAGGTTAATAAAGAAGAATTATCCCACATAGAGTTTAAAATTAAAAAAGGAAGACAACTAAAGGGGACAGAAGCAGGACAAAGCAGGGAACTAACTCGACTAACAGCTATATATAGAGCAAAATTGAGAAAGTCAGGATATAAATGTTTTGGTCTGATACAAGGGCCTTGCAATCTCTGTGCTTTTAAATGCGAAAATCGGGATAACCCTCCGTGCGTAAGAGGATGTCTCCCATCACTTGAAGCTATAGGGATTGATGTTTATAAAATGCTGGAAAATTTAGATATTGATTACGAATTTCCTGTAATAAATTCCCTAACAGCTGTGACTATGATGTTAGTGAAGGAGAAATAAAATGACTTTAGAATCTAAAGTTGTAATAGGCAAAGTGAAAAGAAATATTTATGGTAACTGGGAAGATGTAGATAAAGGATTGTTTATAGATACTGAAACTGTTGAACAAATATTTAGAGATTACGAAGATAGGACAATTAAAGTCACCATAGAAGAAGTTGAAGAGGAAGATGATGATAAAAACTCCTGAATTAATTAAGGTTATAGGCATAATAGGAACCAGAAGAAGAGATTCATCAGTTGCTTATGAGAAGGTTGAAAAAAAGTTTTTTAAGTTATATCAAGGAGAAGATTGGATATGTTCTGGTGGATGTCCAAAAGGTGGTGATCGTTTTGCAGAAATAATAGCAAAGAAATATGGAATTCCGATAATGATTTTCTACCCTAACTTCAAAAAATATGGAAGTCCAGCAGCATTGTTTATAAGAAATACTGATGTAGCAATAAGTTCTGATAAGATAATAGCTTGCATATCTAAAGATAGGAAAGGTGGAACAGAAGATACAATAAAGAAATTTCTAAAAAATAACCCAAAGAAAAATTTATTCCTAGTGTAAAGGGAGGTTAATAAAATGATAACCGAGTCGCAACTAGAAGGATTCAGATCAATATCATGGCTTGAAGTTAAAGATGGACAAGAAGTATTTCTCAGAGGAACACATTTAGGAATTGAAAGGCCATATGGCCCGCACATTGTAGAAAACCAGAACAGGAGAACTCTTAAAAATAAGAAAAAAAGAACATTCATGCATTACCCAGAAGATCTTCTTATAAAGGTGAATAAATGAAAAATTTTGAATTGGTTAGAAGGCTAAGAATAAAAAATCCATCGCTTAAAATAACTCAAAATAAATGTTTTCTTTATTGCAATGAAAGTCCTGTTCAAACATCCTTATTTCTTCCATGGCTTGATGGAAAGATAATGGATATATATGAGTTTAAGGGGAAATTTGGAACAATAAGAAAATGCCCCTGGTGCGATGAAATCATTGATGGAAATTTAATTATAAGAGAAGGAGGAAAGATAGTAAAGTATCCGCATATAGATAAGCATGGGAAATCAGTAGATGATGTAGAAACAATAAAACTCTCAAAAGATGCTTACCCGTTATTGTTGAGATATATAAGAAATGGGAACTATGATACTTTGATGTTTCTTGTTCACAAAGAATGTCAGTATTGTGTTAACAGAACAGTAAAAGGCAGAGAAGGAAAATGTGAAATACCATCAGCAACCAGAAATCGCCCTTGGAGTCTTCAACGTTTGGGCTTTGAATGCTCCAACTTTAACGTTGCACATTATGCTAAAAAAGCTGTATTGTATATTTATAGGCAAAAACCAAAATGGAGATTATGATGAGATATTATCATGCAATGACTAGAGATGAACTTATTAGTGCTTTAAAGGTAGCAGAAAGTGAATTAGGTAGATTGAACCATTTACACCAGCCAAGACATGATGTTTCTGCTTGTCAAAGATGCGGCAGAAGAGACAGTATAGACGCTGTAGTTGAAAACAAAATATGGAATACAATTATGGGCAAGCCTAACCTTAAAAGCATTGAAGGCGTAGGTGGGATATTATGTCTGTGGTGTATGGATGCTTTGGCTCTTGAAAAAGATGTAGGCGGAAAAGTTCAATTACATTATCCTGGATGGGCATTAATTAGTGATAGCTATAAAAAGGATTTAAACAAAAACGGAGGTAATAATGGCTGATGAACAATTAAGCAGGAAGGCATTAGAAGAAGCTTTTAATGATGTAATGAATGCTCTTGATGAATTTAAACGTAGTGGGGATAGGAAATTATTTAAGAATTGGTATGAAAGATGGTCTCCGATGCTTGACCAAATTAAAAACGAGGAGGAAGAAAAATGATAGACTTAATACCGAACGAAATAAAGAATTTTAAAAAGCAAAGTAATTTTCTTGGTTTTTTAAGAGAACAAGATAAAACAAAAAAAGAACAAACAGTTGAATTTAAAGATTGGACTTTAAAAGAAGATGGGTTAAAAGTAAAAGGCAAGACTTATCCGTTGAGAGATTCAGGAATGAAGACTTTACTCAGGACATTTCAGATGCCAGTAAACTTTTATTATAAAAAAGCACCAACTGATATGTTGATTAGAGATATCAATAGGATGAAAGAAGAGTACACTGAAGATTCAGAAATTATGATGTGTACCCAAGATAATGAAGTAAGGGCAATAACGAAACCAAGTCATCGTTTTGTAAGAGATACCAAAGTCCTAGAACGCTCAGGAATAGGAAGAAATATTTTTCACTCTGGGTCCTACAGTGATTATGGAATTAGAGTTGTCACCTCTGATGCCGAAAAGCCAGTAGAAGTATCCAAGGGAGATGTTATGAACATCGGTCTTGAATTGATGTCGAGTGATGTTGGGCATTTTCCAACAACTGGTTTTCCGTATCTCAATAGGCTTGTTTGCACAAATGGATTAGTAATGAGAGAAAAGCATCCACTATTAAACGGTTTCAAAATGAGTTATTCAATTTCAATGAATGAAGATATATTTTTAGACCAACTAAATACAAATATCAAAACAGTTGATGCAAATGGAAAAATGCTTGGAGATACTTTTAAGATTATGAAAAAAAACCCGGTCAAATCATTATCGCATGGCGAGGACCAAGTAAAAAAGATAAGAAATGCTGTTGGAAAAAGCAAATTCGATACTAACGAGAAACTCGTTATAAAAATGATGATTGATGAAAAAGAAGAGGAGGCAATTAATCTTGATTTAGACCTCTATACAGTTCTTGATCTAACAACAAGATTTGCTAAAGAACATGATTATCTTAATAGAAGGAGAATTGAGAGCCTTGCCGGGACTTTGGTTTTGATGTCTGCTAATGAATTGCTCGGAGGAAACTGATATGGAAATGGAAAAGATAATGGGAAGTTTTGAAGGATATTTCTTTTTAAGCATAATGGTTCAAATGCTCATAGGAGTTGCTCTTTTATTTATTGGAAGAAATATCAAAAGAATAGCCGACATAATGATCATAGGTAATGCTATTGATGAAGCTCTTGAAGAAGACGAAATTAATTCTATCATGAAAGAAGAGGAGGAATAGAGATGCATAGCACATCTGACATAAATTCGTCATTTAGAAATTCTCTTAACGATCTTAAAAAAGATGGGCAACCATATCACACAAGAGGAACAGATGTCATAGAGATAACCGGATATAATTTCGCTATAACAAATCCAAGAATGAGGTTTTTAACTCAACCATATAGGTATAATAATATATCTGCAACTATTGCAGAGACATTTTGGGTATTTTCTGGAAGAAATGATTTGAATTTTCTTAAATTCTTTTTACCAAACTGTGTAGATTATGCTGACCCGAATACTCCATTCTTATGGGGAGGAGCATATGGCCCTCGTTTAAGAGTTTATGATGTACTAAATAACAGATTTTTTCTTTATGATGAGAATTGGAATGCCCCTTCAAAAAATTATGAAATATCCCAATTAGATAAAAAAAATACCGACCAAATTTTAAATGCTATAAAAGCAATAAAACAAGATAAATTCACAAGACAATCCATAATTATGATCCCAGACCCTACATGGGATTACGATCCTGATTTTAAAACAAAAGATAGACCATGCACGATATTTATACAGTTTCTTGTCAGAGATAACAGACTTAATTGTTACACGTATCTCAGAAGCAACGATGTGATATGGGGAGCATATAACATTAACATCTTTGAGTGGACATTTTTGCAAGAAATAATTGCATCTATTCTGGGTTTAAAATTAGGAACATATAATCATTATGCAACCTCTTTCCATTATTATACGACAATGGAAAAAAGAATCGGTGATATTCTAAGCCATAATTACAATGTTTATTATGAAACAAACAAACCAAATATTATGAACAGATTTGATAGTTTGGAAGATTTTTATCATACTATCGAAAAAGCAATAGCTGTTTTTGAGAAACTAATTGCATTTACTGATCCTACCAGCTTATTAGAACAAAGTTTAACAGAAATTATCACTAACAACATACCTGAAAGCTATCATGTATTAAATTCCCCACTTAGAGATTATTTCATATCTGTTTCATCTTATATCTTAATTGAACATGGGTTATATAAGGCTGCTTTAACATTATTGGAATATATTCTCGAAGATGATATATACATAGCAACAATTGAAGGGCTCATGAGGCGTTCTGAGAAAAAAGGAATAAGGAACGAAATCGAATCATTGTTTAATAATTCATTATCATCACTTAAGCAACACAGAGCAATAACAGATAACACATATAAATATATTACGGGAGATTGGAAAACATTATGAAATTTTTATCAATGAGTGGAATTCAAATTTTAGTAATTAAAAACATTGATGAATTTGAAGGATTAGTAAGTAACCTTTCTGGTATGCTGAATTGGATTAAAATGGAAAATGTAGAACCACCATATTTATATTCAGAACATAACAAGGAGGGATTAGGAGAAGAATATGTTAAAGGATTACTCGCAGAAATTAAGGTTAGATTACAACCTAAAAATAGTGAAATCAATAAAGGTTGATGAAAACTCATACATTATACTTTCAAATCTCGGGAAATTCTTCTTGTATGAAACTAACTATGAATTTAAAGAACAGAAAGAAACAAATATTCCAGTAAAAATTTACGAAAAAATACCAAGTAACATAAAAAGATTAGTTATTATGTTCAAAGGTAATCCATATTTTCTTGAAAAAAGTTCAATAATAATTAAACCAAGAAAAAGCAAAAAACTCAAAAGCGCAATCCTTCCAATAAAAATTGAACAACTTATTCCAATTACAAATAGGAAAAGACAAGTCAAGATCAGATCTCCTTTCGTACACTTACATATTCATACAGATCATTCCCTCCTCGATGGAGTAACAAAGACATCTGATTATTTGAAAAGAACCAAAGAGCTTGGAATGCATGCAATGGCGGTTACAGATCATGGCAATGTATCCGCACATATGGAACTCAATCTTGTCTCTAAGACCCTCGAAATAAAGCCTATCTTTGGAGTAGAAACATATATCGTCAAGGATGCCACAATTCACGATGGCGATAATAGATCAAACAATCATATCGTGTTATTGGCAAAAGATGAAGATGGTTATAAAAATATATTAGCTCTACAAAAGCTGTCATGGTCACAGGAAAACTTTTATTATCGTCCAAGAATTGATTATAAAATGCTTACAAAGCATCGCAATGGTTTAGTAGTGTTAACGGCTTGCCTAAAGGGTTTGATGGGCAAGGACTTAGTCTATGGCAGTGAGAAAGACGCATACCATAAGGCTAAATGGCTCAAAAAACTCTTTGGCAACGACTTATATTTAGAAATACAGCTACACAATATACGAGATGAAAATAGTGTAGACATACAAAAAGACTATAACCTTAAACTCATAAAAATGGCAAAAGAGATAGACATAAAACTTGTTATCACAAATGACGTTCACTATGTTAATAAAGGAATGCATGAAGTTCAGGCAAAAGTTATAAGAATGAAGATAGATTCAGACCTTTCAGAAGCATATTGTGATTCAATATGGTTAAAATCATACGAAGAGATACAAGATACATGGAAGAATAAGTGTAAGTATATCCCTAAAAATTCTTTTAATGAAGCTATTAATAGCACAGTGGAAATTGCAGATAAATGTAATTATGAAATCCCAACTGGTGGTCTTCGAATTCCCAAGATAGAAATAAAGGATTTTCCTTATTACAAGAAAGGCCAATCAGAAGAAGAGTATCTGAGATACAGGGTTCGAATTGGGCTAAAAGGAAAAACCAAGGAATTATTCGGAGACAAAAAGGTTTATCTTGATAGAATAGAAAGAGAAATAGATGCTTTCACGAAAATGGAAGTTATTTCATATATCCTAATATTTGATGATCTAATAAGACATTTAAAAGGTAGAGATTGTTTATGCTCCCTTCGTGGATCAGCTAATGGGAGTGTTGTTCTCTGGCTAATAGGAATGTCTATTGTGGATCCAATAAAATTCAATATACTATTTGAAAGGTTTATCAGCCCTGCTAGAATTGAGGCAAGAATGGCTGATATCGATATTGATTTGGACATATCACACACATTTAGAGATGAGGCCATAAAGTATGTTAAGAACAAGTATGGTGATGATCATATTTGTTCTGTCGGAAGTTTCGGAAGAACACAACTCAAGGCAGCAGTAAAAAACATGGCCAGAGTAGAGGCTTTCGACATCAAGAAAAAAATTGAGAATGTAAAAACTGATAAAGAAAGAAAAATACTGGAAGAAAAACTTGAACCATTTCAATATCAAGAAATAAATAAAATAACAAAGATCATGCCAGACAAAGAAGAAGATCTTGAAAAATCACAAGTATCAGAATGGTTTGCTAATAACAAAAAATGGTTTGACAAATATGTGAAGCCAATAATAGGAAATGCATACGCAGAATCATTACATCCAGCAGGGATTATTGTTTCTCCAGAACCATATCATCATTGGCTCCCTGTCAGAACTAACAAGTTGTCTGCAGATAAGGGAGGTGAAAGAGTATTCTGTACCCAATGGGAAAACTCTCATACATATGAAGAATATTTAAATGAAGTCGGAGCTACTGTGCTTGATATTCTTGGTGTCAAAAATTTGACGATAATAAACGAATCAATAGATCTCATTAAAGAAAGACATGATAAAGAAATATCATTAGAGTTAATCCCACTTGATGACAAAGCCGTTTACAAGTCCTTATCTAAAGGAGAAAATCTTGGTGTTTTTCAATTAAACGATGTTAAAATGAAACATTTTTTAAGATTAATGAAACCAGATAATATAGAAGATATCATATTTGCAATTTCAGCAGATAGACCTGGCCCATTGGCTTCAGGAGCATTTGATCACTATATTGACAGAAAACATGGTAGAGAAAAAATAACCTATAAACATCCATCTATGGAAGCAGTTGTAAAAGATAGCCTTGGAGTCTTAGTATACTCAGAACATGTGATGAGATGTGCTTCTGAATTTGCTGGAATGGATGCCATTAAATCCGAACAAATGAGAAAGGTGATAAAGTCGAAGAATCAAAAAGACTTTTTTGCTTTTAAAGAAGAATTTATAGAATCCGCTGTAAAAAAGTGGTCTGAAAGAAAAATGGACGAAAAAAGGAAAGGAGGAATAAAATGAAACTATATTTTAGTAAAAAACCATTTAGCACAACGGGATTCATCCCATTAGTATGGGTTCCACATAGAAAAGCGCACGAGAGTAAAGATTGTCCTGGATTAAAAAGAGCAAAAGAGATATTTGTGTTCAATGACAAAAAATGGGAATATGATTATCTCCCATGCAAAATTTGCTGCGAAGGAGATTAAAGGGAGAATATAATGGATAAAAACGGTTTCGGGACAAAGGAAGAAATAAAAAATATAGCTGAATCCATATGGAATGATATGTTGGGGTTCGGACACTACGCTTTTCCCCGTGCTCATAGCACAGCTTATTCTCTAGTATCTAATGCAACTTCATATCTCAAGGTTCATTTTCCAACAGAATTTTTTTGTGCTTTCTTACAACAAGCAACTGATGATGAATATCTTATAATAAAAGAAGTATCAAGCACCTTATATAAGGTAAAATTCCTTTTGCCAAATATAAATGATTCAAAAGATCGATTTAGAATAAAGGGTGACAAAATAGTCTGGTCTCTAACAAGCATAAAAGGAGTAGGTCCAAAAGCTGCAAGGGTAATTGTTGACGAACAACCATTTGGTTCATTTGAAGATTTTTTTAATAGAATTGACAGAAGAGTTATAAATGTAAGAGTAGTTAAAAAGATGATAACAGCCAGTCTTTTTAAGAAATTCGGAAATAGAAATGATATTATAAAAGAATATCACAAACTAAGAAAAGATAAGGAAGAATTTAAAAGCATAAAAATTTCAGAATGGAATAAAGCTGCAAAAGAAATTATGCCATATCTGATGAAATCAATCAAGAATATCTATCCTGATAAACTTAAGGGGTTATTTACAATAGATATGTTCTATAAGGCCGAAGTTGGTGATAGAGTGGTTGTTGCGGGATTCATAGATAAAATAAGAATCATAAACAGCAAACGTGGAAAGATGATTCTTATGAATATAAAAAATGTCAATGAAAGTTTCAATATAGTATGTTGGAATGATATGTATAAAAGACTTGGGCCAAAAGTAGAAAATATGGAAAAGGGAACCCCGATAAAAATATCTGGATTCAAAAACGTATCACATATTGGCGAAGATCAAATAGCCTTAGGTGGAGAAAGAGAGTGTTATATAAAGATATTGTAGAGAAGAAGCAAAACATTTTTAGTTGCATTTTTTCAAATGAATTTGTATAACCACAAACTGCTAAAAAAGGAGGGAGGTGAGAACTAGATGGCACCAGAAGCCTATGAGAAAATGAGAGATAAATTCATTAAAGATGGATTATCAAAAAAAGATGCACAAGCAAAAGCAGCAGCAATTTTCAATAAACAGCATCCGAATGATCCAGTCGGAAAAGGGAAACATGAAGAAGTTGAAGAAACAATCATACTGAATGGAGATTATAATGATCCTAGAATTCTTGAAAAGAGTTAGAAGCTTATCACGGATAGAGCGGTGTAGCAATCAACAAAAAGTAAATAGTTATACTGTTGCTGAACATTCATACTATACTGCATTTTTGGTCATGTTAATTTCGGACATGGAAAATAAAAGGATTTTAAATGAACTGGCTCTATCTGAGATAGAATATCCAGAAGATGAAATAAGGAGAATGCTATATGACACTTCTGAAGTTATCAAAAGGGCTCTAATTCATGATCTTGAAGAGAGTATAACAGGGGATATATTATATCCATTAAAACATGAAAATTCTGATGAGTTAACAAATATGCTCAGAACTGTAGCGGATAAAATTGTTGAAAACCAATTATTTTCGGAACTTCCATTTGGTGTTAGACAATATTACATAAAACTTTGGAGATTTTCTAAAGATAACACAAAAGAAGGAAGACTTGTTGAAGCAATAGATAAATTTGAAATAGTCCTATTCTGCTTAGAAGAAATGGAAATTGGCAATCCATCTATAGTTGAGCTTTATAACAATGCCATGGGAATTATTACAAGAAATTTTCCCGAAATCATTTCATTGCAAGAAATCATTGAAGAAATTATTAAATATTGTAAAAAATATACGGAGGCTAAAGAAAATGATCTTAACTGATATTGCAAAGATATTAAAGAAAAATGAATACGAAGAAGTTAAACTATTTGATCTCATTGAAGTTATGAGGGATACTTTCAGAACTATATCCTCGTTAGCTATAGAAAAAAGAGGTGGTTTTACTCTTCAAGTACCTGGGTTTGGTTCTTTTAGGATTCATCATAATCAACCGAGAATAGGATTTAATCCCAAAACCAGAGAGAAGATAAATATTCCAGAAAAAGATGTTATGAAATATCGAATGTCTTCCAAACTTAAGGCTGCACTTTCACAAAAACCGGGAAGAAAATCCAAATAATTATTATCTAAAGGGTTGCTAATTCAAGTGACCCTTTAGATTAAACTATAAGGAAGAACATATGACTATTTCAGACGATACAATAAAAGCAGTCTTAACAATTAAAACAGACGTCAAGGAAATACCTGACGATGTTTTAAATCTGTATGATGAACTTTCCATTAAGGATGACATAGACGAGGATTTGAATAGAAGTCACATACTTTATTCATTTTGCGTTATCCTTGGATACGAATTGGAAGATAAAGCAAACTCGCTGCAAGCAGATCTTGCGAAATGGGAAGCAAGAAGATGGTCACAGTTAAAATCATCAGTTAAGAAAAGATATACTGATAATGATGCAAAGAGAAAAGTCGAAGGAAGTATTGAATATATAAAAAGAGTCAAGAAAATTTCTAAATATAGAAAATTATCAAAACAATTAATATATGGAGGGGGAAAGCCACTTGAAATGAAGGCAACAAATCTTAGACAAAAAATCTTCAGAATAGAAAAAGCATTAGAAGGAGACTTCAACGTGAGATCAGCATCGAGAGATAAAAGAGTCGAAAAAGCAATTTCGAAAAAGAAAAGGAGAAATAAATGACAGTTCAAATGGGGAAAACAAGTAAAGAAGAGATCATGAAAGATAAAGAGGAAAGAGAGAAAAGAAGAGGAAGTCGAGCATCATGGTTTAAGTTTGATGTTGGGGCAACGTTCTTGAGAATGCTTGCCCCGGCTGTAACAGAGAAGCTTCCATGGAGACAAAGAAGGGTTCATTTTGGTCTCGGCGAAGAACAAAAAGGTGTGTGTAATTGTACAAAGACAGGAAAAGATTGTCATGCTTGTAAAAAAGTTAAAATAGATGAAGCATCAAAGTCTAAAAAGATTAGAGCATTGGCTTCTAGAAGAGGTGTATCGATATCTAATGTGTTTCAAGCAATAGATGTTAGCCCATTATATACAAAAGTAGGAAAGAAAAAATGGAAATCCGATAATCCACCACCTGATTGTTGGGGAAATGTAAAAAAAGATGAAGATGGTGATTTCCTTGGAAAGTGCAGCAAATGTTCATGGAATACATCATGTAATGCTGGCATAGTTATTGCAACTTTAAGCGGAGCAAGAATTGATGACCTTGCAGAGTTCTTTGATGAAACTGATATTACAGATTTGAAAAAAGGTAGAAATATCTGTATTATTAAAAAGGGGAAAACATTTGGAACAATTTCTTATAAAGTTGATGCTGGTAAAAGTTTTTCATGGAAGGTTCCAGATTTCATGATTAAATATATAAAAAGTAATTTTGCTGATTTAAAAGAAATAACCAAACCGGCAACACCGGCAGAAACCAAAGATGCATGGGAGGGGAAATCAAGGGATGATGATATTCCAGAATGTTTCGGCGAATATAAGAAAAATAAAAAGTGTAAGAAATGCGAATATGCTGATCTTTGCGAGGAAGAAAGCGGCATAGAAGAAGAACTAGAGGAGGAGGAAGATATGGAGGAGGAAGAGGTAGAAGAGAAAGAAGCTCCTAAGAAGAAAAAGAAAAAAGCAGCGATAGAAACCGAAGAAGACGAGGACGAGGAAGACGAAGAGGAAGACGAAGAGGAAGAAGACGAGGAAGACGAAGAAGACGACGAGGAGGAAGACGAGGAAGAAGACGAGGACGAAGAAGACGAGGACGAGGAAGACGAAGAGGAAGACAAGGAAGAAGAAGAGGAAGAAGAAGAGGAAGAAGAAAAGGAAACCGAAGAGGAAGAAGACGAGGAAGATATACTCAAAACAATGAATAGGGATTCATTGAAAAAATTCATAAAGGATAATGAATTATCCATCAAAGTTAAGACAAGTATGAATGATGATGATATAAGAAACATAATCAAAAAAGAACTCGAAAAAGATGACGATGAAAGTAGTGGTGAAGAAATAAAGAAAAAATTAAAAGCCAAAGCCAATCAAAAAAATAAGAAAAAGAAAAAGTGAGGTGAAATATGACTGTTCATGAAGAAATAGCTAGAAACATGATAAAAAAAGCAAAAGAAGATTCCGACGGATCAAGCATCGATGGAGATTTTGTCGATAATCTTTCAAAACTGATCAAAAAAGCAGACGAAGTATCGGAAGATATAACAAGCGCATTTAATGGAATAGCAAATTTTTACAAGATGAAATATGACGCCTACGTCAATGCAGGATTCACTGAATATCAAGCACTGGAATTACTTAAAGCGAGAGGTGTAATTGACGGATGAAAGATACAAAAAATATAATATGGCAAGATCTAGTTTTAGGAATTGGAACATGGATGTTTATAATTGCTTTAATTCCAGCAACTATTTCTGACATAATCTTCCCACAATTTTCTTCTTTTGTTACCGCAATGGTTCTATCAGTTTTCACATTTACAGTCTGGACCTTAAATCTTCGTCTCACTGCAATCTGCAATCTCGGAATAGCAATTTGTTGATGGATAATTTTTTATAAATCTTTATGAAAAATTAAATTTAAATTGAGGCTAAAAATGAAAGACACAAAAAAACTCTTCGAAAGAAGAAGATTACTTATAAGGGGAATTATAAAACATTCCGATAAAGAATTTGGCAAAGGCGCAACTACCCTTTTGTCATCCCTAGATGTAAAATCAATTGTCAGAAAAACAATACAAACTGGATCTGTTGAATTAGATCGAATACTTGCAAAAGATTCAAGTGGAAAATATGGAATGCCTGTTGGCAGAATAGTTGGCATATCCGGTAGAGAAGCGAGTGGAAAAACAACACTTGGAATTCATCTGATGAAGTCAGTTCAAGAAATGGGAGGAATTGCTAGACTCGTTGAGACCGAACATGCATTTGACCCAAATTATGCAAAAGCACTTGGACTAAATTTAGATGAACTTCTTATTTCACAACCAGATTATCTAGAGCAAGGTTTGGATATGATGAGAGTCAGCATAGACATGTTCAAACAAGCAAAGGAAGAATACATAGTAGAAACCGGCAATGAATGGGATGTTCCTATGGTTATAGTGTTCGATAGCATCGCAGGAGCTCCCCCGAAAGCTGAATGGGAAGCAACTTCTGATGAAGACGAACAAGCTAGAGCATTACATGCAAGAAGATTATCACGATTTTTTAGAAACATTAATGGTCCAATATCAAGTGAACAGATATGTCTTGTTTGTATGAATCAAATTAAAACCGATACAAATGTAAAATATGGAAGCAAAGATACAGAAATTGGCGGAGCAGCACTTAAATTTCATGCTTCAATAAGACTTGATTTGAGATTCGCCGGAGTAATCCATAAAACTAGTTCAGCTGATTCTGAAAAAATAGGTATTGAAAGTAAAGCCAGAACTGTTAAAAACAAAGTCATGGCCCCGTACAAGGAGACTATGTTGCCAATAATATTTGGACAAGGCATAGACTCCGGCAGGGCACTCGGAAATGCTTTAATTAAAAAAGGCATTATAGAAAAAAGTGGCAACACGATTTCGGTATCCATAAGAACCAAAAAAGGAGAAAAACTTTTTAGAGCAGTTGGTAAAGAAAAGTTTTTAAAAGAAATCAAAGAAGCAATAAAAACTCCATTATATCAAAGAAAACTAGAAGAATTACTTAGTGATAATTAACATGGAAACCACAAAGGTAACAATTAAAAAGATAAGCAATCTCAGAATAGTTCAGGGGATAGTGGTTGTTGGTGACATTCATGCATATAACCACTATCCCTATAATAACCATGATCAAATTGTCTCAAGAAGATTAAGAGATATAGAAAAGGCAATGTGGGAAGTCGGCTATACAGCTAGAAAACTTGAACTGCCATTGATAATGAATGGAGATATAATACATACTGGATTACTTGACTACCCTGTTGAAGAAGTTCTAAAAAAGTTTTTCATGGAATTTTCGGATATCAAAATTATTATAAATTCCGGCAATCATGACTTAGATGGAGAAAAAACAGTATTAAGTCCATTCATTGCAATTAGCAAAATCCCTAATCACGTGGTTCTTGAATCACCAATTACCATTAAGATAAGAAACATAAATTTTTTATTCATCCCTTTTTGTAGTGATAAAAATGTAATTTCAACTATAAAAGAGTATGAACCAAACAAAAAAACAAAAAATGTTCTCATCATTCATGGAACAATAAAAGGCTCATACTTTAACAAAAAAGCAAAAGCTAAATCTGGTATTGATGAAGAACTTATATCTAACAAATTTGATTTCGTGATAGCAAGCCACATCCATAAATATCAGGTTTTTTATAAAGGGAAAGGATTCTATACATCATCCCTAATACCATTGGACTTTAGCGAAACAAACAATGAACATGGATATCATATTATAAACTTTGACTTAAATAAAAGATATTTTGTAATTCCAGATGCCCCAAAGTTTAAAGTAATAAATTTTTCTGATTTAGACCGAGTGCCTCCTAAAAGAATTGATGGAAATATCCTACGCATAAATAATGATACAAGCGAATATATGGATCAAAGAAAAATAACTGAAAAACTTAAAGGGCTTGGTGTGTCATTCATAACTTTTAAAAATCAAAAAAGAAGAAAAGAAAATAAAGGAATCATAATCAAAGACACATCAAATGCAGAATCAATAGTTTCAAAATATTCAAGTATATTATCCGAAAAACTAAGTTTAAAAAGTGATACATTAGAAACGGTGGGATTAGATATATTACGAAAAGCCAAAATTGAAATGGATTCTGATATATTTAAAAGGAGATAAAATTATGACAGAATTAGAAACGGATAAAATTAATTTTTGTAAACACTTAAACTGTGAACTCAGAAATTATAAAAAACCAAAGGGGTTGTCAGAAAATACTTTTTGGATTTCCGAACCAACATTGACATGCTTGGATTGCGGAACTCACCTCTTATATGTCCCAGAAGATGTTACATGCATTAAGAACATTTTACATCCGGCGAAGGATATTTGTAAACACACAATAGAAATGAGAACTTGGTCTCTTTGTGGATTTGGCTCATCAACCTGTTTACAATGCGGAAAAAAGTTCGGTCCAGTTTCACCAGAAACAAAATTATCTATCACAAGTAATAATGTAGACATAGGAAAAGGGAAGAGTTCTGAATCCAAATCAAGAGAAAGTAAAACAATGGTAGGAATAAAAGACAGTCCTAAAAAGATGGGTTTACATATTGTAGGGACCGTTCTTCGTGTTGAAGAACCTTTATATGACTATGGTGATGTAAAAGATAAAGGGTATAATTCAATACTGACTATTCCTCTTTTGCAGTTTGAGGGCAAGCAGGTCGAAATTATAGTGAAGGTAATAGAGTAGGTGATGCTTCTGATATATTTAAAAGGAGGGAAGAAATGTATAAATGCGAATGTTATAAGCAGAATAGAATAGGCAAGATCTTAATTTGGGCACTTTAACTTTGCCTTGGAGCCAACATAGCCGCCTTCCTTTTAGATGTATATTTAGGGGTTTGGTGGACTTTTGGACCTTGGGCTGTAGGATCATTCATTGGATATTTGTTGCATAATCATTACACTGACTTTTTACCAAAGACGGATGAGTTATCCAAATCAATCTATGAACTTGATAGATTGGACATTTAAAAGGAAGGAAGAAATGAGACTTTGGTGCTGGTACTGCCATAAATCAGTATCGTCAGAATTGCCAAAAGACGCTCTGTTTAGAGCCATTGCTGTTTGCCCAGAGCGTATTGGAAAATCACCGGAAGCAGAAAACCATCCACTTAATTTGGAGATAACAGATGAAATTAACACAACAACAGATAGTTAGATTGGTAATCTTATTGCAGAGCAGTTTATCAAAAAACGTAGTTGGTTATTTGTGCTATGACTTCCAGCAACGAACAGAAATGTTAAACGAAATAATACAGCAGCAGGACAATAAAACGCTGATAGAGTTTGAAATCAAAGATGGAAGATAACGAAGGTGCGGATTTCTCTGGAGAATAAAACGGCCAAAGCCTTTGATGAGTTTATTAAAAATAGATTACTACCATTTAACATAGTTTACGATAAACTGGGGGAGATATGGAAAATAAAAAAATCCTAAATTTAGAAAGGAAAATAATATGGGAGGAAGCATAGGGGGAGATGTTATCCAACGTATATGTGAATGTCAGCCACAACTGGATCTGATTAATAAGTTTCATCATTTGGATACAGATATGGCTTTTGGTGAACACAGATTAGAGGAAGTACATCACTGCACAGGATCAATAAAACCATCATTGCAATATGCTGTAAAACATTGCGGATGTAAGTACAAAACAAAATGCTATAAATGTGACACAGTAAAAATATGCATAGCAAGGAAAATACATGTTATAAACAAAGAAAAGGTTAAGCTGGGATTACATATCGATTTTTTGAAAAAAGTTTACTTCGAGCATTCGCCAGCCGCTTGGGACCCCGGTCAAAGCTGGATTGATGTAACATTCCAGGAAAAATGCCCCTTAAATCTTGATTGGTATCATATCAAAGAAGATAAGGCAATTTTTGAATGGTCAGCCCATAAAAGTTTGCAAAGAATTATGAAGAAGTATTATTCCATGGAGGATGATGCTGAATGGGCAAGAGAAATGAAAGCGAAATTAAAAAAAGAGTATAAATATGTTGAGCTCGGCAAAGTAAACGACATCTGCCCTATTTGTGGCAAGGTTGAAAATTCCATTTGCTCAAACTCTTGGCATTCACCTGGAAGCATTGAAGGGAGAAAAAAGATGAAAGACAAGACTGAAAAACCCCAGACGGAAGTTCATTGGAACGAACTCAATTCTGCTATTAAGGATAATAGCAATACTTTCAAGTTTTTTACTGGGAATAGTCTGACTGAAGTGATGCGCTTAGATAAGGATGGTATGATTTATAAAGGCAACCGGATTGAAGACGCAGGAGAAGCACACAAGACCTTTCTTGATGTAATGCATGAGATGAAACATCGTAGCCATCTGCAGGAAAGTATTGAAAGGAGGGCAGCGATAGAAAGACCTAACTGGATACCGTATACCGCGTCTGCTGTACAAATGCTACTTGATGAATACCAGCAGTACGCTGACTATCTAGAAGCAGAGAACGAGAAGCTGAGAAATATTCCTCAAAGAATTCTCGCCATTGCAGATATGTATGAAAAGGACGGTGAGCCTGGACCCCTACGATCTGACTGGTGGGGGTGGAGAACGATAGCAAGCGACCTAAGACTGGCCGTCAAGAAGGCCCTGGAGGGATGATATGTACAGCGACGACGAGGTAAGAGAGATGGCTAAGGAGGCGGGGTTTTGGAAAGGAGATACCATTTTTCGGTATGATGCTATCCCGAGACTCCGTAAGTTCCTGGATCTGGCTACCAAGGCCCCAGAAACAGACAGGAAGTGCGAGTGTGATAGACCTATTATGGGGCCATGCATAAACTGCGGTGGGCTTTTCCCACTCAAATGACCCGTCTATTGAAAGGAGAAAAAGTATGAAAACATTAGATGAATTCAATTTTGATCGTAGAAGGGATTGGGATGATACAATTGACCTAACGAAGTCTCATCCTAATGGAATTGCTTGCTCATGTGGCGAAGAACTATGGGATACTTATCCAAACAGCACTCTGACAAGTAACCCTCCGCAAAAAGAGGTCCATTGTCAGAAGTGCGGTTTCCAAGGATTTAGGGTTGCCTAATGACCCGCCTATCTCTAACATTGCTTATCCTGGCCCACCTGTCCGGCCCTCCGCTGGCCTACGCGCCGGTGCAGAGGGAGTACCGGGTGGAGATGCTTCAGCAACGGGTTGACAGGCTTCTCAAATGGAAGCTGAAGGGGATCATGAGAGGTTGGAAATTAGATGGAGATAAAAATATTTGGAGGTGAGAGATGGTTAATTTTGAGGGATTTAAGTATAACTGCCCTTGGTGTTG